>Ga0068860_100005711_pt1 | contig 12558 bp, 7 predicted proteins | sample KBSSwiS32_FD_66597 | JGI IMG/M metagenome (GOLD analysis project Ga0068860, IMG submission 66597) | Switchgrass rhizosphere microbial communities from Kellogg Biological Station, Michigan, USA - KBS Switchgrass S3-2 | ecosystem: Host-associated > Plants > Roots > Rhizosphere > Soil ... | reverse complement strand
AGCCTTCGTTATTCTCGCCCGGTTCAAAAATCTGACCCTGGGCCGTGAAGTATTGCGCGCCGACGTGGAGCGGTTGATGAATATCCCCTACGTAGTGCGCGAGCAGGATGATTGCAACCGGCTTAGTAATCTTCCGCGGGTTAGTTTCTGCGATATCGCCCTTCAGCACTCCAAGACAAAAGTTGATCATGTGAACGATGTCGACGTCAGAGCGACCAACCACGCCCGGTTTGTAGTGTTCATTTCCAACAACCGGCACATCTGTAAAGTGGAAGTTGCGGTGGTAGAAATGCGAGGTTGAGGGTTTGTTGGCGGCCCAAAACTTCTTCAGCTGAGTTTCAATCGTTGCAAACTGAGCGGGCAAAGTAAAAGTGCCGCCCTGGTCGAGGTCTTTAATTTCATCCGGGATAGTTGCCGCGCGAGCCAGCGTCATTCCCTTGAGCAGCGTAGAAATTTTGGTGGCAGTTGTCGTCCCGGCTAGTCTCTTATCTGCGACCCGGCCGATCATGCGATGACCTGGACTCCCGTAACCGAAGCAGTTAATTGCCGGAAGGGTGATGAGCAAAAGAGTGACGGTGAGTTTCTTCATGGCGGTTCCTTTCTGGGAATTGAGGCGTTAGATCGTCGATCTAGAGCTGAACAACGAGGATAGGCGATCGAACGAGGAACAACAGCGCGAGGTTATCTTTTCAGAACGTCCCTGAACGAATTGGAAGTTGCGCTCAAGCTAAATGGATTCGTCTGCGAGGTTACTTGAACACGATCCGCAATGGGAAGCTTCTGCGCTGGTCGCAAGTTTGCCTGATTGTCGTGAATGTTGCCAGTAAAAGGCGACGTAAACCAGCGAGTGGCGTTTCGCTGAAGTTCTAAAGAAACGACATCTGCTCGGCTTCTTTTGTGAGAGATACGGGAGTGCCTAGGAGTCCAACCAACTCATCAGCGTTCATCTGATTGGGCCAGGCGAGAGCTCCCTTTTTTTGTAAGGCAGCGAGTGCTTTGGTACTGTCTCCACCATTTCCTGCATCCCGGACGTACACAGGAACAAAGTGAAGTTTCTCCAACTGTTCGATCGCGCCGGCCCATGTGCCACCCTTTTCATAATCCGAATTCACCACGAGAGCGGCGTCGGCAAGTGCGTAGATCAGTTTATTTCGCTGCATCGCGTGTCCGACATTGAATCCAGCTGACGGGTCATAAGGAGAAATGAGAGCAAGACGATCTTCCATGAGAAGTTCGCGGTGTTCGCGATTCATGGCTGCCCGTTCGAGACTGTCAGCCATGACGCCAACAGCTTTGCCTCCCGCTTCAAGAGCACCCCGCATTGATGCCTGATCAATTCCTCGGGCGCCGCCTGAAACCAGAGTTTGGTTGGCCTCAGCTGCCAGTTTACCCACTGCCAACGTGAACTCGACCAGTTGCTCATCCACCTCTCGTGAGCCCACCACGGCGAGTCCACCCGAGTCGAGAAGGCCGGTGTTTCCGCAACCATAAATAACTGGCGGGGCGTGCTCATTTAGTCGCTGCCTGATTCTCTTCGGATATGAATCATCGGTGACTCCAGCTACCCAGATTGAGCGGGCTTGCCATCGTTCAATTGCCTGGCTCAGTTGAAAACCACGAGCCAGCAATCGTTGAAGGCGATCGATCTCAATTGTCTCTTCCAGGTCCGGAAATAGTTCTTCAGCGTCGGGCCCAATCAAATCACTTGGTAATCGATCGATTTGGATGAGACGTCCGGCAACTCTTTTGTATTCACTTGGTCGCAGTGTTTCCGATGAGGTCTCTGAACGACCAACCATTAGCGGTGCCGTGAGCAGAAGAATTGCCTGAGTGTTTGGTGATAACAAAGGGCTCATCGTGATTCATGAATGACCGGTCAGCGATAAAGCTACCGGAAATACATTATCGATTCCGTGTGTTAGTAAAAGCCACGAAACCACCGTGAATGTCCAACGCGAATCCACCATATCATCGATTAGCAAGACCGAACCAGTAAGCACCTGTTGCTCGTCTAGAGCAAAGGCTCCGTCAATGTTGCGGGCCTGTTGAGTGCTGTTCGCCATGGTTTTTTGCTCGGGCCGATCATCGGTTTTCTTGAGTGCAACTCTGAATGGTAAATTCAGTTTGTTGGCAAGCCGCTGAGAAAAGTCAGGGACAAGTTTTGGATGTCGCAATGACGGAACGCAGGTGATCCATGTAGGCAGAGGTTTTGGGTTCCACCCGCGAATCATGGATGCACATGCTTCGACGAGTTCGTCTGCAAATCGACCATCCTTGTACTTACCCTGGCGCACAAGTTGTCCCCAACCCGAATCACCCCAAACGCAAAGGGCCTTGCCTGTTTGAAATTGATGTTCGATTGGAATTTTGCCCTTCACGCGATATCGCGGTAGTCCACCTGAGGGCCACATCTTTCTAGCTTCGATGTCCAAGCTGGTAGCCCGTAGGAAAGAGATCGCCTGCTGAACCAATACAGGATCAGGGTGAGTTTCTAAGTCAGGTAAGAGTGGCGTTGATACTTGTCCTGGAATTCCGTCCAGGGCGCGAATCAGGAATTCCATGTGACCCGACTTGAGTTTTACGTACTCCTGCATTTGTCGTTGCTCTTCCCGTCGCAGGTCCGTAAGACGTTTTGTTCGTTGCCAAAACGAGTCGCTCAAACTGGTTGTTGTCAGCTGCCATTTTGAATCGAGTTTCACAATCGGTGCGGGTGATTCCAACGACAACAGATCAATCGTCGTTTGAATTCGTCGCTTGCTAAGATTGATGCGTCCCAATAGTTCCGGGATAGACAACCCACTCGGTTCCCGCTCGATGGCGTCCAAAACTTTTGCAGCTTCTTCTCTTGTTGGAAAGGCGCTTTCGATGAAGTAGTCAGTAATGTCTGTGTCTTCTGCGCCGCTGAGCAGAATGCCATATGCAGAATCCAAGGCACGGCCGGCACGTCCAACCTGTTGGTAATAGGCGACGACCGAGCCCGGCACCTGATAGTGAACGACGAAAGCCAGATCAGGCTTATCGAAGCCCATGCCAAGCGCTGTTGTAGCCACCAATGCTTTCACGCGATTCTCAAGGAGCGCCTGCTCGATTTCTGCGCGCCGTTCACCTGTTTCGCCAGTGTAAGACTCAACAATTAGCCCGCGAGACTTGAGCCATTCGGCAACTTGAACGGCATCGCGAATGGTTAGCGTATATATGATTCCATGACCTGTGAGAATTGGAATGTGCTCAGCTAACCAAGCCAATCTTTCCGCTTGATTCGGTAGACGAATGGTTTGTAGTTTGAGTGAAGGTCGATTGAGATCGCCTTTCGAGATCTCCAGCTGTGGACCGAGGATTTCAGTGAGATCCTTCATCACTCGATCGTTAGCGGTGGCAGTTGTGGCAAGTAATCTCAGGTTTCTCGGAAGTGTGCGAATTATTCGTTCCAACAGACGATAGTGCGGGCGGAAGTCATGTCCCCAATCCGAGATGCAATGTGCTTCGTCGATGACGAGCAGGCTAATGCGTTCAGCCACGCGCGCAAGTACCTGACCGCGAAATCGCTCATTCGCCAGGCGCTCCGGCGAAATAAGAAGAATATCGACGTCATCCCGCCTTACCCCTGCTTCGATCTCGTCCCAGTCCGTCTGATTGTCTGAGTTGATGGTTGCCGCTCGGATCCCTATGCGTTGAGCGGCGGCAATCTGATTTCGCATCAGTGCGAGTAAGGGAGAAATCAGTATTGCTGGTCCATGTCCTGCTTCGCGCAAGAGTTTGTTCGCTATAAAGTAAACAAAACTTTTGCCCCAGCCGGTCTTTTGAACAACAAGTAAACGAGTGCCGCCTTCGACTATATGACGAATCGCTTCTTCCTGGCCGTTACGAAATACTGCTGTTGGAATGTTTGAACCGCGTCGAAGAAGTTCTAGTGCATGTGAGGAATCGTAGGTCATTATTGGCCTCCAGTGAGAAGAGGATTTACAAAGCGGATGGAGTTATAACATCGCCGCTGTCTAAGCGCTACCTTATCTATCAAGGCCTCCTCCTCCGCTTGCAAGCATCTCGACGCGTAACACTCGTCAAGGTTAATCTTTCACCACTCATTCTTGTAAGTGTTGTTCGACAACGCAGTAAAGACAGCTGAAGTTTTGCAGAATAAGGAGACTGCTTGAACAATCCCCCGCATGGTCAACTTCCACCCTGGGAGGTTGATGAACTTCCTGCACCTCCTCCGTTTGGTTTTCGAAACATGTTGCGTGTCATTGGGCCCGGAGCTGTTATGGCCGCAACGTCGATCGGTGGTGGCGAATGGCTCGTTGGCCCGGCCGTCGCCGTCAAATATTCATCGTCCATTTTCCTGCTTGTAACCGCAGCCATTTTCCTTCAGGTGATCTTTAACCTCGAGGCGATCCGTTACACCCTTTACACAGGAGAACCAATCTACGGCGGAATAATGCGGCTGAAGCCCGGGCCTAAGTTTTGGGCTCTCTTCTACACCGTTCTTGGTTTCCTTCAATTGGGTTGGCCTGCACTGGCCGGGAGTGCGGCCGCCACACTGCTCAGCGCCTGGATGGGCAAAGTTCCAACTGCCGACAACAGGCAGGTGCTCAATTGGACAGCCACGATCTTGATCATTGTTGTGATCTTGATTCTTTCCTTTGGCGGAACCATCGAACGGATGCTGGAGAAGTTTGCGTGGACGATGTTGTTCGTCGTGTTCAGCTTTCTTCTTTTCGTAAACATTGCTTTCGTTCCTCTGACTCACTGGTGGACGACGTTCTCAGGGTTTTTCCAATTCAGTGGAATGCCCAGGCCGATTGATTGGGGACTCATCGGCGCACTCGCTGCGACCGCAGGTTCCGGCGGACTGGGAAACCTCACGATCACAAACTGGGTGCGCGACAAAGGATTCGGAATGGGTGCGAAGGTTGGTGCGATACCGAGTGCAATCGGCGGGACTGAAATAGTGCTATCTCACGTTGGCAAGATCTTCGAGATCAATCGTGAGAATTTGGCGCGCTGGAAAGAATGGATGCGTTACGTTCACGCGGATCAGATCTGGGTGTGGGGCGTCTTCTGTTTTCTAGGAATGTTTCTGAATGTGAATCTTGCAACCCACATCGTTCCGCACGGTACCGACATGCAGGGTTTAGGTGCGGGCGCCTACCAGGCAAAGTATCTTGCTGAACGAGTCTGGCCGGGGTTCTGGTTTGTAACTCTCTTCACCGGGTTCTGGTTACTGTTCAAAACTCAACTGGGCAACACGGATATCCTGGTTCGTACAGTCACCGACGCACTGTGGATGTCGAACAAGAAACTGCGTGATTGGAAACACAGTGCCATCCAGCGAATCTACTATGGCATCCTCGTTATCTTTTCTATTTGGGGAGCGCTTGCGATTCGCGCTGCGTCGCCCCTGAGACTTTTCACGATCCTGGCGAATGTCGCAGGCATTGTGATGGTGATTGGTGGTGTGCAGATCTTTTTAGTGAACCGGAGATTTTTGCCACGCGAGATTCGTGCGCCGATGTGGCGTGAAGGGTTGCTGTGGTTGTGTGTGCTGTTCTATGCGTTCTTCTCGTTCTTTGTGATCAGGAGTTTGATCTGGAAGTGAATCTAACTAAGGGTTGGGCTCTCTCGGTTGACCTCCAACTCCAAACGCCACGAGAAGACACTTGAAAACTGATTGCCAATCTCGCCTCGACAGTCGACCGATACTTTTCCGAATGGCTGAGCGAGGAATCGTTGCCAGAAACGTTCGATACGCCGATGGCTTGCTCAGGCCAACTTGCATCCAGTCTTTGATCACATGATCCGTGTTTGCTGTCGCTTGAGCGATTTGAGTCGTTATCAGGCCAACCAAAACATCGGGTCGTTCCAAGTGGTACCGTTCTGATGAAACAACTACGACTGGACGCCGTTTAGTTTGTTTAGCTCCTGGAAAATCGAGTAGGACTACGTCACCTTGGCCGAGAGGTTTTCTTTCCGGGTGTTTCATGAGGATTTTCGCTTTGTGAGAGTACGAACTTGGACAAGTCTTTCAAGTCTTCCTCATTCCAAGATTCGCTAAATTTCACGCTTTCCGTTGAGTTCGTGAGGTCATTAAGAATCATCGCTGCCAATCGCAGTCGCTCCCGAGGTGAGAGACTTCGAACGGTCTTTGCGTAAAACTCTTTTGCGGTTGCAGCCATGATGTTGTTCTGATGTCGATATTACGACACGGCGTCAGGTGTTGAAAAGGTGACTTATCTTGAGCGCGATTCTGCGCAAATCACTTTGGTCTTGCGGCTTTGCCGCGTCCCGTGCGGAAAGCCTCTGGCTTTCCGTTCGTTACTTAGAAGAATCAGAGGCTTCGCCTCGGGCGGCGTAGCCGCAAAAGAGTTGCGGACTTGACGGAAAGCCGGAGGCTTTCCGCACGGGAGGCGGCAGAGCCGCATAACCAGATCCTAGTTCCCGCAATCTTCAGCCAGTGTTTCGCAAGCCTGCAGCGATGCCATTAATCGTCGCTGCCAGCGCGTAATTCAAACTCTCACTCTCTTCGCCCGCCCGCTTGCGCCGCAACAGTTCCACCTGGATCAAACTCAATGGATCGACATATGGATTTCGAAGTCGAATCGAACGCGCCAGAACCGGATTCTTCTCGAGCAATGTTTCCTGACTAGTCAACTCAAGTACCACTCGCTTTGTTCTTTCAAACTCTTCAACAATCAAACCGAGTACTCGTTCCCGAAGTGCCACGTCCGACACCAGGCCGGCATAGAGCGTAGCTATCGAGTGATCGGCTTTCGCCATTCCGAGTTCTACGTTGTCGATGAGCTCATGAAAGAGTGGGAACTGTTCCAGCAGGTTTTGCAGTAGAGACTTGTTGCCTGCACTTGCATTCACAAATCGTTCCAGCGCGTAGCCGACACCAAACCACGCCGGCAACACATGGCGACTCTGCATCCAGCCAAATACCCAGGGGATCGCTCTTAGATCATCCAACCCACGTTGCTGGCTTCGACGCGTGGGACGTGATCCGATGCGTGCATACTCAAGTTCCTTAACCGGAGTTGCATCTTCAAAGTAAGCAAGCACGTCGGAGTTCTCAGCGATGTTCTGGCGATAGAAAGCGAACGCGTCCTGCGACATCGTCTCAAGTGCAGTTTCACTTTCCTGATCGAGATCGTAACCCCCACCCGGTCGCGACAGAGCTTCAAGCGAGGCAGCGATAACTAATTCAAGATTACGTTCCGCCAGGATTGGATCGGAATACTTCCAATTCATGACTTCACCTTGCTCGGTAATCTTGATCTGACCGCTGAACGCGCCCACAGGTTGAGCTATGATCGCATGGTGAGTCGGACCACCGCCGCGACCCACTGTTCCTCCACGACCGTGAAATAGCGTCAGACGTACATCACACTCTTTCGCGACCGCGTGCAGCGCTCGATGTGCTTTGAAGATCTCCCACGTGCTGGTGAGCATTCCTCCGTCTTTGTTTGAATCGGAGTAGCCAAGCATTACTTCCTGGCGCCGCTCCCATGAATTTAATAGACGTGCGTATTCAGGGTGGCTCCAGAGTGTTCGACATATCTCACTGCAGTTGCGGAGGTCCTCGATCGACTCAAACAACGGCACAGGCATAAGTCCCGGATCGGAGCTTGCGGATGAGGCAGCCACCTGAATGCCGGACAATTCTGCCAGCCAGACCAACGATGCGACGTCGAGTTCAGACTTGCTGCCGCTAATGACATAGCTGCGAATCGACTCGGTGGGAAAGGTTTGCTTCAACGCTCGGATCATTCTCAACGAATCGAGCAGGCTCTCTGTTTCAGCGGAGGGTGGGACAGACAAATGGAAGGTTGTCGAACCGACTTCGCTGTTCGTAGAAGTGCTCGAAAGTTCCTCGTGAGCACGACTATGGATTCGGGCGTGCTGACGTATGTCAAGGGTATGAAGATGAAAACCGAACGTGCGAACTTGCCTGAGTAAGGGATCGAGAAGTGATTGAGCGACTCTTTCGCCGTTGTTTTGAGTCAAGCTCTCGCGTATCAAAAGCAGATCGGATTCGAAGTCGCTGGCGTTCTTATATGCGTTTGGATCGCCGGCATTCTCACGAGCTGTCACCAAACGTGCGAGCACGAAATCAAGGTAGCGACGATAGATTTCGTTTGGTCCGTGGCGCTCGGGATTCAAGCCTGGCACTTTGATGGCGCCCACGTACTTCTGCAGAGCTTCGATTAACTTTGGTGAGACTGAGACTTGAAGCGTTGACGGCGTCAGGTGCCAGATCAGATCTTCAACCCGATTGATGTAATGATCAAAGATCATCTCTCTCGCGATCTGTAATGCGTCGCGCGTACATTCCGTGGTTACTGACGGATTGCCGTCGCGATCACCACCGATCCAGGATCCAAACCGCACTAACTGAGGCAGGTCGTGGGCCGAAAGTTCTCCACCATATGCATCACGAAAGTCCTCGGCGAGTCCCTCATAAACGTTTGGCAGCGTGTCGAACAAGACTGTCGGGTAATAATCAAGGCCCATCTTGATCTCGTCCTTGACGCTTGGGCGACGACGCCGGACTTCATCGGTCTGCCAGAGAGCGGTTATTTCGGTGAGGATTGCCTGCTCGTGTTTGTATGACTCGCGTTCGGTTAGCGGTAATCGATCCAGTTGTTCGAGTTCAGCAGCGATGCGTTGCCGTTTGAAAAGCACGGTGCGACGCGCCACTTCGGTCGGATGTGCTGTAAAGACAAGGATTATTTCAATTTTGCTCAACCACTTGCGAGCTGCTTCCGCACCCACGCCGGCGTCACGCATTCGCCGAAGTGTACCGAGGAACGACCCCGGTTGAGCGATGAGTTCGGAGGAACTCTGAGCTGCGCGGCGGCGACGCTTCCGATGATTCGTTTCCGCGAGGTTGGTCAACTCGAAGTAGATCGCGAAGGCCTTTGTCATTTGGTGCGACTGTTCCACACTCAGATGACTGACGATACTTTCAGCGCGGTCGATTAGGGACTTTTTCTCCGCTTGGGATTTGTTCGACTCACGATGTTCGATCAATAGGGTTCGCAACTCTTCCACGGCGGCGAAGAGTTCATCGCCTACTTGTTCTCTGAGAACTTCACCCAAAAGGCGTCCCAGCGAACGCACGTCGCGGCGCAGCGGTGCTTCTTTCAAATCGGCATCGTGACTTGTAAGTTCGTTAAGCCGCGCGGCTTGATCTTCAACGTTCCACAGTGATGACATTGTTTCGTCGCTTAAGAGGTCTGGTGAATTTTGAAAAGGCAAGTATCAATTACTGCGTAAGATGCGTCAAAGGTGAGTTCTGCGGTTTGCCCTCCCGTGGGTCGAACAAGCTGGGAAGGGAGGGGCGCGCCTCAGTGGGTCGAACAGGCTGGGAAGGGGGCAGCGAAAATTTGGACGCCTCGCAACTGTGATCCCGAGCGTGCCCCCGCTGACTCCTGATAGAAGTATCTCAGTGGGTGCGAGCTAACCGCAGCGGGGGCGCGCTCAAAGTCACAGTTGCGAGGTACTTCTGTTTTCCGCTTGCCCCCTTCCCAGCCTGTTCGACCCACGGGAGGCGGCAAAGCCGCAAACCAGTTTTGATAGACTGCTTTTGCGACGAAACTAAAACTATGACCAGTGTCCCCCACGGCTCGTCTTCTGTTCGCACCCTACAACGTCTCGAATCCTGGCTGACGATTGTTCTTTTCATTACCACACTCGACACGCTCTATCTTGCTTGGAGATTTATTGCTTTGTTCGCCGGATGGGTCACGCCGGGTACGAGTATTTGTTCATGGACCGCGGGAATCGATTGCGACAAGGTTCTTCAATCTCCACAGGCGAGAGCGTTCGTTGTTCCCAATGCGATTCTCGCAGTTGGCTTTTATACGGGCGCTTTGATTTGGTGGTTGTTGGGTCGGCGACTTGGTGAGGCTTATCGTCACCATATCATTCGAACGCTCGCTGTCTGGCTCGGCGTAGCTTCTTTAATCTCGTTACGCTTTTGGTGGTTGTTGCTGCATCTTGATTGGCTCTGTCCTTTTTGTCCCTGGAACCACGTGTTGACTTACGTGGCCCTTTTTCTCGCGATCAAAATCTGGCTGACGACTCCGCGTCCATCTGATCATCAACCTCTGAAGCCACTCCTCATGTTGGTTGCGCTGTCTGTAGCTTGGTTCTGGGCGTGGCAGGGCGCATGGTTTCTTGGCGAAGCGACAGTGCTGCGGAAGCTGCGATGAGGCCGCCCATTGCAAGCCGCCAAGTCTATTGATCGGCATTCTTTTTCGACTTCGTGCTAAACTGCGCGTCGTTCGTTCCCCTGAGCTTTTCGCTCGTCGTCACGCGTTCCCCTTAAGCTATTCAACCTAACTTCGGCTGAAAACTGTCTATGGACGAGACTCTTTCTCCCAGGACTCTTCTTCCAGAATTCAAAAGCCTGCGCTATTGGTTGCAGGTAATCATCATAGCCTTCGTCTACTTGGTGATGGCCGAAGTCGGTCTATCCTTCGCTTCACTTAACTCCAACGTCTCGCCAATCTGGCCTCCGTCCGGCATCGCAATCGCAGCGGTCATTTTGTTTGGCATGCGTGCGTGGCCGGGTGTTCTGCTGGGTGCGTTGGTGGCGAATTACCTTACCCCAGTTGCCGGTTTTACTGCCGAGGCCATTGCATTCGGCAATACCGTCGAAGCTCTTGCCGTGGCAGTGGCGCTGCAACGCCTTGGTTTCGATCGATCACTCGCGAGAGCAAAAGACGTCTTTAAATTTGTATTGGTTGTGTTTCTCTGCACTATTCTCAGCGCAACCATCGGTAACCTGAGTTTGTGCCTCACGGGTTCAGCGCCCTGGGAACAGTTTCCAGTGCTTTGGCTTACATGGTGGTTGGGTGATGTGTCAGGCGCTGTAATTTTTGCGCCTCTGATACTCGTTTGGAGTTCAAAATCCTTCCCGTGGTCCGGCTGGCGAACAGTCGAAGCGACACTTTTGATTTCGTTGGTCTCGCTCGCAGCTTTGATTACTTTCAGCAAAGCTCCACCCGTTCCAGTTCGCTATCAGCCTTTGACCCGTTTGATTATTCCGTTCTTTCTTTGGGCCGCTTTCAGATTGGGTCCCAGGGGAGTAACACTGGCGATCTTCGCCCAGTCGTCGTTCGCCGTATGGGGAACGATTCATGGCTTTGGACCTTTCATTTCTTCGACGCTTACCCAGTCGTTGATTACGTTGCAACTCTTCATAGCTTCGAACGCGATCACTTTTCTTGCCCTCGTATCAGTAATTGAGGAACGCCGAGTTGCACAAGCAACGCGACTCGAAAACGAAAAACGGCTGGCAGGCAACCTGGCAATCACCCAGATACTTGCAGAGTCGCCCGAGCTGAGCGAAGCCACTCGCCGGATCCTCAGTAGCGTTGGTGAAGCTCTCAACTGGGAAGCCGCGGCGCTTTGGATCTACGACAAGGAAACCGGCACTCTACGTCTCGGCGATATTTGGCATACGGCGAACGTCAACATCGAAAATTTTGAAGCCGCTTCACGACAGCAAAACTTTGCGCCAGGTGTGGGTTTGCCAGGTCGAGTTTGGCAGCAACGCGTGCCTGTTTGGATTGCAGACGTGGCAGACGATGAAAACTTCCCACGCGCAACAGCAGCCCTTGCCGATGGATTGCGTTCGGCGTTTGGGTTTCCGATCGTGTCAGACGACGAGCTGCTGGGAATTGGTGAGTTCTTTAGTCATGAGATCAGGGAACCCGACGACGCTTTGCTTGCGATGTTTCGGAGCGCAGGCACCCAGATCGGTCAATTTATTAAGCGCCAACGAGCGGAGGAATTGTTACGCGCAAAAGAGTCTGAACTCGCTTACATCACAGATACGACGCCGATCATGCTTGCTCGCTGCAGTAGTGATTTGAAGTACGTTTTCGTGAATCGTGCCTATGCATCGATGTTACAAAAATCCCCAGAGGAACTCGTTGGGAAGTCGATTGTGGATCTGGTTGGCGCCGAGGGAATGTCAACGCTGAAGCCGTACATTGACAAAGTCTTGAGCGGACACATTGTCGAGTTTGAGGATCTAATTGCCTTCCGAGGAATCGGCTCGCGGTTCTTACGAACAACATATCGCCCGGAACGAAGCGAGAACGGCGAGGTAGTCGGTTGGCTCGCTTCAATAGCGGATATTACTGATCGAAAAAACGCAGAGCAGGCATTAAGAGATAGCGAGCGGGAGCTGACAGAGTTTTTTAAGAACGCCACCGAGGCAATCCACTGGATGAAGCAAGACGGAACGATCCTTCGGGCGAACGAAGCCGAACTCCGAATGATGGGTTATTCAGAGGAGGAGTATATCGGTCGAAACATTGTCGACTTTCATGTCGATCGAAATGTCGTCGACGAACTAGTCGGAAGATTGATTGCGGGAGAAACCATCGAGAACTTTCGATCGCGACTCCGACACAAAAACGGATCCATTCTGGAGGTGACAATCAGTTCCAGTGTTTATTTTGAGAACGAAAAGTTTGTTCATTCAAGGTGCTTCACGCGCGACATCACAGAGCAGTTGAGCGCCGAAAGAGCAATGCGACAACT
>Ga0068860_100005703_pt1 | contig 12570 bp, 8 predicted proteins | sample KBSSwiS32_FD_66597 | JGI IMG/M metagenome (GOLD analysis project Ga0068860, IMG submission 66597) | Switchgrass rhizosphere microbial communities from Kellogg Biological Station, Michigan, USA - KBS Switchgrass S3-2 | ecosystem: Host-associated > Plants > Roots > Rhizosphere > Soil ... | reverse complement strand
TATCGCCACATCCTTCAAAGTTCCAGAGCCTGCCATCGTACTGGCGCATGACGGTGGGCGATTTCAATATGGTAAGATTGGCCGCCACCGCTTCGATTACTTCAGGAGGAAGTGTGCTGCTATAAAATGCATCTGAAAAAAGCAGCGATTTTTTTTTCAATAACTCATATTGTTCTTTCCAGTAGGCAGTTACTTCTTCTACGCCGGCAAAGCGGCTGCTGTACCAGGGTTTATAATATTTACCATTAAAATCCTTATCGTATTTATCCAGCAAAATATCTGAAGGAGAATTACAGCAACCCGATGCGGGGTCGCAATTTTCTTTGCGCGTACCTATGGTTCCATAGGTTTGTTCAGAATCAGGCGTATACCATGCCAGCATTACCCGAACGGTCTTTTCCTTGCCCCCTGCTAATTTAAACGGCACATAAATACTGGCGCCGGGTGCATCTTTTTCAACAGGTGGCACCGCTTTTACCACGGCGTTCTTTACAGCGTTCCATGCCATGGTGAAGGGATCCCACCAACCTCCCCGAAACCAGCAATGATCCACCACCGCTGTATCGTCGTTTGTATAAATAGCGAGATCCGTTTTATAAGGCTTATCGCTGGTACCTGCTTCCGACAACACAAACCCGTTTGATAGGGGTCGAATCGCATTCCGTCCATTATGAATGCTTAGAAAATTCTTTGCATTAAAAGAGAATACCATGTCAAGTGTGCTGCTGCCTGTATTGGTAAAACTGTATTCCAAAGCGCCCACCGGCAAACTGGAATTGTCATCATCGGTCGGTATAAAAGGACTCCAACCGGTAATCTTTGTTTTTAACGGAAGGTCGGCATCACTGATATCAATATGCGCAAAAGGAAACCGGGTAGTAAAAGCAGCATGGCCAAAATGCGGCAAGCCGGTAGTAGCGCCGCCCAGCCCATTACCGGCTTCCCGCTGTCCGAATTTTTTCCAATCCGGCACGGGACCTTCCAGCAACTTCGCACCATTTTTTAAACCTTTAACAGAAACGGCCGCAAACATGCCGGGCTCATTAAAAATTTCTGGCCGGTTGCGTATTGAAACATGAGACAGCGAGCCGCTGCCTTCCAGGCAAAACATACCTGCTCCCAATCCACCAATCGGGAACGCAATCCTGTTCAGGAATTCACCGGTATAAGGGCTGTTGTATAGACGGGTCTTTTTCTTGTGGGGATCATTTTTTTCATTGTCCACCGGTTCGGGCGCTTCTTTTGTTTGGTCTGTCAACAATACGCCGGGTGAAAACAGGGCAGCAGTTCCGCCCGCACTGATGTTTTTTATAAATGCGCGGCGACCGGTTTTATTTTTCATACAGCAATATTGATCAGGTTAGGAAATAAAATGCTATGGCTGGGCCTGATTAAAGATACTAAACCGGCAAGACAAGCCCAGTACCCGGGTAAAATTTATACAATGTAGCAAAGCAATGAAACCGGCAGGCAGCGAAACTGGTATAAAGATTTATTTGCGATTCCTTAACAGCCGGCTTATCTACCTTCGCGGCAATGAACTATTGTTTTTTTACCGGGCTGTCAACATGAAAAAAAATATGTATGCTCTTATCGCTATGCTGCTCTCTTGTGTTGTTTTATCAGCACAGGATGATGTTACGCAGGCGCGTTGGCAAGAGACCCGCATTACGCCAGATGGCAGTAATAATGAATGGAAAAAACCATTGAATTTGTACGATGCCATTACAGGTTTGCTTTTTACCATTACCAATGACAGCAGTAATCTTTACCTGTGCTTTACCAACAATGATGAAAGGAAAGTAACCAAGCTGATGAAGGCCGGGTGGCGGGTGGAAATTTATTCGAAAGAAAAAAATAAGAAATTCGATGCAGCCATTGCATTTCCAGCAATACAGATGATCAACGCACCGGGAAAAGACGAAGGGGTTACCCGTTCAACCGAACCTGATTTTAAAAACGAAACAGCGCTCTACCGGCTGAACCTGCAGGCTGTTAGCACAAAAGGGTTTGTATCGGCCAATGGCGAACTTCCATTATTGAACAGCAGCGGTATCAATATCGGCATTGGCTCAGATAATACGCAGGCCATTATTTATGAACTCGCCATTCCGCTAAAGGAGTTGCTGCCCGGCAATACAACCAGCACCGTACCGGAAATGGGATTGCATATTACGGTGAATGCATTGAAAAAACCGTCGCATCACGCCAGTACAGATGCCAATGCGGCCATGAGCGATGCAACCAGGATGAACCGGGTAAAAAGATCCAACCATGGCGGCGGCGCACCTGATAATTCTTTGTATGCTGTGGACAGGAGCCTGTTGTATACTGAAATTGATTTTAAACAGAAGTTCAGGCTGGCAAAGAGTTCTTAGTTCTTAGTTCGGAGTCTACAGTTCCTTCACGCGGCAAAAACTGGTTAAGTAAACCTTCCTTATGTTGGGTTGCTACAGCGTAACAACACCTGTATACCTGGTCGGTGTCTCATTGACCAATCATCCGTTCGGTGAGTCACCGGTCAGGGGATTAATACTAAACATCACGGCGCGTCATTGCGAGGAGTTGCGAGGAACGAAGCAAAGCAATCTGATCCTGCAATAAGTAATGCATAAAAAAGTTGAATAAGTTGGAGCTTTTTAGTCGTTGACCCGACCGGGCAATCTTAGATATTTATTTTCGCATAGCGATGTTCATCCCATAGCTGCCCGTTTTTAAAAATTGATTTTTCAAAAACGCCTTCTTTTTTATAGCCGTTTTTTTCGAGCACTTTCATAGACGCCGGGTTGTATTCAAACACACCTGCAAACAGCCGGCTGAAACCAAGTTGCTGAAATCCATATTGCGTAACCAGCCTTACTGCGGCGGTTGCAATACCTTTGTTCCAGAAAGGTTCGCCCAGCCAGTAACCTATTTCCGCGCTTTTGCTGTACACATCTTTTTGCGGAACTAAACTGATTATTCCACAGAACGCATCATTGTATTCCATACCAAATACAGTAACCGGATCGCCATCTTTCATTGCATTGATAAAAAAGACCGCGTCCTTTTCAGTATAGGGAAACGGAATCAGATCGCGCAGGTTATCGCAGATCCTTTTATTGTTGAGCAATACCGCTATCGCTGTTTTGTCCTTTTTTTGTAGCGGTCTCAGGTTTATTGATCCGTCTGCCAGCATCTCGGTGGGATTATAGAATTAAAATAACGAAATACAATTTGTGAAGCGCACCCATTGGCCCGATAAGATATGCTGCACAAGTGTGCGACGCAACGATGCCGCCAGAACAACCTATGCCGGGTCCAAAACTTAACTCAGCCAGGAAGACAAGAACCGCGCTATTTTTTCGGACTCCACCATAAAACCATCGTGGCCATAACCGGAATCAATTTCAATGAGGGTAGCTGCCGGCATTTGCTGCGCCAGGTGGCGTTGCTCTTCCAGCGGGCAAAGAATATCGCTGCTTACGCCAATAATCAGGGTGGGTTGCGGCATCAGTTGAAGTACCTTATCTATATTTCCACCGCGGCCGCGGGCCATGTGGTGACTATCCATGGCCTTGGTAAGCAACCAGTAACAATACGCGTTAAAGCGCTTTACCAGTTTATCGCCCTGGTAGTTGATATAGGAAGAAGCCTTATAATTATCCAGTTTTTCCGTGTCTGTATCGGTTTGGTTTTTCACCATGATGCCATAATTGCGGTAGGTAAGCATACCAATGGCGCGTGCTGCTTTTAACCCCTTGGCGCCCGCCTCGGCAGAAGGCTCCTGCCAACTGCTATCGGCTTCAATGGCCAGCCGTTGTGCAGTATGTGTGGCAATGCCCCAGGCGCTTTCGGTGGCGGAAGTGGCCAATAGAAGCAGCCGCTTGATGACGTCCGGCTCGCTATAAGCCCATTCCATAGCCTGGTAACCGCCCATGCTGCCGCCTACCAGCAAATGAATGGCATCAATGCCAAGGTGCTGACGGAGCAGTATATGCGCTTTTACCATATCCCGGATAGTTACCGCCGGGAAATTGCTAAAATAAGGTGCTTTTGTTGCCGGGTCAATACTATGCGGACCGGTAGAACCATAGCAGGAGCCAAGTATATTGGCGCACACAATAAAGTAGCGGGCCGGGTCCAGTACACAACCGTCCCCTACCACCCCCGGCCACCATTTCAGCACGGCCGAACTGGCGGTTAGATGGTGGCAAATCCATACAACATTGCTTTTATCGGCATTGAGGGTACCATAAGTATGATAAGCCACCATGATTTCGGGCAATATATGCCCGTTTTCGAGCTCAAAACTGTGCTGGTAGTGAAAAACCTCCATTAATCAAGTACGCTGTTGAATTTGCAAAGTAAAGGGCTGTATGAGTTACATTTGCAAAAAATATAGGAAATGATACAAATAGATCTGAACCGGACCGGTGGTGATTATGGATTTGAGGCAAAGGATGCGATGGGGCACACTATAAAAATGGATACCAGCCCCGAAAACGGCGGCATCAATTTTGGCGTGCGGCCAATGCAGGTATTGCTGATGGGATTGGGCGGTTGCAGCGGGATTGATATTGTATCTATCCTGAAAAAACAACGCCAGCCGGTGGAAGGATTTTCTATGAAAATAGAAGGGGATCGTTTTGCCGGTAAAACACCTTCATTATGGGAAAAAATACATATTGTTTTTGAACTGAAAGGAGATATAGACCCTGAAAAAGCGCGAAAAGCCTGTGAGCTGTCGGTAGAAAAATACTGCTCGGTGGCAGAAACGCTGCGCGGTGCGGGAGCGGAGATTAGCTGGGAGGTGAAAGTGCTCTATTCTGGTCGGTGAGACACCGACCAGGGAGTGAGACACCGACCAGGGAGTGAGACACCGACCAGGGAGTGAGACACCGACCGGGGCATGAGACACCGCGACCAGGGCGGAAATTAAACAGGTTCAATATTCTTTATTCCTTGTTCTATATTCGATATTACCGAATTTTCAATAATGAATAACGAACAGGGAATACTGAATGATGAAATAAAGCCAGTTCCAATTAATATTCCGGTCGGTGAGACACCGACCGGGGAGTGAGACACCGACCTGAGCCTGAGGCATTGAACATTAAAAAATACAAATGAAAGAGCAGCATCCCATCACAAAAGTAATCCGCACCCGTACTGAACGCAGCAACGAGATGGAGCATTCTTCGCCGATGTTCCTGACCAGCAGTTTTGTTTTTGACAATGCGGAGGATATGCGCGCCGCTTTTGCAGATGAAACAGATGCCAATATCTACAGCCGTTTCAGCAATCCCAGCGTGCAGGAGTTTACCGATCGCATTTGTGTGCTGGAAGGCGCCGAAGATGCCTATGCCACGGCTTCGGGCATGAGTGCGATCTTTGCCAGTTTTATGACCTTTCTTAAAAAAGGTGATCACCTGCTGAGCTGCAATGCTATTTTTGGCAGCACACATACCATCATAAAAAAATACCTGCCCAATTATGGAATTGAATGCAGCTATGTAAGCGCGGGAGATCCGGCATCCTGGGAAGCGGCCATTCGCCCAAATACAAAAATGATATACCTGGAAACACCCACCAATCCCGGACTGGATATTATTGATTTAAAATTTGCGGGTGAGCTGGCCAAAAAACACAACCTTATTTTAAACGTAGATAATTGTTTTGCCACGCCCGTAGTGCAAAGGCCGATCGATTTTGGTGCACACCTGGTGGTGCATTCCGCTACCAAATGGATAGATGGACAGGGACGTGTATTGGGCGGTGTGGTAGCTGGCAAAAAAGAACTGGTGCACGATATTTATATGTTTTGCCGCAGCACCGGTCCGGCTATGTCTCCATTCAATGCTTGGGTATTAAGCAAAAGCCTTGAAACCCTGGACGTGCGCATGGAACGCCATGCAAAAAATGCGTTGCAGATTGCCACTGCACTGGAAAAACATCCGGCCATCAGCTGGTTGAAATACCCATTTTTGCCCAGTCATCCGCAGCACGCCATTGCCCTGCAACAAATGAAAAATGGCGGCGGCATTGTTTGTTTTGAACTGAAAGGCGGTCTTGAAGCAGGACGCCGTTTTTTGAACAAGCTGAAAATGCTTTCGCTTACGGCCAACCTGGGCGATACCAAAAGTATTGCCAGCCACCCGGCCAGCACTACACATGCTAAATTAACAGAAGAAGAACGGCAGGCCGTAAACATAACGCCGGGGCTTATCCGCATTTCTACAGGGCTGGAATATGCAGATGATATACTGGACGATATCGTACAAGCCCTGTCTTAGCAATATTTCTATCCAATTTTCGCGCAAAGAAAATAAGGGGCAAGGCCTTTTACCGGATATCCTTTTGCGTCTTATTATCTTTGCATCTTTGGGTGAAACGGATTGGCTTATCCTTACACGTACTTGCGTGAAGTACCGGGCCTATTTTTTCTCGTATTTACAATCCACACTAACATTCATTGCATCGGCGATCTTATCCGCAACCAGTGAGGGAATCTTTATATTGTAGTCTTTTGGCGCTATCTTAAACTTGGAAGTTAATTCCAGTTGTCCGTTTTTTACGGCTATGGTGCCTGGTACAGTCACTTTCTTTGTTACACCGTGAATGGTTAAATCGCCATCAGCCGTTACATTATAAGAACCGTCTTTGGTAATAATAACTGCAGCCGGGTTGCTCAGCTTTCCCTTGAAACTGGCTTTGGGGATATTATCGCTTTCCATGTAGTTCTCATTAAAATGCTCTTCCATCAGTGCTCTTTCAAAATGAAAACTCCTAATCAGCACGGCAAATCCTATTTCGCCCGTCTGCAGGTTCAATGCACTGGACACTTCATTGTTTACGGCATCAATATTCTCAAGGGGCGTTTTCGAGAAAAACGATATTTGTCCGTGGCGGGTCATAAAAACATCCTGCGCCTTTAACTGCGACAGGCAACAAGCTGCCAGCACAATGAAACTGATTTTTTTCATTATCTATTTTTTTTAATAAACGGTTGGTTAATGAACAAGAATGCAGCGATCGAGGATAACATCCGTTAAAAACCCGGAACAAAATCCTTTTATGGTAACGGCATCGCCCTTTTTGATTGCCGGTGCTTCTTCCAATAAACTGCATTGTACACCACTCATATCTGACCCGGTTAATACAATAACGGTTTTGTGTTGCTGGTTAACCGATACATCGCTAACGGAGCCGCTCACCTGCAGTACCTGGCCCAGGTATTTTTTGTTTGAAGCCGTTTCGTTCTTTTCGTACTCCGTTGCAAGTACGGCAGCACTCACTACAATGGCCGTTTCCGTTGCCGCCGAACGATGCGGCTTATTGTAAAGCCTGTAGCCAATGCCGGCCCCCACCAGTACACATAAGAGGCATAAAAGACCAATTATCCTGAATGTTCTTTTTTTTATGTGCATACTTTATATCTTAAACGGCCTGCCTGCTTATGCAATTACGCATGCCGGGGCTACCGGGTTGTCTGCGTTAAAAAAAAAGCGGGGATTGTATTTTAAAAAGCCCCGCAAAGAATTGCGGGGCTGCCATGTTCATATATCCATCAAACCAAACCTATCTGCAACTTTTTATAAAATTCTCCACCTGTGCCCTGCCATCGTTCGAAACAAAAGCGCCACACACCACCCTGAAATTGCTTTTATCGATCGTTCTATTGTAGGCGTACTTCACAAAATCAAACCGGCAGTTATCGAACGAGAAAAAACGCGCCAGTTCTTTTACCTGTTCAGCGCTCAGGTAATTTTCGTCTGCAAGGCGTTTTGCATACAATAACCGGCCATTATCATTTTCCCGGTCCATCACGCGCTCAGCAGCAAAAAAATCTGCGTCACTGAGGGTATGGTTGTAGCCGCTGTTGCTTCCATAATCATTGCGCTGGTCCCGATCGTCACCGTAGCCACGGTCATCATTATACCGGCGATCATCCCTTCTGTCATTACCCCATCTTCTGTTATCGTACATGCCACGCATAGGTTGTTCAATAACCTGCGCCCGTCCAAAACGGTTCACAACAATATTGGTAGCGAACAAGGGTTTAATGTTTATAGTAGCAGTATACAGCAGTCGGTAATCATCGGCACGTCTTCGGCCAAACAAACCGAAACGCCTGTCTGTGAGCTGGTACACATTTACCGAATGAAAACCGGGTTGCAGGTTCTCAAATACTACACTGCTGCCGGCCGATTGCTGATCAAAGCGGCTACCGTCTACCGTTACTTTAATGTTGGTATTACCTTCGGCGGAAACCGTTAAACGGCTGGGCGAAAAAGCGGCGAAAGACGCTATTGAAAAAAGTACAGCAAAACCAAGGGTAGAAATCTTTTTCATAATGTAAATTTTAATTTTGTAAATGTTCTGTGTTTACAGCTTGTTTTATCAACTGCCTGTATAATAGAAGCAGGCAGAAGCAAAAAGTAAAATGCTTCATACATAAGAATTTGTTAAGGCAAACAACTGATAATCAGCACCGCAAATAAACGCAGGTAAGCAGAGAGAACCTGCAGGTGTTTGCTGCTTTTTGAATGAAACATTCGCCATTGTTAAATACTTTAACAGCAATTGAATTGATCCGCTTGTGCAAAAGCACTGTCAACCGCATCCCATAACCAACTTTGTTATCTTTATTAAAATTTCACAGTATGGCATTTGTCAGAAAGACTTTTCTTATCCTTACCAGCCTTATTTTATTGACACAATATTTATCTGCCCAACAAAAAATGACCGATTATAGCAAACGATGGAAAATAGTCGACTCCCTGATAAACAAGAAAGGGCTTACGCAATCAGCCCTGGAGGAAGTGAATAAAATTTATGCCCTGGCAAAAAAGGAACAACAGGACGCACAAATCATAAAAGCGCTCCTGTACCAGACCGGGTTGCAGCAAACCACAGACGAATCAAACACCAAGGCTTTCAGCAAATGGCAAGAGGAAATTGATATCAGCAAGCAGCCGGCTAAAGCAATATTACAGTCGATACTGGCAGAACAATACCGCTATTATTTTCAGCAACACCGCTACCAGTTGTACGACCGAACAGCAACCACTCATTTCAAAAAAGAGGATATCGCTACCTGGGGAGTGGATGATTTCCACGAACACATTACGAAACTGTACCTGGCTTCGCTCGCAGATGAAAAATTATTGCAACAAACGAAGCTGGAGCGATTCGATCCCATTATCATAAAAGGCAATGTTCGGAATCTGCGACCCAGCTTATTTGACCTGCTGGCCCACCGCGCCCTCGACTATTTTAAAAATGATGAAAAAGATATCACAAAGGCTTCCTATGCTTTTGAACTGGACGATGAAAAATTCTTTTCTCCCGCCGCCACGTTCTCAACAATGGTTATCCGCAGCAAAGACAGCATATCGCTCTATCACAAAGCTTTGCTGATTTACCAGCAGCTGTTGTCCTTCCATACCGGCGATGCTGCACCGGATGCACTGATTGATGCGGATATACAAAGACTGCAGTTTGTGTACCAGCATGGCATCATGGAAGACAAAGACAGCGCTTATAAAACTGCGTTAATGGCTATTGCCAGAAAATATCCTGCTTTGCCCACCGCCGCACAGGCATCTTACCTGCTGGCGCAATTGCATGCAGACAGGGCGGCTCAATACGATCCCCTAAAGAATAGTGACACAGATAAAACCAGTCCAAAAACTGAATACCTGGTGGCAGCAGCTATCTGTAAAACTATCCTGCAACAAAAAGACGACTCTGAAGGCAGGGTTAATTGCTATAACCTGTTGCAGCAAATAGAAAAAAAAGAACTCAACTTAATTACAGAAAAGGTTAACCTGCCAGACCAACCATTCAGGACATTGGTGAGCTACCGCAATTTCAGCAGCCTGTATTTTCGCATAGCTGTGCTAACGGATGATCTCAAAAAGAAACTGGAGAACCGCTATGATGATAATTACTGGAAAGAACTGGTTGCGCTAAAACCCCTGCGCAACTGGGATCAATCGCTGCCGGCTACCAATGATTATCAAAAACACAGTGCAGAAATAAAAGTAGACGCGTTGCCGGTTGGACAATACATCTTACTGGCCAGCACCAACAACGATTTTTCGTTTGACAAGAACCCTCTGGCGGCACAATATTTTTATGTGTCAAACATCAGTTATACCAATAACAGCAACGAATATTTTTTCCTCGATCGCGAAACAGGCCAGCCCCTGGCAGAAGCAGCCGTGCAAACCTGGTGGAACCAATACGACTATACTATCCGCGGTAATAAAAAAATAAAGGGTGAAAAACAAACCGCCGATAAAAATGGCTATATCCGCTTTGCAAAGAGCACCGCGAATACGCAGGGCAACCTGCAACTCGAGATTACCCATCACAACGACCGGTTGTTTATGGACGACCGGCAATACGTTTACTATCGTGAAGAAAACAATAACAGCACTGCGCGAACAGCCGCGCAATATGAAAAAGATGAAGCCCGCGTTTTCTTTTTCACCGATCGAAGTATTTACCGGCCGGGGCAAACGCTCTATTTTAAAGGCATCGCCATCACCAAAGATTTCGAAAGCCATAAAAGCAAAATATATGCGGGCGTATCATCAAAAATCTTTTTACGCAATGCCAATGGAGAAGAGATCGATTCCCTGGAACTGAGGACAAATGAATACGGCTCTTATTCGGGCAAATTTATGTTGCCACAGGGCATATTGAATGGTGAGTTCACATTGATTGACGAAAAGATGGACGGCAATATTTCATTTTCTGTTGAAGAATACAAAAGACCCAAATTTTTTGTGGACTATGAAAAAATAAAGGGCGTGTACAAAGTCAATGACAGTATTACTATTACCGGTTTTGCAAAAGCGTATGCAGGTAACAATATAGACGGTGCCCAGGTAAAATACCGGGTGCAGCGGGTAGCCAGGTTTATTTATCCGTGGTTGTATTGGAAACGGGGCGGATATCCGCGCAGCAGCAATATGGAGATAACCAACGGTGTAATAAAGACGGATGCGGAGGGAAAGTTTTCCATTACATTTAAAGCCATTCCCGATCTAAGTATTGCCAAAGACCTGGAGCCCGTTTTTGAATACCAGGTAAGCGTTGACATTACCGATCTCAACGGTGAGACAAGAAGTGCCGAAACAACGGTGCCTGTTTCGTATAAAGCATTACAATTAAAAGTAACCCTGCCTGCTACCCTACCGGCAGACAGTTTAAAAACTATTTCCATTGCTACGCAAAACTTAAACGGTGAATTTGAACCGGCACAGGTAAATGTCTCTTTGTATAGATTAAAAGCGCCTGACCGGTTAATACGCAAACGCTACTGGCAGCGGCCTGATCAGTTCACGATGAACCAAGATGAATTTGTGAAAAATTTTCCGTACGATGAATACCAGGATGAAGCTGACTATCATGGCTGGCCAAGAGATAAAGTATACCTGCAGAAAACAGACTCAACCAATAATAAGGGTGTATTTGAATTGCCGAAAGCGGTCTTGCCTGAAGGCTGGTATGCGCTTGAAGTAAATACAAAAGATAAATACGGGGAAGAAGTAAAAGATGTGCAGTTTATACAGTTATATGATGAGAAAAGCAAGGCAGTACCCGCAAACACTTATGCCTGGTCGGCACAAAAGAACAATGCATTAGAACCCGGTGAACAGGCCGTCATTAGTATTGGCTCTGCTGCCAAAGATGTATTCCTGATCCAGGAAATTGATAAAACGCGGGAGCCTGTTTACAATCCCAAAAAATCAGACTCTGCTCGTTCTTCTATTAGCTATCATTTTATTACATTAAATGGAAAACAATCTTTTTCATTCCCGGTTACCGAGGCTGACCGCGGTGGTTTTGGGCTGTATCATTTCTTTATAAAGAATAACCGGTTCTACAGTTTTGATAATAGGGTAAGCGTACCCTGGACAAATAAGGAACTGGCTATTACGTACGAAACCTTCCGCGATAAAACCCTGCCGGGCAGTGAAGAAAAATGGAAATTAAAAATCAGTGGCGATAAAAAAGAAAAGATAGCAGCGGAAATGTTGCTGAGCATGTACGATGCATCACTCGACCAGTTTAAACCGCATAGCTGGGAGGTTCCGGATGTTTGGGAATCGTATTCGGGTATTAATAAATGGAATGGCAATGGTTGTTTCGTGCAGGTACAATCGCAGGAGAAATACTGGAATGAGCAATTGAAAAGTTTTGTAAAGACTTATGATTATCTCACAGCTGGCAATAACGGTGTTAACATAATAATGGGCTCGAGCAATATAAGGATTCGAGGGCTTGCAACCGAAGATGACATGGATAAGAGAGCAGTGGCTAGCCCGGCAGCAGCGGTAAATATATCAAGAGCCGTAAGCGCAGAAAAGGCCAATCTTACACTGACTTCCCCAAATCAGGCCCGTAACAACGACACTGTGCAGTATATGGATATAAGTTTACCAGTCCCCTCTCAGAAACAAACGAGTGAAAAAGAGACACCCGTTCAAATCCGCAAGAACTTTAACGAGACCGCTTTCTTTTTTCCGGATTTAAAAACAGATACTGCTGGTAATATTTCTTTTGGTTTTACCA
>Ga0068860_100005692_pt1 | contig 12583 bp, 9 predicted proteins | sample KBSSwiS32_FD_66597 | JGI IMG/M metagenome (GOLD analysis project Ga0068860, IMG submission 66597) | Switchgrass rhizosphere microbial communities from Kellogg Biological Station, Michigan, USA - KBS Switchgrass S3-2 | ecosystem: Host-associated > Plants > Roots > Rhizosphere > Soil ... | reverse complement strand
CTTTACCACTTTGCGATTTCGTGCCCCGGTATTTGATGACGAAAAAGCCAGAAAATATTTTCCTGTGATTTCTAACTTTTTGGCTTTAGATGAAAAGGGCATCTCACCTAAAAAATATGAAAGGATTGAAGAGCCTGGAAGCAGATCATTGGAAAGCAGGCCCAATGTAGTTTTAGTGATTTGCGAAAGCTTTAGCATGTATAAAAGCAGTATGAGTGGTAACCCGTTAAACACCACTCCCTATTTTAACAAGTTAAGCCGACAGGGAATTTTTTTTGATAAGTGTTTTAGTGCAACATTTGGAACAGCCCGTGGAGTATTTGCTATTTTAACTGGCACACCGGATGTGCAGTTGTCTCAATTTTCAACCAGGAATCCTGAAGCAATTAACCAACATACTATCATTAATAATTTTGAGGATTACGCTAAAATGTATTTCCTCGGAGGCAGCAGCGATTTCAATAATTTTGACGGCCTGATCAAAAATATAGACAGCGTAAAAATTTACCAGGATGGCTTTTATAAATCTCCTAAGTTAAATGTATGGGGCATAAGCGATAAAAATCTTTTTTTAGAAGCCAATGATGAATTAAAAAAACAAACGAAACCTTTCTTTGCAATTATTCAAACTGCGGATAACCATCGTCCTTTTAGCATTCCCGAAGAAGATAAAGATTTTGAAAAAAGAATTATTCCGCCTGACACACTAAAGAAATATGGCTTTGAATCATTGCAGGAATTCCAGGCGTTTTGTTATACGGATTATTGTTTTAAAAAATTTATTGAAGCCGCCAAACGACAACCATACTTTGATAACACTATTTTTATTTTTACCGGCGATCATGGTGTAGAAGGAAATGCATCGGAAATGTATCCCGATGCCTGGACATCTTCACGCCTGAGTGATGAGCATGTTCCTTTATTATTTTATGCTCCCGGTTTATTGATGCCACAGCAACGAAGCGGGGTCGCTTCACAAATTGATATATTACCAACCCTTGCCGGAATGATTCATCAACCTTATATTAATACTACTTTGGGCAGAGATCTTCTTGATACTAAAACCAAACCAAATGCGGCGTTTATTATTCATCATGATGAAGGAAATATTGGCTTGGTAACTGATAAATATTATTATGTGAAAAATATCAGAATAAACACGGAAGAGCTTGCACCCATTACCTCTAACAAACTTGACTTATCACCCACACAACAGGATTCAGTAAAAAAATCTCTCTCTACTCTAACCTCAGCCATTTATGAAACCGCCAAATGGATGCTTGTGAACAATAAACGGAGTGGCGGAGAATGATTGGTTGATAGTCTTCATCCAATGCGTCTTCCTTATTTTTCCTTACAACCTTGAGCGTTGACATTGAGTATTACTATTATTTTAATCCCAGAAACAAACCATCCTTTTTTTGATACTTCACTACACCTGTTTCTTCAATTGCAAATGCGTCCACGCTGTAAATGGGATAATTATTACTAGAAGAAAAGACAGTATATCTTTTGTAAAATAAAAAGTTAGCAATGTAATAGCCGCAAGATAAAATGGATATAATATAAATAGCAGACCTACTAGAATCGAATCGAAATGATCTTCGGCCTTTTTTCTAAGTAATAAAACAATTGAGTAGTATAATGGAGAATGTAACAACCAACCTATAATTGACGGCAGAAATAATATTACTTTCTTTACGGGAGACACGGCGATAGGGAAAATTTTTTTTCTTTTTTCTTTATCGTCACTGTCAATTTCTATAACCAGTTGTTTTAATTGGCTGTTTAGTTTGGCATTAAATTCCGCCATAGTTTTGCCATCAGAAAAATCTTCTTCAAAATCTTTATTGTCAATTAAATCCCCAAAGTTTAGAATAATGTTTTTCCCGAATGTTCTAAAGCAACTATAATTTATTCCTACAGGTAAAACTTTTAAAGGAATATTTTTCTGCCATGCATTCATGGCTAATCTGGCTGTTCCTTTTTTCAAAGGACGCAAATGCCATTCGTTAATACATCTGCCTTCACTGAATATCAGTACTATGCCCTCTTTCATAAAAATGTTTTGACAGAGAGTGAAGGTCGAATAATTGTTTTCAAGATTCTGAGCTCCTTCACTTAACCGGTAAACAGGAAGCATATTCATTTGTTTAAGTAGGAAGTTGAAAACCTTATTGGCAAAGGCATCACCCCTCGTAAGGGAATGAACCGGATGGTTGAAAAGGGTAGCAAAAATTATTGCATCTAAAAAAGAATTGGGATGATTTGCGGCAATTAAGAGTGGCCCTTTTATTTGTAAAACGTCTTTCTTATTTATTATTATTTTACTACAATAAAAATGTAAAGCAAGCCTGGCTGGCAATTTTAAGAGAGTGTAGAGCAAATTCTTTTTTGGTAAGATAAGTATTTCTAAAATTAACTTAAATGGCCGAGCGACATGACCCGAAACTCGAAACCCCAAACTAAAAACTATACACGTTAATTTAATTGCGGATCAATAGGAAAATTGATCATCATCTCGTAGTCACCTCCAAGGTGCTTAAGAGAGTCTTTCCAAATATCATCGGGCTTTTTATGAAAAAGCAATTTTCGTGTAGCTTCCACTGTTAGCCAGCTTTTTTCTTTCAACTCATCTTCAACTTGTTTTTCACCCCAGCCGCTGTAGCCAATAAAAAATTTTATTTTATTGAAATCAATCCCGCTTATTTTTATTGATGCCACAAGGCTTTCAAAGTTTCCGCCCCAATATACACCGTCAAATACTTCTTCTCCCCCGGAAATAATATCAGGGTATTGATGAAGAAAGTGAATGGTATCTTTTTGCACCGGCCCCCCAAAGAATAAGGGTATTTTAAATTCTTCAAGCTCTGGTATAATTTCTCCAAGAGAAGTAGGAAATAATTTATTTATCACAAATCCAAAGCTGCCCTCTTCTTTGTGTTCGCAAAGAAAAATTACCGTGCGCATGAAATTCGGATCCTTTAAAAACGGATTAGCTATTAATAGGGTTCCCCTGGCAGGTGATATCATATTTCTAAATTATATTTAATTGTTGAACTGCGTTAACTTGCCTCTATTTATTTCGTGAAATTAAATAATATCTAAAATCCTAAAATTGTATTTCTGCAATTTTTTTGGCCGATACCACTTTAAATTTGTGCCTGCTACATGAAGAGAATATTTCCAATTATAACCATACTCATTTTTCTTTCGCTGCTGGGCATAATTTTTTTTCAGGTGCTTTGGATTCGGCAGGCTTTAGAGGCACGGGAACAACAATTTGAAGAAAGTATTAAACTGGTAACGGCAACAGCGGGAAACGATTTGATTGAAGAAAAAGGCAATCTATCTCCGTTTAGTAAAAAAGGTACGGACGCCCTATTTCCTTTGAATATTTTTCCTCCCACTATCACTCACAAATTTACCAGGGACGAGATAAGGCTTAAAATAAAAAACGCATTTGAAAAACAAATGCATAAAAATATTCCGTTTGAATTTGCTATTACCACAACCTACATGATGGGAGATGAACTACAATCGGAAAATTTTTTTAAAGCTTACCGGGATTCTATTAACAATAAGGCATTTGTTTATGCTCTGGAATCTCCCAGTGGAAGTATATCGGAGGGTGTATCTCCGGAGGAATTATTAGTGATAATAGTGCCAAATGTAAAGAGCATCATCTGGAAACAGATGTCGTGGATGGTGATAGCAGCTATATTATTTACCACCATAATTTTTTGCGCCTTTTTCTTAACGGTAAGAGCATTGCTAAAACAAAAAAAATTAAGTGAGATAAAATCTGATTTTATTAATAACATGACGCATGAATTTAAAACTCCCTTAGCAACTATTTCTCTGGCTGTAGACGCCTTAAAAAATGAAAAGGTTATGAATGACCGATCCAAGATGGATTATTTTTCAGGAATCATAAAGGATGAAAATAAGCGGATGAATAAACAGGTAGAAACTATACTGCAAGCAGCTTTGCTGGATAAGCAACAAATACAATTAAACCTAAAACCCACACATGCACATGAACTTATAAACAGCGCAATAAGCAACATAAAATTGCCTGTAGAAGAAAAGCACGGCAAAATGGAAATCTTATTTGAAGCAAAAGATGATATGATACTTGCTGATGAAGTTCATTTTACTAACTTGGTAAATAACCTTTTGGACAATGCGGCAAAATATTCAAAAGAAAATTTATTAATAAAGATTTCAACTTATAATGTGCCTGACCAGTTAAAAATTAAAATTGAAGACAATGGTATAGGCATGAGCAAAGAAACGCTACACAGAATATTCGAAAAATTTTACAGGGCGCATACAGGAAATATACATAATGTAAAAGGTTTCGGTCTTGGATTAAGCTATGTAAAAACTATTGTAAAAGCGCATCATGGTAAAATTAAGGCCGAAAGTACTTTAGGCAAAGGCACTTGCTTTATCATAGATATTCCGCTTGCAAAAACCAAAAAAAACAATTCTATTCGGCAATTTAAATAACGACCTTTTGTTGGCTACCCGTTTGAATTGCCACCGGCTATTTGCATAAATGATTTGTTCCCCTACTATTCACACGATAATTTGTTTTTCCACAGTTAATACACATCCTATTCACAGAATGTAGGTAGTGAGATTTGGTATAAGCATACTAAAAGCAGAACCCGACCATCCTATAAGTCGAAGGTGGATAAAATCTTTTTTAAAATTTAATTGGTTAAGTGGGAAAAAGTGTTAATTTGTGTAAATTTATCTTTTCAGCTATATAATACGTTGTAAATGATGGGGTTTATCGGCGAATATGAATCAACATTAGATGCTAAAGGGAGGTTTCTGTTACCTGCTGGCCTTAAAAAGCAATTGCATGAAGGCGCCGCTGAAAATTTTGTCATAAATCGTGGCTTTGAAAAATGCTTAAGCTTATACCCAATGAAAAGTTGGAAACCTATTTTTTCAGAGATCAGCGATTTAAATGATTTTGACCCTAAAGTAAGGCAATTCCGCCGCTACTTTTTAAATGGAGCCACACAGGTAGAATTGGATAGTGCAAACCGCTTATTGTTACCTAAAAATTTAATGGAGTATGCTGGGTTAGAAAAAGATATCGTGCTGGTTTCTGCAGTAAATAAAATTGAAATCTGGGATAAAAATAAATACCAACAGTTCTTTGAAACTTTTTCACCGGACGCATTCAGCAATTTGGCAAAGGAAGTAATGGCAGGTGAACAAAACAAACCATCCTGATTATGCAGGAAGGCATATATCATATGCCCGTTATGTTGAATGAAGTAATTGAAGGATTGCAGATAAAGCCCGAAGGCATTTATGTCGATTGCACATTTGGAGGTGGAGGTCATACCAAAGCTATTCTTAGCCAACTAAATCAAAACGGAAAGCTCATTGTTTTTGATCAGGATGAAGATGCAAAAAAGAACGTTCCTGAGGATGAACGAATAACTTTTGTTCCCCACAATTTCAGGCATCTACAGCGTTTTCTTCGGCTGTATAAAATATCAAAAGTAAATGGAATTTTAGCCGATCTGGGTGTTTCAAGTTACCAGTTTGATAAAGCGGAGAGAGGGTTTTCAACAAGGTTTGACGCACCAATAGATATGAGAATGGATCAACGACAAACGCTAACTGCATCTAATATTCTTACAACATTTTCAGAAGAAAAATTGCATAAAATGTTTGAGCAATTTGGTGAGGTAACTAATTCCAAGACACTAGCCAAGACTATTGTGCAGGTAAGGAACACAACACCGCTGTCAACTATCAATGAATTTAAAAATGCTATTGGTTCGGTTGTAAAAGGTAATCCCAATAAATATTTAGCGCAGGTTTTCCAGGCGCTGCGAATACAAGTGAATGATGAGTTTGGAGCATTAAGAGAAATGCTGCAGCAAGTTCCAGGTGCTTTGTCTTCGGGTGGTCGTATTGCAATTATTACTTTTCATTCACTGGAGGATAGGATTGTAAAAAACTTTTTAAAAAATGGAAGCATCGAAGAAAGTGAAAGCGATGCTGTATATGGAATAAAGATTAAAAGTGAATTGCTTGTAATAACCAAAAAACCGATTGCGCCAGGTGAGTGGGAATTAAAAAATAACCCCCGAGCCAGAAGTGCAAAGTTGCGTATTGCTGAGAGAAGATAATTTAATTGAAGGTTGTGTTAAAAATCAATAGTTGATAGCATTGTAAAGAAGCGGTTTAAGTAACTTAATAATAAGCATTTCGGGGAACAAAAATATATTGAGCATTTCTCTATCCAATATTCTTTTAAAAACCATCTTTTTTAAAATGGGCTTTACATGTCATTGAGCAAAAAAAATAACTCGAAACAACCCGGCAAAATTCAAAGACCAGGCTGGCGAAAGCTTATCTATCAAAAATGGATTGTAAAAAATATTCCCTTCTTTTTGTTTTTGGCAATACTAACAATAATGTATATCGCTAACGGACATTATGCCGATAAAACAATAAGAAAAATAAATGCACTTGAAACGCATTTAAAAGAAATGGAATACGAATTTAAAACAGTAAAGAGAGATGTAATCTTTAGAAGTAAAGAAAGTGAATTAGTAAAAGCCGTTGAACCCTTAGGATTAAAAGAACTTATTACCCCACCCATGAAAATTACAGACAGTACGAACCAATAAATAATTTAAAAAATCACTCACGAAATTGGATGTAAAGAAAGACATATTGTGGCGTGTTTATCTATGCTTCCTTGGCATCATAGTGCTTGGCTTAATAGTGATTGGGAGAACATTTTATATTCAGCAAATACAAGGAAACTATTGGAAAAGCATGAGCGACAGTCTTCATTTAAAGTATATGCCGGTTAATGCAGAAAGAGGAAGCATTTACAGTGAGGATGGAAACATGCTTAGCACATCAATTCCTGTGTTTGATATTTATGTTGATTTTGCTGCTGAAGGTTTGAGAGAAAATAACGGAAAAAGGTTTTATAAAAATATTGATTCATTGAGTGTTTCCTTATCCGCTCTTTTTAATGATGCAACTGCCGCCAATTATAAAAAACAACTACAGCTTGCCTATAAAAATAGAAACCGTTATTACCCGCTTAAAAAGAAAATATCTTTTGAGCAATACAAACAGTTAAGAAATTTTACCCTGGTAAGAGAGGGAAGAAATAAAAGTGGTTTCATCGTTGATGTTAGAGATAACAGGGTTAATCCTTATATCCTGCTTGCCAATCGTACCATTGGTCTTTCCCGTGGCGACACCAGCAAAAATGTTGGCCTTGAAAGAAGTTATGACAGCCTGCTAAAAGGCCAGACTGGCCAGCGCTTAATGCGATATATGGCAGGCATGTATGTGCCTGTTGATGGTGCGGAAATTGAACCCGAAAATGGTAAAGATATTATCACCACTATTGATACTTACATGCAGGACGTTGCTGAAAACGCGTTGTTAAAAATGATGATCATGAACAATTCATTACATGGAACATGCATAGTGATGGAAACGCAAACGGGCAAAATAAAAGCGATTGCCAACTTAGGCAAACGGCCCGATGGCACTTATCTCGAAGACTATAATTATGGCATTGGCAAAAAAACAGAGCCGGGATCTATTTTTAAACTGGCTACTTTATTATCATTACTGGAAGATAAATATGTTGACACCAACACAATAGTTGATTGCGAAGGCGGACAAAAATTATTTCACGGTTTACGCATCAGGGATTCACATTTAGGTACCGGAGCTATAACAGTAAAGGAAGCATTTGCACGATCATCTAATGTTGCTTTTGCAAAACTTGCCGAGGAATTCTATCACAATAATCCATCGCAGTTTACTGATCATTTACATAAGTTACGATTAGATACAGCAACAGGGGTTGATATTGTTGGACAAGCATTTCCTCTTATAAAGAAGCCAGGCAAAAAATACTGGACAAAAACAACGCTGCCTTTTATGGCCCATGGCTACGAAGAATTGATAACACCGTTACATATGCTTATGGTCTATAACGCTGTAGCCAATAATGGAAAGATGATGAAGCCTTACCTGGTGAATTCAATCAATCAATTAGGCATACAAGTAAAATCATTTTCACCGCAGGTACTTGTTGAAAAAATTTGCAGCGATGAAACGTTGGGCAAACTAAAAGGATGTTTATTAGAGGTTGTAGAAAGTGAACATGGAACTGCTCACCTGTTGAAAAATGATGTGTATTCCTTTGCCGGTAAAACAGGCACAGCCGTAACCGCAATGGATAATAAGGGATATAATAAGTCAAATAAAATTTACCAATCCTCTTTCATAGGTTACTTCCCTGAAGACAAACCACGCTACAGTATTGCTGTGGTAATTCAAAACAGCAGCGAGTCGAAGCTGGCTTATGGCGGCGTTGTTTCAGCACCGGTTTTTAAAGAAGTTGCTGATAGAATTTATGCGGCTAACATTTCTGATCAACCTACGTTTAATTCACCGCTTATAAATGACAGCATCAATTATAACTATTATGGTTTGAAGAATGATATAAATAAAATAACCGACGTTTTAAAAATTCAAACGCTGGATTCTGCAACAGATGGGTTATGGAGAAAAATAAGTATGTACAATAATAATGGAGTGTTGCGCACTCCAGTAACATCTCAGCCGGCAACCAAAGTTCCAAACGTAGTTGGCCTGGGTTTAAAAGATGCTGTTTATCTCCTGGAAAATCGCGGTTTAAAAGTTATTGCTTCCGGAAGAGGGAGAGTTATATATCAATCTTTAACCAGTGAGGTCGATATTAATAAAGGACAGGCAATAAAAATTCAATTGAACTGATGGCATTGCTAAAAGATATATTGTATAAAGTGCAGATCAGGTCTGTAATAGGCCAGCCCGTTACTGATATTAATGGAATCCAAATTGATTCACGTAAAGTAACACCCGGCTCTGTTTTCATCGCTGTTAAGGGAAGCCATACTGATGGCAATATGTATATTGACAATGCAATCACTAACGGTGCTTCTGTTATTGTTTGCGAGCAACTTCCTATCACAGAAAATAAAAACGTACAATATATTGTTGTAGAAAATAGTGCAGCAGCTTCAGGAATAATGGCGCACAATTTTTACGGCCAGCCTTCTGAAAAATTAAAGTTAGTTGGTGTGACAGGTACCAATGGCAAAACCACCATTGCAACACTTTTATACAAATTATTTTCTTCTCTTGGTTACACCAGTGGCTTAATAAGCACAGTGCAAAACCAAATTGGAACACAAACATTGGCGGCTACACATACCACACCGGATGCTATTAATTTAAACGAGTTGTTAGCAAAAATGGTAAGTGCCGGCTGCACGCACGTTTTTATGGAGGTTAGCTCGCATGCCTTACATCAGCATCGCATAGCCGGTCTCCACTTTGCAGGTGGTATATTCAGTAACATCACTCATGATCATTTAGATTACCATAAAACATTTGATGAGTACATTAGTGTCAAAAAAAGTTTCTTTGATCAACTTCCTACCTCATCGTTTGCAACAAGCAATGCCGATGATAAAAGGGGCTTGGTAATGTTACAAAACACCTCTGCGAAAAAATATTTATACAGCCTTAAAACAATGGCTGACTTCAAAGGAAAAATTCTCGACAATAGCCTTACCGGCCTAATGCTTACCATAAATGACATTGAAGTTCACTTTAAACTCATAGGCACTTTTAATGCATACAATCTTTTAGCAGTGTATGCTGCAGCAATTTGCCTTGGGGAGGATAAACAAACCGTATTGCAAATTCTTAGCAGTCTAACCGGCGCAGAAGGCAGGTTCGATTATATTGTTTCTCCTAAAGAAAGAGTGATTGGTATAATTGATTATGCACATACTCCTGACGCATTGCTGAATGTTTTGGCTACTATAAAAAAAATACGGCAAGGTTCGGAACAAATTATAACTGTGGTTGGCTGCGGCGGTGATAGAGATAAAACCAAACGACCTGTAATGGCTGAGGTTGCCTGTGAATACAGTGACAAAGCAATTTTTACTTCTGATAATCCAAGAAGCGAAGATGCTGTTGATATTATAAAAGATATGGAAACCGGGGTTAGTATAACTGCAAGAAAAAAATACATTTCAATTGCAGACAGAAAAGAGGCTATTAAAACAGCAGTGAATCTTTCTCATAAAAAAGATATTGTATTAGTGGCCGGAAAGGGACATGAAAAATACCAGGAAATAAAGGGCACAAAATATCCTTTTGATGACAAAGCAGTATTGGTGGAAATGTTTGAATTATTAGGAAAGTAACCGGTTGCAGGTTACCAGTTATCGGTAACCAGTAATCAGTAACCAGTAAACTATGCTGTATCACTTATTTGAATGGTTCACAAAACAAGGAATAAAATTTCCGGGAAGTGGTCTCATGCAGTTCATCACTTTTCGGGTATTACTGGCAGTTCTTTTATCATTGGTTATCGCAACAGTGTTTGGAAAGCGCCTAATAAATTATCTGTCCAAAAAGCAAATCGGAGAGTCCGTTCGCGAATTGGGTTTGGAAGGTGAAAAGGAAAAGAGAGGTACGCCGACAATGGGGGGCGTAATTATTCTGCTGGCGATATTAATACCAACGCTCTTGTTAGCGAATTTAACAAAAGTGTATATATCGCTGATGTTGTTAAGCACAGTCTGGCTCGGTCTTATAGGCTTTGTTGATGACTATCTTAAAATAAAAGCAAAGCGTATTGCAAAGGCCAAAGGGATTGATTTTAAAAAAACCGATGCCGATGGTTTGGCAGGGAAATTTAAAATTTTTGGCCAGGTAATGTTGGGAATTATTATTGGAGCCACTTTATATTTTAACAATAGTGTGGTAGTAAAAAGAGAAATTGTTTCTGATGTAAACCAGGTAGAAGGAGTACAAAGAGGTGAAAAAAAATTAAAAGAAGATACAGTAATGACGCAAGGAATCACTCATCGTTTCGTAACAGTAAAAACGCCGATAACAACTATTCCGTTTGTAAAAACGCATGAATTTAATTATGCAAGATTATTACCCAGGGGATTGGAAAAATACACTTTCATATTATATATCCTGATTGTGATTTTTATTGTAACAGCAGTTTCCAATGGCGCAAATATTACTGATGGATTAGATGGATTGGCAACCGGCGTAAGCGCAATCATCGGGCTCTGCTTGGGAGTGTTTGTGTTTGTAAGCAGTAATGAGCGTATCGCAGATTATCTAAATATAATGTACATACCGAATTTAAGCGAGCTGGCCATTTTTATTGCAGCATTTGTTGGGGCATGTGTTGGCTTTTTGTGGTACAATGCTTACCCGGCACAGGTTTTCATGGGCGATACCGGCAGTCTCGCATTGGGTGGTATTATTGCCTCGCTGGCAATTATTGTACGAAAAGAATTATTGATACCCATCTTTTGTTTTGTGTTTTTAATCGAGAATATAAGCGTAATGATGCAGGTGAGCTACTTCAAATACACAAAAAGAAAGTATGGCGAAGGCAAACGAATATTTTTAATGAGTCCATTGCATCATCATTATCAAAAGAAAGGCTACCATGAAAGTAAGATAGCAGTGAGATTTTGGATAGCTACAATTTTATCAGTAGTGTTTGCGGTGGTAACATTAAAATTAAGATAGATCAAGATCATAGACGAGGCTAAGTTTTTTTGTCCGGCTTTAAAATTCTGTTGATCCTGTTGAGAAACTTAAAAAACAAAAAATCCGTCTCTATGAAAAATAAGGTCCACCAGATTCTATACCGGTGAAGAACTTTTTCTTGCAAAAGAAAAACATATAAGAGGCTAATAGATGAATAAAAGAATCGTCATATTAGGCGCGGGTGAAAGTGGAGTCGGCGCTGCATTGCTGGCAAAGCAAAAAGACTTTGAAGTTTTTGTGAGCGACGCCGGTCAACTGCAGGAGCCTCATAAAAATGAATTGATTCTAAATAAAATAGATTTTGAAGAAGGCGGCCACACTGAAGAAAAAATATTAAGTGCGGATAAAATAGTAAAAAGCCCTGGCATACCGGAAACGGCTGACATTATTAAAAAAATAAGGACAAAGGGAATAAGTATTATAAGTGAAATAGAACTGGCGTACAGGTATAAAAATGAAAGTAAAATAATTGCGATAACGGGAAGCAATGGAAAAAGCACAACGACGGCAATAGGGTATCACATCTGCAAAACAGCAGATTTAAGTTGTGCTTTAGTAGGAAATATAGGGTACTCTTTTGCAAGGCAAGTGGCTGAAGATCCTAAGGAGATATATGTAGCAGAAATAAGCTCTTTTCAATTAGATGACATAAAAGATTTTAAACCGGATATAGCAATACTTACAAATATTACTGAAGATCATTTAGACAGGTATGAATACAATTTTGAAAACTATATAAAAAGCAAATTCAGCATCACAAAAAACCAAACAGAAGATGATGTATTTATTTATTGCCTTGATGATGAAATAACAGTAAAATATTTAAACAAATTTTTAATAAGGTCTAAACTATTACCATACACCATGCAAAAACCATTACCAAAAGGCGCTTACATTTTAGATGCAGAAATGCATTTGAAATGGG
>Ga0068860_100005679_pt1 | contig 12597 bp, 6 predicted proteins | sample KBSSwiS32_FD_66597 | JGI IMG/M metagenome (GOLD analysis project Ga0068860, IMG submission 66597) | Switchgrass rhizosphere microbial communities from Kellogg Biological Station, Michigan, USA - KBS Switchgrass S3-2 | ecosystem: Host-associated > Plants > Roots > Rhizosphere > Soil ... | reverse complement strand
AGAAAAAGAATATTGGATGATCCGAGCGTAACCGTCCGTGACGAAGACAGGGCTAATTTTTCTGTGGATGATTACCTGTTTCCAATTCCGCAAACTGATTTAAGATTAAATAAAATGCTCGAGCAAAATCCTGGCTATCCAACACCGTAGGAACGAAGAGATTAAACTTTTGGAAAGTTTTCAAACTTTCCAAAAGTTGACAAATTATGCCGAAGCAATTTATATTCTTTAAAACGCCTGGGATACATATCCAGGTCTGACAAACCGTATTACGGCAATTAATGTTTTAAGAACACTTTTTACAAGCTATTGGGAATATAAGGTTCATTAAAAACCCTGGGGCTGAGAAGCGTACTATGCATTTTCAATAAACTGCCGGTCAAACCGAATGTAAGTTTTATGAGAGAAACGTATCACTAATCCACGTCAATTTGTGTATTTTATTTTGATAATCTGGCAGGGTCCTTAAAGACATAGGCAAAATCATGGAATGCCTGTTTGAATTTTACTCAAGGTCATTATAACGAAACCCACAACAATTATTACAAAGTTATTTAGCTGTATTGTATTAAAAATGGACACCAGCGATTGATTGGTCATTTTCCACTAAACATTTTTAAGATGAATGATGCTTACCTGAACCTAAAAATTTTCTGAAATTGTATAAAAAAATAAAGGTTCCATTCATCTTACTTTTTCCTGTTGGGTATTTCCTGTTTGCCCTTTTTCTTTTCTCCCCATGCAAATCTCAAACTACAGCTGGTCTGTGGGAAAAGCTTGGGCCCGGAGGAGGAGGGGCTACCTTTATTCCTACTTTTTCTTATAACTCACCAAATGATTTCGTGGTGCGCTGCGATATGACTGGCTCCTACCTCACGAAAAACGGAGGCAATTCTTACCAGCAGATAAATTTCGCCAATGGCGCATCCGCTTATGCGTACGATCCAAAAGATCAGAATATCATTTACATCGGATCGGCTTTCTTAAACCGCTCAACAGATGGTGGAAAAACCTGGCAACAATTATTTCCGGCTCCATCAGATGTGAAGCAGGAAAAATACCAGGGTGATCATGCAGGCTTTAGTGCAGAAACAAATGATACATCCTTATATAATGGCAACTATGATATTAGTGCAATCCGCATTGATCCTGAACAAGGAGGTACACTGTACTTCAGTATGGGCCCCGAATTATATTATACTGCCGATTCCGGCAAAACATGGAAAAAAGAAATCCTGGACCAGCCGGTACTATCATTATACACTAATAACAGCAGCGCAAAGAATGACCTTTTTATTTTTACAGAAAGCAGTGTTTATACTTTCAATAAATCTTCACATGCGCTTAAGCGTGCTGACATTCCCCCATCCATGTCCCCCGTATTTTCCTACACATCAGGAACACTATCTAATAGTGATAAAATGATAATTTACGCGTTGCATCATGATTCCAAACAGGAGATCAGGGGAGAATTTGGCTACAGCGAGGTTTGGCGATCAGAAGATAGAGGGGAAACCTGGAACAGGATCATGGATACTGTTATCACAAATGACGCTTCCGGGATTAAACCCAGTTATTCGATGATTAGCTGCGCAGAATCTGACGCCGGCCAGGCATACCTGGTTTGTAACCGTTACCAGGAAAAAAAAGACAATAAGGTGTTGTATTGGTATGGAGCATTAAAGACAAATGACGGAGGCAAAAGCTGGGGCTGGGTTTGGAAGGGGGGAGGGGGCTCCGGGAAATACGGAGTGAAAGATGGGAAAGGGGTTTCCAATCTCAAAGATGCCTGGGCCGATAAAGCTTTTGGCGGTGAGTATATTCGTTTAATGGATGTAGGCGTTTATCCGGCCGATGGTAACGTGGCTATTGTAACGGATTGGTATCGTACAATGAAAACGATGAATGGTGGTAAAACCTGGAACCAGGTGTATAGCAATCCCTGGCCTGATGGAAGTTTCAGCAGTAGGGGGATGGATGTTACTACTGCCTACGGGGTGCACCTTGATCCCTTTGACAGCAATCATATCGCCATAAGCTATACCGACATTGGCTATCTTCATTCTTATAACAGAGGTAAAAGCTGGTTTAGATCTGTAGCAGGTGTTCCCGTTGAATGGGTAAATACCTGTTACTGGGTGGTATACGATCCGTTGGTAAAAGACAAGATATGGTCGGTGTGGTCGGGTATGCACGATTTCCCACGTGGCAAGATGACACGCGATCCACGATGGAAAGAAAATGCACGGGGTGGTGTGTGTATTTCGACAGACGGAGGGAAAACCTGGAAGCCCGCTACCGAAGGCATGGGAGATAATTCCCCAGCCACTTCTATTGTTTTGGATAAAAAATCTCCTGCAGGTAATCGCACGCTTTATGCAAGTGTTTACAGTAAGGGCGTGTTCAAATCAACGGATGATGGTAAAACCTGGAAATTAAAAAATAAGGGTATTGAAGAAAATACATGTGCATTTGAACTGACACTTGCCGATAATGGCAACCTGTTTCTAACTGTCAGCCCCACACCAATGCATAAGAATGGAAAGAAAGGAAGGGAATTCTATTCAGGAGCAGTTTACAAATCCAGTGACGGCGCCGAAAGCTGGACAAAACTAAATGTAACCCAGGGTTTACTGTTTCCAAATGGTATCGGGATAGATCCTCAGAATCCTGACCGTATATACCTCGCCTGCTGGGCAGATATTGATTTGAGCGACCTGCTAGGAGGAGATGTAGCGAGATCAACAGGAGGAAACAAAATTCTTAAGATGAAGGGAGGAATTTTTCTTTCTGAAGATGGAGGAAATACGTGGAAGTCAATATTCGATGAGAAACAGTATGTATATGATGTTACCCCAGATGAACATCACCATGGAAGATTATACTGCAATACGTTCAACAGAGCCGCTTATCGAAGCGACGATTATGGTAAAACGTGGAAAAAAATAAAAGGATATGATTTTCATTGGGGTCATCGTGTAGTCATAGATGATAATGATCCTGAAAATATTTATCTAACCACTTTTGGTTCCAGTGTATTGCATGGAAAAGCCCTGACAGATTAATGATCATTTTTACAGTATGGATATGAAGAAATATTTCGCTTTAGGAAATACGAACATAATTGGTGCCAGGGCGCTGGTGCTTTATGTATTTATTTCGTTGAATGGATTTATCAGTTGTAATTCATCACACCCCAATAGCAAATCTGAAGGCCATACGAGTACGGATGATGGCAAAATTAGCTGGAGAACGATAGGATACGGAGGGGGTGGCGCAATGTTTTACCCTGAAGTGAGTCCTTACAACCCTCGTTATGCTTTTGTGAGTTGCGACATGAGCGGGGCGTACGTTACCTATAATGGCGGAGAATCATGGAGAATGTTTAATCTTCTTGGGCCCGTTCGATATTATGTTTTTGATCCGCTGGATTCTAATACGGTATATGCAAACTCAGTGGGTTTGTTTAAAAGTACTGACAAGGGTGTTACGTGGAACCTGTTCTATCCTGCTCCTTCAGAAATCAAAGGCCGGGTATCAAGGGGTGATCACGCGGAAGAAGTGTTGGTTACACAAGACAGTACAAGAAGAGATGTGCAGGCATTTGCAATTGATCCTGAAAATTCAAAAAAATTATTTGCGGTAATATCAATCGATAAAAAGGCAGGGGCATATGTTTCAGATGATGGTGGATTGAAGTGGACGAAAGAAAAAGACCTGGAAGAGAACGCTAAAAATATTTACATCATTCCATCCTCACCAAAAAATGACCGAACCTTGTATATCACCGGCAGCAACAGCATAATGGTAAGAAGCCATGGGAACTGGAAAACAAATAAAAGTCCTGCCGGAGTGAATATGCTCACCCATTTTACGGGTGGATTTGATAAGAACCATAATAAGTATATCATTTATGCTATTGCCGGAAAATCATATTTTGATCCCAAAGGAAATATATCAGGTATTTATTATTCGGAAGATGGCGGGGAATCATGGGAAAACAGGGAGGATGGTCTTACTTCGTTTAATATGAAAGGTGCTGATTCACCTGAATGGAGAACTATCGCCACTTCTTCAGGTCACCCTGACGTGGTATATGTTTCTTATAATAATATGAAGGCAAATATGGATAGTGCTTTTATAGGAGTGGCAAAGAGCGAAGATTTCGGGAAAACATGGGTGCTGTCCTGGAAAGATATAATCAAAAAAAATGGCAATGTTCCCTCGGCAAATTTTAAGAGTGGCTGGATAGATGAACGTTATGGGCCTACCTGGGGCGAGAACCCATTTTCAATAGGCGTATCTCCGGGCAGCCCTGATGTTTGCTATGCTACTGACTTTGGCAGGACTGTAAAAACACTGGATGGAGGTAAAACATGGGAGCAGGTGTACACCAGGAGAAAACAGGATGCAGGGTGGAGATCAACAGGCTTGGAAGTTACTACGGGCTACCAGATCCTCTCAGATCCCTTTGATAAAAACAATGTATTTATCTGCAATACTGACGTGGGCCTTATGGAAAGTAATGATGAAGGAACTAGTTGGAAAAGTGCCACAAAGAACAATGGCGTTCCTCGCAGATGGCAAAATAGTACCTACTGGCTTTCATTTGATCCCGAAGTAAAAAATAAAGCGTGGGCTGCAATGAGTAATGTACATGATCTGCCACGACCTAAAATGTTTCGTGAGAATGGAACTAAAGGCTATGAAGGTGGCATTGTGGTTACGGAAGATGGGGGGAAATCATGGAAGCCTGTCAGTGGAGATATTGGCGAAGCCGCCATGACCCACATCCTGATCGATCCTTCCAGTAATAAAGAAGCAAGAACTTTATATAGCTGTGCATTTGGAAAAGGTGTTTATAAATCGATTGATGGCGGAAAAACCTGGCAACAGAAAAATAAAGGAATAGCCGGAAACGAACCCTTTGCCTGGAGAATTACAAGGCGGGCTAAAGATGGTGCATTATTCCTTGTTGTTAACAGGAGAAGTAATGATGGCAGCATAGGTAATGCAGGCGATGGCGCGGTTTACCGTTCTGAAGATGGCGCTGAAACCTGGAAACCGGTTATTCTTCCATCTGAAACCAATGGTCCCATGAGTATAATGGCAGATGAGAATGGCGGGAGACTTTTATTATCAGCATGGGGCCGAAATACTAAAGGAAAATTATCACCCGATATAGGCGGTGGCATTTTTATATCCAATGATGATGGCAGATCATGGATTCCTGTTCTTCAAAAGGATCAGCATATACATGATATTACTTATGATCCCAGGAATAAAACCTGGTATGCGTGTGGCTTTAATGGTTCGGCATACAGGTCTGAGGATCGGGGCGAAACCTGGAAACGTATAAAAGGGTATAACTTTAAATGGGGTAAAAGAGTGGATCCCGATCCTTCAGATCCTGATAAAATATTTATTATAACCTTTGGTGGGGGAGTATGGCATGGTCCTGCCAAAGGAGATGAAAATTCTTTGGAGGATATTGTTACACCGGTTTTAGCCTATTGAAGATACCTCACAGGTTTTTAAAACCTGTGAGGTATCCCAACGCTTTTTTTTTGCCATATAAAAATCAAACATTAAATATGAAATCGATTACGTATTTACCAATATTATTATTACTTCTGTTTGCGTTTAACTGCGCAGGTCAGGAGAAGCCTGTCTCAAAAAATATTGGTAAGGAAGAATTTCCAGGAGAGATGGTTGAATTTGTGCCATATGATAAGAACCCAATTTTTAAAGGGACAGGTATGGATACCTGGGATAAACAAATCCGTGAGCGTGGATATATTCTTCACGAAAAAGGCATTTATAAAATGTGGTATACAGGATATAATGGAGGTGATACTACTATCAAATACCTGGGCTATGCCACCTCAAAAGATGGTATAAATTGGGAAAGGTATTCTCAGAGACCTGTGTTCCATGAAAAATGGACCGAAGACATGTGTGTGATCAAAAAAGATGGCAGGTATTATATGTTTGCTGAAGGCAGAAATGATGTAGCTCATTCATTGGTTTCTGATGATGGCATTAAATGGAAGGAGGAAGGTGATTTAAAAATTTACTCGGCAGATGGAAAATCAATTCCCGGCCCTTATGGAACACCTACTGTATGGAAAGAAAATGGCAAATGGTATTTATTTTACGAACGTAATGATGAAGCAATATGGCTTGCGGAATCAAAAGATCACAAAACCTGGACAAATGTTCAGGACGAGCCTGTCATTAAAACGGGGCCAGAAAAGTATGACTCCGGTGCCGTTGCCGCAAACCAGGTTGTCAAATACAGAGGCAGGTATTACCTGTATTACCATGCGTCTGCTGACCCTATGTTGTCTTCTACTATGTGGACATCTAATGTAGCCATGTCCACAGATTTGATACATTGGATTAAATATCCCAAAAATCCAATTGTACCGGGAGATCATTCCAGCCCGATTTTGGTTTTTGATGGAAAGAAGTACCGGTTATACACGATGCATGACCAGGTGTTCCTTTATTTTTCAAAACAAGGTAAATACTAGTTCATAGTTCATAGTTCATAGTTCGGAGTTCATAGTATGTTTAGGACAGTTTCCAATTACTGAGTTTGTCGAAGGACGGAGAAGGATTGTCCAAAGGTCCCAAAGGACTCCTTTGGAGACTCCTTGGGAGGGGTGAAGTTGCAGTTAGAGCAGGTTTGGTAAGATAGTTCCCTCTCCCTGGAAAGGGGTTGTCCAAAGGTCCCAAAGGACTCCTTTGGAGACTCCTTGGGAGGGGTGAGGTTTTAAGTAAGTTCATAGTTTCCTAATAAGATAGTTCCCTCTCCTTTGGAGGGGTTGGCGTGAGGTCAGGTAAATTCATTTGAAGTTGCAGTTAGAGCAGGTTTGGTAAGATAGTTCCCTCTCCCTGGAGAAGGGTTGTCCAAAGGTCCCAAAGGACTCCTTCATAGTTTCCTAATAAGATAGTTCCCTCTCCTTTGGAGGGGTTGGGGTGAGGTTATAATTTAAAAAATATCTTCTTCTTATACAGGAAATAGCAGAGGTACCATTCCATTGCAAAAACAACGATACAGCTTATTGCTGCTCCAGTTGCAAGAGGCACATTAGCGAGGTTTAATAACTGACCGCATAAGATTTCCATATATCCGTTCAACCATTTATCACCTATAAAAATAAAAAAGAGATAAATGAATATTGAATTCATGCCTACGATAGTAAAAAAACGGAGGTGGTTTTGATTTTTGCGTACATCGATCCATTCATAACAAATTGCAAATACAATAAAGGTTATGCCACCTGTTACCAACACAAAAGAACTGGTGGATATCCACTTAAGCATCGGGGTAATGCCAGTCAGATCAAGAGTGAGGCCGGCCAATATAGCAACCAGGCCAAATGAAACCAGGTAAATAAATTTCTGTTTTGTGCTTTTATTGCTCAATAATAGCTGGCCTGCCATCATACCCCAGGTTGTATGCGCACCACTTGCAATAAAATTTATGAAGTTGGTCTTGTGGTCCAGGTCTACTTTAATTCCCAGGCTCTGATTAATATAACTTCCGAAATTATGGAACTCAACAAAAGGTTGATCAAAGCCGGGAATATGGATAGTGCGAAATAAAATTTCAGGTATTAAAAGGCATAGTAGTGTTACCGTTAGCTGCCACCATACTGGCTTGTTAATAAGAGAGAATGCAATTAACGTAGTAAATGCCAGCTGTGTAAGCACATTGCTAAGCTGCCAGTTCAGGTGTTGATTACGCACAGAATAAATTAATATACCGAGGAAAAGTAGCCAAAAGCTTCTTTTGAGCACCTTCAAAAATGACTCCTTCCACGTGTATCCGGACTCTTGCTGTTTTTTATATGAAAAGGCCATAGCAGTGCCCGCCATCGTCATAAATGCCGGTAATATAACATCCCAAAAAGTTAAGCCATGCCATTCGGAATGCTCAAACTGCACGGAGAGCATTTGGGTAAAAGAGTTGGAAAAGGCATGATATAATTTTTGAAAGAAACCGGTTTCGCCTATCATCAAAGCTACCATAATCAGTCCCCGCAAAAAATCGAGTGATAATAGTCTTTGGGCTTTATTTGTTGTTGTGCTTTTCGTCATGTTCTATGGTAAATATTGATTTTAATAATTAAACTAAATTCAAAAAAATAAGATCGTACAATGAAAAATATTTGCTTTAATTCTTACATTATTTTCTAAATATAGTAGTTATGTTATTACTTTTAAAGTGGCATTGTAAAGAAAATTTTAGCGATGTTATTCACCCTTGCATTTATATTTTATAATCAGGCAATTTTTTAAGACGAGATTTGATTCCCGAATATCAAAAATAGCCTTTTGAAAATTACATTATTTCTTTCTATAAACCATTGAATCAATTAGTAATAAAAATATATTCATGAATAATTATTTTTTAAGAAGCAGGATAGCCCCATTGTTTATATTCGTGTTTCCAGTTTCAATATTCCCTGTTACCATTTCGGCCGTTACTGGAGTTAATGGTAATGGGAAATACACGAATGTATTAACGGATAGTTTGCCACATGTTTTTACTGAGAACAATGGTGATTTAGTAGCAAGTAGCCTGAGGCACGAAGCTGCTCTTAGATTTTCTCTGAACCAGTTACCCCAAAGCAAACACGGGTGGGACACATATAAAATCCAGCTTAAAAATAAGATCATAGAAAAAACGGGAGCGCTGGTCAGTCAAAAATTGCCATTGGATTTAAAAGAGACGGGCAGCGTACAGATGAAAGGTTATTCAATTAAAAATATTGCCTTTCAAACCCGTCCGGGGATATATGCTACTGCTAATTTGTATATCCCGGAGGGTAAAGGAAAATTTCCCGGGGTAATTGTAATGATGGGCCATTCCCTCTCAGGCCGTTTATATGATAAATATCAATCGGTAGGAATTACCTTGGCATTGAATGGCTATGTGAGTCTTTGCATTGATCCGTGGGGCTCCGGCGAAAGAACTACTATTCATGGCGTTTTTGAAGACCATGGAGATGAAAATAATCTTGGAATAGCACTGATGGATATTGGAGAATCTTTAATGGGAATGGAGATTACCGATAATATTCGCGGAGTCGATTTGCTTAGTTCTCTACCGTATGTAGACCCTGAAAATATTGGCGCGACCGGATCAAGTGGTGGCGGAAATCAAACCATGTGGCTAACGGCAATGGATGAACGCATTAAAGCTGCAGTGCCGGTTGTAAGTGCGGGAACATTTGAGGCGTTCGTTATGGGCTCTCCGTGCATATGCGAAGTGTTGACTGATGGATTAACTTTTACTGAGGAAGCAGGAGTTCTTGCTTTAATTGCGCCACGGGCAATAAAAATGTGCAACCACACGCAGGATGCCAATGCCGCCTTTAATCCACGGGAAATGTTGCGCAGTTATAAAAATGCAAAAACCGTTTTTAAAATACTGGGGGCAGAAAATAATATAGCTTATGATACATTTGCCCTCACCCATGGTTATTGGCCCGGGGATCGCAAATCCATGCTGGGTTGGTTTAATATGCATCTGAAAGGAATGGGCACAGACACTCCTGTAAAAGAGTTTCCATCCGATACACTATCTTATGAACAGTTAATGGTATACGCTAAAGGGAAAAGAGATCCTGAGGTGATAAATACAGAACAATACTGTAAAAGAAGGGGAAATGAGTTAAAAGAGATTCTTTTAAATACCAAATCCTTTAATGCAGCATCAAAGAGAAATGAGTTAAAAAACATATTAAGAGTAAACGAAAAATCAAGTCTGAAAAAAGTGCATGAGTATTCTGAAGTAAACGGATGGAGCAGGTTTGCTTTAGAGACTTCTGATGAAAAACTTATCCCTGTATTGCTTCATGCCCCATCAACTACTTCAAAAGAAATTGTAATTATCATCAACCCGGATGGGAAAGAAAATATTCGGTCTTCTTTAGTTGAGGAAATAATAAAATCGGGTGCAGGTATTGCGATTGCAGATCTGTCAGGTACAGGAGAAACTGCTACCGCTTCTTTACAGTCTTATGATAGTATTGGAAAACTGCGCGTTCTATCCAAGTCTTATTTGTTGTTAGGTAAAACTGTTTTGGGTGAATGGGTAAAAGAGCTTAAAGTGGTTGCAGGATTTATAAGATCAAAGTATAAGTTAACCGGGGTAAGTATAAATGGAAGCAAAGAAGCGGGGCTTGCCGGTTTATATCTTGCAGCACTTGAAGGGAATATAGAGAACGTTACCCTGGAGAATGCCCCCATTAGCTATCTTTTTGACAACCGTGAGTCAGTTGAGTTTTTTAGTACCGCAATTCACCTTCCCGGGTTTTTGAATTGGGGGGATGTTTCACTTGCAGCGGCATTGAGTGGAAAAAATATAACCTTCATAAATCCGGTAACCATGTCAGGTCAAAAGATAACAGAAGACAAGCTTAAAGCATTAAAAAAAGAATTTGACCGAATGAGAATAATTACCCGGCAGGGAGGCAAAACTCTTTTTAATTAATTAATTAATATGAACAGCCTAAACTAAATCGATCACAGATAAGTTGCTTTTTCATTGTTATTCGTAAAATGATGATTAATTAAGTTTTGCTGTTACTAAATTGCCAATCGCTTTACCCATGGCCCTGCCTGTGTTCAATGCATTTAAAAAATGTATGCCGCCATACAGCCTGCTGATGCTTGCCTGGTCTGATGCTTCATAAAATGAATTGAATTTTCTTATGGGCCTTCCATAAGGCACTTCTGTTGAATCAAGAAAAGAATAATTATCCCCCACTATTTTGGTAAGCACTACAGCAGCACTTGCAGATGCAGTGCTGTGGCCGCTTGGGTATTCAGGAAATGGCGGAGTTTGAATCAATGGCTGCCAGTCTTTATCAATGTATTTGTTAATAAAAGTTTCAGGTCTTATATAGTTGTAATGGTACTTGGCTTCCCAGCAGGAAATAAAAGCGTCAAATAATGCAATGGCTGTTTTTGAAATAAGCGAAGCTGTTTTTATCGCAGTATAATTTTCTTTTTCAGCAACAGCACAGGCAATATGGAGCCAATGGCCCGGTGGTGAATTTTTTTGGAGAAAGTAAGTAATGTGGCCATCAGTGATAGAGGTGTTTGGGTTATCGTCCCAATACCATGCGGTAGCCGAATCACCGGCATTGGGTTTCACAATTGCATCATATACCTGGTGAGCTTCTTTATAAAATGCAGAGCCTTTCGTAGTATCATAAATAATGGGTGCAGCCGGCCTGAATTGTGAAGCGGAATCCATTACCAATGGCCTTATTGTTCTCCAGTTATTTTCCACTGCATCCATATAATCGGGTGGTGTAGGAATCCACCTGCCCGGCTGCTGGCTTACAATATACCCTCCGTAAGATGTTCGCTGAAGATAACCGTCCTTACTTGCCCATGCCAGTATATGCTGCCCTACAGCACGGCCATACGAAACAGAACTATCTAATAGTTCTTTGCTGATACCAATGCTGTCTAACTGTTGCAGGTATTCTTTTTCTCTTTCTTTCATGGCATCCCCATTAAACACCAGTTTCTGCCCAACAGTGATAAATGCAATGATGCTTGAAATCGGGTAACAATATTCTTTATTCTTATCAGGTTTCGGCAAGGTCTTCAAGCCGGTTAGTTTTCCTGCGTAAGATTTATAACCCGGGTTTTCAGGAAGCAATGCTTCATAAGCCGCAATATTGGTGTAAGCATAAATGCGGCTGCATACCGGCGGAGAGAAAATATCCGTCATTATAACATAAGTAAGTTTTTTATTCCATTGAGGCAGTTGATTTTTACAAAATTGTTCAATGCCTGCATGGTTTGGTTTTTGTTTGCAGGAAGAGACAAAAACAATTATCATTAATAAACCTGCAATCTTTTTCATTTCTCTGTTTATTTTGAATTAGCAGTTACTTGTTTTTTATTCCCTTTGTCATCGTAAAAAATAACAGACGATACCAGTGAGTTATTGTAACTGAATACCCGAGGTGAATTTGATAAGTAAGTATTGCCCCAGTAAAACTCCTGCCTGTATGCCTTTCCATCTTTTTTCTGAACAATGACGTATTCATCATTTTTACCTGCTGCGACGAAAGCCATACTGCTCATGGCAAACGCATAAGTTTTTAAATCACCATCGTTATTTGCTGATAAAATGATGGCAGTATTAGGTGATATTGGTAATGCAGCGATGCCTTTGCTATCACCATCTGCTTTAAAACCCGTTGTGCTTGAACCAAATGTTTTAAAGTTTCCTTTACCGTTGCCTGCAATCAATATTCCCGTCATTGCATCATAAGCACCTGTTGACACTTCAGTGGAATACGAGTTGCCTGTTATTAATACATCGGTATGCCCGTCATTATTATAATCTCCTGTTAGCATTCCAAATATGGGGGCAAACTGGCATTCAAGCGGCAGTGCTTTTCTTTCAAATTTTCCGTTTCCTTTATTTTCTAAATAACTGCTTTCAAAACATTCGCTTTTTACAACCAATGCATCGCTTAGTTCCTGCCTGGTAAATGATTCTTCAAAAGTAACGGATGCAAAATCTTTATACGATTGGAAGCGCCCCCTCATAGC
>Ga0068860_100005675_pt1 | contig 12601 bp, 23 predicted proteins | sample KBSSwiS32_FD_66597 | JGI IMG/M metagenome (GOLD analysis project Ga0068860, IMG submission 66597) | Switchgrass rhizosphere microbial communities from Kellogg Biological Station, Michigan, USA - KBS Switchgrass S3-2 | ecosystem: Host-associated > Plants > Roots > Rhizosphere > Soil ... | reverse complement strand
GTCCCACAGCAGGGTGTGCTCGCCGACGTACAGGCTCCCAGCTACCAGGCCTGTCGCCTGGCCAACGCTCGCGATCGCTGTTTTCTCGATCGTCGCATCGGCGTAGTTGGGTATCAGCAACCGGCCACCCGCGTGCAGCACGGCAGCCGTTGTCGCCCCAGGAATCAGCCCGAGACGCAGGCTCAACGTCCCGAGCGCTTCATCGGCGGCCGGGGCCACTGCGCCATTCGCCCGCACCTGTTCGTCGTAGTAGTGGGCGGCCGCGTCGCCGTTGTACTGGACTCGCGCGCTGGTGAACGCTGCCGCGGTGTCGCTGCGCAGGTGCGTCACCAGCTCGAGGTGTCGATAGTTCTGCGGGATCGCTGAAAACACGTACGAGCCCGCGACGCCACTGAGCTCGGCCAACACGTTCTCGAGTGGTCGATCGGCGCCCGTCGACAGCAACCGATGCAGGCGCCCGTTCGAGTCGGCCCATATGCGCGTTAGGCCGACTGCCGGCGTTGCTGGCTGGCCGCCCTGCTGGAGGTCGAGCGCGGTGACCGGCACGCTAGTAGGCCCCACCTGGCCCGAGACGTTGATCCCGCCACCCGCGACGATCGGCATTGCGGTGAACGTGAACGTCACGTACTCGCCCACGTTGGGCGCCGCTTGCACAATCTGACCGGGAGCGGTGGGCGTGATCGTCGCGGTGGCCAGGCCCACCAGCGGGATCGTCACCCCAGCCTGGTAGGGAGGGATGAACCGCCGCCGCGACGGCTCGTAATACCACTGGTTGGTGATGTTCTCGACCACCAGCCCGTAGGCCGGGAAGCCGAGCGACGACTGCTGCAGCGACTGCCCGCCGGCGATGCTGTATTGCGTCTCCACGGTTCACCCGCTCTTAGGGAGCTGGGTAGGCCAGGCTGGCGAGGTTTGGCGTGTATTGCGTCGAATAGGTGGCTGCCTGGTCAGCGTAATCGCTGGACGCCTGGTCATTCCCGCGGATCGCCATTTGGCCCGAGACGAGCTGCGAGTACTGCGCCTGCGACAGGTTCGCGGCGTTCGCAAAGTTGCGGGTGATCTGATCTGAGAGGCTGTTTTCGCTGGCTGCCTGTCCGGCGCCGATCGATGAGAGCGCGTTGGTCAGTTGTCGCTGCTGCTCTTCGAGCGTCCCGAACGCCTCCGCGGCGCTGGGCGCCAGCATGTCGATGCCAGCTCCGTTGACGCCTCCGCTCGAGCTCGAGCCCATCTTCCCGCGCACGGCGATCGCGATCGCGACGGCGCCGCCAGCCAGGCCTACCCACACCACAACCGGTAGTGGTCCGAGCTTGTGCCCTAACAACCCGCCCTGTGCATCGAGCATCAGGCGATCCCTGCCGCAACCTGGAACCCCGGCGCGAGTGACTGCATCGCCGCCGTCCACACGGTGCACACGTACTGCGTCGCGTGGAGCGCTCCCTGCGTGAATGTCGCCGGCGCGCCGAGGCGGTACTCGGCAATCTCTGTCGCCTGATAGAGCGGCAGCACCACGCCGAAGATGTACGGCGGAACCCAGCGCCGCGCGGAGGGGAACCACAGCCACTGGTTGGTCAGGTTGTCCACGATCACGGCGTGCGCTGGGAATGCCAGGGTGCTGCTCAGATCGCCCACCAGCTCGACGTGCGTGTAGATCAGGTCCGCGGGTGGCTCGATCTTGGGCAGCCGCGGGGGTGGCGAGCTCGGCACCTTGGCATCCATCGGCACGAACAACCGCGCGCCAGCATCGTCCGGCGGGACCACGTCGTGTTGCGGATCCCAGCGCCGCTCGGGCGCCATAACGCCCGCGGTGCCACCTGCTGGCTCGGCGGCCAGGCTCGGCCAGCCAGGGTCTGAGGGTGCGTACGGCCCAGCTCGGAGCGGCACGCCTGGCTGCCCGACTTCGGCGAATTGCTGGTCAGGAAAGATGCGCTTGTTGGCGATGCTCATGCTGCGGTAGCTGCCACTTTCGCCACCTGGCCGGCGGCATCCTCGAGCTCGGGACGGAAGTAAATGACGCCACCCGCGACGACGGCGAAGATGCCCACCAGCACCAGGCCGACGGCCCACCAGTGACCAGGCACGCTGGCCCACACGAACGGCCGCGCGATCGCGGCGCCGAGGCCTGCGAGCCCCCCACCTATGTCGGGCAGGCCTGGCAAGCTGGGCAGGCCTGGCAAGTCGGGAGCTGGCCCAGCGTCCGATTGACCGGTGGGCAGGCCTGGCTGGCCAGGCGCCGAGGCCGAGCCCGCAGCACCCGGTGTGAACGTCTGCTGCGCGCGCTCCATAAGCTGGCCGACGATGCTGTGAATCTGATCGTCAGGCACGCTGTTGACCGCTTGCCGAGCCTGCGGCAGATAGCTGCGGTAGGCGCCGGTGTGGCCCGGTCCGCAGCTCGCATCGAACACGGACCAGGCGCACCAGTTTTTGTCGGCACCGGCACCCGCGACGGCCAGCGCGGCCGCGGCGTTCTTTTGCGGATTGACGAGCTCGTCAGGCGTGCCGCGACTGATCATCGAGTGATCCCAGCCGATGTTGATCTGCCACGGCCCGTAGCTGTCCTCGCCACCCTGCACCCGGTTGTTGTGCCAGGCGTTGGTGGTTCCACTGCTCTCGGCCAGCGCGATCGCGGTGGCAGTCACTGCGTCCTGGACGCTGAACCCAGCCTGCCGCGCGAGCGCGTACAGCTCGTTAGCGTTCGCCTGGGTGCCCTTGTCGCCGAAGAGCGACATTCAGTCCCTCACCAGGTGCCAGCCCTCGGGCAGCTCGCCCGCCGCCAGCGCCGCTCGCGTCGCCTCGAGCTCGAGCTCGGAAGGCGTGGGCACCGGGTCCGGCTCCGGCTCCGGCTCTATCTCGTCTTCTGGCTCTGCCTCGCCTTCCCCCGTGTCCCACTCGTCGGGCAGGTCGATGCGCATGCCGGGCGTCGGCGAGCCAGGATCGATCGGCGGTATGTCGTCCGTCTCTGGCTTGTTGAGCACGGCGATCGCCTGCCACTGGCCGGAGCGGCCGAACTGTTCGGCGATCGACGGGAAGCTGTCGCCGCCCTGCACGATGTACTTCACTGGCGTTCCCCTTTGTAGTGGCGTAGGTAACCTGGCAGAGACTGCCCGACTGCCATCTCGCGCAGTCCCTCCCAGTACCCCGCAGCGACGGCCGAGCCGATTGGAGTGAGCGGTGTCGGCCGGCCGAGCACGTTCGGATCGCCCCGCGGTGAAGCCACGTAGGCCGGCCGCGCGGAAAAGAACCGCGGCATGATGATGTTGCCCGCGACGGTGAGCGGGTGCGTCTCGGAGATGCGCATCCCCAGCGCCATACGGTACGGAGCGTTGGCTCGATCGCTGTCGCTGTTCACGGCCGCCGCCAGAACGTCTGCGAGAGCACCAGCGAGATGATCGCCAGCTCGGCCAGCACGCGCGTCAGAATCTCCACCTGGTCGAGCGTCACCACATCACCAGGAACGTGTACGCCTCGGCCGCGGTGGGCGTGATGCTCGAGCCGGTGTCGTTCATGAACGTCACGCCGATGTGCGTTGCGTCGATGAACCGGGCGCCGACGATCCCGAGCCCCGCTTGTGCGGTGGGCTTGTTCACCAGCACAAAGACGCTCGAGGGGATCGCCACATACTCGGCTGGAATCACGCCAGCCAGCGTCGGCACCACCAGCGATTGCTCCACCGCGGTGTTGAGGACGATCAACGCCGGCGACAGCGTTGCGTTGAAGATGTGCGCACCGTGGAAGTTGTCGCCGCCGATCAGGACGGCGCGCGCCTCGATCGACTTCAGCCGCGCGACGGCTGGTGAGAGCTCGATCATGTGACACTCCGCGGCACGCGCGCCGAAGGTACGTGAGACGTCGCCTGGCCGACCGTGTTGGCGCCCATGATGCCGCCGATCGCGCGCACGCTGTTGCTCACTCGAGGTATCAGCGGTGGCGGGAGGAACGCCTGGTAGAACCACTGCTGCATGCCCCACTGCATCAGCCCGGCGTAGTACGCCAGGTTGAAGCTGCGGGTGCGGAACACCCGTTGCGGTGGCAGCCCGTAGTTGAGCTCGGTTGCCTCGAGCGGTTGGATTGGAGCTCGGTCCGCGCCCGTCGAGCCGGTGTGCCCGAACGGGAGCGGCCGAACGAATACCGTCACTTTGGCTGCAGCGTCGCCGCTCGGATGGTGTCGGAAAAGCCGCCGGCGAGTGCGCTCAGCACCTGCGCGGTGCCGCCGCCATTGATGATCGCCACGCTGAGGCCCGCCAGCACCAGGAAGCCGAAGCCGAGGCCGATGATCTCTCTTACGTCCACGTCAAAATCCGCCTTTCACGCGTTGGTGAACATCGCGACGGCGTTCGTCATCGCGTCGCCGCCTTTGGTCAGCAGTACGGTGCTCATCACCAGCAGTGCGAACCCGGTCCCAATGTCGCGCCCGTTGCCGCCGTACTCGTGCAGCGCGACGAGAATGCCCCAAAACAGAGCGATCGCGATCGCCCATTTCCAGAACTCCGCTCGAGGGACGGTGCCCGCCGCCGCGACAGGAGAGTCACTGCCCGCCGCGGCGCCGGGCACCGGCTCTGGAGCAACGCCAGGCGAGAGGGTGGAGTGCGTCGGCGCCGAGCTGCTCAGATCCATCAGGTTTTCGTCTGCCCCATCTGCGTCTCGCCCACCTTGCCAGCCACCCACACTTTGAAGTCGCCGATCCAGCCCTCGGCCAGGACGATCGTCACCACGGTTATGAGCAGCGCGACGTTGATGGTGTTCACGCGGTGACGATCCCATTCGGATTCTGGTGAGCGAACTTGTTCACATCGTCCTTTTGCTGGTCACTCATGTCCGCATAGCTCGAGGCGACGGTGTACAGGCGCCCGAGCTCGTCGAGCGCCATGTGCGTACCGGAGTCCACGACGCCCGCGACACTCCCGTCACTTCCACCCGAGCCGTTCGGTGAACCACCAGAGGAACCAGAAGAGGCCGACGCCGATGAAGGCTGCGGTGATGGTGCGGGAGAGCTGCGCAACACGAAGAAAATCAGCGCTCCCCCCGAGAGAATCAGGACAACGCCAGCTAGCTTCACTCACACCATCCCAGGGGACGTTCACCGGCTCAGGCCGGCTGGCCCGTCGCCATGAAGTGACTCAAGGCGTAGTAGCCGGCCAGCAGGCCGAGAACGATCATCACCAGTTGCTCGAGCATCAGTTGACTGCCTTCCTGCGGCGGAAATAGGCAATCGCTCCGCCCACGACGGCGCCCCACAGCGCCAGGTGCCACGGCATCGTCATTTCTGCGTGCCTCGAGTCCAGGCGTAGAACAGGATGAGCGCGATCACTCCACCTGCCAGTAGCCCGGCTGAGAGCTGGCCGACTGCCACGTCTGCGCCAGCCGACACGTTCCCGGAGCCAGTAAACATTGCGCCTCCCACCATTGCGGGTGATGCGGTGCCGTCGCTCGACACCATGACTGCGTTGTAGCCAGGCGCCAGCTCAGCGCGGCCCAGCATGTTCCCTAAAAAGGTGTTCATCGGCGGTTACGCCGGGTTGGCGTAGATCAGATCGTCGGTCAGGATCGTCAGGCTGTTTCCCGTCGAACCGTACCCCGATGGATACGCCACCTGGAACTGCGCATTGACCAGCGCCTGCGTGTGGTAGTAGTCGTCGCCGAGCTCGAATCCAGCTCCGTTGTCGAAGTCGTGGATGCAGTCGTAGACGAGCACTCCGGCCGGCATGTCGAAGCCGAATCGCTCGTACATCAGCGATCGACGGTAGGCGTACGTCTCGACAAACACGGTGTCATCGCCCACTTTGAACGTGATCTGCGTGGGCTGGTTGGCCGCCGCGTCAGCTGTCGCGCGGAGAGAGTTGGAGCGGAACACCAGCGCGATAAACCGCACCGTGTTGCCGATCCGCCGCAGGTAGTGGTTGACGGTGGAACCGCCCAGCGGCACCGCGTCGCTGGTGGTGACGGTGGTGAAATGAATCGTCCCGTAACCGTCCGGCAAAACCTGCTGCTTGACGCCATTCGGTCCGCTCGGCATCGGCACCGAGTAGCTCTCGTAGAACTTGTTGAGCACGAACGGCGGGAGCGTTGTCGGCGGTGTGGTGTAGACCACGCTGCCAGGGTTGATGTCGGTCCGCAGCGAGTACTTCTGGCTGCGGTCCTGGTTGCCGAGCACGCCCAGCAGATCGCGGCGGTTGGTGCCCACGAGAACCTCGAACCACTGCGAGAACGATCCGCCGAGGCCGGCCGCGGCGCCCGCGGTGGTGAAACTCAGCGTCGACTGATCGAGCCAGCGGTTCGAGTAGTTCTTTTGAATGAGGTTGGCCAGGTACAGATACCAGCCGTTCGGCACGTTGACGACTTCACCGTTCACGTCGCGCAGCACGATCGAGCCGAGCGCGTTCCACGGCGCATCTTCGGTGAACACGACTGTCGCGACGTTGGCCGCCGCGGTGGCCACCAGTTGGAGCCGGATCGCGTACAGGAAGCCGGTCCCCTCGATCGTTCGCTCGATCGGCTGGGTGGCCGCGGTGATGCTGCCTGTTTCGCTGGGCAGGGTGCTGGCGCGCTCGACGGTGGCGCGCCTGAATGGCAGGACGATCGACGGGCCCTGCTGGGTGAGAGCTGGCCCCGGCAGTGCCGCGGGTGGTGTCGAGGCTACGGCGGCCATTACAGCGTCCCGCCCATCGCGGCGCCGAGCGAGCCGATCGCGCCTGGCTGCTGCGCGAGCCACGCGGCAAGCAACCGCATGAGCGCCAGGCCGATCCAGGCCGAGACGGTGATGAAGGCGAAGGCGTCAAACCCGGTGTGAAAGTGCTCAGGCACGCACGTAGTCCCCTTCCAGGAGTTGTCTGCGTGGATCGAGCTTCCCGACCCACAGGCGATCCGGCCGCGCGTACCACGCGAATTCGTGCCGGCGTAGGGTGGTGACGGCATCGCCGACCCACCGTTGCGTTGCGGCGCCAATCTCTTTGGCGTCACGGCCCTCGAGGCCGAAGCTAAGAACGTGCGCGCTCTCACTGAGCGCGAATCGGGTGACTGCCACCGGCCGCTGCATGCCGAGGACGACGCTAATGCCCTTGGACCGGCCCTGCGTGAGCAGGCGCTCGATCGACGGGCGTAGCCCCATCCGATCGAGGTACAGCAGCTCGTCGAGGTAAACCGTCCAACCACCCTGACGCCACACCCCGTCGAGGACGCGGGTGAATTCGTAGCGCTGGCGCTCGTATGTCGGGTTGAGCACCAGGCGCTCGTACCGGAGGTTCTCGAGCGCTGTTGCATGCCGAACGGTGACGAAGCCGGGGTAGCGAACATCGTCAGGCTTGCTCTTGAGGACCAGGACGTATCGGCGCGCCCGCAGAAGCGAACTCGCCAACGTTGACTTGCCCGTACCCGTTGTCCCGATGATCGACAGGTGCTGGCCCGGATTCCACGTCTGCGGGAGCTGGCCCGGCGGGAGCGCCACTGGCGGCCGCGCTGGCGCCTGCGAAGTAGAGCGCCATGGCGACATCAGCCGGCACCAGGCCGCGGCGCACCAGCCGCGGCAGCGCCACCATCGCGACGGTGTAGGCGAGCTGGCCGTGCACGCCCTGCTCGGCGATCCTGGCCAGCCATTCGATCACCTTCGGCTGCGCCTCGAGCTCCGCGTAGATCGCCTTGGTGAGCGCGGCCGTTTCGTCCTGTTGGAGACGATCCTCGGCCGTCCAGTACTTCGGTGCGAGCCGCGCGGCCGCTGCGTCGCCGCCGGCGATCGTCAGCACCAGGAGCGATTTGACGTTGCGCTGCTTCTGCGGTGAGAGCTTGGCCGTCCCGCCTCGGACCGGCGCCTGGCCGTGCCTCGAGGTAGTGCGGTGCTTGTCGCGGCAGCGTATGCAGATGCCCTTGCCGACGTGTTCTTTGTCGGTCTGCCCACACTCGATACAGGCATCGAACTCGCGCGCCCAGCGCTTCGGCGGTGCGTCCGCGGCGCCCGCTTTGGCTCGGCGCGTCGCCGCGGCTTTCACGGCTGCCGCGCTGGCTGGTGATCGCGCTGGCGCCTGTTCGGCCGGCTGCGTCATCAGTCACCCCCGCCTACTCGCCGGTGCAACAGGTGCGCCCGCCGCGGGGTTAGTTCCGGCTCTGGCTCTATCTCGGCTTCTGGCTCAGGTTCTGGCTCTGGCTCGGCTTCTGGCTCAGCCGCCGGCGCCTCGTGCGTGTGTGTGTCGACGCGGCCGCGGAGCTCGGCCATCTCGGCCCGGATCGCGCTCGCCTCGGCGATCGCTGCGTCGTGATCGATCAGGCGTGACTCGGCTTCGGCGAGCCGCTGGTTCAGCCGCTCAAATTCGCGGCCGAGCTGGAATGTCCCGTCTTCCACTGGCGCCCCTTCAAGGTGCGCCGACGTCCCCTACACCCGAAGTCTACTTGCGTCAGATGCGCGCCGGCCAAATGACTTTTTAGTCATCTGCCAATCGCGCGAGGATGCGCAGCAACGATTGTCCACAGCGGCAACGCGGGTGTAGGAAACGTCGCGCAAAGTGCGAACGTAGCCCGAGTCGCAACCGTTTCGACCGATGTAGCGCACCCTCTCTGAGGTAATGTCAGGGGTGCTGGCGTCGGGGATACAACTTCAGCCGAAAAGGTTGCCCTAGACAAGCACTCCCGATCGGCTGGAGCCACACCTCGGCGCCAGCACTGCCCTAGACACTGGCAGCATAACCCCACCGCGCCACGGTGCCAAACGTGCTGTCAACTCAGGATCGACGCCGGGGGGACGGGCGCGCACGGGTACTTTTGACACCCCCCGTTGCACGGCGCGCGCGCGGCACCTACGCTGGACCCATTAACTAAGCCGACCCCCAGACGTTAGCCGCGTCGTGGGGGCCGAGTAAGGGAGTCCGAGTCGGTTCAGACGACTACAGACCGCCGAGCGTTTTCAGGCGAATGCGCCTGCGCGAACGTTCCCTACGGGCGTTAGTGTAGGTTGCTCGGCGCACGTTGGCAATCGTTCCGACCGGACCGAAAGGTCTCGTTTCGGTGGAACAATCGAACAGTCAGCGCTACCTGACATGCACTTGCCCCAGCGACAACCAGGTCGACCGTGAGGCGTGGTGGGCTCGGCACGCCGATGCCGCCTACTCGAGGCTGACGCCCGAGGAAATTGACCAGGAGCGGCGCGCGGCCGCGCTCGAGCTCGCGCGCCACTTCCGATCCGGGTGGTATGCACATGCGAGCGAGCTCGCCGCCACAGTCCGGTGAGCGACAAGGTACGCGCATGGGTGCTCGAGCACTACCACAGCGCCAACCGACGCTCAGCGTCGCAGCGTAAATTCCTGCTCTACACGCTGGCCAGCGCGGTGAACGATCGCGGGTGGGGGGTCGGCGAGAGTGTCGCAGCGCTGGCCGCGAAGGTCGACCAGGACGAGCGCCAGGTGCGCCGCCACCTGCGAGCGCTCGAGGCCGAGGGGGTGCTCGAGTGCGCCGCCCAGGTGCACGGCGCCAGCCCAGCTCCGCACCTGTATCGGGTGTACGTGCCATGGGTGCCGCGCGAGGATGCGCTCTGGCTGCGCGCGAAGGCGCCCTCGGCGACGATGCTCGAAGCGAACGGCCGTAATTCGCTGTCGACAATCGCCGCGCCCATCTCAGATTCGGCCGCCGAACAGGTGAATTTGGAGTCACCTGTTCCCGAGCCGCCGCCGCTCACGTTGCCCAGCGTCCAGGAGCTGCTGCGCGACGGACGCTGCCCGAGCTGCGCCGATCCAATCAACGAGGTCGGCGAGGGGCACCTCGGCGCATACCGCGCCGCTCAGCTCAAGCGGAAACCGTGTCCGTTCTTTGACAAGCCGCTCGACGCGATCGCCGAACAGTTAGCGGTTCAAGTGACGTGATGTTCCACGCGAATGTTTCACGTGTGGACTACGACTACGACACTGCCCAAACTCGGGCGGTAATGGGGTTGTGATGAAAGAGCCTAAAGACGTGCTCGATATGCCATGTCCGGTGGGGTTGTGCAAAGCAGAAGTAGGGGGGGGGTTGCGTGGACGATAAAGGCCGCCCGCGGCCGGCTCACCGTGAACGTCACCAGCGCCTGGAACGCGCTCGGGTTGACTTTCAGCGCCTCCGCGAGTGGATCTCGGGAGAGCCGATCCGCCCATGACGGCCGCGATCGCCGTCCTGGACACCGATCCCGAGCTCGGCCAGGTGCTGGTGTATGGCAACAGTCGCCGCGGCCGCGTGCAGCTCGAGGTACAGGCGTTCGCCCAGCTCGTCTACCTGGCCGATGCGGCCGACGTGTATCAGCTCTGGCTTACCCCGCGATGGGTGGCCACGCACGCGATCGCCGATCTGCAGCCATGGTCAGTGGTTCCGACAGAGGACGAACGACGGCGGGTGGCGATCGTCGCGCCGAGCCTCGATCGACGCCTCGAGCCGTTCGCGGCGCCGAGCGTCACCGGTGCCGCGCTGCTGGGCGCGCTGGTGCAGCTCGAGGCCCAGCTCGGCACCTGGTTCACCGCCACGCCTGGCCGCACGGCCGAGGTGATGATCCGTACCGATCTGCGGCGCCGCGGCCGCCACGAACCGGTGGAGCTGCCCGCGGTTGTCACGCGCGGCCACGTCGAGAGTTGGTGGGATTGGATGCGTCCGCTCACGCCCGAGGAAGCCGCGCGGCCGTACATCGTCGCAGTGGACAAGCACGCAGCGTTTCTGACGACGATGAGTCACGTCGAGCTCGGCATCGGCCAGCCCGAGCTCGTCGAGCGCGCTGTTGGCTTCGATCGTCGCTTGCCCGGCTACTGGCATGTCCGCACGGCGCGCTGGGAGCACCCAGGCCTGCCCGACCCGACTCGAGCGACTGGCGCACCTGGTCGACGTGAGGAACCCGAAGGCTGGCGCTGGCTCACCACGCCCAGCGTGCGCGCGGCCCACGAGCTGGGGTTGCTGCTCGAGCTCGACCAGGCCTACGTGTGGCGCCAGCACGGCCGACTGCTACAGCCGTTCGCAGCACGCATACGCGCGGCCAGGGACACGCTAGGTGCTCAGGCCGACTCTGAGGCCGTGCGCATCGCTCTAGCGGCTGTGAAGCGTCTATACACGTCTCTGATCGGCCGTCTGCGCATGCTGCGCGAGTCAGGACCGGACCCGCTGTACCGGCCAGACTGGCATGACCACCTGGTGGCCGAGTCGCGGGTGAACCTCTGGCACAACGTGCGCCAGCTCGCCGAGCCGCCCGCGGCGTGCGCGATCGACTGCTGGTACGTCCCGTCCGCGGCGGCCGCGGCGCCGGCTGGCTTGAAGCTCGGCCAGGGGGCTGGCGAGTACAGCGTCAAAGTTGTGCCGATGAGCATCTGCACGGACGCATTCTCGAAGCACCAGGTGCGCACGCTCATGAACACCGTGAGCGGGTGGAGCTCTTGACGCCAGAGCAGGCGATGAATTCGGCGATCGACCAGGCCGCGCGCCAGCTCGCGCCCGGCAGTGGCAGCGACACGCGCTGGGCAGTCGAATACGCCGGCGGAACTCGAGCGCTGGCCACGGAGCTCGGCGTGTCGATCCGCACGGTTCAGCGCTGGCTCAAGTTTGAGAGTGGCGTTGGCGAGGGACGTAACCCGCAGCGATCGCCGCAGGCCGGCCCGCTCGGCGCAATGGCCCAGGCTGCTAAAGACGAGGCCGCGCTCGATGCGCTGGCCGAGGCCGACGAGCTCTACGTGGAAGCCGACGATGTGGAGCTCGAGTACGCCGGCCACGACGAAGGCACGCGACAGGTGCCCCAGGAGCTGATGCCCGACGATCGCGTGTGGATCGAGCTCTACCGCGCTGGCGATCGACAGGCGGCCGCGGAATCGTTCGCGACGGCGATCCTCGAGGCGCGCGGCATCCCCACAGCGCTGACCGTCACCGATATCGGCGCGGTGCGACTGACAGTACAACAGTAACGCAACTGCGGCAGATTAGGCGATTAGCCTAATCTGCCTTACTATGTGCGGCATGGTAACTCAACAGTCGCACGTATCCGCTCGCGCCGCCGCTTCGATGCTCAACATGGACGATCGCACACTGCGGCGCGCCATTGATCGAGGCGAGCTCGCCGCCGAGCCAGGCCCGACAAAGAATAGCCCGCGGCGCATCTCTCGAGGCGACGTGCAGCGTTACGCCGCGGAGCGCGGTATCCCGCTCAACGTGAACGGCAAGAGCATCGACGCGGCCACTGGCGTAGTGATCGAGCCCACGGCGCCGATCGGCGGGGTTGTCGACCTCCAAGCCAAGGTTGTCGAGCTGGCCGCGGAGAGGCCCGCCCGGCGTGCGTCAGGCGCCTCGAGCTCGAGCGAGTGGGTAGAGCGGGCGGTGCGAGCGGAGACGCGCCTCGAGATGCTGCGCGAGCTGCTCAGCGCTCAGAGCAACCCGGAGACGATCGACATGCTGCGCGTCCTGGTGGCCGCCTGGGAGGTGCAGCCGTGACGATGGCTGAGTTCAAGACTGCCATCGGCAACGCGTATTGGGACATCGACTACCGCGAGTTCTGCCGTCGCGCTGGCTGGGCGGAGGACTCGTACTCCGAAGGGAAGTGGGCGCAGTGGTTGAAGTTGGTTGAGTGCGTCAAAGCGTTCGACGCTGACACGCTCGAAAGAATCGTGCAGCCATAAGGGTGGGGGTG
>Ga0068860_100005674_pt1 | contig 12603 bp, 9 predicted proteins | sample KBSSwiS32_FD_66597 | JGI IMG/M metagenome (GOLD analysis project Ga0068860, IMG submission 66597) | Switchgrass rhizosphere microbial communities from Kellogg Biological Station, Michigan, USA - KBS Switchgrass S3-2 | ecosystem: Host-associated > Plants > Roots > Rhizosphere > Soil ... | reverse complement strand
CTTTGTTAAAGGGCGCTCTTTCCAACAAGAAAGTTTGAACGTTGTTTGACGAGTTCGCGTGTAAAAGCGGAACAGGTTACCGCACTCCAAAGAGGTTACCGCACTCCAAATTTTACACGAGGTTCATCGGAGTCGGATTCTTGGCGTCTTTCGTGTAGTCGTAAAAACCTCGACCCGATTTCCGTCCGTACAATCCAGCCAGGACCATTCGCTTTAATAGTGGCGGGGGAGCAAAACGCTTTTCACGAAACTCATTGAACATGATCTCGGCGATGTAGTAAGTAGTGTCGAGGCCCACAAAATCTCCGAGAGTAAATGGTCCCATCGGATAACCACAGCCTAACTTCATCGCATTATCAATATCGACGATCGAACCTACTCCTTCTTCCAACGCCCTGACTGCATCGAGCATGTAAGGCACCAGCAACCGGTTCACGATGAACCCAGTCTTATCGCTTGCACGAACTGGCACCTTGCCGAGCGTCTTTCCAAACTCCACTGCCTGTTCGTACACCGCCTCATCAGTCAAGATCGTACGCACCACTTCAACCAGCTTCATCAAGGGCACTGGATTGAAGAAATGCATACCAATAAAACGACGCTGACGTTCCGCTGACGTTGCGGTCATCATTTCGGTGATCGACAACGAAGAAGTGTTTGAAGCAAATATTGTTTCGGGCTTACACAACTCATCAAGCTGCTTGTACGTCGACCGTTTCTCATCGAGATTTTCGATAATGGCCTCAATGATGATGTCGCAATCAGCAAGGTCTGCAAATGTTGTTGTGCCTGACAGACGACTGCGAATCTCCTGCTGTTGTTCGGCGGTGATAGTTCCCTTCTCGGCAAACCTTGCCAACGACTTTTCGATTCCCGAAAAGCCCTTGGCGATGAGTTCGTCCGAAACTTCCTTAACCACAGTTTCAAATCCGGCAGTAGCGGCAACTTGAGCGATACCAGATCCCATCAAGCCGCACCCTAAAACACCGACTTTCTTAATCTGCATTCTCGATCTCCTGATTAGATTTAGTTCTTATTGATTTAAGTGTTGGACTGTCGTTTTGAGCCACGCATTGTAGTCGTTGCTCCAGGCAGCAAATTCGGCGAACAACTTGTCATCAAGTTTGGTTTCCCTGCGCGGTCCTGGCGCCGGCGAAGGACTCGCAGTCGGTTGGGATTTAGTTTTACCCAACAACGCAATCAAACGAGTTCGTAACTCTTCAGCTGCCGCATCTGGTGCCGGCGTACTTTGTAGCCGCTGTAAGGTTTGGTCCACACTACTCGAGTCGCCCTCATAAACAACCGCAGCGATCGTTTCATGCGCCTGGTTCATGGCACTCACGTAGTTTAGAAACAGGTCACGCGGAGTATTCTGAGCCTGGGGTTCAAAGCGTGGCACGTTAAAGTGTCTTACGACCTGCAGGAAACTCACAGCTACTACAAGAAGCGCCATCATTTGTAGCACGCGCCAAACAATCGCACTTCCCTGGCTGTCCTCCGGACGACGATAAGACACTACTGAAGCGAGTGCCGCACCTGATATAAGGCCACCCAGGTGAGCAGCATTGTCGATAAACCCCCGTCCCAGAAAACCGATAAAAAGATTGATAGTGATCACAGGCAGCATGCCCGTTCCAAAGGCTCTCTTAAAACCCTCGGGCAATTCTTTTCGATACTTGATGCCAAAAACAAACAGCACACCAACCAGGCCAAACAAAGCGCCCGATGCACCAGCCGATGGCTCATCAAAGGCTTTAAAAATGAAGCGCCCGAAAGGACCCACTGCGAGATTGGGTCGCACGGTCAAGTAACTGGCAACAACTCCGGCAATTCCAGTCAGCACCCAGAACACGACAAATTTTGCGGAGCCATAAAGTTTTTCCACGTATGGACCAATTATCCACAAGCTGTACATGTTCACCGCCAGATGCAGGAGGTTTACGTGAATAAACATTGGCGTCACAAAACGCCAGTACTCGTGGTAAGGCGCAGCAACAAGTGAATTGAGTTTTGCGCCATACTCAATCAGCACTCTCGTCGTGAATGCTTGCCATAACACCTGACCCGACATTCCATCGGATTCCCACATCAGCATGAAGACAAATAGATTGGCGACGAGGAATGCGATCGTGAACTTGTAAGGTCGGTTGAGAATTGCTCGAGCAAATTTCAATGTCTCCCGATCGGGAATGTTTTGTCGTGGAACTTGCGGCGAAGCAGCTGTGGCAGCGCCGCACACAGCACAGTTACTTTCACCAGCACCAACGATTGCGCCACAGCTTCGGCAGACACTGGGCCGACCAGGCGGGTTTGAATTTGACGGGGTTCGGGACAACACTCTGAGACTAACAAGCGTGATGCTTCTGCTGCAAAGCATCACGCTCTGAATTTCGATTTAAGCTGCGCAACTAAATGGTGCTCTAACCCATCTTCTCCAACAGGCTCACCAGATCGTCCGCATGTTCTTCTTCCATGGCAAGGATCCCTTCAATCATACGTCTTGAAGTTGGATCGTCATTACCGAAGTAGTTGATCATTTCACGATAACTATCGATAGCGATGCGCTCGGCAACGAGATCTTCTTTAATCATATCGATCAGGCTATTACCTTCGACGTACTCCGCATGGCTCCGTGTCAACAAACCTTCCGGGTTGAAATTCGGTTCACCCTTGAGTTGCACAATGCGCCGCGCGATCTCGTCAGCATGACCTTGTTCTTCGTTGGCGTGTTGTAAAAACTCTGATGCCACGCCTTCAGCATTAATGCCCGAAGCCATGAAATAATGCCTCTTGTATCGAAGTACGCAAACGAGCTCAGTAGCTAACGCTTCGTTAAGAAGTTTTACGACTGTTTCTCGATCGGCCGTATAGCCTTCAGTCACCGCGCCATTTTCGATATGCTGCCGCGCCCGTTCGCGTAAAGTTTTAATGTCAGTGAGAAATGGTTTATCACCCACAGCGCTCACTCCTTGGAATCTGGATTTGGGGGTAGATTGGATATTACTCGGCGTTAGAATCGAGGGCAAGCGAGCTTGTCCGCTTGACTTTGTGTGAAACTAGTTATTTAAGACCATCGTAAGATCGACAGGAAAGTCCTACCTGAGTTGTGAGGTTGCCAATATGTATTGTCCACAGTGCGGTCAGCATCAGGCTGACGACGTTCGTTATTGCTCACGTTGTGGTCTGTTGCTTCAACAAATCAGCACTTGGCTAAACGGCGAAAGTGAATCGCTGGTTCAACAAACAGGCAATCAAGTGTCACCGCGCAGACGACACATTCTTCGCGCCGCAAAGGTGGCGGTTTTCAGCAGCTTTTTGCTACCGCTTGGATTTATAGTGGGCCAAATGCAAAGGGAACCGCAATGGTTTGCGATTCCTCTCTTAATTTTCTTCGCTAGTCTTGTGTGGATGCTTTATGCGCGGCTGTTTATCCCAGGCATTCCGATGCCAACAGGACGCCTCAAACAAGTGGAGATTCGAGAAACCAATTACCTCGCACCATCTCACAGCGCTGTTGTTGCTCTACCTCCGCACCGAGTAGACACCGCAGAGATTGCCCAACCACCAAGTGTTACTGAATACACAACAAACTTGCTAAGACAGCGCGAAGATTAATCAGTCTCCAGTTAGTTTTGCCTGGACCTTCACTTCAGTCGAAGCGTTAGTGTCGTTGGTAACTTCGATCGGCAATTGCCACACAAGTGTCTTGATTCGACAAGTGCCGGTATTGTCTTCGCGGCAATAGAAGAGTGTAACTTGCGCACGCAGTTTGGTTGATCCAACCGCTACAGCTTTCACTGGAATTCGCAATGGCAGACGCAGCTCGTTGCTCACGCGACTGGCGTTCCTGGGATCGATTGCTAAGGGACCCGCGCCATCGATTGAAACTTTGTAGCGTTGCGGAGCGGACGGGTTCAGATGATAGCCCTGAGGTAAATCCACGTTGATGAGAACCGTTGCCTCAGAACCAGCGCGCAAACGTTGGGCGGGCACGGCAATCTCTTCCGAGTTAGGACCAGCATCACTTACCGTCTTCTCCATCGCTCTTGCTGGTGGCGTCAGACCTTTAATAGTAAGCGTCGTCGTTTTTTTCGTTTTGAGATTCACGACTCTGACAGCCTGATTGTTTGTATCAGCCACGTAAAGCTTGCCATTCGCGACACTCAATCCACCCGGCTCATAAAAAGAGGCATGTCTGCCGTCTGCCTGGCCAGGCTTGCCGCTTCCGAAGAGCGTTGTCACTTTTAATCGTTTTGGATCGAGTTTCTTGATCTTGTGATTGTAGGTATCGGCTATCAGCAGTTTGTCGCCGAAGGAGATCAGGCCGAGTGGATGCTGAAGCCTCACCGCGTCGCCGACAGCATCTCGATCGCCAAAATCAAACAGATCACCGCCCACCAATGTTTTGACTTCACCTCTAACAATATCGATCGCCCGAATAATGTTTGACTCACTATCAGCAACGTAAAGCTTCTTTCCATCGCTGGCGATTCCTGACGGCTGTGCGAAACCAGATTCCAACAGGGCGCCATCAAGACGCGCCTCGCGACCGGATCCAGCAAACGTGGACACTTCATTCTTAGCCAAATCAAGTTTCCAGATTTGATGTGGACCAGCCATGGCGATGTAGAGGGTGTCGGCAACGAGTTGCAAATCCCATGGTGAACTCAACGGGATCGATCGAGCCGGTCCTTCCTTGAAGAACTCCGTTGCTTGCTGACCAGTTCCTGCTATCGTTTCCACGATCCTGGTTTTCAGGTTGACTCGACGAATCAAGTGGTTTTCAGTATCAGCTACGTAAAGGAGATCACTTGAGAGGGCGAGACCCTGTGGCCGATAAAAACTTGCCTTGTCAAATGGACCATCACTCGCACCTGCTTCTCCTGTGCCAATCGTGTCAACCAGGGTTCCATCGAGCCTGGTAATAACCAGGCGGTTGTGATTGGAGTCGGAGATGAAAAGACGATTCCCTGCCGCGTCAGCGAGCAACTTACCAGGAAACGCGAGCGGTAAATCACCGACCTTGGCGCGCTCCAGCACTAATTGCAGTGGCTGTTCATTCAGCTCACCACGCTTACGAAACTCGTCAGCAAGTTTTGCTATCGTGCCATCGATTACATCGTAGTTACCCTCACCGGAAACCGAACCTACGACGTATCCGAGTGGATCGATCAAAACCTGTGTCGGCCAGGCGCGGACACCATAGCTTTGCCAAACATTGAAATCTGCATCGTTGTAAACGGGATGTTCCAATTCGTAACGCAGGATAATGCGGCGGATGTTTTCCGTCTCCTTTTCGTTCTGAAACTTCGCCGAATGAACTCCAATCACCACTAACTGATTCGCATACTTTGATTCGAGTTTTTTTAAGTCCGGAATGATGTGAATGCAGTTGATGCATCCGTAAGTCCAGAAGTCGAGCAGAATAAACTTCCCCTTTAGTGCGGCAATCGAGAGAGGCTTGTCTGTGTTAAGCCACCCGCGACCGCCAGTGATCTCTGGTGCTCTTACGCGTGCTCTGTCCTGGACCGACATGGATAAACCTCCCCGCGAAAAAACGGATGGTGCAATCAACAGCAGCACCAACATCAGCTTTAAAGAACGTAAGGGCATCTTTTTCTATTGATGTTCGTGGTGGTCTTTCGTTGCTTCTACGGTACCCACACCGCTTTCGAGTAGTTGATCGACGCGATCGATCGCTCGACGCAAGTGTGGAATGGTGATCGAGCCGCCTACTACGAGCGCGACATTGAATGAATCTAAAAACTCGTCGCGATTAACGCCAATACCAACGCATTGTTTGATGTGGTAAGTGATGCAATCGTCACAACGTAAGACTGTAGAAGCAACCAATCCCATCAACTCTTTTGTCTTCTTGTCGAGCGCTCCGTCTTCATAAGCCTGAGTATCGAGCGCAAAAAAACGTTTGATGCCGAGGTGATTGCTCCCAGTCAACTTTTCATTCATCTCGGCGCGATAACGGTCAAACTCGTCCATTGGTAAAGCCTTCCTGTTGGGGTTTCGTATTTGGGCTTTGCAGTTTTATTTTCGATTTCCTGTCGCTCCAGAGTACAAAGAACAAAGCCCAAAGTTCAAAGTAGAGCTGCTTCCGCGTGCTCGTTTGTCTCTTTCCCTCGCAGAAGGTAACCTTCTTTACAACGTGACAACTGATAGCCAAACATATCGACTGCTCAGAGTTGACTCTGCAAATTTTGCGGTTGCGGAAGACGACGTGTTGAGAGTTGCGGAGTGGATTGAACCAACGCCGCTGCCATTCGCTCCAGAATCAGTGCTGGGAGTAGTTAGCATACAAGGTCGAATGTTTACCGTCATCGATGTGGGGCGTTTAGCTGAGCAACCGGTCAAGCAAAGTGCACGATTCATCGTAGCGTTGCGAGGCGATGAACAGCTAGCCCTCGCTGTTGCAGACGCAAATGAACTTGCTGACCTTACAATCAAAGAAAGCTCACCTGGTTCGACAGAGTTGAGGCAAACGACCGTTGGTCCAGATAATCGCGAAGTCTCCCTACTCGACAAGAATATGCTTTTTGCAAGTGTGTTTCGCGGTCGCGAAAGACGCCAGCGGATGCTTTAAAAAAATCAGTGAACAATCAGGCTTTTACAACTCTGGAATATCAGTCGTTGCTCGATCTCGTCAGACGCAACGCGCAAACGGAGGTTGGGCGGTCGCGCATTGCCGGACTAACTCCGCTTAGCGACCCCGTGTCGTTACGTAAAGATCTTTCCACAGTCGCTGAATGCACTTCGCTTCGCAATCGCGGTGTTAATTGGTCTTTCAGCGAATTTGCCGACCCTGCTGAAACATTTAGTCGACTGCGTATCGAAGGTAATGCTCTTGATTCTTTAGCGATACTTGAAACAGCCCGAATTTGCGAACAAGCGCTCGGTGCGCGTTCAGCAATCCTGGCTGAGAAGGATGCAGCGCCGGCGTTGTGGCAATTAGTTGAACACCTGCCACGCGATCTCAATACGCTGATTGCGCGCGTCACTAACAAAATACTGCCGAATGGTGAAATCGACGATCGCGCCAGTCCGGAACTCACCCGCATTCGACACGAAATCTCAGCATTGCGCTCACGCATCACGCGCTCACTTGAAAGCTTGATGCGGAAGTCGGCGGATGCGATTCAGGATGAGCTGGTCACAATTCGCAACGATCGGTTCGTTATTCCGGTGAAGGCTGATCATCGAGCTCGAGTCCAGGGCGTCGCACATGGCTATTCATCATCAGGTGCAACGGCATTTGTCGAGCCCCTCGAAACGATCGATGCGAACAATGAGTTGCAGGGTTTGCACGAGGCTGAAGCTCGCGAGATCGCCCGCATACTTTTTACGCTAAGCCAAGAATTGCGAGAACAACTGCCTTCAATCGAACTGGCGGCAGAGGCGGTAACGGAGTTGGACTTCATAAACGCAAAGGCGGCATTTGCCCGACGGTTTAACTGCGTGATTCCAACAATCGAACAATCGGCAACAGCAAGCGGCAGACTTGAACTACTTGAAGCACGCCATCCATTGCTGGAAGAAAACCTGCAAGCATCTGGAAGTAGAGTCGTGCCCGTCTCGTTCACGCTGGACGAGCAAAAGAATGCGATGGTGATTTCCGGCGCCAATGCCGGTGGTAAAACTGTAGTTTTGAAAACTACGGGACTGTTGTCGTTGATGGCGTTATCAGGAATTCCAGTGCCGGCGCGTTCAGCACACTTTCCTTTTTACGTTTCAGTTCTGGCTGATATCGGCGATCATCAGTCGCTGGCCGCCAACCTTTCAACCTTCACATCGCACGTCGCAAATATTGCTCGCATGATTCAGATTTGCGAATCGCCGGCACTCGTGCTGTTGGATGAAGTCGGAACAGGAACAGATCCAGAAGAAGGCTCAGCACTCGGCATTGCCGTCGTCGATCATTTCCGACACGTTTGTCACGCCCACGTCATAGCAACAACTCATTACAGCGGTTTGAAAATGTACGCGGGAAATGAGGCTGAAGTTATTAATGCCAGCGTCGAGTTTGACGAAAAAACTTTACAGCCAACTTATCGATTGATTGTTGGCGTCGCCGGTGCTTCTTCAGGTCTGGAGATTGCCCGTCGCTTTGGGGTACCAAGGGAAATAATCAACACCGCAACTTCAGCGGTCCAGGATTCCTCGCTGCAAGCCACCGAATACCTGAAACGAATTAAGCGCGAAGCTGAAGAAGCTCAGGCACTCCGTGTTGCGCTCGACGAAGAAAGAGCGGCAGTGGCGGAGAAGTTTGCTTCGTTAGAAAGCGAAGCGGCAAAGAAGGAACGAGAACGGCAAGCAAGTTTCGAACAAACAATACAACGCACAGTTTCCGAGTTTGAAAAACGATCGCGTGAGATTGTTTCAAAGATCGCGGATCGTGCCGAACGAATCAAAGCGGAACGCGAAGCTCAACGCCACGCCGCCGATCTTAAGCGCGAAGCACAACGGGTGACTCAGGCTGTGGGAACAACTACTCCTGAAGCTAAGTCTAAAGGTATTCAAATCATTCGTGATGGAGAGGTACTGGCACGAGAAACTGACTCGCGCGACGAAAGTGAACGTTACGTTCGTGCTGCCGAACGCGAAATCGTCGTTGGAGATAGGGTAAAGCTTCGTTCGTTTGGCTCGATCGGCATCGTCGACAAAATAAAATACGGGGAGGCGGAGGTTCGGGTGAAGGCACTGCGCTTCAGAGAGAAAATTGAAAATCTCGAACTAGTCGAAGCCGTACCCGAGTCGAAACCTCAAAAAGGTAAACTCGAGCAGCTAAAACGTGCTGCGGCTACTGAAGTTCATTTGAGCAACGCTGAACAGCATAGTCGCGCCGAATTAAATGTAATCGGACAAACAACCGACGAAGCCGTCGATGCTGTTGATAAATTTCTTGATGAAGCTTCACTTGCAAGTTTAAGTCAGGTAAGAATTGTGCACGGACATGGAACTGGCGCATTAAGGCGAGCCATCGGCGATCTGCTGAAAGGACACCCACACGTAGCTCGTTTTCTTGCCGCTCCACCTGATCAAGGCGGCACTGGTGCAACGCTGGTTGAGTTGAGACAATAGGCCCCCCAATGCGTTACCCACAAACATTTGTCGATGATCTAAAACGGCAGGCAGATATTGTCCGCGTTGTGCAGGACTACGTTCAGTTGAAGAAAAAAGGTGCCAACTGGATGGCCTGTTGCCCCTTCCACAAGGAGAAAACTCCATCGTTTTCGGTCAGTCCCACCAAAGAGATCTTCTATTGCTTCGGCTGTCATAAAGGCGGCGATGTTTTTAGTTTCGTCAAAGAAATCGAAGGAGTTGGCTACGGTGAAGCAATCAAGATCGTCGCCGATCGTATCGGCATGCCGTTACCTAAGATGGTCAACGATGAACGGTTTACGGTTAAACGACAGGAGGCTGACGAAGTTATTCAACTCAACGGTTGGGCGCTTGAGTGGTGGGAACAACAGTTGGAGTTGGGCGGCGAAGCGCGGCTTGCGCGAGAGTATTTAGATCGTCGGGAAATTACCGAGGAGACCAGGAAAACATTTCGTCTCGGTTATTCGCCGGATAGCTGGGAAGCCCTGACGCTATATTTAAAACAAAAAGGCGCGAGTCAAATACAGATCGAGCGTAGCGGATTGATCGTCAAACGTGACGATGGAAAATCGTGGGATCGTTTTCGCGGACGTTTGATGTTTCCAGTCTTTGATACGCAAGCACGACCGATTGCCTTCGGCGGCCGAACTCTAAAAAACGAGGATGCAAAGTACATCAACTCGCCTGAGACTGCGGCTTATGTGAAGGGTCGAAATCTGTTTGGTCTAAACCTCACGAGAGATGAAATCAGGCGTAACGGATTTGCGATCCTCGTGGAAGGTTTTCTTGATCTGATCGTTCCTTACCAGTTCGGCATTCGCAACATCGCAGCGAGTTTGGGTACGGCGTTGACCCCCGATCAAGTAAAGCTACTTGGGCGGTTTGCGCGCAAAGTTGTCGTCAATTATGATGGCGACCGCGCTGGCATTCAGGCAGCTAAAAAGTCGATCGAGATACTCCTCGCCGAAGATCTTGAGGTCAAAGTTCTAGTACTCCCGGAGAATGCTGACCCCGACGAGTTCGTCAGAAAGTTTGGTGTAACTGAGTATCAGCAGCGACGGGCAAAAGCACAACCACATATTCAATTCGTAATCGAAAACGCTCTGCGTGATCGTAGTCTTCACCGACCCGCAGAGAAAGCTGAAGCTGTCGAAGAAGTTCTTCCGTACATTCGTGCGGTCCATAGTCGCATTCAAAAGCGCGAGTACTTTGATATGGCAATGGACGGTCTGCAAATCAACGATCTCTCTCTAAAGCGGGAACTCTGGCACTCACTGCGATCTCCAGAACACGTAACGGGAAGTGCCGGTCAAAAAGTTCTGCGCCGAACGGGCATTAAACCCACCGTTGCCGAGCAACGTTTGTTGGGATTACTTTTGGCTCACGACGCATTGAGACAAGAAATTCTGCCTTCACTGAAAAAGTCAGACTATGAAGAGCTAGCTACAGCCTCAATCTTTAACGCGTTGGTCGAGTTGCAACAACAGGGTGACGAACCCGATCTCGACGCCCTCACACAAAAAACTGAAGGCGATGACACGGCGCAACAACTCTTGCCGTTACTCATTATGGGTGGCGTCGGTTTTGACGCCGATAAAGATGCAGACCTGCGTCTTAGTGTCGAGAGGTGTTTGGATGCTCTTCGGCTCGTAAATATCGACCGTCGAATTCGTGAACTGAGCGCGGAAATTGCCGCAGCCGAAAGAGATGGAGACGAAGCCAAAACAGTCGAGCTGATTTCGGAAAAGTTTAATCTCGATCTACTGCGAAAATCTTTTGAACCGCAGAGTCAGATCGCCCAGGCCGACAATCATTGATGTAAGAGTCGGAGTTAAGAAGTGAGCATGGAAAACAAAGATCGCGACGACGTAATGGAACGCCTGCTGGAGTTGGGAGGCGACAAGAAATATCTAACGTTTGACGATCTCAATCGTGAACTGCCCGACACTGTTGTCTCAGCGGACGATATTGAAGATGTTCTCCAGAAACTCGAAGGATCCAATATCGCCGTCGCTGACTCTGAGGAAAGGTTGTTGGAGCAAGTTGCTGTTACCGCTCCAGAAGACGAAGAAGAGATCGAAGAAGATGTAGAGCTTGATCTTTCCGCGGGCACACTCGAGAAAACCAACGATCCGGTCCGTCTGTACCTGCGTGAGATGGGTGTTGTGCCGTTGCTTACGCGTGAAGGTGAAGTCGCGATTGCCAAGCGCATTGAACGCGGGCAGTTAAAAACACAAAAGGCAATAGCAAGATCACCGATCGCCGTTTGCGAGCTGATGAGAATCGGTGAAAACCTGGAAGCCGGGAAGTTGAATATTCGCGAGATAGTCACGTTCTCCGAACAAGCTGAGTTAACCGGCGATGAAGATAAGGCCGATGAGTATCGCAGTTGGACCATCGAGGGAATTCAAAACATCAGCAAGATTTACTCAGCGGGAATAGAAGAGTTTGAGACACTTCGTTTAGAACAAAAAGAAGCAAAGGGTAAGAAGAGCAAGAAGCTCGTCAAACTTCGTCGTCACGTAGCTAGATTAAGATTGGAGATTGCCCAGGAGATAGGCAGGCTTAATCTAACCGAACGCGCCCGCCAGCGATTGATCAACTCAATTCGCGCCGTGCAAAAGTCAGTGCGCGAAGCCGAACGTGAAATCGACGTTTACTCCGAACGAATCAGCAAGAAGCGACTTCGTCCCGAAGACCAAAAAGAGTTTCGTCGTCGAATACTCGTGGCCAGGAAGCGTTTGCTGGACATAGAGAATGAACACAACATCCCACCAGTAGAAGTAAAACGATCATTACAAGCGATCGTGATCGGCGAACAGCAAACCGGTCAGGCGAAACGCGAACTAGTGGAAGCGAACCTGCGTCTCGTGGTCTCAATTGCCAAGAAATACACCAATCGCGGTTTGCAATTCCTGGACTTGATCCAGGAAGGCAATATTGGATTGATGAAGGCTGTTGATAAATTTGAGTGGCGGCGAGGATACAAGTTTTCAACCTATGCGACGTGGTGGATTCGACAGGCGATTACCAGGGCAATTGCCGATCAGGCACGCACGATTCGTATCCCGGTTCACATGATTGAAACGATCAATAAGTTGATCCGTACCTCGCGTTCGCTTGTGCAGGAGCTTGGTCGTGAACCAACGAGCGAAGAGATTGCCAGAAAGATGGACATTCCCGTGTCCAAGGTACGCAAGGTTTTGAAGATCGCTCAAGAACCAATTTCTTTGGAAACACCGATTGGCGAGGAAGAAGATTCACACCTGGGCGATTTCATTGAAGACAAGTCGATACTCAATCCAGCTGACGCTGTTGTTGCCTCAAATTTACGCGAGATCACAGACGAAGTGCTGGCAACGCTGACACCGCGTGAAGAGAAAGTGATCAAGATGAGATTTGGATTGGGTACGACGGGGTCAGAACACACGCTCGAGGAAGTCGGCCAACACTTTGCCGTGACCCGCGAGCGTATTCGTCAAATCGAAGCCA
>Ga0068860_100005673_pt1 | contig 12603 bp, 5 predicted proteins | sample KBSSwiS32_FD_66597 | JGI IMG/M metagenome (GOLD analysis project Ga0068860, IMG submission 66597) | Switchgrass rhizosphere microbial communities from Kellogg Biological Station, Michigan, USA - KBS Switchgrass S3-2 | ecosystem: Host-associated > Plants > Roots > Rhizosphere > Soil ... | reverse complement strand
CATCGCGGTCGAGATGATGGCGATCAAGATGGAGCAGGGTCTGTCGCGCATCGAGGCCGCCGCGTTCGCCTACACGTCGACCGCGTTCCCGATGCTGACCGGCACGCTGGTCACCGCGGCCGGATTCCTGCCGATCGCGACGGCGAAGTCCGGCACCGGCGAATACACCCGCTCGATCTTCGAAGTCGTGGCGCTGGCTCTGCTGATTTCCTGGCTCGCTGCGGTGGTCCTGATCCCGTACCTCGGCTACAAGCTGCTGCCCGAACGCGGCGCGCCGCCGAGCCGCTTCGAGAACTGGCTGCGCCTGTGGCGCAAACGCGCGCTGGCGCGGCTGCCGGCCTCGCTGCGCGGCTCGAACCGCCGCATCGAGGCGGGCGAAGAACACGATCCGTATGCCACGCCGTTCTACCAGCGCTTCCGCCGGCTGGTCGACTGGTGCGTCGGCCACCGCCGCAGCGTGATTGCCGCGACCGTACTCGCATTCGTGCTGTCGATCGTCGGCTTCGGATTCGTCCAGCAGCAGTTTTTCCCCGATTCGACCCGGCCCGAGCTGATCGTCGACCTGAAGCTCACCGAAGGCGCGTCGCTGACCGCGACGCAGGAGCAGGTCAAGAAGCTCGAAGCGTGGCTGGCCAAGCGCCCCGAGCTCGAGAACTACGTCAGCTACGTCGGCTCCGGCGCGCCGCGCTTCTACCTGCCGCTCGACCAGCAGCTGCCGCAGGCGAGCTTCGCCGAACTCGTGCTGCTGACCCGCGGCACGCGCGAGCGCGAGCAGTTGCGCAGCGACCTGATCGCGCTGTTCGAACACGACTTCAGCGAATTGCGTGCCCGCGTGCTGCGACTCGAGAACGGTCCGCCGGTCGGCTATCCGGTGCAGTTCCGCATCTCCGGCGCCGACATCCCGACCGCGCGCGAGCTCGCCCGCAAGGTTGCCGAAGTCGTGCGCCAGAACCCGCACGTGCGCAACGTCAATCTCGACTGGGAGGAGCCGAGCAAGGTCGTGCGCCTGTCGATCGACCAGGAGCGCGCCCGTGTGCTCGGCGTCAGCTCGCAGGATCTGGCCAACTTCCTGCAAAGTTCGCTGTCCGGCGTGCCGGTCACGTATTACCGCGAGCGCGACCAGCTGATCGAGGTATCGCTGCGCGGTCCGCCGGACGAACGCGCGCGCCTGTCGCTGCTGGAAAGCCTGGCCGTACCGACGCCTTCGGGTCAGAGCGTGCCGCTCAAGCAGATCGCCACGGTCAGCTACGGCTTCGAGGAAGGCATCATCTGGCGCCGCAACCGGTTGCCGACCGTGACCGTGCGCGGCGACATCTACGGCGGCATCACGCCGGCCACGGTGACCGCGCAGATCGATCCGCAGCTCAACGACCTGCGCGCGCAGCTGCCGCCGGGCTACCTGCTCCAGGTCGGCGGTGCGGTCGAGGAGAGCGCCAAGGGCCAGTCTTCGGTCAACGCCGGCATGCCGCTGTTCCTGCTGGTCGTGTTCACGGTGCTGATGATCCAGCTGCGCAGCTTCTCGCGCGTGCTGCTGGTCGTGCTGACCGCGCCGCTCGGGCTGATCGGCGTGACCTTGTTCCTGCTCGTGTTCAACGTGCCGTTCGGGTTCGTCGCGATGCTCGGCACGATCGCCCTGATGGGCATGATCATGCGCAACTCGGTGATCCTGGTCGACCAGATCGAGCAGGACATCGGCGGCGGCCACGATCCCTGGACCGCAATCGTCGATGCGACGACGCGGCGCTTCCGGCCGATCGTGCTGACCGCGCTGGCGGCGATCCTGGCGATGATTCCGCTGACCCGCAGCGCGTTCTTCGGGCCGATGGCCGTCGCGATCATGGGCGGCCTGTTCGTCGCCACGGCGCTGACCTTGCTGTTCCTGCCGGCGCTGTATGCCGCGTGGTTCCGGGTGAAAAAGCCGGGAATCGGCAACCAGGAATCGGCAATCGGACCGGCGGCAACTCGCCAACCCCGAATGGTCGGAGCGTGACCATGCAGCGGGGGAACCGGGGCAGATTGGCCGGTGGTAGCTCGACGGAATCCGTTGCTCTCCCGATTCCCGATTTCCGATTTTCCGGCTCCCTCGCACATTGAATTCCGGCGCCGCATACCCACGTCGGGCAACGCTTCGCCATCGATGCACATCCATGTCCAAAGGTTTCAATGACTTCCGGCACTTCGGGACGAGTGCCTCGACAGGCGATCTTGTCATTGCCGGAAGCCGCGCAACCGCCTATTCTTTTCAGTCTTTTTCCGGCCGGAACCCACGTCCATGTCGCTGAACATCGAACTCGCTCGTCACAACATGGTTGAGCAGCAGGTGCGCCCGTGGGAGGTGCTGGACAGCCGCGTGCTCGAAGCACTGACCGCGATCCGCCGCGAGGACTTCGTCCCGGCCGGTTATCGCAATCTCGCCTTCGCCGATCTGCCGCTGCCGCTCGCCCACGCCGAGTTCATGATGAAACCGGTCGTCGAGGGCCGCGTGCTGCAGGCCGTCGCGCCGACGCGTGCCGAAACGGTGCTCGAGATCGGTACCGGTTCGGGCTTCCTGACCGCTTGCCTGGCCCGGCTCTCCGCGTCGGTGCACAGCATCGAGCAGCACGCCGACCTCGCCGATGGCGCCCGCGCGCGGCTGCGCGAGGCGCGTATCGCCAATGCGACGGTCGACGTCGCCGAGGCGGTGCACGCGTTCAGGCCGGACGAGCCGTACGACGCGGTCGTCGTCACCGGCGCCGTCTTCTCGTTGCCGGCGCACTGGCGCGAATGGGTTCGTCCGGGTGGACGCCTGTTCGCCATCGTCGGCGAATCGCCGGTGCAGCGTGCGACCCTGTATACCCGCGGCGTCGACGGCCAGTGGAGCGAAGACGGGCTGTTCGAAACCGACGTCGGCTACCTGGCCAACGCCGCGCCGCCGCGCCGCTTCGTGCTGTGACCGCCGCTCCTGCCACCGATAAGCCACCAACCAATAATTCAAAGGAATTTTCCGACATGCGCAAGAGCATTCGAATGACCCTGCTGGCAATGGCGCTGTCCAGCGCCGTGCCGCTGGCGGCACACGCCGAAGACCTGGTCCAGATCTACACCGAGGCGCGCGCGTCCGATCCAACCCTGGCGCTGGCCGACGCGAACAAGGGCGCCACCGAAGAAGGCGTCCCGCAGGCGCGCTCCGCGCTGCTGCCGCAGATCGGCGCATCGCTCAGCTACAACCACAGTGACGGCGCCACCAACAGTGTCGGTCCGGTGCAGGACGTCACCACCGGCAACTACGTCCTGCTGCCGAGCACCAGCACGTCGCGCGACCGTTCGCGGCCGGCGCAGGCGACACTGAGCCAGTCGCTGTTCAACTGGACCAACTGGACGCGCCTGGCCAGCGCGCGCGAGAACGCCGCCAGCGCCGATCGCAACTACGATGCCGCGTCGCAGGATCTGTTCGTGCGCACGTCGACCGCCTATTTCGGCGTGCTCACGGCACAGGACGCGCTCGCCTTCGCGCAGGCCAACGAAAAGGCGTTGGCGCGCCAGCTCGACCAGGCCGAACAGCGTTTCGAGGTCGGCCTTTCGGCGATCACCGACGTGCACAACGCACGCGCCAACCACGACTCGTCGGTCGCCCAGGTGATCCTGTCGCAGAACAACGTCGACAACGCGCGCGAAGCGCTGGTCCAGATCATCGGCAAGGACTTCGGCGAGCTGAAGAAGCTGCGCGAAGCGTTGCCGCTCGAGAAACCGACGCCGACCAGTCTGCAGGAGTGGGTCGACATCGCGGTCAAGGAAAATCCGGCCCTGTCTTCCGCGCAACACCTCGTCGAAGCGGCCGAGCACGACATCGGCACGGCGCGCGGCGGGCACTTTCCGACGCTCAGCGCCTCGATCGTCCGCACCGACACCCCGGCCTGGGGAAGTTCCGCGCAGAGTTTCGCCGGCGACGCCTTCGGACCGTTCCACGGCAACAGCGTGACCGGCAATACGACGATCGGTGTCACCCTGAACGTGCCGATCTTCACCGGCGGCCTGGTTTCCTCGCAGGTGCGCCAGGCGGTATTCCAGCGCGACGCGGCGCAGGACCGCGCCGAGCAGCAGCGCCGCTCGGTCATCGCCAACACGCGCAATGCGTATCGCGCGGTTCTCGCCGGGATCAGCGAAGTCGAGGCGACCAAGCAGGCCGTCGTCTCGGCGCAGAGCTCGCTCGATGCGACCCAGGCCGGTTTCGAAGTCGGCACGCGCACGATCGTCGAAGTGCTGCAGATCCAGGAACAGCTGTTCCAGGCGCAGAGCAACTATTCGCAGGCCCGGCACCAGTTCGTGCTGAGCGGCCTGCAGCTCAAGCAGGCGGCCGGCACGATCAGCGGCAAGGACATCGAGGCGGTCAACGCGTTGCTCGAGTGACGGTCTAACCGGTAAAGCCGGTAGCCGGTAGCCGGTAGCCGGTAGCCGGAATTATACGAAGCGACTTTTTGTACTCTGGCGAAGCCAGCGGTCTGACGGCTTGAGCCCCTCTCCCCTTGCGGGAGAGGGGTTGCGCCGGGCAGGAGCGCTAGTGCCTTGGAATCCATGGACGGCCGAGAGAGGCCGACCGCGAAGCGGGCGCCTTCGGCGCCAACCCCTCTCCCGTCGCGCTGCGCGCGCCGACCTCCCCCGCAAGGGGGGAGGTGAACCTTTCCGGATGACCGGTAGTCGCGCCTCACCGCTCACCGCTCACCGCTCACCGCTCACGGCTCCCGGCTCCCGGCTCCCGGCTCCCGGCTCACGGCTCACGGCTCACGGCTCACGCCTCACGCCTCACGCCTCCGGTCTCGGATGCGCCGCCCGATGCGGATCCGCCTCGCCGCCGTCGAGCACGCGGCCGATGATGCCGAGCGTGCGCAGCACTCCGCCCTGCTCGCGCTCGAACGCGGCGCGGCCGGCGCGGCCGATCGTTTCGCGTAGCGCCGGATCGATCAGCAGGCGGGTCACCGCAACGCCCAACTCGTCGGCCTCGGCGATCTGCACGATGGCGCCGGCTTCCATCAGGCTCGCCGTAATGTCGGCAAAGTTGAACATCTTCGGACCGACGATGACCGGCACGTACAAAGCCGCCGGTTCGAGCACATTGTGCCCGCCGATCGGCACCAGGCTGCCGCCGACGAAAGCGACGTCCGCGGCGGCGTAGAAGCGCAGAAGTTCACCCAGTGTGTCGACGACGAAGCACTGCGTGTCGTTCTCGGCCGTGCCGTCCTCACTGCGCGTGCGCGTGGCAAAGCCGAAGCTGCGGCAGGCCAGCACGACCGGCTTGAAGCGTTCCGGATGGCGCGGCGCGAGCAGCAGCAATGCGTCGGGGAACCGCCGCAGCACTTCGGCATGGGCCTTGAGTACCGGCATCTCCTCGCCATCGTGGGTGCTCGCCGCGATCCACACCGGCCGGCCGGCGCCCCAATGCGCGCGCAGCTCGCGGGCTTCCTCCTGCAGCTGCGGCGGCACGGCCATGTCGTATTTGAGATTGCCGACGACGCCGAGCCGGTCCGGGTCGGCGCCGAGATCGTGCAGCCGCGCCGCATCGGTGCTCGACTGCGCGGCGATGTAGCGCGTGCTGGCCAGCGCGCTGCGCGCGAGCGGCCGGATCGGACCGTAGCCGCGCAAACTCTTCTCCGACAGCCGGCCGTTGGCGACGATGACGGGAATGCCGCGCGCCTGGCATTCGAAGAACAGGTTCGGCCAGATTTCGGTCTCCATCACCACGGCGACGCGCGGCCGCACGCGGTCGAGGAAACGTCCGATCGACGCCGGAAGATCGTACGGCAGATAGGTGTTGAACACGCGGTCGCCGTACACGCGGCGCACGCGTTCCGAGCCGGTCGGCGTGACCGTGGTGATCACGAACGGCGTGTCCTGGTAGCGGCGCATCAGCGCATCGATCAGCGGCAGCGCCGCGTTGACCTCGCCCATCGACACCGCGTGCACCCAGATACTGTCGCAAATGTGCGGGTCGTCGAAGAAGCCGAAGCGTTCGCGCCAGCGCACGAAGTACTCACGGTAGCGCAGGCCGCGGACCGCGAGCCGGTACAGGATCACCGGCGTCAGCAGGTACATCGTCAGCGTGTAGACGAACCGCCGCAGCGGCATCAGGTCTCTCATCCACGAATTATAGCGGCACGCCCGCGCACGCCGGCCGCGCCCGGCAGCACCGGCAAACCGGCGGCCGCGCGCCGTCGAGCGTGTACACTCGCCGCTGCGCCGGCCGCGCCGTTGCCGGCGCGCGACGTCCCGTCAGGAACAAGCCACCGAACGCGCATGCCCTTGTCCCCGTCAACCGCACAGCATGCTGCGTTGCTGCATCCGCGCCATTGGCTGTCGTGGATCGGTCTGGGCATCGTCTGGCTGATCGCGCACCTTCCGTATCGCGCGCTGCTCGCGGTCGGACGGCTGCTCGGCGCAGCGACCGTGCGCCTGCCCGGCGAGCGCCGCCGCGTCGCGCGGCGCAACCTCGAGCTGTGCTTTCCGCAGCTCGAGGCGGCGGCACGCGCGGCGCTGCTGCGCGGCGCGCTGCGCGATCTCGGCCTGATGTTCGTCGAATTCGCGCTGGCGTGGTTCGGCTCGCAACGGGCGCTGGCCCGGGTACCGTGCACGATCGAAGGTCTCGAGCACCTGGAAGCCTGCCGCGCCAGCGGCAGGGGTGCACTGCTGGTCGGCGCGCACTTCTCGCACCTCGAACTGTGCGCGCGGCTCGTGTCGCAGCGCATCCGCATCGCCGGCATGTACCGGATCATGGACGACGCGATCTTCGAACGCGCCGTGCTGCGCGCGCGCCTGCGCTACGCCGATGCGATGTTCACGAAGGAGGACATCCGGCGCACGGTCCGCTACATGAAAGCCGGCGGCACCGTCTGGTACGCGCCGGACCAGGACATGCGCGGCAAGGACAGCGTGTTCGTGCCGTTCTTCGGCATTCCGGCGGCGACGATCACGGCTACGCACCACCTGGCTCGGCTGTCCGGCGCCGCCGTGATTCCATTTTTCCACAAGCGCAATCCGGATGGCGGCTACGCGCTGCGCCTCGAGGCGCCGCTCGCCGATTTTCCGAGTGCCGATGTCATTGCCGACACCGCGCGCGTCAACGCCTGCGTCGAGCGCATGGTGCGCGAGGCGCCACAGCAGTACCTGTGGATTCACAAGCGCTTCAAGTCGCGCCCGCCGGGAGCCGCGCCGCTGTATTGAAAGAGCGAGGGCTGAGGGCTGAGAGGTGAAGGCCGAAGATCAAGAGCGTGGCCGCGCGGGCTTTCAGCCCTCAGCCCTCAGCCCTCAGCCCTCCATGTCCGGTTGGCGCGGCAACCTCGTACTGAGACTTCGAGGGCGAGCCGACGGGATCGACTCGCCCGGATAGAAGCGTGCGCGGCACGCGCTAACCGGAGTCCGACATGAACCGGGTTTTCCGTCTGCTTTCCCAGGCCACAGCGCTCCTGCTGCTGGCGCTCGGCGCGCACGCCGCGCACGCCACCAGAGTCGTCTGCGCGACGAATGCGCAGGATCTGCTCAACAAGCTGCACGAGGCGGCCGACACGGAGTACCTCGACGAGCCGTTCGTCATCCACGTGCAGCAGGGCACCTACACGTTCACCGTGGACATCGATGCGCAATACCCGCCGAACATCCTGCAACAGCCGACCTACGTCCAGGGAGGCTACCGCGCGCCGGACTGCACCGGCGGACGCGACTACGACTCGCGCAAGACGGTCTTCGATCTCGGCGGCCACTCGCTGGCGTTGCGCCAGTACAATACCTCGCTGTCGTCCAATCGCATCCAGGTCGACGACCTGACGATCCGCAACGCCGCGAATGTGACACTCGGCGCGGGATACAACCACGGCTCCACCTGCCCGCTGTGCGCCGACACGCCGGGCAAGGTCGTGATGCAGGAGGTGCGCGTGACCGGCGTCAGCGGCCAGGTCGAGTTCTATCCGGTCAAGTCGAGCCTCACGATGATCAACGTCGTCTTCGACCATCTCGGCCACCCGGCCGACAACTGCCAGGTCCTCATCTCGCTCGCCAACGACCTCACCGCGAACCTCAACCACGTCACGGCCGACCTCTCGGGCGGCCGCAACTTCTGTTTCGACGACCGCTGGAACGGCGACCTGCAGGTCTACCTCAGCAACAGCATCATCTGGTCCTCGGACGGCAGCGGCGGCCAGGTCAAGGGCAGCCATTCGGAGGAGTCGACGTCGCCGATCGACGTGCAGCTCAACCATTCGATCTATCAGTTCGCGGCTGCCGGCTTCGGCGCGGTCAGCACCGTCGACATCGGCGGCTTCAACGCCTCCGTCGATCCGCAGTGGAACAATCCGGCTACGGGCGACTACGGCGTGAAGGTCAGTTCGCCGGCCGTCGATTCCGGCACCGTCGCGGTGATCGGCGGCGAGTCGTCGGTCGACGCGATCGGCAATCCGCGCCGCACCGCCGGCTCGCCGCCGGACCGCGGCGCGATCGAGTCGCCGTGGACGACCGTCGACCTGTTCGACGTGACCAATACGAACGACTCCGGCGCCGGCAGTCTGCGCGCCGCGATCACGAATGCGAACAACTCGGCGGCGGCGCACGCGACGATCCGCTTCGTCATTCCCTATCCTGCCAATCCGCAGCAGGGCCTGTGTCCGGCCGTCATCAACCTGGCTTCGCAGCTGCCGGACATCGGCCACGCCAAGGCGCAGACCCTGCTGATCGACGGCTACACGCAGGTGCCGTCGCGGTGGAATGCCGACGCCGAAGCGTTCGACGGCGCGCTGTGCGTCGCGCTCGCCGGCGCCGGGGCGAATTATGGATTGCGCGTTCCGGCACAGACGCCCGATCCGGCCAACGGCGGCGCGCTGGCAGCAAACCAGGTTTCGCTGTACCTGAGCGGTCTGGGCATCGGCAACTTCCGCAACGGCGTCGCGCTGTTCGGCGGCCGCGACCACACGATCGTCGGCAACCAGTTCGGCGGCATGATGCCGACGACGACGGGTCTGTATCAGCTCTACGGTTTCGACGCGTTCGCGCTCAACGTCAACATTCCGGGCGATGCGGGCACGCTGCGCATCGGCGGCAGCGACCTGCGCGACCGCAATGTGTTTCTCAACGCGACTTCGTTCGGCGCGTTCCCCTACGCGACCGCGATCCAGATCGGCTATCAGTTCGCGAGCGACCCGGCCCATTGCCAGATCATCGGCAACACGATTGGCGTTCCGGCCGACGGCATGCAGGTGCCGCCGACGACCGACTACGGGCTGCAGCTGCAGGGCGACGGCTGCTACGTTGCCGACAACCGTTTCGCCGGCATGAAGAAAGACGCGATCTACGTCAACGGCGGCGATTACAACGTCGTCCAGAACAACACGCTCGGCTTGTTTCCGTATGGCTTCGATCTGTCCTCGGTCAACAACGGCTCGGGAATCCGCCTCAACGGTTCACACAATGTCGTCGGTCAGCGCGCGGACGCCGATGGCGCAGCCTCGGACTACGGCAACCTGATCGAGAACATGGCCAACGCCGGTATCGTCGGCATGAGCGGAACCGGCAACGCGATCCGCGGCAACTCGCTGCTGTACAACGGCCTGGACGACGCCGACCTGAGCATCGACCTGGGCGAGGACGGCCCGACGCAGAACGACAGCGGCGACATCGACAGTGGTCCGAACAACCGTCAGAACTATCCGCTGCTGCACAGTGTGTCCTACGCCGGCGCGGCACCGGCCCCAGGCACGAAGAACTTCGCGGTCACGGTCGGCGCCACGCTCAATTCCTTGCCGGGCCCGGGCTTCTACCAGGTCGACCTGTACTACGACGAGGACGGCTGCGCCGCGGGCGGCCGCGGCAGTGCACGCACCTGGATCGGCACCGATCGCTACATCTACATCGCCCAGGGCAAGAATGCCGTCACCTTCCAGGTGCCGGTCAAGCTGCCGACCTACTTTGCCGACGGCGCCATCAGCATCACCGCGACCAACGATTCGAACGGTGAATCCAGCACGTCGGAGATCAGCCAATGCATCACGCCCGACGTGCTGTTCCGCGACGGGTTCCAGGATTGAACGTCCGCCGTCGGCCTTGACGCTATACTGGCCGCGTCGCGAGTCGGGGGAGACGGCGGATGGCATTCCTGTTCATGCTGATCGGCGCGGCGCTCGGGGCATTCGTCTGCGCCGGCATGTTCAACGAGAACACCGGCTGGACCGCGGCCGTGCTTGGCGCGATGGTCGGCCTGTTGCTGGCGCAGCTGCGCGCGTTGCGCGCGCGCGTCGCCGCGCTGGAACAGGATCTGATCCGCACGACGCAGGCAGCTGCCGCACAGGCCGCCGCGGCGCCAGCAGCAGCCGCGCCGCGTGCAGCGACGCCGCTCGCCGCAACCCCGCCGCCTGAACCTGCGCCCGAGATCGTTCGACCGGTATCCACCGTGGCCGCGAGCGAGACTGTCGAGATGCGCATCGAGCCCTCGAACGCAACGGGGCCGGCGACACCGCCACCGCCGGCAACGCCTCGACCGGTCACCAGCGCACCGCCGGCGCCGTTGCACGCGACTGTCGTGGAACCGACCGCGGTCGACAATGCGATCGCGGCGATCAAACGCTGGTTCACCGAAGGCAACGTGCCGGTCAAGATCGGCGTGATCGTGCTGTTTCTCGGCGTCGCCGCGCTGCTCAAATATGCCGCCGACCAAGGCTGGCTCAGCGTGCCGATGGAATTCCGTCTCGCCGGCATCGCCGCGGCGGCGCTCGGCGCGCTGGTGTTCGCCTGGCGCAAGCGCGAATCGCACCGCAACTTCGCGCTGAGTCTGCAAGGCGGCGCGATCGGCGTGCTGATCCTGACGATCTTCGCCGCGTTCAAACTCTACGCGATGCTGCCGGCCGGCCTCGCATTCGCGCTGCTCGTCGTCGTCGTCGCCGGCGGCGCGATGCTGGCCGTGCTGCAGGAGGCGCTGGCGCTGGCCGTGCTCGCGATCGTCGGCGGCTTCCTCGCGCCGATCCTGATCTCGACCGGCCACGGCAACCACGTCGCGCTGTTCACCTATTACGCTGTGCTCAACGCCGCCGTGTTCGCGATCGCCTGGGTGCGGCCGTGGCGCGTGCTGAATCTGATCGGCTTCGCCTTCACGTTCGGCATCGGCACGCTGTGGGGCGTGCTGCAGTACAAGCCGGAATTCTTCGCCAGCACCGAACCGTTCCTGCTGTTGTTCTTCGCGTTCTACCTGCTGATTCCGCTGTTGTATGCAATACGCCAGGCGCCGGACCGGCGCGACCTGATCGACGGCACGCTGGTGTTCGGCACTCCGCTGATCGCGTTCGCGCTGCAGGTCGCGCTGCTCGAGCGCGCGCGCATGCCGCTCGCGTTCAGCGCGCTCGGTGCCGCCGCAATCTACACGCTGCTGGCGGCATTGGAGTTGCGTCGCTTCGGCGTGCGCCTGCTCGGCGAATCGCATGCCTTGCTGGCGATCGGCTTCGCGACGTTGGCCGTGCCGCTGGCGTTGTCGGCGCAGTCGACGGCGTGCACCTGGGCGATCGAAGGCGCCGCGCTGGTCTGGCTCGGCCTGCGCCAGCAGCGCCGGATTCCTCGCTGGATCGGCTACGCGCTGCAACTGTTTGCCGGCGTAGCGTTCGGCTGGGGCTTTCGCGGGTCGCCCGACGCTGCGTTTTTTCTAAACGGTGAATTCGTCGGCGCCTTGTTGATCGCGTTGGCAGGCCTGGCCAGTGCACGCCTGCTCGACCGCACCGAGCCGCGTCCGCCGATGGCCAGCGTGCTGTTCTTCTGGGGACTGCTCTGGTGGCTGTTCGCGTTCGGCAACGAGATCGAGCGCAACGAAACTTCGGTGCGCCTGATCGGCTGGTGGCTGGTCCTGTTCGCCGCGACCGGACTGCTCGCCGCGGAATTGCGCCGGCGCATCGACTGGCGCGATTGCCGCTGGCCGGCCGGTGCGGCATTCGCGCTGGCGCCGTTCTTCATCGCACTGACGACGAACGCTACCGACGGGCCGCTCGAACAATGGCCGGCCGCGGCCTGGGCATTCTGGGCCGTCGCGTCACTGCGCATTCTCGTCGATCTGCGCGACAGCGACGCCGCGCTTGTCCGAATACTGCACTTCGTATTCCTGTGGACGGTTGTGCTGCTGCTTGGCGTCGAGTTCGGGCTGTTCGCCGAGCGCCGGCTCGAACTTGTGCCGGTCTGGGTCGCGCTTGCGGCATTCCTGCCGATCGCGGCCTTGTTCTGGCTGGCTCTGCGCCGCCGGACTCCTGCGCGCTGGCCGCTCGGCGACGACGCCGAGGCGCTTCGCCACACGCTGCTGTCGAGCCTCGCGTTCGTGCTCGGCATCGGCGCGCTGTTCGGCCTGGTCGACGAGGGCAACCCGGCGCCGCTGCCGTACGTGCCGCTGTTCAACCCGCTCGAGCTCGCCCAGTTCGCCTACCTGTTGCTGCTGCTGCAATGGTTCCGCCAGGGCGAGCGCGAAGGCGGCGCCGTCATGAGTGCCGAGTTTCGCGCCCGCGCGCTGTCGATCGCCGGTGTGCTGCTGTTGACCGCGATCACGCTGCGCGCCACGCACTTCATCGGCGGCGTGCCGTGGAGTGACGCGATGTGGAGTTCGCCGCTGGCCCAGGCCGCGCT
>Ga0068860_100005670_pt1 | contig 12608 bp, 10 predicted proteins | sample KBSSwiS32_FD_66597 | JGI IMG/M metagenome (GOLD analysis project Ga0068860, IMG submission 66597) | Switchgrass rhizosphere microbial communities from Kellogg Biological Station, Michigan, USA - KBS Switchgrass S3-2 | ecosystem: Host-associated > Plants > Roots > Rhizosphere > Soil ... | reverse complement strand
GACATCGAAACGGTGACGGATGTGGGGATCGGCCAGCCGGTATGGACCAGCGGCTCGGACGGTGTCGTCTTCACCGAGGTCAACGACAATTGGCGGAGCTATCGAGCGCGCTTCCACAGGTTGGGTACCCCGGTCGAGCAGGACGTCACCCTTTACGAAGAGACTGAAGAACTCGGCTTTTCCGTCGGCGCCGGAAAGACGACCGACGAATCGCTGATCCTCATCTCGACCGGCGACAATGCGACCACCGAAGTGCGCTTCGTCTCCGCCGCCGACCCCACGCAACCGCTGACCCTCATCTCACCGCGCAAGCCGACGCGCGAATATCATGTCGATGCGTCGCACGGCCGGCTGTGGATCCTGACCAACGACGACCATGTGAACTTCCGCCTCGCCGAGGCCGACCCGACCACGCCGGAAGAGTGGCGGACGGTGATCGCCGGCTCGGACCGGGTCTACCTGACCGGCGCGACGTCCTATCGCGACCATCTCGCGATCAGCAGCCGGGTCGACGGCCTCGATCAGCTGGTGCTGCGCACCTACGCCGGGGAGGAAGCACGCATCCCGTTCGCCGAGGCGAGCTACAGCGCCTTCTTCCATGGCAATCCCGAATATGCGCCGGACAGCTATCGGCTCGGCTATTCGTCGCCGGTCACGCCAACCACGACCTACGATTACCACCCGGCGAGCGGCGAGCTCGAGGTGCGCAAGGTGCAGGAGATTCCGTCGGGCTATGACGCGTCGAAATATGCGGTCGAGCGGTTGCTCATCGACGCTCGCGACGGTGCGAAAGTACCGGTGTCGATCGTCTATCCGAAAGACTTCCCGAAGGACGGCAGCGGCAAGCTCTTCCTCTACGGCTACGGTGCCTACGGCATCGCTATCCCGCCGACCTTCAACTCCAACCGCATCAGCCTGCTCGACCGCGGCTGGGCCTGCGCCATCGCCCATATCCGCGGCGGCGACGACCTCGGCCACCAGTGGGCGCTTGACGGCAAACTGACCAAGCGGACGAACACGTTCAACGACTTCGTCGACGTCGCCAAAGGCCTCATCGCGGGCGGGTTCAGCAAGGCCGGCAATATTGCGATCAACGGCCGCTCGGCGGGCGGCGAGCTGGTTGGCGCGGTCGCCAATACCGACCCCGAGCTGTGGGGCGCGGTGATCGGCGACGTGCCGTTCGTCGACGTCGTCAACACCATGCTCGACGACACGCTGCCGCTGACACCGGGCGAGTGGCCCGAATGGGGCAACCCGATCACCGACAAGGCGGTGTTCGACCACATGCGGACCTACAGCCCGTACGACAATGTCACGGCGCAGGCCTATCCGCCGATGCTGATCACCGGCGGGCTGACCGACCCGCGCGTGACCTATTGGGAACCGGCCAAGTGGGCAGCGAAGCTGCGCGCGACCAAGACCGATCAGAATTTGCTGCTGCTGAAGATCAACATGGGCGCTGGTCACGGCGGCAAGTCAGGTCGCTGGGAGGGGCTGCACGAGGTCGCCGAAACCTATGCCTTCATGCTGACGGAGGTAGGAAGCTGAGCGACCGCCCGATCTTCGAGATGACCTTTACCGCGGCGCCCGAGCACATCGATGAACTCGGCCACGTCAACAACGCCGTTTGGGTACAGTGGATGGAGCAGGTCGCCGTCACCCACTGGCGCAGCGTGGCCGACCCGGCGCACCAGGACGATTACTTCTGGGTCGTGGTGCGGCACGAGATCGATTACCTCCGCGCGGTTCTCGAGGGTGAACGCATTACCGCGCGGACCTGGGCCGGCGACAATCTAAAGGGCGCGAAGTTCGATCGCCACATCGAGTTCGTCGGCGAGGACGGGAAGACGCGCGTCAAATCGCGCACGGACTGGGCGATCATCGACAAGGCGTCCGGGCGGCCGATCCGCATCCCGCCGGAGGTAGTGGCGCCGTTTACCCGCAGCGGGTAACAGCAGGCGCATGAGCCAGGCGGTCCTTTACGACTATTACCGCTCCTCCGCGGCCTATCGCGTGCGCATCGCGCTCAACCTGAAGGGCGTCGATTACGAGAGCCGTCCGGTGAACCTGCTCCACAGCGAGCAACGCGGCGACGATTATCGCGCGCTCAATCCGCAAGGGCTGGTGCCGATGCTGGAGATTGACGGGCACCGGCTGACCCAGAGCCTGTCGATCATGGTCTACCTCGACCAGGTCTATCCCGAGCAACCGCTCATGCCCCGCGACCCGGTGGACGGCGCGCATGTGCGGGCGATGGCGCTGACCATCGCGTGCGACATCCACCCGCTGAACAATCTGCGGGTACTCAAATATCTCTCGAACGAGCTCGGCCTGCCGCAGGAAGAGCGCGACACCTGGTACATGCACTGGATTCGCGAGGGCCTGCCGGCGCTGGAGACGCTGGCCAAGCCGGGCTCGGGCAAGTTCCTGTTCGGCGACGAACCGACGATTGCTGACATCTGCCTCGTCCCGCAGCTCTACAATGCGCGGCGCTACAACGTGCCGCTCGACGATTTCCCGACCTTGCTTCGCGCCGACGCGAATGCCCAACAAATCGAGGCGTTTGCCGCCGCGCATCCCGACCGACAGGAGCAACCGCAATGAACCGTGTCGACAGCATCAACCGCGGCATGTCCGACATCAAGCCGCTCGACTCGGTCGAGATCCCGTCACTGGAGGGCAAGGTAAGCGACGAGGAATGGGCGATCCGCGTTAACCTCGCCGCCGCCTACCGGATGGTCGCGCATTACGGCTGGGACGATTTGATTTTCACGCATCTGTCGGCGCGCATTCCGGGGCCGGAGCATCACTTCCTGCTCAACCCCTACAACCTCATGTTCGAGGAGGTGACCGCCTCGTCCCTCGTCAAGGTCGACGTCCACGGCAATCCGGTCGATCCGAGCCCATTCATCACCAACCCGGCGGGCTTCACCATCCATAGCGCGATCCACATGGCGCGCGACGACGCGCATGCGGTGATGCACCTCCACACGCCCGCCGGTCAGGCGGTGTCGGCGCACAGCGAAGGCTTGCTGCCGCTGACGCAGACGGCGATGCTGGTCCGCGGCGACCTCGCCTTCCACGATTATGAGGGCGTTGCGGTCGACCTCGACGAGCGCGCGCGGCTGGTCGCAGACCTCGGGACCAAGAATGCGATGATCTTGCGCAACCACGGTACGATGGCCGTCGGCAAGAATGTCGGGGAATGCTTCGTCCGCCTCTATTTCGTCGAGCGTGCCTGCCAGGCCCAGATCATGGCCCTGAGCGCCGGGGAGCACGTCAACAACCCGCCGCAAGGCGCGCCCGAAATGGCCGCGCAGCAGGGCCAGGTCGGGGTCGCACTGGCCGCCAACCTGCTCGCCTGGCCGGCGCTCCTCCGCAAGGCCTACCGGCTCGACCCGAACTTCGCGACCTAGGCCGGCTCGGCGGCAGCCTTGTCGCTGCCGAGGTGGCGCGAATAGAGCCAGCCGATCCCGATCAAGCTGAAGCCGAGGGCGACGAACGAGGCGATCCGCGTCACGCCCTGCAAGCCCGAAGCGTCGAACAGGAAGACCTTGCCGACCGCCCCCAGCATCAGCGCCAGCGAGGCGATGCGCCACGCCCGCTGCTGGCGGCGAATGCCCCATAGCAGGAAGCCGATGGCAAGGCCGATGGCGAGGATCGAGCGCGAGATGTCCTCGGCGACGGGCAAGCCGTGTCCGTTGAGCAAGGTGCCGTGGAACAGCTGCCGCAGTTCCGAGAAAGCGAACAGCACGACTAGCGCCATCGTCACGATGTCTAGCCCCAGTGCGACTTCGCCCGAAATCGGCTTGACCGCACGCTTGCCCGCAACCGCGAGGCCAATCGCCAGCGCGTAGGCCGGCAACAGCAGGTTGGCGATCGGCCACGGGCCGACGGCTTGCGCCGCCCACAATGGGTTGTGGATCAGCAGCGTGTAGACCGTGAGGTGTGCAGCGGCCGCAAGCGCGATGACGAGCGCCGGGATCGGCCGCCGCAGCCGGACGGCGGCCAGCGCGACGGCGGCCAGAGCAAATTCCCACACGGTTCGCTCGGTCAGGCCGAGGCCGACGAACGCCGCTGGCGTCGCGATGGCGAAGACGTGCTTGTACAGGCTGTGCACGCCGACCACCGCAATCGCTCCCGCGATTGACCAGCAGGCGCCACGCTCCGCCCGCCTCAGACGCGGCACAAGGAATGCGGCGGCGACGGTCGCAGCGGCGGGAACGAGCAGCTGGCGGACCGCATCGCCGATGGCCGGCATGGCGGTCACCAGCTCCGGCATTCCGCTGAGCGAGTCGACGCCGATCATGAGCCACATGCCGACCGGCTCCAGTGCCCAGGCGACGATGATTGCGAGAGAGGACGCCATCGCCGGAATCAGGCGCTGGTCGAGGCGGCGGGCGAAGGCTGCAACCGCGACCAGGAGAACCGGCGCGATCAGCGGCCGGTATAGCTCCGGAACGATCGCCGCCGCGCCGATGTAGAGGAACAGGGGCGTCAGGAACTGCGCGACGATCCGCCCGATCCCGAACCGGGCGCGCCAGGCGAAAGCGGCCATGATCGCCGCCTGACCAGTCCAGCGAACAACATCGAGCCGGGGCGCGAGGCCGGGTCCGTCGATCGGCCACGGGTAGACCAGGATACCCGCGACGGCGAAGATCCAGGCGGCCGGCTCGAAGCGTTTGTCCTCCGCCACCTGGCCGAGATGCAGCAGCCCAAGGCCGAGCAGAGCGATGGCCAGGCCCGCCTGCCAGGTCGACAGCAGCAGCAGCGCCGCCCCGGCGAGAAGGACGGCGCCAACGATGGCGAGCAAAGCAAAGCGCGCATCCTCGCGGCGCTCGGCCTTGGTCCAGCCAAACGCGGCGCAAGCGCCCACCGCAGCCGCCAGGCCAATCGCGAGTGTACCGAAGAAGGCGTCGTTCGAACCGTCGGCGTGATGGAAATGGAACATTGGGATGAGCAGGCCGGCGAGGCCGATCGCGCCGATCTCCGCCGCTTCGACGATCCCGCCCTTCGAGCGCCACAGGCGCCACACGGCGGGGCCACCGTAGATCAGCGCAAAACCGCTCATTACCAGCGTAAAGTCGCGCGGCGTGGGGTGCGTCCACGCCCCCATCAGCAACAGTGCAACGAGCAGCCCGACAGCTGGCAGGCGCGCCAATGTGTTTTCGCGGGTCGCGAGCCAGACCATGGCCATCGACAGCAGTGCGAACAGCCCCCAGTTGGTGAGCGCGAAGCCGCCGGACGCGACCAGCGCCGCCATCTGCGCCGCGGCGACGATGCCGGCAACCAGCTGCAGTTTTTGCTTGTGGTCTCCGGCAAAGCCGAGCGCGGGAATGCCGACGCCGAGCAAGAGCAAATAGAGCCCGAGCGAGATTGAGCTCGGCGTATCGAGCACCCCGCCGATCAGCAGGATGATGCCCCAGCCGAAGCCGCCGACGAGCGCGCTGATGCCGAGCCACGCACAACGCTGGTTGCGCGACAGCGTGCACAGGCCCGAGACGGCCAGCGCGAGATAGACGGAGAGCAACGGCACGTTGGGCGACGTCGAGCCGACCAGCGCTGGTGCGGCGAGACCGCCGGCGAGGCCGAGCAAGGCGCTCGGTGCACCGAACCGGAGCGACAGGCCCATGGCGAGCGCGGTGACGGCCGCCATCCCGACCATCGCGGTCAGCGGCGAAATCAAATGATAGAGGTTCACCGCGACCAGGATACTGGCGTAGAGGCTGGCGATGCCGGCGCCGGCGAGTGCCTGGCGTACGCGTGGGTCGCGGACCTTTTCTTCAAAACGCAGGGCAAGTTCGGCGCCGGCGATCAGGGCCGAGCCGAAGAAGAGCCCCAGGATGACGCGGATTGGCGGCTTCAGCAGCCCGGACTCGATCGACAGTTTGACGATCAGCATACCGGCGACGGCGAGCGTAATTCCGCCTGCCCAGATCGGCAGGCGACGGCCGAACAAATCCTCGAAGCTGATGCCGATGTTCCAGGGTCGGCGCTGCGGCTGGTCGGGCTCTTCGGTGATCTCCTCGACCGGCTTGTTGGCGCGCTCCGCTGGCCGCGGCTCGGCGTAGAGGACGGTGGCGGGCGCGCGCTCGGCCGCAGGCTCTGGCTCCGCCGTTTGCGCGGGCTCCGCTGACACGGCAGCGGCTTCCGGTGCCAGTTCCGGCCCGGACGCGAGCGAATCGTAGGTCTGGAAAGCCCGGAACTCGACGAAGCGCTCCTCGAGGCGGCGCAGCCGCCGGTGTTGCTGAAACGCGAACCCCGCAAGCACGATCAAAACCAGCCACGTCATCGGAAAGTGCCTCCCGAACCCGCCAATACCACAAATTGAACACTGTTCAACTACAAAAATAGACAGTGTTCAATTATGGCTGTAAAGCGCGCCGATGGGCCGCCGCTCCGACCACAGCCGCACGCAACTTCGCGCCTTGATCCTCGAGGAGGGTCATCGCGACATGGCCAAGCGGGGGTTTTCACAATTCTCGGCGCGGCAGGTGGCGCGCGAAATCGGCTACTCGGTCGGAACGGTCTACAACCTCTTCCCGAGCCTCGACCACCTCCTGGTGGCGATCAACACCCGCACCTTCACCCTGTGGGCCGAGTTCGTCCGCAACCGGCTCGAGGGCGTGACCGGCGATCGCATCGGCGTGCTCGTCCGGGCTTATTTCGATTTCGCAAGCGAGCACACCAATCTGTGGATGGCGATCTACGCTCATCGGCTGCCGGATGGCATGACTCTCCCGCCGGAGGATGATGAGACCCGGCGCGAGCTGACGCTGATCGTGGTTCGCGAATTGGCCGCCGTCCTGCCGCATGCGGACGAAGCGGATATCCAACGCCTCGCCCGATCGCTGATCGCCACCGTCCACGGTCACTGCACCTATGCGCTCGACGGCAGTTTCGCGCTGATGGGCGAGACCGACCCGGTTGGCCTCGCCCTCGAGCGCGTCCGCGAAGCAATCGCGGCTGCACACTTGCGATAATCTCGCGGGACTGCTCTCTTTCTGCCCATGAAGGGGGCCGCAAACGTCACCGACTATCGCGCGCTGGCGAAGGCGCGGCTGCCGCACTTCCTGTTCGAATATATCGACGGCGGCGCTTACGATGAGGTGACGTTGCGGCGGAACGTCGCCGACCTCCAGGCGATTGCGCTCCGGCAGCGGGTGCTGCGCGATGTTTCGGACATCGACCTTTCGACCGAAATGCTGGGCCGCAAATGGTCGCTGCCGGTCGGGCTTGGCCCGGTCGGGCTCGCCGGCCTTTATGCCCGGCGTGGCGAAGTCCAGGTGGCGCGCGTCGCCGCCACTGCCGGGGTGCCGCAAATCCTTTCCACCGTCAGCGCCTGCTCGCTCCGCGAAGTCGCGGCATGCGGCCATGTTCCGTGGTTCCAGCTCTATTTCGTGAAAGATCGGAAGTTCGTCGCCGACCTCATCGCGACGGCGAAGGAGGTCGGAAGCGCGGCGCTGGTGCTGACGGTCGACCTCGCCGTACCCGGTTCGCGCTATCGCGATGCGCGGGTCGCGGGCGCCGGGCTGCGGCGGACCGCGGGCCTGCTCGCCCGGCCGCGCTGGCTGTGGGATGTCGGCCTTCGCGGTCGCCCGATCAGCTTCGGCAATCTCGAGCCGATCGTTGGCAAGCGCGCCCCGCTCGCAGACTTCCAGAAGTGGATCGGAGCCAACTTCGACCCGTCGGTCAGCTGGGCGGATGTCGAATGGGTCAAGCGGCAGTGGGGCGGCCCCCTGATTCTCAAAGGCATTCTCGACCCGGACGACGCCAGGCAGGCGCTGGCCAGCGGCGTCGACGGGATTGTCGTGTCGAACCATGGCGGTCGTCAACTCGACGGCGCGCTGTCCACGGCGCGCGCGCTGCCGCGAGTCGCCGCTGCCGTCGGCGGCAAGATGCCGGTCATGGTCGATGGCGGCGTTCGCTCCGGGCTTGATGTGGTGCGGATGCTGGCGCTCGGCGCCGATTTCGTCCTGCTCGGCCGCGCCTGGGCCTATGCGCTCGCCGCGTGCGGTGGCGCCGGGGTCGCGCATGTGCTGCGGCTGATCGAAGCGGAAATGCGCGTCGCCATGGCCCTGACCGGCCGCGTGAGCATCGCCGAACTGACGAGCGACGTTGTGGAGCCTGATTAACCCGGCGGCCCGTCGGACGACGGTTTAGGGCTGGGCGAGAATTTCGACGTATTCCATCGCGACAGCCAGCGCCGGGCCGGCCGATCGAAGGAGCGGTCGATCATGGGAGCGAAGGTCAGCACGCCGAGCATCGCCGGTATAGCGAAAATCAGCGGCGCGATGTGCAGCACCGATGCCGTGCCGATCGCCATCTGCAAGATCGGCCAATGGATCACATAGACGCAGTAGGACGACGCGGCGCCATAACGCGCAATCCATGTCTCGCGGCCGCATTGCAACCCGAGCAGAAAGATGACCGGCGACCCGATCAGCATGAAGGCCAGGTCCCACGCAGGGAAACTCGGCACGCTCAAGGCCGCTGCAAGCAACACCAGCACCAACCACGGACTCGCGCTGCCGAACCGCAACAGGTCAGCACGCCGGAACGCCAAAACGCCGAGCGAGAAGGCGAACAGAATCCGCAAGATGCCGAGATGAAGGTCGGGCCAGTTCGGCCCGCCGGTTACCGTTCCGCCGATAGCCCAGACGAAAATGAGTCCGGCACCGGCCAGCGCGACGATGACGGTGAGCCAGCGATTTGAGAGCCGTGGCAGCAGCAATGCGTAAGCGGCGTTGACGTAAATCTCGAGCAGCAGCGACCAGCCGGGTGGGTTGATGGCCGAGATCGACGTCGACGGGCTCGGCAGAAAGAGGAAGTATGCCACAGCGTCCGGAATGCCGGCGTCTGCGGTCCCATGAAAGGCGAGAAGAATGAGCCGAAGCACCCCCAGAGCTCCGCCGAGATAGAATAAGGGGAGGAACCGGATGATCCGCACGCGAAGGAACGCAAAGGCGCCTGACTGCCAAATCTTGGCTTCGTACGCATTGGCGACAACAAAGCCGCTCATCACGAAGAACAGGTCGACCGCCAGGTAGCCGGAGCGCGCCAGCCACGGGGCCGCGCCGGCCAAATGATTCAGCACGACGCTAATCGCCGCGGCACCGCGCAGTGCATCGAGCCCGTGATAAGTCCTGCTTTCGTTCATCTTGCCGTCAACGCCCGTACGCACGCGTCGGGCGCGGCGCAAAGCGGTACGCGCGTGCGCAGGCAGGCGCAGAATGTTGGTCGGGGAGAGAGGATTCGAACCTCCGGCCCCTGCCTCCCGAAGACAGTGCTCTACCAGGCTGAGCTACTCCCCGACCGGAACCCGCAGATTCGCGACTAGGTCGCGGGCGGGAGCCAAGGCCGTGGCGCAATAGAAAGGCTTGCCGCGGAACGCAAGCGGCTCAGCGGCCGACGGCGCGCAACCAATGCTCGTGGCGGACGAACTTCTCGCGCGGGCTTCCGGCCCGGGCGTTGGCAATCTCGGTTTCCTCGATCTTGCGCCAGTCGTCGTAATCGGTCGGCATCACGCCACGGCTCTCGAGCAACGTCTTGAGCGCCGACGCTCCCGCTTTGTTTACGGAACTGCTCGGGGGCATTGCGGCGGCGACCTGGTCGGCGACTTCATAGCCGTCTGGCCGATTGGTGCCGATGGTCCCGCTCGGACCCCGGCGGGCCCAGCCGACCGCGTAGAGCCGATCGCCGATGCGTCCGCCCTCATTCTGGAACTTGCCGCCGCGTTCGTCGAACGGGACGCCCTCGATCGGCGCACTCGAATAGCCGATCGCCGAGATGACCAGCGACGCGGGAACCTCATAGGTCTCCCCGGTGCCCTGCGCGGCCCCGTTCGCGTCGAGCCGGGTGCGCTCGACAATGATGCGCTCGGCCTTGCCGTCGCCTTCGATGCGCAGCGGCTTGGCAAAGAAGTCGAACACCATGCGCTTGGGCTTGGCGGCGTCGGGCGCAGTCGCGGCAAACTCGCGGAGGATGGAGATCGACTTGCGTTGCCCCGGGTCGAGTTCATCGTCGGCCTCGACCGGCGGAAAGTCAGCCGGGTCGACGACCGGGCTGGCCGCTTCGAGGTGGCCGAGCTCGCCAAGCTCCTTCGGCGTCATCGCGATCTGGTGCGGGCCGCGGCGCCCGAGGATGGTGACGGTGCGGATGGCCGATTCGTCCAGCACATCGAGCGCATGATTGACGATGTCCGAGCCGTGGAATTCCCCACGCGTTTTCGACAGGATTCGTGCGCAATCGAGCGCAACATTGCCGTTCCCGATGACCGCGGCGTGGGTTCCGCCGAGCGGCGGATCGAGGTCGGCATTGTCGGGATGACCGTTGTACCAGCCGACGAACTCCGCCGATCCGACGACGCCGGGCAGGTCTTCGCCCGGAATGCCGAGCGGGCGGCTGTGCGGTGAGCCGACGGCGAGGATCACGGCATCATAGATTTCGAGCAGTTCAGCGACGGAAACGTCGCGTCCGACCATCACATTGCCGATGAAATCGACGCCGGCGGTTTCGATCACCTTGTCATAGCGCTTGCTGACGGCCTTGAGCGACTGGTGGTCGGGCGCAACCCCGAAGCGGATCAGGCCGTAGGGAACCGGATAGCGGTCGAGGATATCGATGCGGGCCTGGTCGCCGTACGCCTTTTCGAGCGCCTCCGCGGTGTAGAAACCCGCCGGACCAGAACCGACCACCGCGAAATGCCGCATGCAGAGCCCTCCTATGGGCTTTGCTTAGCGGCTGCGTCGCGGGGCGTCAGCCCTTGCTGTGGTCCTCAAGCAGGACGCCGCCCTTCTTCCGCAGTGCCGCCTGGATCGCGCCGGCGAACATGCCGAGCATCCCGGGCAACAGCATCGTCACGTGCACGGTCGTGTCGTGGACGTCGATGGTTGCTTGCACCGCGTCGCCGAGTGCCTGGACCTTGAGGTTGAGCTGGTCGCCGGTCCAGCCGGACTCGACGTTGGCGCCGCCCGGAATGTGTTCCTGCAGCTTGTGGATGTTATTCGCGATCCGCCGCCGCGCTTCATCCTTGCCGAGCTTGTGCGGCAGGTCGACTTCGATGGGCTGTGGCATAGGAATAATACAGTGGGGCGCCGTTCAGCGCTTTTCAAGCTCGGTCAGGGGAGTATGGTCGACCGATGCTGTCGATCCTCGCCCTGATCACCGCCCAGGCGGCGCCCCAAGCGACTCTCCCGCTGCCCATACCGGCCGGGCCCGCGGCGGTTCAGGCGCCGTGGAACCCGGCCGCTGATTACATCAGTGCCGGGCAAGACGAGCCGGGCTATCGTTCATGGTACATTGCCGCCCCGTGGCGCGCGGCGCAGGTCAAGGCGTTCAACGGCTATCTCGTCGCCAACCAGGTGGGCGGCATTCTGCCGACATGGCAGCTGCTACGCACGGCGACGTCATGGCAGGAATGCGGGGGCCAGCCGTTCGAAGTGCCGCCCGCCGAGGAATGGCCGCATATGGTCCAGACCCTGCGCTATGTGCATGATTACGTCGTCCCGGTGATTGGGCCGGTCGAAGCCGTGTCGGTCTACCGCAATCCCACGCTCAACCAGTGCGCCGGCGGAGCAGTGGAAAGTGCGCACAAGCTCGATTCGGCAATCGACATGGTGCCGTTGCGGCCGATCGACCGGATCAGCCTGATGCGCGCGCTGTGCGGCGTCCATACGGCCCACGGCGAGGCGTATAACGCCGGGCTGGGATTTTACGCGTTCATCCGCTTCCACGTCGACAGCACCAAATATCGCCGCTGGAACATGGACCCGGCGGTTGCCACCGAATGCCCGCCGATCATTCACCCCGAAGATATTGCGTCGGTCGGGCAGCCGCTGCCTCAGGCAGGCACGACGCCACCAGCGGCCGTTTCCGCCCCGCCCGTTCAGCCACCACCGGTCGCTCCGCCACAACACTGATGCAGGGTTGTGTTGCCTTGCTACAACACCATATCCCCCGCAACGATTAGGGGACGTTGAATGGATTTCGAAAAGCTCACCGACCGCGCCCGCGGGTTCCTGCAAGCCGCGCAAACGATCGCGGTGCGGGAGCATCACCAGCGGATCGCGCCGGCGCATTTGCTGAAGGCGTTGCTCGACGATGAGCAGGGCATGGCCGCGGGGCTGATCAACGCCGCCGGCGGCGACGGCAAGCAAGCGCAGCGCGAGGCCGATGCCTTGGTCGCCAAGGTGCCGGCAGTGACCGGCAGCGGCGCCACCCAGGCGCCGGCCCTCGATGGCGATACGATCCGCATCCTCGACCAGGCCGAGGAGATCGCGAAGAAGGCTGGTGACAGCTACGTCACGGTCGAGCGCATCCTGCTGGCGATGGCGCTGGCGAAGAACAGCGATGTCGGTGGGGCCCTGGCCAAAGCCGGGCTGACCCCGCAGAACCTCAATGCCGCGATCGACAAGCTGCGCGGCGGCCGCACCGCGGACACCCAGGGTGCCGAGGATCGCTATGAGGCGCTCAAGAAATACGCCCGCGACCTGACCGACGCGGCCCGCGCGGGCAAGCTCGACCCGGTGATTGGCCGAGACGAGGAGATTCGCCGGACGATCCAGGTTCTGGCCCGGCGCACCAAGAACAATCCGGTGCTGATCGGC
>Ga0068860_100005669_pt1 | contig 12610 bp, 6 predicted proteins | sample KBSSwiS32_FD_66597 | JGI IMG/M metagenome (GOLD analysis project Ga0068860, IMG submission 66597) | Switchgrass rhizosphere microbial communities from Kellogg Biological Station, Michigan, USA - KBS Switchgrass S3-2 | ecosystem: Host-associated > Plants > Roots > Rhizosphere > Soil ... | reverse complement strand
TTTGCCGGCCAGAATCCCATGCCTATCTGCATTATTTTGGAAGGATTGAGCGTGGCCTCGAGCTTTTGGTTTTCGACAGTTGATGGAGCAAGCATGATCATACGATTTAAAGATGAAGAAAATGTTTTCGCCTCTTCCTAAAGGTAGCGATCTGTCCCCTGCCAAACAAAGCAAAGGAACTTAACGGCGTGCTGAAATGTCTTCAACGGTGACTATTCCTTACTTTTATAATCTGAGAAGTCAGGTTGGTGTGTCTACCTTTTAAAATTAAGCATTATGGAAATCAAAAGAGTTGGCTCACGTCCATCGGGCCATGGGCCGGCAGACTGGTTCACCGGCACCGTACGTATCGATCCATTATTCACGGCGGCCGCGCCTGCACGGGGAGCCGGGGCTTGTGTCACTTTCGAGCCGGGGGCTCGTACGGCATGGCATACGCATCCGCTGGGGCAGACACTCATTGTAACTTTCGGCTGCGGCTGGGCGCAACGGGAGGGTGGTCCTGTGGAAGAGATCCATCCCGGGGATGTGATCTGGATCCCGCCTGGGGAGAGACATTGGCATGGGGCCACGCCCACTACCGCGATGACGCATATTGCCATCCAGGAGAGCCTGGACGGTAAGACGGTGGAGTGGATGGAGAAGGTGAGTGAGGAACAATACAGGAGATGATGCGTGTGAAAATGGGCTAAAAAGGCCATAAATTTAAACCGATTACATTTTTGTCAAAATTTCTATAATTTCGGGCAGGACCCCTGATCACCAGGGCTGCATGAAATGCTATATCGGAATACTTTATTTACTACGATTGTTTGTTTGATCACCTTGGCCGGCTTTGCAGGTCCTGTACAGGACACTGGCCGGCGCGCCCCTCAGACGGCGAGGCAGCGGATATCCATTAATGACGGCTGGAGATTTATCCGCTACACAGGCGAGCCGGATACCCTGATCTATGATGCGCGTCCCCTGGTCACGGATCGTAATGACAATAAGGTGGCGGATACACGGGCGTCTGAGGCAGGCGTGGCGACCTCTTCCATCCATGCGCTAAAAAGCTGGATACTGCCTTCCGCTAATCCATTTATCAAGGACCCGGCCCGCCGGCACGCACGTCCTGATGGCAATCCCGGCAGCGATTTCCCTTTTGTACAAGCCGGTTTTGACGATTCCCATTGGCAGCGGGTGGACCTGCCGCATGATTGGGCTATAAAAGGTCCCTTCTATGAGGGAGAACATGCGGTGGTGGGTGGCGGTATGGGACGGCTCCCCAGCCAGGGTGTAGCGTGGTACCGGAGAAAATTGGATATCCCTTCGACAGACAGGGGCAGATCCATCTACCTGGACATCGATGGGGCCATGTCATATGCCATGGTATGGGTCAACGGGAAGCTGGCAGGTGGCTGGCCTTATGGTTATAATTCCTTCAGGCTGGCTCTTACACCTTATTTGAAATATAACGGGAATGATCAATTGGCGATACGACTGGACAATCCGTCGAATTCCTCCCGCTGGTACCCGGGCGGTGGCATCTACCGCAATGTATGGATCACCAAGGTGAGTCCTGTGCATGTGGCCCAGTGGGGAATATTTGTGCAGACCTCAGCTATTTCTGCCTCTTCGGCTATGGTGGACATCAAGGTGAATATCGATAATGAGTCGGCGGTGGATCAGGTAGTGGAAGTGAGGACAGATGTATATCGCACGAAGGACATGACAGGGAAGATAGCCAGTTTCTCCAGTGAATCCGCTACCGTGCCGGCTGGTAAAACTGTGGAGTTAAAAAGTGCGGTTACTATAAAATCTCCATTATTATGGAAGCCTATACGGAACCCCAATCTTTATGCTGCCGTCACCCATGTATATGTGAAAGGGCGGCTGGTGGATGAATATGAGACACGATTTGGTATCCGGAGTGTAGTGTTCGATCCGGAAAAAGGCATCTTAATGAATGGCGCGCCATTGCGTGTGCAGGGAGTAAACCAGCATCATGATCTGGGCGCCCTGGGAGCAGCTTTTAATGTCCGGGCGGCGGAGAGACAGCTGGAGCTCTTGCGGGACATGGGTTGCAATGCCATCCGTCTGGCGCACAATCCACCGGCGCCTGAATTGCTGGACCTGACGGACCGGATGGGTTTCCTTGTCATAGATGAAATATTCGACTGCTGGGAGAAAGGAAAGACACCGCTGGATTTTCACCTGATCTTCCCTGACTGGCACGAGGCGGATATACGATCTTTTGTCCGCAGGGACCGTAATCACCCTTCTGTCATTGCCTGGAGTTTTGGCAATGAAGTGGGCGAGCAATACACGGCTGACAGCGGCGCCGTCCTGGCCAGGCAGCTGCACGATATTGTCCATGATGAGGACAGCACCCGGCCCGCTACCGCATCGATGAATTATGCCAAACCCGATATGCCTTTTCCCAGGGAGATGGATATACTATGTCTGAACTACCAGGGGGAGGGGATACGCGATGCGCCTGCGTATGCTCATTTGAAAGGGATCAGGACATCTCCTTTATATCCCGCCTTTCGGCAGCGGTTTCCGGGGAAAATGATCGTCAGCAGCGAGACTGCATCGGCGCTCAGCACACGCGGCACTTATATATTCCCGGTGACGGACGGGATCAGCGCTCCTGTCAGCGACAGCACGGGTGGTGATCCGGTGAATAGGTGCGTCAGCGCGTATGAATTGTATACGGCCGCATTTGGGGCATCGCCCGATAAGGTATTTGCCGCCCAGGATCATAACTCTTATGTGGCGGGCGAGTTCGTTTGGTCCGGATGGGATTATATTGGAGAGCCTACACCTTATTATTCCGCACGCAGTTCCTATTCCGGTGTTATCGACCTGGCGGGATTTAAGAAGGACCGGTTCTATCTCTATCAATCCCGCTGGCGTCCCGATCATCCCATGGCGCATATACTTCCGCACTGGACATGGCCTGGGCGCGTTGGCAAGATCACGCCTGTGCATGTGTTTACGTCGGGCGACGAGGCCGAGCTGTTCCTGAATGGCCGGTCGTTGGGCAGGAAAAAGAAAGGCCCTTATGAATATCGCCTTCGTTGGGACAGTGTGGTATACCAGCCCGGGGAGCTTCATGTGATAACGTATAAGAGCGGAAAGGTATGGGCGGCGGATACGGTAAGGACGGCGGGTGATGCTGTGAGATTACAGCTAAAGGTGGACAGCGGGGCGGGCAGGACGGGTAGAAGTTTGATCAAGGCGGATGGAAAGGACCTTGCCTTTGTTACCGCGCGGATCGTGGACAGCCGTGGTGTGCTTGTGCCGATGGCGAATAATGATATAACGTTCGAGATAGCCGGGCCGGGAGAGATAGTAGCAACGGACAATGGTGATCCGGCGGATCTTCAATCCTTCCCTTCGAAAGAGAGAAAGGCTTTTAATGGAATGGCGCTTGTGATCGTGCGGGCAATGCCGGGGAGAGTGGCGGAAAGCGCGCGGCTGACAAGGCGGATCATTGTGACGGCCCGATCGAAGGGGCTTGGCGAGGGACGGGTAGTAATCATGTCTAATTAATTATACTGCTATATGAAAAAGATCTTAATGCTGGTCCTCTTCGCGTCTGCCCTGGTGCGCGTTCATGCGCAATTCAACATACCCTGGCAGGGAAAGAAATGCGCGGTCGTGCTGACCTATGACGATGCCATCGACCAGCAGCTGGACAATGCTGTTCCGGTGCTGGATTCCCTTGGATTGAAGGGCACTTTTTATGTTACGGCTTTTTCCCATAGCATGCAGACCCGTATGAATGAGTGGAAAAGACTCGCAGCGGAAGGACATGAATTGGGTAATCATACCTTATACCATCCTTGTATCGGCGGTACGGGCAGGGAGTGGGTGCGGCCAGAGTACGACATGCGGAATTATACTGTACAGCGGATGGTGGATGAGACGAGGATGACCAATGTATTCCTTCAGGCATTGGATGGAAATACGCAACGAACATTTGCCTTCACCTGTGGAGATATGAAGATCGGGGACTCCTCTTTTATCGGCGCCATGAAAAACGACTTTGTGGCGGCAAGGTCCGTGAGAGCCGAGATGCATAAGATAGGCGAGATAGACCTTTACAACGTGGACTGCTATGGAGTAAATGGGGAGAGTAGCGCGCAGCTCATCGAATGGGTCCGGACGGCCATGAAGACGAATTCATTGCTGGTGATCCTCTTTCATGGGGTGGGAGGGGGCAATGCACTAAACGTGACGCCTGCCGCGCACAGCGAATTCCTGCACTTCCTCAAGGACAATGAAAAAGATATCATGATCGCTCCGATGATCACTATGGCGGAGCATATAAAAGAATGGCAGGCCCGTAACAAGGCATTCAAGATCCAACAGCAGGCTACGGAGGTGGATTATAAGGATATGCTGGCTCAATTACATATCGGGAGTATCCGGCCCGGCCCGTCGGGTAATCCATCAGCTCCGAACTTTGCGAACACGGATGAATCGAAGGCATCTCCTTATACATCGCTGCCTGATCCGCTGGTATTGAATAGTGGCAAAAAGGTCACGGATGCAAAAACCTGGTGGAACAGGCGGCGTCCTGAGATCGTGGAGTACTACGACCGGGAGATCTATGGCCGGGTGCCTAAGAATATGCCTGGCGTACGATGGGAAGTGCTCAGAACTACCGACACGACCATCGGAGGTGTTGCGGCTGTCACGAAGAATCTTGCGGGGCATGTCGACAACTCATCCTATCCGGCCATCAAGGTAGATATACAGCTTACGTTGACCGTGCCTAAAAATGCAGGCAGGCCGGTACCTGTGATGATGGAGTTTGGGTTTGGAACGCCTGTGGATAAACCCTGGCAGCAGCAGGTATTGGAGCAGGGATGGGGTTATGCCATCCTGGTGCCGACAAGCTACCAGCCGGATAATGGCGCGGGGTTGACACAGGGGATCATTGGGCTATGCAACAAAGGACAGCGGCGCCGTCCGGATGATTGGGGCGCCTTACGTGCGTGGGCATGGGGGGCGAGTCGCGCCGTAGATTATTTCGAGACGGATAAGGATGTGGATGCAAAACAGATAGGTATCGAGGGATTGTCAAGATACGGAAAGGCTACCGTCGTTGCCATGGCGTATGAGCCGCGGCTGCACATTGCCTTTGTCGGGAGCAGCGGCAACGGTGGGGTAAAGATCATGCGCCGGATGTTGGGGGAGCAGGTGGAGAACCTTGCGTCATCGGGAGGCTATCATTGGTTTGCCGGTAATTTTATTAAATACGCCGGTCCGTTGACGCCTGATGATCTGCCTGTGGATGCGCATGAACTGGTGGCTTTGTGCGCTCCGCGTCCTGTATTTATCAGTTCCGGCGCCCCGAAAGTGGAAGGGCAGTGGGTGGATGGGAAGGGTATGTTCCTGGGTGGAGCGTATGCGGCCCCCGTGTATGAGCTGTTGGGGAAGAAAGGATATGGTACGATGGAATTCCCGCCCATCGAGACTGCCCTGGTGGATGGGGATATTGCCTGGCGTCAGCACAGCGGAGGTCATACGACGGGTCCCAACTGGGCGACATTCATCGGCTGGGCTAAGCGATATGTAAAATAGGCGCCATCATTTGCTGGTATTCTGTCGGAGTGACATTAAACCGTCGCAGGAATGCCTTACCGAAATTGCTTTGGGAGTTGAACCCCACCATTTTTGCAATTTCGCATACTTTATGGCCCGTGGTCGATATGAGCTCCGCCGCCTTGTTCAGCCTGGCTACATTGATCAGCTCATTGGGTGTCAGATCCGAGACGGATTTTAGTTTTCTATAGAACGTCGGGCGGCTCATATTCATGCGTTTTGCGAGGGTGTCGACATCGAGATCGAGGTTCCGGAGATTGTCGGCGATAAAGTCATTCAGTTTTTGCAGGAATTTTTCATTTTCTTTTGAGGAGCAGCTCATATGGGCATAGAGGGAGTGGGCAAAATAGTCCTTTATCCGGGCCCTGTTGGTCAGCAGGTTTTTTATCTGGGCCCGTAGATATTCCCGGGAAAGTGGTTTTTCCATACAGGCATCCGCTCCTGACTCCAGGCCTTTGATCCTGGAAGAGCTGCCGGCTATGAGCAGGATCACGGGGATATGAGAATAATGTACGGAGGTCTTCAATTGCGCGCACAGGTTGCTTCCGTCTGTATGTTCCAGATCCATATTGCTTATAACCAGGTGAATGGAGCGCGTTTCCAGGATATACAGCGCAGCTCTTTCGTTTTGGGCCGTAAGGACATCAAAGTTGTCGGCGAGCTGTCTGCTGAGCGTGTCCAGCTCGCTCTTATCGTGGCCGACGAGCAGGATAGTACCGGCAGATGCCATGACAGGCCTCCGTGGGGGCATCGAGGGATATAACCCATGTGTAGCGCTTGCAATCATTGATTACAAAAGTATATCTGTCAGTTAATTAGGTATGCTCAATTTGTCGAAATTTGTAGCACAATTGTTTAGATTCATGACAAATCGATTATATTGTTAGGTGATCACAGACGTATGTCAATAAGGCGATACATACTATTTATATGCTTTTTGCAGCTGATGGTGGCAGCCGCCGCCCAGCCGTCCCATATCAATTTTACCTCGCTGACTTCCAGGGACGGGTTATTATCCAATTCAGTAAATGCCATTTTGAAAGACAGGTACGGGTTGATGTGGATTGCCACGGATGACGGTCTGAATAAATTTGACGGGACGAATTTTACAGTCTATCGTCACCAGGCGGGGGATAGTTCCAGCCTGCGGGCGAATGAGATCCTGGCGTTGTATGAAGACCCTGGTGGTAATCTCTGGGTGGGGAGCAGCGGAGGTGCGATAAGTCAATATGACAGGAGAAGGGATAAGTTCATTAACTACCCTGCCGGCAGCGGCGGGAATGGTTTTTTGTCCAATGCGGTGGTAAGGAGCATTTGCGGCGATCATGATGGAAAGATATGGATGGCTCAGTTCGAGAGCCCGTATGTGCTGGACCCTACGACAGGCCGTATCTCGAAGGTAGATCTGACGCTGTATGACCATGGCGGCCCGGCAAAGATGTCGCTGTATTGTGTTTTTGAGGACAGCCGGCACAGGATGTGGGTCGGGGCGGACAAAGGGCTTTTCCTTTATCAAAAGGCAACGCATTCCTTTTTTCAATACCGGCATGACAGCCTGGATAGATCGAGTCTTTTAAGTGATAATGTAAAGGCCCTGGCGGAGGATCAGGCTGGACATTTGTGGGTGGGTACACAGGACGGACTATGTATGATGAGGCCGGATGAAAAGGGATTTGTCAGCGTGCAGGAAGGAGCGAAAACGGCGCTGGCCGGCGTGAATATCAATGCCATTGCGCCCGACAAGGATGGGATGTTGTGGATAGCTGCCATGGGAGGGCTGTATATACTGGACCCGCGCACGGGACATTCCGTATCGTATATTCCAGAGGAAGGAAATGTACATAGTCTTACGAGCAGGGCGATCCGGAGCATTTACATCGACAAGGAGGGTATTTACTGGCTGGGAACCTACCGGGGAGGCATCAATAAATATGACAGGAATCTCAACCTTTTCAATGTCAAGCTCGGGGATGCTTTTCATGACAATGGCTCTAAGAGCTCGGTGGTTACTTCTTTTGAGGACAGGGGGGAAGGCAAAGTATGGATGGGGACGGATGGAGGCGGGCTTTACCTCTTCGACCACCGGACCAACGAGCTTAAACGTGTCGATGTCCGGCTGGATGGCAGAACAGTAGACCCATTGTCGGTGCTATCCTTAAAGAAGACGCGGGAAGGGAAGCTATATATAGGAACTTTTGGCAAAGGAGTGATCATGCTGGATCCTGCCAGTGGTCGATATGAGCATCTGTCCATGGGAACAGGCAGGTATGATCTGAATGCGAATGATATTTATTGCATCAGTGAGGATAGCAAGGGGCAGATATGGCTGGGTACAAATGGTTCAGGGGTCAACCTGTTAAAGGACAATAAGGTAATTTTGAGGCTGACGCCAAGACCAAAGATGCCCGGTGATATGCTCATGCCGGTGAATGGCTATATCAGGGCCATCCAGGAAGACACGGAGGGAAATATATGGATCGGAAGCCATGGAGGGGGAGTGGCCGTGTATCACCCTTCGACCGGCAAGTTTACGGTGTATGATCAGCGGAACAGCCAGCTGCCGAGCGACAAGATATATGCCTTACTGCTGGATAGCAGGGGACTGATGTGGGCGGGTACATATGGCGGCGGGCTGAGCGTATTTGACAAAAAGGGACAGCTCACCAACTTCTCCGAAAAGGATGGGCTGCAGAACACGACCGTGTACCAGGTAGTGGAAGATCCTCAGGGGTATATCTGGGTAAGCACCAATACGGGTATCAGCCGGCTGGATGTAGCTATGAAGACCTTTCGCAATTTTACGAGCTACAATGGTATCCAAAACAATAATTTCGTACATGCCTCGGGGTTACGGGCGTCGGATGGAGAGCTGTTCTTTGGAGGACTGCAGGGATTCAACTATTTCCATCCTGCGGATCTTACTACCAATAAGAATGTGCCGGCTGTTATCCTGACGAATCTGCAGGTGGCGAACAAGCCTGTCATTCCGGGCAACGAGTCCCCCATCGGGGAGCATATTTCCGTAGCGAAAGAAATACACCTGGCCTATAAGCAGAATTTTTCGCTGAGCTTTGTCGCGTTGAACTATACGCTGCCCAGGCAAAACCATTATGCGTACAGGCTGGACGGGTTCGATAAGGACTGGAACTATATCGGCTCCACGAATACGGCCTATTATACCAACCTCGATCCCGGAGAGTATGTCTTTCATGTGAAGGCGAGCAACAATGACGGGGTATGGAGCTCGACGGATACGTCCATACGCATCTATGTCAAGCCGCCTATCTGGAGGACCGTGTATGCTTATATGGTTTATGTACTGGCCGCGGGCGGCTTGTTACTGTACAGCAGACACCGGGGGCTTTCGAAGCTGAGGCGCAAATTCGCGCTGGAGCAGGAGCGGCAGGAGGCCCGGCGCATACAGGAGCTGGACAAGCTGAAGCTGAAGTTCCTGACGAACCTGAGCCATGAGTTCAGGACGCCTATCTCGCTGATCATGGGCCCTGTGGATCAGCTGCTGTCGGAGCAGCGTGATAAGCCGTCGGCGGAGCGGCTGCAAATGGTCAGGCGAAATGCACGACGACTCCTGAACCTGGTGAATCAACTGCTGGATTTCAGAAAGATGGAGGAACATGAGCTCGGGCTGCAACTTTCGGAAGGAGAGTTTGTCTCTTTTCTAAAGGATGTTTGTCATTCTTTTACTGACCTGTCCGAAAGGAAACATATACAGTTTACCTTCGACAGCGGTATGGACAGGCTGTATGTTCTTTTCGACCGTGATAAGATAGAGCGCATCCTGTTCAATCTCTTGTCCAATGCGTTCAAGTTTACATTGGAGGGCGGGACGATCACGCTGCTGCTGCGGGAAGAAGAAAAGAGCGATGATATACACCGGAAGTGGGTCTCTATACAAGTGAAGGACACCGGCATCGGCATCCCTGAGGATAAGAAGGAAAGGATCTTCGAGCGATTTTTTCAGCATGCATCTGCCGCGGCAGTGCTTAACCAGGGGACGGGCATCGGTCTTTCGATCACAAAGGAGTTTGTCCGGATGCATGGAGGTTCCATTGAAGTAGAGAGCGAGCCGGGACGAGGGAGTCTGTTTACGATACGGCTGCCGCTGGCGGTGGTGAAGGAGGCGGCGCCAGAGGAGGACGAGGATAGTCCGGCAGATGAAGTGATAGCCGGCCAGGCGTCAGCGGATCAGCCTGAAAAGATTGCGGAAGTGCCTGCTATCCTGCTGGTAGAGGACAATGAGGATTTCAGGTCCTACCTGAGAGATAATCTCCGGGATCATTATAAGGTAATAGAGGCATCCAATGGCAGGGAAGGCTGGCAGAAGGCGCTGTCGAGTCACCCGCAGCTGATCGTGAGCGATATCAGCATGCCTTTTATGGATGGGATCGAGCTTACATACAAGCTAAAGGCGGACAGGCGGACAAGTCATATTCCCGTCATCCTGCTGACCGCGCTGACAGAGGAAGAGCAGCAGTTGAGGGGACTTGGAACAGGTGCTAACGACTATATCACCAAGCCTTTTAATATTGGTGTGCTGCATGCCAAAGTGAAGAACCTGCTGGCGTTGAGGAGTACGCTGCAGACTACGTATACCAGGCAGATAAAGGTGCTTACGCCCGAGGCGGTCATCGAAGGAGAGGATGAGAAACTGATGAATAAGGTCGTACGCTATCTCGAAGAGAACCTTACCAGTTCCCAGCTGTCCGTGGAATCCCTGAGTAAGGAGGTGGGCATGAGCAGGAGCTCGCTGTATAGCAAGATGCTGGATATCACCGGCGAGACCCCTGTGGAGTATATACGCAGCTTCAAGCTGGGCAAGGCGGCCGTGCTGCTGGAAAAGAGCGATTTGACCATAGCCGAGATCGCCTACCAAACGGGATTTTCCACCCCGAACTATTTTGCAAGGGCGTTCAAAGTCAAATACAATATGCTGCCGTCTGAATATGCTGCCATGAGGAAGGAAAACCAAAACAACTAGTATGGACAATTCAAAAGAGATAACCATTTACGATATAGCCAAGAACCTCAATGTATCTCCCTCGACCGTCAGCCGGGCTTTGAAAGATGATCCGACAGTCAGCAAAAAGACGAAAAAAAAGATCTTCGAGACGGCTGCTCAAATGGGCTACAGGTCGAATCCTTTTGCCAAAAATCTGCGTCAGCAGCAATCGTTGACCATTGGCGTGATCGTGGGTGAGCTAAACAGTCCTTTTATCACCTCTGTGGTGTCGGGTATTGAAAAAGTGGCCGGTGAGGCCGGGTATGGCATTATCATAACCGACTCTTCACAGAGCGCTGTGAAAGAGGCGGCCAATGCTCAAAACCTTTTTCATCGAAGGGTGGATGGCGTGATCGCATCGTTGGCTCCCGATACAAAGGATCTTACTCATTTTTCACCCTTCATCGACAAGAGTATTCCCATTATTTTTTTGGACCGGGTGAGCGATATGACGGACAGCACCTCCGTGGTCATCGACAATACACTGTGCGGGTATATGGCCACCAAACACCTGATCGGCCAGGGATGCCGCCGGATAGCGCATGTCACATCCGACCTGCAGCACAATATTTATGCATTGAGGTATAAAGGCTACCGGGATGCGCTGGTGGAAGGTAAGCTTCCATTTGAAGAGTCGTTGCTGGTGATCGCGGACCCCACCGAGGAGGCCAGCGAGGCTGCTGCCAAAAAGATCATGGGTCTGAAACCTATGCCCGACGGGGTGTTTGTCACCAATGATTTTGCCGCGGCTGTGTGTATACGGACCTTTTTGGAGCAGGGCGTTCAGGTACCAGGGGATATAGCCGTTGTGGGATTCAATAATGAAGTAATAGGGCGGCTGATAAAGCCCACGCTGACCACCGTGAATTACCCCGGCAGAGAAATGGGGGAGGCCGCGGCGAGGAGTTTGGTGAATCACTTAAAAGGCGCGGGTAATATTGGCAGCATCAGCACGATGACCATACGCGCTGAGCTTATTGTGCGGCAATCCTCGCTCAAAAATAAGCACAGTTGACCTTTTGCTCCGGCGGATAGTACTTTTTTATCAAAATTTCGTCAAAGCGTCTCAATCTCCGGCGAAACCGGCGCCCGGGGCATATTTTTTCAAACCAGGCTATTAAATTAGTTAGTAAGAAAAAATTGCCCTACATGCCAGATAAGACAAATACCATTGGTGTCATAGTACATAAACTGGACAGCTATTTTATCACCTGCGCCCTGAAGGGGATGGAGGAGGTGGCTGCTGCACATGGTTATGAGCTTGTCATTACACATTCCCAGGAGAGCATGGAAAAGGAAGTAGCGAATGCCGGGCTGCTGCTTGACAGGCAGGTGGATGGCTTGATAGTGTCCTTGTCCGTGGAGACGAAGGGGCTCGCGCATTTTGCGCCGTATACGGATAGGGGTGTTCCTGTTGTGTTCTTCGATAGGGTCGAGAAGACCGGTAACAGCGACATGGTGGTCATTGATAATGCCCGATGCGGGTTTATGGCTACCGAGCATTTGATCAGGCAGGGCTGCAGGCGTATTGCCATCATTACATCGAGCCTGAAGAGAAATGTATATGCGCAGCGTTATAAGGGATTCAGGGAAGCTTTAAAGGATTATACGATCCCTTTTACGGAGGACCTGTTGATACTGGAGGATAATGATAAGGACGGCGGCATGGATGCTGCCTGGCGGGTCATGCATATGGATCCTATGCCGGATGGGTTGTTCATTACCAGTGATATGGTAGCTGCTGTGTGTATGCATACGTTGAAGGAGGAGGGGATACGTGTGCCTGAGGATATAGCCATCGTCGGTTTCAATAATGATCCTTTAGGGCGGCTGATCACGCCGACACTGACCACTATCGACTACCCGGGTATTGAAATAGGGAGGACGGCGGCTATGAGTCTTCTTAGCCATTTATCAGGTGTGTCATCGGAGGTGCAGAGCCATACGGCTGTCGTGCCATCGGGGCTGATTGTGCGGGGGTCGTCCGTGAGA
>Ga0068860_100005666_pt1 | contig 12615 bp, 11 predicted proteins | sample KBSSwiS32_FD_66597 | JGI IMG/M metagenome (GOLD analysis project Ga0068860, IMG submission 66597) | Switchgrass rhizosphere microbial communities from Kellogg Biological Station, Michigan, USA - KBS Switchgrass S3-2 | ecosystem: Host-associated > Plants > Roots > Rhizosphere > Soil ... | reverse complement strand
TCACCGTCATATGATTCATCGCACCGTCCCTCGAACCGGTGCAAACACCTGTGCTTGCACCGGTGCTATCTCGACGGATCAGTGGCGACCCTCAAGGCGGCCTAGACCGGACGGGTACCCTATATCCTGTACGGGAGCACGTTGGGCGGCCGGGGGCTGGCGACCTGCAACTGTCTCGGCACCGTCAGCTTCGGCGCGCGGGCCGGGGTGATCACCGACATCGGCTCGCTCTATGTGGACAAGGTGCACAGGCCCTCCCCCATTGCGCATCTGGAGGACAATCTGGGGCCGTCGATGTTCCAATATGGACTCCTGCTTGGCCAGGCGCTGGTGCCGCCCGATGCGGCGACGCCGGTTCCGACGGCGCTGCACGGCCTTGCCCGCGAGCCGGCCCGGTTCGAGGTCGTCGGCGCCTATTACGAACCGGGTACCAGCGTCATCAACCGGCTGGCGCCGATCCCCGGCATTCTCGGTTATGATCGTGGGCGGGCGGTCGACCTGCGGACGGGTAAGGAGGGGCAGTGATTGCGTGGAGGGTGCAAAACCCTCGTCGTTCCGCGTCTGGCGACGAAAGTCCGCGTCGCCAGGATTGGATTCCGCGTCATCGTACCGATTAGATCGACCTCAGTCAGTTTCGAGGTTATTGCACCTGTCACCGTAACTGTCACCGTAACCCGTGAGTTTTTTTCGAAAGGCGAAGTGTCTATTTTCAAAAAACCTCGCAACCTCTTCGTGCGACTTTTTATCCCGCGATAGCAACTGCCGAACTAACGCCGAAAACAGACATTTATTAGAAGGCGTACCTGCTGACCGTGCTTCTCTGTCAGTTGTCATTCCCCGCTCCTTTTGGCACATAACGTTGAGACGCCTACTCTCCCTTGCATGTAATGTGGTCCATACTCCACGGTTCGAGGGTCGGGGACCTACCCTTTATTTTTTTGTCGAGACCGATGCGTCCGGCATTCAACGAAAGCTTCCATATGAAACCAACCCGAAAGGCACCATTTATCGGTGCTGTTCCCGCTGTTAGCCGCCGCCCCACTACGGAGCTTTCAACCATCAAGCGGCAACGCTCGACCACCCCTGCCGAACGGGGGTCAGACTCGCTTGCAACGGCTGATGCGCCTGCCGCGCGCGGCAGGAAAAGCGCCAGTCGGGCGGTCAACAATTGTCGAGCAAACATAATTTACATTGCGCGGCGCGGCAGTGCTGACTCCACCAGTAAGATTGACCACCTGTGATTCGGTCGCGGTTACGGAGCGCGTCGCGCCGACAACCCTTCTATTACGCATCACTCGTGACCGTATCACATAGGGTCCGGTAGTACGGCTTAGCGGAACAAGTTCGCCCGGCCGGGGCCGCGCCGAGGTAACGGTGATCCCCTTGGGCGAGACATCAGGCCAATAAACGGTCCCGCCCGCAACCGTGCCTGAATGTGACCAGCCGATGAAATCAACCGATGCGGAGCCGGTACGGGTAAAACGCAGCGTGACATGGTCACAATTATTGGCCTCCCCGCTCACTCGTGCGGCTCCGGATGGCTCCCAACGGCAATTTTGTGGCCATCTCGTGCCCCAATCGATCCGGTAAATTTTTTCATCGCCGACCTTGGCGGTGTTAGACCCCGATATCGGCGCGGCACCTGCTGGCGGAACGACCTGCGCCCGTGCTGTTGGCGCGATGGATAGCCACCCGGTCAGCACGGCGACAGACAGTGTCATCCTGATCGATCCACGTATCATAAGCTGCGTTCCGATGTTGAAGGTGACCTGCCGGCTCGGGTTCAGGGCAAAGAGTGCGCCGAACGTGTAACGAATCATTGGGCTATCAGCCATGGTTATCCCCTCTTAGTAGCGATAGGGTCGTCGAGAAGCGGTCGTTTTGCAACCGCTATGCTCCGCGTAATCATACAACGACCGTAACCGTGAGTGATTAGAAGCTCGCTTTCAGTATTTTGGAAAGGATTCCGGGGCTGGTAATTAGCGCGTAGGTCCTGCCCATGCATCCTTTAGCTTGCGCCTGTACATACGATGCCGGACCTCGGAAACGCCAAAGGCGGAAGTGGAAACCCTCCCGCCTAGCAGGCAGAGCCTACTTGCAGGCTTAACGGCCTCTGAAGAACGTCCGGCAAACAAAGCTCTTTTTGCCGACCAGGTCGTTGTTCTCGCCGGCCCTCACGCAGGTCCTTCTCAGCGGTGTGAAAGATTACGTTCGGCTGCAGGTGTTTTAGATTTGATCAGTTAGTCCTGACTCTAAGCTCCCGGCCAGTTTAACGGGTTGCAGGCATACTCGCGCTGAATTGGTGTTAATTTTTTGCCAGCCGGAGAAGCAAAAAGTTTTTTGACCTCTTTGTATAGATCTTTCCGAAGGAAGCATGACTTATACACTTTGTAATCGACACACCACTCGCCGCCGTTGCCCCCACCGGTCGGGGTAGCAGAGCATTGCCCGGGCTTCTTGCAAAACCCGCCATGGCCGACGTTTTCCGAACGCTCGAATGTTATCAGAACATATCCTACTGGCCGCGATGCCAGCCATTCGGGCGTTGGACACACGTTAATTGAATATTTGTCTCCTTCGGCCCAGTATGCTCGTGTTTCAGTAGTCCAAGCTGCGCCTTTTTGTAAGTCAATAATTGGTGGCGAAGCCTGAGCAGCTGCAGTTGGGAATAAAATAAGTGCTATCAAACTTAGGCACTTTAAGATCATCTGATTCCCCCTTTTCAAAGCGTTTAAACAACACGTCCCAGATGCACAGATTGCCCTCAAACTGATGGCAGCTTAACCTGATTCGGATCGATATGAAAGATAAAAAAGCTTTGTAATCGACGAGGAATCGAGGCAACAATTACTCGCTAGGATTGAACCGGTGGCACGTCGGACAGTTGCTAAAGGGTAGATGGAATTACGGTGTCAGTTTACTAAATACATTAATTACACGGCAGGTTGCCAACGGCCGTCCGTCCGATCGGGAGCGCCGCCCCAAAGTCGAAGGGCGCGAAATTTGTCCATCTAGTGGACTGGCACCGCAATTTCCTGATTTTCCGTGTACGGATCACTGTGCTCCAGCCGATTTCGTCAATTGCATCCGCGCCGCTCGTCGTATCTCCGGCCATTCACTTGCGGGCTTCAACCGCAGATGTCCGGCCTCTCCAGCCATCGCGGAACTCATCGCGGACATACCGGACCTGCAAACCCACCAAGGCTGCGTATCAGCCGGGAATGTCGCTTCCACTGCCAGAGCGCTCTGCACCGTTGCGTGTGAAGGGCGCCCGGCGGCGAACAGAAAACGCAGGTCCGGAGCAACGACCAGGTCCCAGGCGCGAAGACTTTCGAGGGCAGCGGGATCCGCGCACCGACCTGCATCGTAAGCCATCCGCGTGCGCGCCACGAGGTAGGTCTGCAAACCTCTGCCTGGATCTCGCACCGCCAGGCGTCGTGCGAGTTCATAAAGGTAAGGCGTCGGCATCGCGGCGGCGTCCTTTTCCAGTTTCGTCAGTGTCGCTGCATCATCGTATGGCGCATCATGCACCGCCTGAAAGTCCGGGTCGAAACCGAAATTGGGCGGAATGTCGGGATTGTCGAAGGTGCCATACCGAACCACCTTGACCCTTGCCGGATCAGCCGACGGGATGAGCTGGAAATTCGATACTTTGGACGGATACTTTGCCAAGGCGGCGAGTCGGGCCGCTTCGGGCGCATTGACGGCCGCGGCCGCATCCAGCCATGCCAATCCGCGCGCTTCATCCTTGGGCACGAACCTGCCCGCCATATATAGCTTGCCAAGACTGACTGCGCCATCGGGAAGGCCATTGCCGGCAGCGATCTCATACAGGCGGATCGCGCGAGATACATCGCGCGGAGTACCCTTCCCCTCGATCAGCAAGTGCGCGAGGAGATCGGCCGCCGCCGGATTGCCCCGTTCGGACGCAATGCCCAGATGCCGGACTGCCAAGGCATAGTTCGGCTGAACCTGCTCCGCCGTCCCGAGAACGACTCCAAGAAAGTAATGGACAGCGGCGCTGCCGGTGACTTGGGCCGAGTGTTCGAGAATTTTCACGGCTTCAGCACTTTTCGCAGGTAACGATCTCAACGTCGTCGCTGCGATGGCCAGTGATGGCCCCGCCTCTCCCTTGGTCACACGGGCCGCGCAGTCCGGGTTGGATTGAACGGTTTCCACTGTGTAATCTCGGCAGGCCGGGTCAAACTTCAGAGCGCCAATATTCTCCCTGAACGGAGCGGTAGGGTCCGCAGGCACGACCGAAATCGGTGCTTGGGCGGCAGTTGCGGCAAGGAGCAGGGAGAGCAGCATTTGGCTACGCTATGTCAGCAGCCCTGCCACAGTGTCAAAGCGAATAAGGAGCACGTCGGACACCATCTGGCCGCCATAGCCGAGGTCGAAGATCGGCCATCGACCCTTTTGATGGGGCACGCAGCTCCACCCAGGAAATCGACTCGGGATTCCCGGTGGATTCCGGTGACAGTTTACTAAACTCCCGAATTATCCGACAGGTCCCGGCGGCTGTTCGGCTGATCGACGAACTTGGTGACGGGTGCAACAACAGCTTATGCTTCGGCCGTGGACAATGGACATAGGCAGAGTTTGGGGGTTGTTGCACGTGGCACCGTAACGTCCAGCATAGCCCCGCGCCCGCCTCGGGCCTACGGTCACCCCATCCGCTCTCGAGAGGCGCCGTGTCCAAACCCTTGCTCCACGTCATTTTCAGCCCGTCCGGCGCCGGAACACTTCGTCAGACCCTCGCTCAGCAGGGCCGGACCGATCGGGTCGCCTGCCCGTATGACGATTTCAGCTTCGGCCCCATCGCCAAGGCGGATGGCGCTGCCAGAGCCGCGTGGGTCGAGGAGGAACTGGGCGTCAGCGACTGGGAAAGCGTCGTCGCGACCACGGCGCCATTCCTCGAGGCATCCTGCTCGAACGATGTCCTGCCAGTGGCGTGGATCTCGCGTCGCGATGCCAGAACCTACGCCGGCTTCCTCTGGTGGCTCTCTCACCTGGGCAATGCGGCTTGCAGGATCGTGGATGTAACGGAACTGACGGTCAGCGATGATCCGGCCGATCCCGCATCGAGGAGGCTGGCGATCAGCCCTTCCATCCTGTTGCCGGCCCAGATGGCTGGCCTGCTCGGGATGGAGGTCGACCTCGATCCGCGAGAACGAAGCAAGCATCAGGCCCGTTGGACTGACCTGGTCTCGGACAATGCACCGCTTCGTATCGTCGATCGCCACGGTTCATTGATGTCGGGGCCGATTTGCCACTACGATCCTCGTCTAATCGCATGCGCGACCACGGCATGGCAAAAGATGGCACGGATCATCGGACACGCGCTCGCCAGTTTCTCGGATGAGGGCGTGCACTACCCAAGCGACCTCCTCCTTCTTGGTCGCGCCCGCACACTTGCCGAAACCGGCGCCCTGGAATGGCGCGGCGATCTCTCCACCATGTGGGATTGCGAACTGCGTCTGCCTGCATCTGCGCAGCACTGATCCATTCGACGACCTAAGGCCTACCGCTCACGCTGGATGACGACCAGCGGGTGGCGCATGTCGCCGACAGAATCTGCTCAGAAAATTTGCCACCGAACATCGTTCATGATATGTTCCTAACGACATTTGGAGGCGTGCCATGTCCACAACAGAATCAGCCCCAAAACAGCGGGGCCGCCCGTTCAGGCCCGGCCAGTCGGGCAACCCCGCCGGCCGCCCCAAGGGCGCCCGCAACAAGGCCACCATTCTCGCCGAGGCATTGCACGAGCAGGAGGCCGTTGCGAAAGCGCAGGCACTGGTCGACCGCGCGCTCGCCGGCAACGTCGCCTCGATGCGAACCTTCCTCAATCGCGTCGCCCCGGTCGAGCACGACATGGTCGACCTTGATCTCACAGAGCTTCGCACCTTGTCCGATATCGTCGCCGCCTCGACATCATTGGTCGCCGGCGTCGCCGCGGGCGAAATCGGCCTGGGCGAGGCGGAACGGGCGATGAAGCGGCTCGGCGCTCACCAGACGCGACTTGCCGTGCGGAGCGAAGAATCCGTCATAAATACAGGTGAAAACAGCGGCCAAGGCACCGGCGTCACCGCACTCGCCGCCGATTGCCCGCCGCCAGCTGCCGCGCCAAACTCCGAATTAGCAGGTCAAATACAGCGAGCAGCCCCCTCCAACCCGGTCCGATCCGCCGAGCCGGAAAGCGAATCGGCACCACCAGCCCCGCCGCAAATCGCTCCAACGCCAGCCGCCGGCACCCAACTCCCGATCCACACTGCCTATCCCCGCCACCGCAGCCGCCCCCGCCGCACATATGCCCTCGGCTCGGTCGCCATGGCGCCGTTCGCTGTAATAACAGCGGAAATACAGCGGCAGCGGGAGCGCGGCCCGCCCATCGGGGCCGCCTCCCGCGCCCGCCCTAGCGTTTTGACGAGTCACACCCACCCCGCCTTTTCGGCTTAGTGAGCCTCGACCAATCCGGGGAGCGATGATGTCGACACGAATGATCGCGGAAGGGCTGCTGACCGACGAGGACGATCCTCGCCTGATCGGCGGTCGCGACCGTGAGACCGGGCGGATCGTCTTCCCGATGCCGGTCGGCGGCGATGCCGAGCGTTTCGATCCCGTGCCGCTGCGGCGCGATGGCACGATCTGGTCGTGGACCGTCCAGCGCTTCGCGCCCAAGTCGCCGCCCTATGTCGGCACACTGCCGTTCGAGCCGTTCGCGCTCGCCTATGTCGAGCTGCCCGGCGAAGTGATCGTCGAGTCGCGGCTGACCGGCTTCGCGTTCGACGCGCTCGATTGCGGCCTGCCGGTCAGGCTCACGACGATCCCGTTCGGCACCGCACCTGACGGCGCCACCCTCACCACCTTTGCCTTCGAGCCCGCAGCATGAGCGCCATCCTATGAGTGACACCGTCTGCATCGTCGGCATCGGCATCCACCCGTTCGGGCGGACCGATGGCATGACCGGCCTCGACATGGGAGTCGCCTCGGTGCGCTCCGCGCTCGCCGATGCCGGCGTGGGCTGGGAGGATATCCAGTTCGCTTATGGCGGCTCCGATTCGGCGGGCAATGCCGATACGATGGTCGCGCGGCTCGGCCTCACCGGCATCCAGTTCATCAACGTCAAGAATGGCTGCGCGACCGGCGGGTCCGCCTTGTTCGGCACGCTCGCGACGATCCGCTCGGGCGAGTTCGATCTCGGCGTCGCGGTCGGCTTCGACAAGCATCCGCGCGGCGCCTTCGATCCGCGGCCGGCCGAATGGGGGCTGCCCGAATGGGTCGGGGAGACCGGCCTGATGCTGACCACGCAATTCTTCGCGACCAAGATCCACCGCTACATGCATGAGTTCGGCATCAGCGCGACCTCGCTCGGCCGCGTCGCCGAGAAGGCCTATGCCAATGGCCAGCACGCCGATCATGCGTGGCGCCGGTCGCCGGTCGATCTCGAGACGATCATGACCTCGCAGATGGTCAGCGATCCGCTGACCAAATATATGTTCTGCTCGCCCGCCGAGGGCGCGGTCGCGCTGGTGCTGGCGAGCGAGAAGAAGGCGCGCGAACTCGGCGGCCCGATCATCCGGCTCGACGCCGCGGCGATGCGGACGCGGCCGGCCGGATCGTTCGAGGTGTTCGCGCCGTCGATCGACATCGTCCGCGGCGGTTCGGCCACCGAGAATGCCAGCCGCGCCGCGTTCGAATCGGCCGGCATCGGCCCCGGCGACATCGATGTCGCGCAGATCCAGGATACCGAGGCCGGCGCCGAGATCATGTACATGGCCGAGAACGGCTTCTGCGCCGATGGCGAGCAGGAGCAATGGCTCGCCGAGGGCCGCACGACCCTGGGCGGCGCGCTGCCGATCAACACCGATGGCGGCTGCCTGGCGTGCGGCGAGCCGATCGGCGCCTCGGGCCTGCGGCAGGTCTATGAGAATGTCGTCCAGTTGCGTGGGGACGGCGGTGCGCGGCAGGTGCCCGGCGATCCGAAGACGGCCTATAGCCATGTCTATGGCGCGCCCGGGGTTTCGGCATGCACGATCATGACGCGGTAGTGGGATGACTGATCGAAGCGCCGAGGCAATTCCTCCCTGGAGGGGAGGGGGACCGGCGAAGCCGGTGGAGGGGTTCGAAGTGTCAGGACCAATGCCGAAATTCGGCGAAGGTTCGGATGCCCTGCCACCCCTCCGTCAGCCCTTCGGGCTGCCACCTCCCCTCGAAGGGGAGGATTTGAGAATTGCTTGGCGTCGCCTGGGTAATGGCATGACCCGCTGAACGCGCACAACGATACGGATTGAACGGATGAGGATCATCAGATGCAATTGAGCCGTGACGAGCTGTTGGGCGCCTATCGCCGCATGACGACGATCCGCGTCTTCGAGGAGCGGCTGCACGACGAGATCGCCAAGGGCGAGATCGCCGGCTTCACCCATCTTTATTGCGGCCAGGAAGCCGCCGCGGTCGGCGTCTGCGATCATCTCGCCAACGATGATTTCATCGTCTCCACCCATCGCGGCCACGGCCACTGCCTCGCCAAGGGCGTCGATGTGAAGGGGATGATGAAGGAGATCTATGGCCGCGCGACCGGCACCTGCAAGGGCAAGGGCGGATCGATGCACATCGCCGACATCGACAAGGGCATGCTCGGCGCCAACGGCATCGTCGGCGCCGGCGCGCCGCAGGCGGTGGGCGCGGCGCTCGCCGCGAAGATGGACGGCAACGGCAAGATCGGGCTGTCCTTCTCGGGTGACGGCGCCTGCAACCAGGGCACCACGTTCGAGGCGATGAACATGGCGGTCGTCACCAAGGCGCCCTGCGTGTTCGTGTTCGAGAATAATCATTATTCCGAACATACCGGGCCGGCCTATGCGACCGCGACCGCGACCGACATCGCCGGCCGCGCCGAAGCGTTCGGCATGAAGGTGTGGCGCGCCAATGGCTGCGACTATTTCTCCACCTACGAAACGATGCGCGAACTGCTCGCCTATGTCCGCGCCGGCAACGGCCCGGCCGCGATCGAGCTCGATACCGAGCGCTTCTACGGCCATTTCGAGGGCGATCCGCAGCGTTATCGCGGTCCCGGCGAGATCGACCGGATCCGCGCCGAGCGCGATTGCCTGAAGGCCTTCCGCCAGCGCGTGACCGAGGCGAAACTGCTCGGGGACGACGATCTCGACCGGGTCGAGGCCGAAGTCCATCAGCTCATCGAAGACGCCGTCGTCGAGGCGCGCGCGGCACCGCTGCCGACCCCCGCGATGGTGCTCGAAGACGTCTATATCTCCTACTGATCGGACCATTACTCCATGGCTGAGATGATGTTGCGCGACGCGATCGTCGAGACGATCCGAAGCGAAATGCGCCGCGATCCCACCGTGATGATGCTGGGCGAGGATATCGTCGGCGGCATGGGCACCGCCGGCGGCCCCGAGGCGATCGGCGGTATCTGGAGCACGTCGACCGGACTCTGGGCCGAATTCGGTGGCAACCGGATCATCGACACGCCGATCTCCGAAAGCGCGATCATCGGCGCCGCGGCCGGTGCCGCGCTCGCCGGCAAGCGGCCGATCGCCGAACTGATGTTCGCCGATTTCGTCGGCGTCTGCATGGACCAGATCTGGAACCAGATCGCCAAGTTCCGCTACATGTTCGGCGGCAAGTCGAAATGTCCGGTGGTGATCCGGCTGGTCTATGGCGCCGGCTTCAACGCCGCGCCGCAGCACAGCCAGGCGGTCTATTCGATGATGACGTCGATGCCCGGGCTCAAGGTGGTGATGCCGTCGACCCCCGCCGACGCCAAGGGGCTGCTGACCCAGGCGATCCGCGACGATGATCCGGTGCTGTTCTTCGAGCATAAGGCGCTCTACGCGACCAAGGGCGAGGTGCCCGACGGCGACTATCTGATCCCGTTCGGTCATGCCCGGCTGACCCGCGCCGGCGAGTATGTCACGATCGTCACCTGCGGCATGATGGTGGGCTTCGCCGAAGCCGCCGCCGACAGCCTCGCCCAGGACGGCATAGGCTGCGACGTGATCGACCTGCGCACCAGCAGTCCGCTCGACGAGGAAGCGATCCTCGATTCGGTCGAGGTCACCGGCCGCCTCGTGGTGGTCGACGAGAGCCCGCCGCGCTGCAGCCTCGCCACCGATATCGCCGCTATGGTCGCGCGCAAGGGTTTCGCCAGTCTCAAGGCGCCGCCCGAACTCGTCACCGCGCCGCATTCGCCGGTGCCGTTCGCGCGCGAACTCGAAAGCGCCTACCTGCCCTCGCCCGCGAAGATCATCGACGCGGTCCGTACCGTGCTGGCGTACCGCTGATGGCCGCGCTCAAGCCCTTCACCATGCCCAAATGGGGCATCGAAATGACCGAGGGCACGGTCGCCGAATGGCTGGTCGCCGAGGGCGGCAGCTTCGCCAAGGGCGATCTGCTCGCCTTGATCGAGACCGACAAGATCACCAACGAGGTCGAGGCCGAGCGCGACGGCGTGCTCGCGCGGATCGTGATCCCCAGCGGCGAGACCAGGCCGGTCGGTGCGCTGCTGGCGATCATCGCCGACGGCGCGGCCGAACCTGCCGAGATCGACGCGTTTCTCGGCACGTTCAAGGCCGCCGACACCAAGGTTGCGGCCGGCGCCGCCGCGCCCGCGCCAGCCGTCCCGGTCGCCGCGCCGGCCCCGCCGCCGCCCGCTGCGCCCAAAGTCAGCATCGTGCCCGAGGATCTCGAGATCAGCCCGCAGGCGCGCAAGCTCGCCGAGGAGCGCGGCATCGACGTGTCGACGATCACCGGATCGGGCAAGGGCGGCCGCATCACTTTTCAGGACGTCGACCAGGCCGGCCGTCCTCCCGCGCCCGCGATCGGCGGCGCGCCGGTCGCGATCGCCAACGATACCAGCGTCGTCGACACCATCTATGCCTCGCCGCTCGCCAAAAGGCTGGCGCTGATCCACGGCGTCGACCTCGCCGAGATCGACGGCACCGGGCCACGCGGGCGGATCTCCAAGGGCGACGTGCTCGCCAAGGTCGCGCCGGCGCCAGTGCCGGTGGCGGCGCCGGCCCGCGCCGTCGGCGGACCGCCGCGGATCGTGCCGATGGACCGGATCCGCAAGGTCATCGCCCGCCGCCTGACCGAGGCCAAGCAGACGATCCCGCATTTCTACCTGCGGCTCGAAGCGGGCGTCGACAGGCTGCTCGAACTGCGCCGGATCGCCAACATCGTCGCCGGCGGCAAGGCGTCGGTCAACGACTTCATCGTCCGCGCCGCGGCGCTGGCGCTGATCGAGGAGCCCGGCGTCAACATCCAGGTCCATGGCGATGACGTCCATCATTTCGCCGAGGCGCATGTCGCGGTGGCGGTGGCGACCGACAAGGGGCTGGTGACGCCGGTCGTGCGCGGCGCCGACACGCTGTCGGTCCACGCGATCGCGGCGGCGACCAAGGCGCTGATCGCGAAGGCGCAGGCGGGCCGGCTGTCGTTCGAGGACATGGACGGCGGCAGCTTCACCGTCTCCAATCTGGGCATGTTCGGCATCGACCAGTTCGACGCGATCATCAACCCGCCGCAGGGCGCGATCCTCGCGGTCGGCGGCACCCGCCGGGTGTGGGCGGAACAGCCCGACGGATCGGGCAAGTTCGAAACGCGCATCGGCCTGTCGCTGTCCTGCGACCACCGCGCGATCGACGGCGCCGTCGGCGCGAAGTTCCTCGCGGGGCTCAAGCGGCTGATCGAGGATCCGGAACGATTGTTCTAAAAAATCCTCCCCGGAACGGGGAGGGGGACCGTCGAAGACGGTGGAGGGGCAGGGGCCATGTCATGGGCGTCCAACCCTTCCCCTACCCCTCCACCACGCGCTGCGCGCGCGGTCCCCCTCCCCGTTCCGGGGAGGAATTAGGTCAAGCCATCGCCGCCTTCGCCGCGGCCGCCCGCGCCGGCAGCGCCTGGTCGAAATAATAGGGCTTGATCTGGCAGCACAGGCCGTCGCGGAACTGCAGCGCCTCGGCCAGCGGGATGCGCAGGTCGCTGCCGTCCGCATCGCGCGTGACGATGTCGAGCAGCACGACCACCCAGTCGCCGCCCGCGGTCATCTGCTGCATGTCGAAGCCGGTCACGTCCATCACGCCGGTGACCTTGGCGAACAGCGCACGGAAACCGTCGGCGCCGCGAAACACGCCTTCGAACGGCAGGCCGGGCGCCTCGGTGACGAAAAAGTCCCCGGTGACCAAAGTCGCCACCGTGTCCCAGTCGCCTGCGCCGCAGACTTCATAGAGTTTCGTCGCCGCCGCCAGATTGCTTTGTTCCAGGGTCATGTCTCGATCCTCGCCTCTGTTCATTCCCGGTGGATAGTCTTGAACACCCGCTTCTGGAACAGCCACTTTCCGTCGCGCTTGGTCGCGCCGCCCATGTCGTAAACCTCGGACGTATAGCTGCGCACGATCGCCCGGTCGCCATCGACGACGATCGAGCCGGGATTGGCGACGAAGACGATGCCGGGATAATTTTCCATCGCCGCCTTCCAGGTCGTGACGATCGCTTCGCGGCCATGGGCCTCGCCCATCTCGGGATAATCGGGCAGGCTCCACACGCCGTCCTCGGCCCAGGTCGCGCCCCAGGCGACGGCGTCGT
>Ga0068860_100005665_pt1 | contig 12615 bp, 5 predicted proteins | sample KBSSwiS32_FD_66597 | JGI IMG/M metagenome (GOLD analysis project Ga0068860, IMG submission 66597) | Switchgrass rhizosphere microbial communities from Kellogg Biological Station, Michigan, USA - KBS Switchgrass S3-2 | ecosystem: Host-associated > Plants > Roots > Rhizosphere > Soil ... | reverse complement strand
CCCTGACGATGTGGAAAGTATCAATGTGCTGAAAGGTTCTGCCGCAACAGCGCTTTATGGAACAACGGGGGCCAATGGCGTCGTCTTAATTACGACAAAAAAAGGAAAGTCAGGTAAATTGTCAATCAATATCAACTCCGGCGCCACTTATGATAATCCATTGCTATCACCTAAGGTGCAGAATGAATTCGCACAGGGGAATGGCGGAGTATTCGGCGCCGCTTCACCAAATAGCTGGGGACCGAAAATAGAAGGGCAACAAGTTACCGATTGGACAGGCAAACAAACCACTCTCGCCGCACAGCCTGACAACCTCAAAGGTTTTTTCAGAAATACAATAAGTTTAAACAATGCTATCGCCATCAGCGGGGGAACAGATATTACACAAACTTATTTTTCTTATGCTAACGTTTATTCCGAAGGATTGGTTCCTTTAAATAAGCTAAACAGGCATACAGTTAACCTACGCATAAACTCTAATATTGGCAAGCGCTTTTCTACCGATGCAAAAGTGACCTTCGTACACCAGGATATATCCCACAAAGCGGATGTGGGTGGTGGTGCTTCGATGAATATTTACAGGATTCCCCGCACTATTCGCCTTGAAGATGTAAAAAATTATGAAAAGGTTGATGCTACGGGCGCTATGACGCCTAACTTCTGGTATGTCGATCCTTTTTATGGAAACCCATATTGGTATGTGTATAACACCCGTTCCGATGAGAGGAGAGACCGGGTTACCGGGTTGATTTCCGGAAAGTACCAGGTCACCGGGTGGCTGGATGTAAAAGCAGTAGTCTCACTGGACCTGGCTAATACTAAAGGGAGTGGTCAAGCCGATAACAACACCCCGGGTGCTGCCGGTAGTGATAATGGCTCATTTGGCTATGAGATTTTCAGGACGGTGCAAAGGAACATTGATCTGCTTGTTTCCGGGCAAAACAGTATCACCAGGGATCTCAAGATCAGCTATAACCTTGGCGGCACAGTGCTGGATACCCGGGGAGATGTTACGGGTATTAGCGTCAGAAAACTGATCGTTCCCAACCGATTCAACCTGTCATTTGCTGCGCAAGCAGACCAATTCAATTATGACGCAAATACGCACGTTCAACGACAGGCGATATTCGCTACCGCCCAGCTTTCGTTAAAAGACTACCTGTACCTTGATGGGACGGCCAGGCAGGAATATTTTTCCACATTGCCATCTCCTTATTACTCTTTTTATCCTTCGGTTGGCCTTAGTGCCATTTTATCTGATATAATTAGAATGCCTTCTAAAGTGGACTACGCCAAATTAAGAGTGGGATATGCCAGAACCGGCGGCGGCGGCCCTCCCTATCTGAACAAACAAACATATACCATCTATCCGAACGGTATCCAGAGGGATGTTGTTTCCCCCTTCCCTGATTTAAAACCTGAATTGACCACAGGATGGGAAGCAGGAACAGAATGGAGGTTCTTTGAAAACAGGCTAAACTTTGACGTTACCTGGTACAAATCCAATACTACCAACCAATTGCTCCGGGTGCCTACCCCACCTGGTACAGGGTTCGCCTCTCAATATATCAATGCTGGTAATATCCAGAATTCAGGGGTGGAAGTGGTGCTGAACGTAACCCCTCTTAAACGGGCCCTGACCTGGAATATAGGCGTAAACTTTGCCAGGAACAAAAGTAAGGTGCTCAAAGTATTGCCCACCATAGACCAGGTGCAACTGGATCAAAATTTCACTGACTTTGTAATATCCGTAACGAAAGTGGGCGGGGCTTTTGGAGACCTGTATGCTTATGGATGGAAACGGAATACCTCCGGGGAGTATATCGTTGACGCTAATGGCCGACCGCAAAGGACAGATGGGATTGTCAAGATCGGCAATTACAACCCTGATTTTACGCTTGGCGTCGATAACTCCTTTACTTATAAAAACTTTGTGCTCAATTTCCTGATTGACGGCCGTTTCGGAGGCGAAATGGTTTCTGCCAGCGATGCAATAATGGCGGCAGATGGAACGCCCTCCTATACAAGTTCGCACCGCGACCCGGATAGCTGGCTATTGCCGGCTGTACATGAAGACGGTTCCAAAAACACCACACCCATAAATGCCGAGACCTTCTGGACTGCCGTGGGAGGCAGAAACCCCTGGTCCGAAGAATTCATATATGACGCAACCACCGTGCGGCTAAGAGAGCTGGCCATAGGGTATAGGTTCACGAGGCTTCCCGTTTCATTTATTAAGGATGCCAAACTCTCTCTTGTAGCGAGGAATGTCTTCTTTTTCTACAGGGGATATGCCAAGGCAGATTTGCCCGGAATAGCTAAACGCAAGGCAAATTTTGATTCGGAAATAAACCTCTTCAACAGCAACCTGCAGGGACTTGAATATGGCACCCTGCCTCCTACACGCAGCATTGGCCTTAATTTAAAATTATCTTTCTAAATAATTAATTATGAAAACGCTTTTAAAAACAATCCTGAGATCTGCTTGCGGCCTGGTTCTTTTATGGCTTATGATTGTGCCTTCCGGGTGTACCAAAAAATTCGATGAATTCAATACTGATGAGACTAAACTCTTGAACCTCACTCCGACAGAATTTCCCCGCCTGTTTTCGAGGGCGCTAGCTGCGTCTTCCTTTATTAACTGGCGTTACCAATATGCGGAAGGCTTATTTGGAGATCTGTATTCGCAATATTTCTATATCTGTGCTACCTACACATACGACCGGTACATCTGGTTAAGCGGCGATCTCGAGGTACCATGGAAAGTTATATATACTGAGGTTGTACCTCAATTGAAGACCTTGCTGGAGGAATCAGACCCGGCTTCAGCTGAAAATGCGCTGGCAAAGATCTGGTGGGTATGGACTTTCCACAGGAATACAGACTATTATGGGCCAATACCTTATTCTAGTGCAGGAAATCTCGGAGATAACGTGCCATACGATTCGCAGGAAGCAATGTACGATGATTTCTTTATCAAACTTACAGAAGCGGAGGCGATATTAAAAACCAATACAGGAAAAACTCCCTATGGAGATTTCGACCGGGTTTACCAGGGAGATGTCAGTAAGTGGATAAAATTTGCTAATACGCTGCGTTTAAGACTGGCTGTTCGTATCTCCAAAGTTAATCCTGCAAAAGCCAAAACCGAAGCTGAAGCTGCTTTGGCGGGTGGAGTAATGACGGATATTTCCGACGATGCCCTCTTGGCGAAAACTCCGCCTGTAGGAGATGATTATGGCGGATTATCTTCCATTGCGGTGTGGAATGAGTTTCGGATGAGCGCATCCATGGAATCGGTGTTGAAAGGATACAACGATCCGAGGATCGGTGTCTATTTTCAAAAGGCTGATAGCACCAATGACTATGATGGGGGAAGAAATGGTATGCTTGCATCCGAAGTAATCGTAGGGATCAACAGGCCAACCTATAATTCTAATGTTGGGACACGCTGGGTTACAGGCGGTGGAGATGATTGGAGCAACGTTCCTGCCGCACAGAATATCATGCATACTGCGGAAGCTTTCTTCCTTCGGGCAGAAGGCGCATTGAATGGATGGAATATGGGCGGTACTGCGGAGGAATTGTATAACAAAGGCATTGAAGCATCTATGCATCAATGGGGTATTACTAATGGCGCAGTGATCACTGATTATATCAACAGCAGTGCAACCCCCATAGCGCCGAACGATTATTTCAACTCTCCTCCAATGAATAATTATCCTATTAAATGGAGCAGCGATCCTGCCATGCAACGCAAACAACTGGCCCAGCAGAAATGGCTGGCCCTGTACCCCGACGGAATGGAAGCGTGGGCCGACCTGAGAAGAGCAGGAGTTCAGCAGTTCTACCCGGTACTCCATTCGGATAATGCAGACATACCGCAAGGGAAATTTATCCGGAGGTTGCCATATCTTGATTTGGAGAAGCAGACCAATGGGCCGGAGGTGGAAAAAGCAAAAGCATTACTTGGTGGGGATGATAAGCCATTAACGCCGTTGTGGTGGGATAAGAATTAGCCCATTAAATCCGCAAGTGGCACCGCATAAATAGTTTCCACCCATTAGGGTAGGGTATACGTAACTTTTAAACCCTATAGGAGTTTACTTAAACATCCAGGTTTAAAGAAACCGGTGTGAGACCGGAGCTGAAGAAGAATATGCTCAATTTGAACTATCTAAAGACCCAAAAAATATACATCAGGAATTTCAAGTTTATTGCGATATTGCTTATTACAAATGCGCAGTACATTTTTGCTCAAAATATAAATGAGAATGATGTTATTTACACTAAAGATTTTATCCGGGGAATTATTGAAAAAGTAAATACCTATCAATATACTCATCCCTGGATTGAAAAAGATAACGGCTGGATTCGCGGGGTCTATTACACAGGAGTAATGGCAAGTTACCAGGCTACCGGTAATAAAAAATACCTTGAACAATGTGATGCCTGGGGTAATCAAAACAATTGGAATGTACCTGAAGTATCTACCGATAGCAGTGCAAGCGGGGCAAACTCATTGACCTGCAGCCAAACCTGGTTGGAGAGCTACATGGCAAACAAGAAAAAGTATAAAATTCTTTCCACCATCGACCATCTTGAAAAACCAAATGTAAAAAACCCCGTCAATTGTCCCCTTACCTATTATTACGAAGATAGTCTCCGCTATGTCGATGCGTTGTTTGTAGGTCCTTGTGTTTTCGCCATGTTACATAAAATCACTAAAGATGAAAAATACCTGGGATGGATGGATTCATTTTTCTGGGATGTATATGGGGCTTTATTCAGTAAAGCTGATAACCTTTTTTATCGTGATTTCCGATACAGGTCAGAATTTTATAATAATGATTTTGGTTTACCCCGGCCTGACAGCGTGAAATATGAGGACGTTAGAGACGCTTATCCCTATCAAAAAACTAAAAATGGCAAAAAAGTTCTTTGGGCACGTGGGAACGGCTGGGCATTTGCCGGCCTTGCCCGGATCTTAAAATATACTCCTAAAAATTATTCAAATTATAATAAATACCTGGAGGTATTCAGGATAATGGCTGCAGAATTAATAAAAAGGCAGCAGAATAACGGGTTCTGGTATCCAAATCTTGATGACCCTGAAGATTACGGAACAAAAGAGACAAGTGGTACAGGTTTCTTTACTTATGGGATAGCATGGGGTATTAATAATGGTATCCTTAAGGAGGAAGTATATCTTCCGGTAATTAAGAAATCCTGGGCAGGGCTGGTATCAGTTGTGAGTACCGAAGGTAAAGTACAATGGGGACAATTGGTTGGTACGGGCCCCTACAAAATTTTACAGCAAGATTCCCACGAATATGTATCGGGGACATTTTTACTGGCTGCCAGTGAAATGTATAAACTGGAAAAGTTCTGACATTATTCAAAACTCCACTTTACAATTGAAGCGACATCATCCATTTTTTTCAAAATCCTAAAATTTCCGGGTGAGTGTTTAAAAGAATATACAGACCGGGGAAATTCAAGTTCCTTTTCTATTACTTCCGTCGGGGCAGTCTCGAGCATGGGATCTTTCAGATCTGCCAGTACAATTTTTCTCGGGGCAATACAACCCATTAAATCCGGCAAATCATAGGCGGTCAATACAGACGCAATGCCCCAGGTGAAATCAATCTCAAATGGATGCCAATAATCATCTGACCCCGGCCTTTTTGTTACCCCAATTCTGTAAAACCTGTTCATTACAACAGATTGGTAAGAGATGATTGAACCAATAAGTGTGATGTTACTAATTGAAGGATCAAATGCTGCAGCATGAATAAGGGAAAGACACATCTCATCGTAGGCAATTGCTCCAATTTTAAGCGGGTTAACGTCGTTTTGGTCTTTTAAATAATTTACCACCCTTACTATATCCCCGGCCCGGATACCGACTATGCTCCTGCCAATTAACACCGCGGCATAGCCATCGGTATGACCCCTCGCAGCAGTATTTTTTGTTTCACCAATACCCAGTACATCAGCTGCGGCAACTATATATCCCTTTTTGACTAATTTTTCTATTTCGCCTCCTGCTTCGGCATCGGTAACTTTCCCTTTTGAATGAAGATAAACTATTGCAGGATGTTTCGCCTGGTTATCATCAGGTTTAAAAAGGAGAACAGGAATAGCATAATCCGGACTTTCTCCCGGGATGGCATCCAACTCCACAGTATATCCATCTCTCTGGTACCTGCCGTTAATAAAGGCGCCTTCCTTATCCCTCGAAGGAGTAATATACCCTGAAATTTCCTTAGCCTTTATGGTAACTTTGTCGAGATGTTTTACAATATTTTTTCGCGATTGTTCAAGATTCTCTACCAGTTTTTCAGATTCTTTTTTGTTAAGGTCAAAAATCATTTTCCCACCTTTGTAGGTCGCCATCTGGCCCGTTGGCGTTACAGTCAATTCTTTTACTGAAGGTAAATCAGTCTTCTCTTCAGCGGGGTTACCGGGCAAATTGAAATGTTTCTGGAAAAAGGCATAAATAGCCAACCTTATTTTCGGGGTCATCGAATGTTTATAGTCATCTTCAACCAATTGTATATTATCTCCTTTCCCAAACGCATTATACATTTTTTTTCCTTCCCTGAGTGCTTCACGGGCTCCTTGTAGTGCCATATATTCATCCCGTGATGTGAATGACATCAATGTCGGCTTTGGGCACCTCACTTCCAACAGGTCTTCAAATGCTATACCTTTTGCCAGGCTATGAATCAATACGGTTTCCGCATCCCCGACTCCTTTGGTTTCGATCTGCCTTTTGTAGGCGGTAGCCCAGCTGCATGGTATGGCCACTTTCACCCTGTCGTCAAATGCCCCTAAATACGAGGTTACAGTTCCACCTCCGGAAAAGCCCGTTACTCCAATATTATCAGGATCCACCTCTTTACGGGTAAGCAGGTAATCGATGGCCCTGATACCGTCCCAGATAAAATATTTTGCGGCCGAACCTCCCGATAAAAAACAAATATTCCCAAAATAACAGTGTTCAATAACTGAGTATCCTATGGCCGAGAATTTTATTTCAGGATCATAATATTGCACATGCTCGCCCTGTCCTAACGGGTCTATTGCAAATACGATCATTCCCTTCTTAACAAGATTAGTTATAATGACCTGGTAGTATTCTTCCCTGAAGGATGCCTGGTCATGTCCGAAAACATTCAGGATTGCCGGAGCTTTGCCATTTATTTTATCAGGTATATAAAGACAGCCTGTTTCATAAAACCCCGGAACGGGCTCATAAATGATCTTCTCGATCCTATAACCTTCTTTTTGTACGACACCGGTAATCTCCGGATTCAAAGCCTCTTTCTTTGGGAAGGGCCCGACTATTTCCTTTAGTTTATCCTTAACTAACTGTTGCCTCTTTAGCCAATCGCTTTTGGTTTTTAATTTAGCTATCTGTTCGTCCCTGGTCTTATAATATTTTTCCGCTTGCCTGGTAAGATGGTTAAGTACCAAACTCCCCGGGTTATTCCATGTTATCCAGTGCTGAAAGACATTCAGGTTCTCCTCTTCCTTTTTCGCGGTAACAACTTTTTTGACTTCATTAGTTGCGGAATCTGTTTGAGCAAAAAGAGCTCCTGGTGTCAAAAACATACAGAGAAAAAAAATGAGGTAACCATAACGTATCATCGTTGTTGCCGCACGTGCTACGTGAGAATTATTTAAGTAGATACCGTTCGATTTTAACCTGGGTAATACCATTTCATGAATAGTTATTTTCATACCTTTTTTTTATTGACATTAAAGTCGTAATTATTTTTGATTTTACCGCTACTTCATTTTACATTTTATTTCATCAACTCCCCGTACATTTTTATACCATTTTTAAAAGAATCCAAAACTTCCTGCCTGGCTTCCTTTGACGGGAATCTGCCGGAATTCTTGAGCCAGGAGATTGCATTTTCAAGATATTTTATGAAATATTCAGCGTCTTTTACAGAACGAATTGGCTTGTTGTCAACTATTACATAACCAGGGCTGGTATGTGCAAAGGCAGTTTCGGGCCTCAAAGTTCCGTAATACCTGTTTAACAGTGTTGGGCCACCGCCATCATCACGGCGTTTTGCAAAACTTACTCCTTCAACCCTGTCTTTTTGATTGTACTGATGTGTTCTTGCTGCGATCCAGGCACTTTTACCGGCCTTGTATTCAATCTCAAGTTTTGCATGATACTGCCCTTTCTCAATTACCTTTTCTGCGATCACCTCACCATTGGCAACAATTTCAAGTCTGTCAAGAGGCAACTGGCTAAATACTTCAGCAACTATTTTTACAGTAGCCGGTTCTGAGATATTAATTTGTTCGCCGGGGTTTTTATCATTAATTGTACAAAAAAGCATTGGTGAATTGGTGATAAAAGTATTACCTCTATCTAATGCATCTATCCAGCTTTGATAATTGAATTTCCCTTTTATTGAAGCATAAACCCTGTTACCTCCAATTGTGACCCAGTTACTCATTTTGTCTGTTCCTGCACTCGCAGGAATCTTCAAACCACAATTCAGAAGCCTGTACCATAATCTCAATCCCGAATTCATGCGCAGGTCAGGCACCACATGGGAAACAAATATTGGCGCATCAAACGGATCTATAGTGCAAAGCAATTCAACAGCATCTACCTTCTTCAACACAATAGCAAGGGGGCCTTCCAGGGCAGGCCAGGCCGCAAAATGAGCCCACGATACATGACCCCCCTGGGCGTGTGCCTGGTCCATCGCTTTTATGTTGAGGGGATAGTGGTATTCCCTCATAGTCTTTACAGGTTCTATCAATTTTTTCAGATTTAATAAATTCAAATGTCCCAGGTCGTCCTGCCTGTATTCCTGGTTTAAATAAACTATATGAAGAGAATCAGAAATAGGCTCGGGAGCTCCGCGGAAACTAGCCTCGTCGCCTGTGAAATCAGAGATTAGAATATTGCAGACATTGACATCTTCTGCTTTCATTTGTAATAATGCTGTTGCCGAATCAATATAGTGGGTATGTACATCGCCGCTGTACCATGTATGGCCTGCGGGAAATTCAAACCATTTTTCCAATTTAATATCAAGAGTATCAGGTTCGTCAGAGATATTAATTATTGTGTCGAAAAAACGGTAGGCGAAACCTTTTACTACTTCAAATCTTATCGCTTCCTTTTCTGGAAGATTTATTATGAAAGTTCCTTCTATATACGCAAATCTCCTGTTATTATCAAGTATCACATCTCCTTCATGGTGGATATCCCCTTCATGTATAGCAATAGGAAAATCAATGCGGTGGCCCTCCGGAGCATAATAAACTGAGTCATGCCCTGTTACCCTGATCCTGGCAGCCGTGGGTTTACCATACTCGTCCAGGACCCGCATAATAACTTTTTTTTGAGCAGCGCCATCTACATTGCCGAAACACGGGGAGAGGGGCCAATATATAAATATTGACCCCAATAATATTATGCTTGAAATAAAGCCTTTATACATTTTAAAGCTTTTTGATTGATTAAACCTATAAATGGTACATTAAAGGGTTTCGATTCATTTCCGGTAAAAAGTGACTGTACCATTCAAAGCTGTGATTCATTTGTTGAATAAAAGCCCTCAGGAATCGGTTTAATTCTTTGTGCAATTTAATTTTGCTGTCATAGTATCTAACCTGCATCTGCGTTTGAATAACATCCTGGTGGGTACGTCTCCTAATCCCTGAATCAAATAATCACATAGGAGTTCATAAGCGGTGATAGAAAATCAAAGCATAAAACCTATCACCTTCAAATGTAAATCGTTTTCTGAAATTGCTTTGGAAAATCTGAAAGAAGTTGTGACAAATACGAGTTATCGAACTCAAATGTGCAATTAGTAGTACATGATGGACTGGGGGAGGGTAGGAAATAGAGAAATATCATTATTAAATACTAAAGCATAAAGCAAGTACATGCCTGCCAAATGAAAAATCCCGGTTGATCGCATGGAAGTCGTCGAAGCTATTAGTAAGCAGGTAAATATTTTTTCAAGTACTTGGAATTATGACTAAATATATTTTACTTTGTATTTCAAAGTACTTTTTATCTTTTGGGAATGAACGGCCCTAACTGATCAGAATTGAAGATTGACTAAAAAGTTTTAAAAAATAAACTCATGAAAGACGAAATACTCACCCATCTAAACGACCCCAGGCAACTCGAAAAGTTATACCGAACTAACAAGCTGTCTTTTAAGAGAGAGTTCAGTACGCTTTACCCGGAGGTTAAAGGCAACACACTCGCTGATTTCTGGAATGAAAGGCTGAATTACGAAAGTGATGAGATTAACTGGGGCACACGCCGGGAATTATTATTTGTGATAATTGCTTCGCTGCTGGCAGGTGTTATCGCAAAGCTGCCGGCATTTTTACCTGTAAGCGAAGACTTTTTCTATCCCAGAAACATCGGTATTATTATTTTTCCTGCGCTAATGGCTTACTTTGCCTGGAAGAATAAATTATCAACAGGTAAAATCGCTTTTATTGTTGGCCTGACCCTCGTTGGATTAATTTTCATCAATTCCCTACCCAATGTTAAGAAAAGCGATACTTTGATTTTATCATGCATTCATTTACTCCTGTTTCTATGGTGTATACTAGGTTTTGCTTTTGTTAGTGAGAAGGGAAATAATGAAGAGAAGCGGCTTAGCTTTTTAAAATATAACGGCGACCTGGTAGTCATGACGACGCTCATCCTGATCGCAGGCGCAATCCTGAGCGGTATAACCATTGGGCTTTTCTCGCTGATTGGCTTTAATATTGAAAAGTTGTATGTTCAATATATTGTAATTTTCGGGCTTCCCGCTGCACCCATTTTGGGCACATATCTTACCCAGACCAATCCACAGCTGGTAGGTAAAGTGTCACCTGTAATTGCTAAAATATTCAGTCCGCTGGTTTTAGTGATGCTGGTGGTATATCTCATCGCAATGGTTTCTTCAGGGAAAAATCCTTATAATGACCGGGAGTTTTTACTGATTTTTAATGCATTATTGATTGGCGTTATGGCCATCATTTTCTTTTCTGTTGCCGAAATATCTAAGACAACTAAAAGTCCGACTGAAATTTGGGTTCTTTTTCTGTTATCTGTTGTAACCGTAGTTGTTAATGGCATTGCGCTGTCTGCCATTTTGTTCCGGATTTCAGAATGGGGAATTACGCCCAATAGAGCTGCAGTTCTGGGTGGTAACGTCTTAATTTTAATAAATCTGCTCTTAGTAACTGCCCAACTGTTCAGGGTACTTTCAAAGAAAGCTAACATAACCGGGGTCGGAAAAGCCATTTCCTTCTACCTGCCCATTTACTTCTTATGGACAATTATCGTGACTTTTATATTTCCGTTTATATTTGGATTTAAATAAAGAAACAGATCAAAAGCAATAGCTTTTACTTATTGTGCACGGATCAACAATGCTAAAAAAGATCAGCAGATTTTAAATATATTTTTTATCCTTATACTTTGAATTACGAAGTTTTTTAAATAACATAGAAATTTAAAACACCACGAGTATTAGCTGCAGATACCCCACCAGCCATTCATCTCAATAAAAAATCATGGCAAAATTCCAGCTTCCCTTAAGAGGAAGCTAAACAGGAAGTGTTAGATTCGTTTAAAAAATGTATTGAAATGTACAGAGAGTTAGCTAAATAACATATTATATGCAGCAATTAAGATATACCCGAATGAAAAAAATAATTCTGCTTCTTTTTGTTTTCCCGGTAGTTGTTTTTGCACAACCTGCAAAAGTTTTAGATATAGAAAAGGATGAGAAATGGTTTGGAGGAGCGGTTAATGAAGCTCACAAAATGCCCTTTAAAAATGGTTATGCTATAAATCTTTATGGAGACAATAAAGGCAACCAAACTTCTCCATTATTTTTATCTTCCACCGGGCGATATATCTGGAGCGAAGAGCCCTTTGAGTTTACACTTAAAGATGGAAAAATAATTTTAAGCAAAGCATTAGGTGAAATAGAAATAGGGCGAAGTGGCACCACATTGGCGCAATCCTTTAAGGCCGTTAGCCACCAGTTTTTTCAAGCCGCAGGAATGTTGCCGGATACTTTACTTTTTTCAAAACCCCAATATAATACCTGGATTGAATTAGTATATAACCAGAACCAGGGCGATATTTTAAAGTACGCTCATTCTATTATCACCAATGGCTTCCCGCCCGGGGTTTTGATGATTGATGATAATTGGGCAAACGATTATGGGAACTTTAAATTCCGCCTGGAGAAATTTCAGGACGCAAAAAAAATGATTGAAGAGTTGCATGGCATGGGCTTCAAGGTTATGCTGTGGATTTCGCCGTTTATCTCTCCTGATTCAGAGGTTTTCAGGGAGCTTCGAAGTAAAAAGTTTTTATTACTGGATAACAATGGTGATACAACATTGTCCTGGAAAAATGCTGAAAAGCCTGCAATTATAAATTGGTGGAACGGTTTTAGCGCTTTGATGGATTTCACTAATCCGGAAGCGGTAAACTGGTTTAATAAAGAATTGGATCGGCTAGTTAAAAGCTATGGTGTTGACGGCTTTAAATTCGATGGAGGAGATATGGAATATTATCCTTCAAATATTGTGTCTTAT
>Ga0068860_100005662_pt1 | contig 12618 bp, 9 predicted proteins | sample KBSSwiS32_FD_66597 | JGI IMG/M metagenome (GOLD analysis project Ga0068860, IMG submission 66597) | Switchgrass rhizosphere microbial communities from Kellogg Biological Station, Michigan, USA - KBS Switchgrass S3-2 | ecosystem: Host-associated > Plants > Roots > Rhizosphere > Soil ... | reverse complement strand
GCACTGATCGCCGAAGACGAGCCGCTGATGCGCGAGCGTCTGAAGGAGAAGCTGGCGGAAGTCTGGCCCGAGCTTGTCATCGTTGCCGAAGCCGAGGATGGCGAGCAGGCGCTGGAACAGTTCGCACAGCATCGTCCGCAGCTCGCCTTCCTCGATATCCGGATGCCGGGGCTGACCGGCCTCGACGTGGCGGCCGCGATTGGCGCCGAATGTCACGTTGTCTTCATCACCGCCTACGATCAGTACGCGCTGCAGGCATTCGAGGCCGGCGCCGTCGACTACCTGTTGAAGCCGGTCGAGACCGATCGGCTCCGCACGATGGTCGAGCGCATCCAGCGCAAGCTCGAGACGCCGCCGATCGATCTGTCGGCGCTGGTGGCGCAGCTGCGTGCTTCGGTGCAACCCGGGTCCGCATGGATGAAATGGATCAAGGCGGCGGTGGGCAAGCAGGTGAAGCTCATCCCGGTGTCCGACGTCGTCTACTTCCAGTCGGATACCAAGTACACGCGCGTGGTGCTGGCGAGCGGTGAAGCGCTGATCCGGACGCCGTTGAAGGACCTGCTCGCCGGACTCGATCCCGACAAGTTCTGGCAGGTGCATCGAGGCACGATCATCAACCTCGACGCCGTGGCAGGCGTGCTGCGCGAAGACGCGGAGCGGCAGTTCATCCTGCTCAAGAATCGCCAGGAAAAGCTGCCGATCTCGCGGCAGTTCACCCACCTCTTCAAGCAGATGTAGCGGCGCGAGCTTCGATCCCGACGCCGCGAGCAAGCGCGAGTCGGCGCCGGAGGCCGACACGCAGGCACCGCGATTCTGGATGCAAATGCAGGGAGGCCGAGGTTCCGGCGCGCACGCGCGCGACCGCGACCGGACTGCTAGAATTCGCGTACTCGCGTCGCGCCGGTGCGCGGCGCACATGTGAACCGTTGCCCGCCATGCGCCCCGTCGCCATTTTTCGCTTCTCGCCGACCGAAACGCCGGGCCGCTTCGGCGCATGGCTCACCCAGCAAGACATCCCGTGGGAGCTCGTGCCCCTGGACGAGGGCGTGTCCGTGCCTGCGAGCCCTGCCGCTTTTTCCGGCATCGGCATGATGGGCGGACCGATGAGCGTCAACGATCAGTTGCCGTGGGTGGCGCCGCTGTGCAACCTGCTGCGCGACGCGATATCGGACGGCGTTCCGGTGATCGGCCACTGTCTCGGCGGCCAGTTGATGGCGAAAGCGCTGGGCGCGCGCGTGAAGCGCATGGAGCTGCCGGAGATCGGCTGGCTCCATGTCGACGTGTGCGATCGTGGTGCGCGGCGTGAATGGTTCGGTGGGTTGCCGCGCTTCGCCGCGTTCCAATGGCACTACGACGCGTTCGACTTGCCGGCGATGGCCACGCGCGTCCTGACCAACGATGTCGCCGTCAATCAGGCGTTCGTGATCGACGATCGGCATGTCGGCTTCCAATGTCATATCGAGATGACGCGCGACCTGGTCGAGACGTGGTGCCGGCTGGGCGCGAACGAGCTGCCGGCGCGCTCCAGCGCGCATCGGCAGAGCGCCGCGGATCTGCAAAGCGATCTCGACGCGCGCCTTGCGGCCCTCGGCGAGGTGGCGGACGGCGTCTACGAGCGCTGGGCGCAGGGGCTCCTCAGGTAATGCCGTCGATCCGTGCGTTGCCCGACCTGCTGATCAACCAGATCGCCGCCGGCGAAGTGGTCGAACGGCCGGCCGCCGCGTTGAAGGAGCTGCTCGAGAACGCGCTGGACGCGGGCGCCGCGCAGGTCGATGTCGATCTCGCCGCGGGCGGCGTCAAGCGTATCCGGGTCGCCGATAACGGCGGCGGCATCGAGCGCGAGGACCTGGCGCTCGCCGTGGCGCGCCATGCGACGTCGAAAATCATGTCGGTGATGGACCTCGAAGCGATCGCTTCGCTGGGGTTTCGCGGCGAAGCCCTGGCGTCGATCGCTTCGGTGTCGCGCCTTGCGCTCGCGTCCCGCGCCATCGGCAAGCCGCACGCATGGCGCATCGAGGTCGAAGGCGGGACGGTCACGCCGGTGTCGCCGGCCGCGCTGGCAGTCGGGACGACGGTGACCGTCGAAGAGCTCTTTTTCAACACGCCGGCGCGGCGCAAATTCCTGCGGACCGAAGCGACGGAGTGGGCGCACTGCGACGAGGCGTTCCGCCGTGTCGCGCTCGCGCATCCGGCCGCCGCGTTCACGTTGCAGCACAATGGCCGTGTCGTGCATCGCTTGGTCGCAGGGGGCCGGCAGGCGCGCGTGGAGCAACTATTGGGTGACGCCTTCGTCACGCACGCGGCGCGCGTCGATGCGGATGCCGGTGGCGTGCGGTTGACAGGGTTTGCCGTGCGTCCGGCCTATGCGGCGCAAGGCGGCGGCCAATTCATCTTCGTCAACGGCCGCTTCGTGCGCGATCGCGTGTTGCAGCACGCACTGCGCGAAGCCTACCGCGACGTGCTGCATCACGACCGGCAGCCCGCGTACGCGCTGTGGCTCGACGTCGATCCGCGGCGTGTCGACGTGAACGTGCATCCGCAGAAAATCGAGGTTCGCTTCCGCGACTCCGGAGCGATCCATCAATTCGTCCGGCATGCGGTCGAACGCGCACTCGCGGCCAATGCCGCGGAGCAGCCCGCGGTGTCGGCGGCGGAGCGGCTGGGCGCGACTGCCGCGCAGTGGCCGCCGATCGGTGCTTCGCGCGACGGATATGCGCAAGCGGTTGCCGGTTCCGGCACGGCGCCTGCATGGGGGCGGACGCAAACGCCGCTTGCCATCGATGCCGCCGAACCGTCGGCGTTCTATGCGAAGCTGTTCGGCGCCCGCACGGACGCGAACGCGCTGCCGTTGCCTGCCGACGATCCGCATCCCCTGGGCTTTGCGCTCGCGCAATTGCACGGTGTGTACATCCTCGCGCAGAACCGCGCGGGCCTGGTGCTGGTCGACATGCATGCGGCGCACGAACGCATCATGTACGAGCGCCTGAAGAATGTGGCCGCCACGCATCTTCCGGTGCAGCCGCTGCTGGTGCCGGCGACGTTTGCCGCCGAGCCGCTCGAAGTGGCGACGATGGAAGAGAACGAGGAAACGCTGGCCACGCTGGGCTTCGCGATGTCGGCGCTCGGCCCCGGCACGCTGGCGGTGCGCGGGATTCCGGCGCCGCTGACCGACGCCGATCCGACCGCGCTGGCGCGCGCCGTATTGCACGAGATCCGCGAATTCGGCGGCACGCAGGCACTGTCCGCGCGCCGCGACGAGTTGTTGTCGACGATGGCCTGTCATGGCGCGGTGCGTGCCAATCGGGCGCTTCAGGTACCGGAAATGAACGCGCTGCTGCGGCAGATGGAAGCGACCGAACGCTCGGGGCAATGCAACCACGGCCGGCCGACGTGGTATCAGCTCGCGCTTCCCGATCTCGACCGGCTGTTCATGCGCGGGCGCTGACGTTTCACGCACAACACGCACCGTATTGCTGATGGGCCCGACCGCGTCGGGCAAGAGCGCGCTCGCAATGGCGCTCGCGGAGCGCTTCGCCGGCGAAATCGTCACCGTCGATTCCGCGCAGGTGTATCGCGGCATGGACATCGGCACGGCAAAGCCGTCCATCGCCGATCGCGCCCGCATTCCGCATCACCTCATCGACATTGTCGAGCCGACGCACGCGTATTCGGCCGCGCGCTTCGTCCGCGATGCGCGCGCCGCGATCGCCGATATTCGCGCACGGTCGCGCACGGCCATTCTCGCCGGCGGCACGATGCTGTACTTCAAGGCGTTGACCGAAGGGCTCTCGGCACTGCCGCCATCGGATGCCGCGGTGCGCGCGCGGATCGATGCACGTGCGGAACGTGAAGGCTGGCCGGCGCTGCACGCCGAATTGGCGCGCGTCGATCCGGCCACCGCCGCGCGGTTGCCGGCCACCGACGCGCAACGCATTCAGCGCGCGCTCGAGGTCTACACGCTGACCGGTGAGCCGCTGTCGGCCCTGCAAGGACGCCGCGAACCGGCCGGCGCGGCCCTGGGTCCGCTGATCGCCATCGCGTTGCTGCCGCCGTCGCGCGCGCGGCTGCATGAAACCATCGCGCAGCGCTTCGACGCCATGCTGGCGGCGGGGCTGGTCGACGAGGTGCGTGGATTGCGCGCGCGGCATGCGCTGAGCCCCGAGCTGCCGTCGATGCGCTGCGTCGGCTACCGGCAAGCATGGGAATTCATCGATGGCGCCATCGATGCTGCACAGCTGCGCGACAAGGGAATCGCCGCAACGCGGCAGCTTGCCAAGCGCCAGCTTACGTGGCTGCGCGCCACGCCCGCGATGGCCTTCGATCCCGAGCGCGGGGATCTGGTTGCGGCGGTGACTGACAGTGTGCGTGCTGCTATGCAATAATCTACATCCCGCCCGTTTCGGATACGCCCCAGAACGCGCGGCGAACATGACCGCGCGCACGCTTTACGACAAATTGTGGGACAGCCACGTGATCCGCGAAGAGGCGGACGGCACGGCGCTGCTTTATATCGACCGTCACCTCGTGCACGAGGTGACCAGTCCCCAGGCGTTCGAAGGGTTGAAGCTGGCTGGACGCAAGCCATGGCGCATGCAATCGGTCGTGGCGACCGCCGATCACAACACCCCGACCAAGGATTGGGCCCGCGGCATCCAGGATCCGATCTCGCGCACGCAGGTCGAGACGCTCGATGACAACATTCGCGAGCATGGATCGAAGGCGTACTTCCCATTTCTCGACCGGCGGCAGGGCATCGTTCACGTCATCGGGCCCGAACAGGGCGCGACCCTTCCCGGAATGACCGTCGTCTGCGGCGACTCGCATACCAGTACGCATGGCGCGTTCGCCGCGCTCGCCTTCGGCATCGGCACCTCGGAAGTCGAGCACGTGCTCGCCACGCAGTGCCTGCTCATCAAGAAAGCGAAGTCGATGCTGATCCGCGTCGATGGCCGCCTTGCGCCGGGCGTGACGTCGAAAGACCTGGTGCTCGCGATCATCGGCCGCATCGGCACTGCCGGAGGCCAGGGCTACGCGATCGAATTCGGCGGCGAAGCGGTGCGCGCGCTGTCGATGGAGGCGCGGATGACGATCTGCAACATGTCGATCGAGGCCGGCGCGCGTGCCGGCATGATCGCCGTCGACGAGCGTACGCTCGAGTACGTCAAGGGACGCGCGTTCGCGCCGTCGGGCGAGCTGTGGGACCGCGCGGCCGCGCAATGGCGCTCACTGCGCAGCGACGACGGCGCCCGCTTCGACACGACGCACGTGTTCGATGCGGCGACGGTGCGCCCGCAGGTTACCTGGGGCACGTCGCCGGAGATGGTCGTATCGATCGAGGATCGCGTGCCGGACCCGGACAAGGAGCGCGACGCGACCAAGCGCGAAGGCATCGTGCGCGCATTGCACTACATGGGATTGCAGCCGAACACGCAGATGACCGACATCCGGCTCGACAAGGTGTTCATCGGGTCGTGCACCAACTCGCGGATCGAAGATCTGCGCCTGGCCGCCGCGGTTGCGCGCGGCCGCCACGTCGCCAGCAGCATCAAGCTCGCGATGGTCGTGCCGGGTTCCGGCCTCGTGAAGGCGCAGGCCGAGGCCGAGGGTCTCGACCGCATTTTTCGCGACGCCGGCTTCGAATGGCGCGAGCCGGGATGCTCGATGTGCCTTGCCATGAACGACGACAGGCTCGAGCCGGGCGAGCGTTGCGCGTCGACGTCGAACCGTAATTTCGAAGGCCGCCAGGGTGCCGGGGGCCGCACGCATCTCGTCAGCCCGGCCATGGCCGCCGCCGCGGCGATTACCGGGCATTTCGTCGACGTGCGTCGACTGTTCTAGCCAAAGGAACGATGATGCTCGTACTGCTTGCGGGAATCGCCGTTTCGGTCACCGCGTGCAACACCATTGAAGGCGCCGGAAAAGAAGTCAGGGCCACGGGCCAGGCGAGCGAGAACGACGCCGACAAGCGCAACACATACTAGGGAAACATCGCCATGCATCCGTTTCGCGTCCACACAGGCCTCGTCGCGCCGCTCGATCGCGCGAACGTCGACACGGACGCCATCATTCCGAAGCAGTTCCTGAAGTCGATCAAGCGGTCCGGCTTCGGCCCGAACCTGTTCGACGAATGGCGTTACCTCGACAAGGGCGAGCCGGGTATGGACAACGCGAAGCGGCCGCGGAATCCCGAATTCGTGCTGAACGATCCGCGCTATCAGAATGCATCGATCCTGCTTGCGCGGAGAAACTTCGGGTGCGGCAGCTCGCGCGAGCATGCGCCGTGGGCGCTGTATGACCACGGCTTCCGGGCGCTGATCGCGCCGTCGTATGCCGATATCTTCAACAACAACTGCTACAAGAACGGCTTGCTGCCGATCGTGCTCCCGGAAACGCAGGTCGAGCGCCTCTTTGCCGACACCTTTGCCTTTCCGGGATTCCGGCTGACCGTCGATCTCGAACGGCAGACGGTGTCGACGCCGGACGGCGCGCTGGTCTTCGGGTTCGATGTCGAGCCGTTCCGCAAGCACTGCCTGCTGAACGGACTGGACGATATCGGTCTCACGCTGCAGCATGCCGACGCGATTCGCGCCTTCGAAACTAAACGTCTCGCCGATCAACCCTGGATATAAGACTTCTCCACGAGAAGCGGCGCCAGGGTAAAAGCGGCGCCGCTTTTTATTTATGGCTACGGAAAACGCATGAAGATCGCAATCCTGCCGGGTGACGGCATCGGACCCGAGATCGTCGGACAGGCACAACGCGTGCTCGACCTGTTGCGCGACGAGGGACTGCCGATCACGACCGAAACGGCGCCGATCGGCGGCGCCGGCTATGACGCGGCCGGGCATCCGTTGCCGCCTGCAACGCTCGAGCTCGCGCAGCAGGCCGACGCGGTGCTGATGGGCGCCGTCGGCGGACCGCAATACGACAAGCTGCCGCGCGGAATGCGTCCCGAGCAAGGGTTGCTCGCGATTCGCAAGGCACTGCACCTCTTCGCGAACCTGCGTCCGGCGATTCTGTATCCCGAGCTTGCCGCGGCCTCCACGCTGAAACCGGAGGTGGTCGCCGGGCTCGATCTCATGATCATCCGCGAATTGACCGGCGACATCTATTTCGGGCAGCCGCGCGGCCGGCGCACGAATGCGGCCGGCGCAGCGGAAGGCTTCGACACAATGCACTACAGCGTGCCGGAGATCGAGCGCATCGCCCGCGTGGGATTCGAGATCGCGCGCAAGCGCAGCAAGCGCCTCTGCTCGGTCGACAAGGCGAACGTGTTGGACACGAGCATCCTGTGGCGCGAAACGGTCAGCGCGCTCGCGCCGGAATATCCGGACGTCGCGCTGTCGCACATGTACGTCGACAATGCGGCGATGCAGCTTGTGCGCAACCCGAAGCAGTTCGACGTCATCGTGACCGGCAACATCTTCGGCGATATCCTGTCGGACGAGGCGTCGATGCTCGCCGGATCGATCGGCATGCTGCCGTCGGCTTCGCTGGACGCGGAGCAAAAGGGACTGTACGAGCCGATTCACGGCTCGGCACCCGACCTTGCAGGCCAGGACAAGGCCAATCCGCTGGCGACGATCCTGTCGGTGGCGCTGATGTTCCGTTACACGTTCGCCAACCCTGCCGTCGCGCTGCGGATCGAGCAGGCGGTGCGCCGCGTGCTGCAACAAAGGCACCGCACCGGCGACATCGCGCTGCCCGGCGAGAAGAGCATCGGCACGCGAGCGATGGGCGACGCGGTCATCGCGGCATTGCGGAGCGCATGATGGCGAGCCGGCGCTCCGCCATCCTCGTTCGTCGCGCCGAGCCGCGGGACGCAGAGGGCCTGCACGCGACCTTCTCGACGCCGCAGGCGCAGGCCGGCACGCTGCAGATGCCCTTGCCCTCGATCGAGCTGTGGCGGAAGCGCTTGTCCGACGTCACGGCGACCGATTACCTTCTGGTGGCCGAGGTCGACGGCGCGGTGGTCGGAAATCTCGGCCTCCATGCCGCGTCGACGTCGCCGCGCCGGAAGCACGCGGCGTCCATCGGCATGTCGGTGCACGACGATTGGCATGACCGGGGCGTGGGCAGCGCGCTGATGCGCGCGGCGCTCGACATCGCCGACAACTGGCACAACTACCTTCGGCTCGAGCTCACCGTGTACACCGACAACGCCGCGGCGCTTGCGCTGTACCGGAAATTCGGCTTCGTGATCGAGGGCACCCTCGAGGCATACGCGTTCCGCGACGGCCGCTATGTCGATGCCTACACGATGGCGCGGCTGCGCGGTGCTGCGCCTGCATCGTCAACATCTTCAACCACCAAGAACACGAAGAAAGGGCCCGAGACCCACAGGAAGGCGACCAAGACGGCGCGAAAACGGAAGGCTTCGTGAGCTTGGCGCAATTCTTCGTGTTCTTCGTGTTGAAGGCGTTCCTGATTGAAGGGAAATGATCATGCGAGTTGGCATAGTGGGTTGGCGGGGCATGGTGGGTTCGGTCCTCATGCAGCGGATGCTGGAGGAGCGGGATTTCGATCACATCGAGCCCACATTTTTTTCGACGTCGTCCGCCGGCGGCAAGGGGCCTTCCATCGGCCGCGATGCCCGGCCGTTGCTGGATGCGGGCGACGTGCGCGCATTGTCGGCGCAGGACACGATCATCACGTGCCAGGGTGGCGACTGGACCAGCGCGATGTACCCGAAGCTCCGCGAAGCCGGATGGAACGGCTACTTCATCGATGCCGCCAAGACGCTGCGCATGCAGGACGATGCGGTGATCATTCTTGATCCGGTCAACCGGCCGATCATCGACGCGGCGCTCGCCAGGGGCATTCGCAATTACATCGGCGGCAACTGCACGGTGTCGCTCATGATGATGGCGCTCGCCGGGCTGTTCGAGCGCGATCTCATCGAGTGGATGACGTGCATGACCTATCAGGCCGCGTCGGGCGCTGGCGCGCAGAACATGCGCGAGCTGCTGCAGCAGATGGGCGAGGCGCACCGTGTCGCCAAGACCCTGCTCGACGATCCGGGCTCGGCGATCCTCGACATCGATCGTGAAGTGGCCGGGATCCTGCGCGACGATCGCTTTCCCACCGAGCACATCGGCGTACCGCTGGCAGGCTCGCTCATCCCCTGGATCGACAAGGATCTGGGCAACGGCATGAGCCTCGAGGAGTGGAAGGGCGGCGCGGAGTCGAACAAGATCCTCGGCCGCTCCGAAGCCGACGCGATCCCGGTGGATTCGCTGTGCGTGCGCATCGGTGCGATGCGGTGTCACAGCCAGGCGCTGACGATCAAGATGCGGCGCAATCTGCCGCTGGCCGAGATCGAGACGCTGATCGGGGGTGCCCACGAATGGGTGAAGGTCATTCCGAATCGACGCGACGACAGCGTGCGCGAATTGACGCCCGCGGCGGTCACCGGCAATCTGGGCATTCCGGTCGGACGGCTGCGCAAGCTTGCCATGGGACCCGAATACTTGAGCGCTTTCACCGTCGGCGATCAATTGCTATGGGGCGCGGCGGAGCCGTTGCGGCGGATGCTGCGGATTTTGCTCGCACGCTAGCGTCGTCGCGTTGCGGTGGCGCGTTGTTTGCTACTAATCGCAGGAGCAAAGGGCGCGGCGCGCTGGCGCGTCGTCCTTTTTGCATGTTTTATGCGGCGCACGTAGCGTACAGTCGAACGTAGAAGTGAACAGGGTTCGACAGGAACGCAACAGCAGTCACAGCGCGCGCCGCCACTACATGTTGTATCTGACGATTTCCGATACGCTAGCGCTAGCGCTGGCCAATATCGCAACGGCATGAAGTTGCGGGAGATAGATGACGGGTAAACGCAAAAACCCAAGCTAATACCGGGGTTTAGCTTGCACCGCTAAGCCCATGATGTTAAGTTAGCTTGAGCCATTGATGCGTTTCCGAAGGGGGCGGTATGCGCGTGAAACCTATCCTTAAATACGGCTTGATTGCCGGCGCCCTCGCGCTGCCAGGGGCGGCGTACCCGCTCGGGCTCGGCAGGCTCACCGTCGAATCCTTTGTCGGCCAACCGCTGGTTGCACGCATCGAATTGCTATCTTCGTCGAAAGACGAGTTGGACACGCTCTCGGCCAAAATCGCCGATCCGTCGCTGTACCGGCAAAACAACCTCCAATATCAAGGCGTGCTGTCGCGCACGCGGGTCACGCTCGAGCGCGGAACCGGTGACACCGCATTTCTCAAAGTGACGTCCGGAGCGCCGGTCAGCGAGCCGTACCTCGATCTGCTCGTCGAAGTGAACTGGTCCTCCGGTCGCGTCGTCCGTGACTACACATTCCTGCTCGACCCACCAGGTTCGCCCGCGCCGACGGTCGAGCCGGTTACGCCGCTGCGTTCGGGCACGGCACCCGCCGCACGTGCGCAGCCGGCGCCCGCCGCCGCGGCGCCCGCAACCGCCGCCGCGCCGCGCGCGCAAGGCGATACGTATGAAGTGAAGCGCGGCGACACGCTGTCGAAGATCGCCAAGGATTACAAACCCGAAACCGTCACGCTCGACCAGATGCTGGTCGCGTTGTTCAAGAGCAATCAGAACGCGTTCGACAACGGCAACATGAACCGGCTGCGCTCCGGTGCGATCATCACGATCCCCAACGCGGTCGAAGCATCGGCAGCGCCAGCGCCCGAAGCCACCAAGGTCGTGCGCGTGCAGGCCGCCGATTGGCGCGGCTATCGCGATCGCGTCGCTGGGGCGGCGCCGACGGTGGAAGAAGGCGCGAGCCGCGCGGCCGGTGGACGGATTGGTACCGCGGTCGAGGAAAAGACGCCGGCCGTACGTCCGGGCAGCGATCAATTGCGCGTGTCCAAGGATGCCGGCACGGCCAAGGGCGCGGGTGTCGCGGAATCCAACGTCGCGCGCGACGCGCAGCTGCGCGAAGCACAAAGCCGTATCGCGGAACTGGAACGGACGCTCAAGGATCTCCAGCGCGCCGTCGAGCTCAAGAGCCCGACGATGGCGCAATTGCAAACCCAGGCGGAGCCGGCAAAGGGCAAGGCTGCCCCGGCGCCCGTGACGCCCGCGCCGGCACCGATCACCGTCGCGCCGCCCGTCGTCGTGCCCGCTCCGGTGACACCGCCTCCGAAAGCTGCGGAGCCGCCGAAGGCTGAACCACCCAAGGCGGTCGAGCCCGCGAAAACGGAGCCGCCGAAAGCGGAGCCACCCAAGGCGGAGCCACCTAAAGCGGAACCGCCCAAGGCAGTCGAGTCGCCGAAGGCCGAGCCACCGAAGGCCGAGCCACCCAAGGCCGCAGAAGCCCCCAAGGTCGAGCCGCCGAAGGCGACGCCACCCAAGGCTGTTGTGAAAGCGCTGCCGAAGGAGTCGCCCGGATTCTTCGACGAGTTTCTTTCGAATACGCCGGGATGGGCGATCGGCGTCGGCGCATTGGCGGTGCTCGGCGGTATCGCGGCGCTGCTCGCTGCACGCCGGCGCAAGACGACCAAGTTCGAGGACAGCATCATTTCCGGCACCGACATCAAGACCAACACGGTGTTCGGTTCCACCGGCGGCGGCGTGGTCAACACCGGCGACAATTCGCTGGCGAGCGACTTCAGCCGCGAAGGTCTCGGAAACATCGACACCGACGAAGTCGATCCGATTGCCGAAGCCGAGGTTTACCTGGCCTACGGCCGCGATGCGCAAGCCGAGGAGATCCTGAAGGACGCGCTGAAGAAGGATCCGCAGCGGCAGGAGATCTATCTCAAGCTGCTCGAAATTCACGCGCAGCACAACAAGCCGTCGGCATTCGAGACGGTCGCATCCGAGCTCTATTCCGTCACCAGCGGTCAGGGCGAAGTCTGGCAGAAGGCGGTGGCGCTTGGCCGCCAGCTCGATCCCAACAATCCGATGTTCGCCGAAGGGGGCGTGCCTTCCGCGCGTCCGGCTGCGGAATCGGCCGTGTTCACATCCGCGGCCAACATCGATACGACGGTGAGGAAGCCGATCAGTCCCGAGCAGGGCCTCGAATTCCAGATGGACGAGGAAATCTCGATCTCGCCGACCTCCGGTGCACAGCCCAAGACGCCCGCGGACATCCTGGCTGGCGCGGAATCCGAGCTCGAGAAGACCGCCAAAGCCACGCACTCGATGAGTGATTTCGATCCCGACCAGACGATGAGGCTTCCTGTTTCGGGCGCCGCTGTCGCCGCAGCGATGGACGCCGGCACGCCGAAGTCGGAGCCGACCACGAGCACCGACAAGGCCGCGGCGGCCATGGAAACTGCCCTCGAAGCGGCAAAGTTCGATCTCGATTTCAAGCTCGACGACGCCGAAGCGCCGGCGCCGTCGGCCAAGCCGCGGGAACCAATGCTGGAAACCGCAACCGTCACCGCGACCGGCACGGGGGCGCCCGCGCAGCTGACGCGCCCCGCTGCGGCGCTGGAACTCGACAAGCTCGATCTGTCGTTCGATCCGGAACGCACGACATTCGAGGATCCGACGCCGTCGGTGCTCGATGGACAATGGCACGACGCGGCGACCAAGCTCGACCTCGCGAAGGCCTACCAGGAGATGGGTGATGTCGAAGGCGCCCGCGAGATCCTGCAGGAAGTCCTGCACGAGGGCGACGATCAGCAGAAGGCGGAAGCGAAATCGCTGCT
>Ga0068860_100005661_pt1 | contig 12619 bp, 8 predicted proteins | sample KBSSwiS32_FD_66597 | JGI IMG/M metagenome (GOLD analysis project Ga0068860, IMG submission 66597) | Switchgrass rhizosphere microbial communities from Kellogg Biological Station, Michigan, USA - KBS Switchgrass S3-2 | ecosystem: Host-associated > Plants > Roots > Rhizosphere > Soil ... | reverse complement strand
CCGTCTTACGAGCAGGGCTGGAACGCCATTAATGAACTGATCCGATCGGACACGACCTGGAATGGTTACGAAAGAAATTGTTTTTTTGCGAATAATGGCGATGGGACCTTTTCCGAGGCAGCCGGAGCGGTGGGGATGGATTTCCCCGACGATAGCCGGTCGTTCGCGCTTGCGGATATCGATCACGACGGCCGCCTGGAAGTGATTTTGAAAAATCGGAACGCGCCGCAACTGCGAGTCTTGTGCAATGCGATGACCGCGATTGGCGACTCGATTGCGTTCCGTTTGCGCGGGACAAAAAGCAATCGGGACGCGATCGGCGCAGCGGTAACGGTCGACGCAGGGGAAAGACGACAGACGAAATACCTACAGGCAGGATCGGGATTCCTTTCGCAGCACTCGAAAGAGATTTTCTTTGGACTCGGCAAGATCGCGAAACCTGTGCGCGCTACGGTCCGCTGGCCAAGCGGCTCCCAGCAATCCTTTACTGGGCTGATGCCCGGGAATCGAATCACGATCGAAGAGGGCGCTGACAAGTTTGAGGCCAAGCCTTTCGCTGCTAGAGCCGCTGCGGGGGAGCCTCCGCCGGCGGGCCGGGAGAGATCGAAAGTGCAGAGCACCGCTTCCGAGACATGGTTGATCGAACCACTGAGCGCACCGGAATTTTCATTGCCGGATTTGGGAGGAAGCTCCGTCAATTTGAAATCATTTCGCGGCGTGCCCGTGCTGCTGTACCTGTGGAACGCGGACTCCCCCGAATGCGCGGAACAGCTGCAAGCCTTCCAAAAGCGGCGGGCGTTGCTTGCGTCGACTGGGCTGCACATCGCGGCGATTCATATCGGTGAATCAGCGAACGCGGCTGCTCTAGCTACAGCGGCCAGCAATGAAAAGTTCTCTTTTCCGGTTCTTCAAGCGACCCAAGAGGTCGCGGGCGTTCTTAACATTACCTGCCGATATCTCTTTGACCGGCGGAGGGATCTGGGATTTCCGACATCGCTTCTGGTCGATGCCGGCGGTCAGATCGTGAAAGTGTATCAAGGGCCCGTCAATCCGCAACGGCTCGTGGAGGACGTGAAGCTGATTCCGCGCACCCCAGCAGAGCGCCTGAAAAAAGCGCTCCCTTTCGAAGGCAAGTTGTACGCCGACGTTTTTCGACGCAACGAATTCACTTACGGGGTCGCATTTTTTCAACGCGGTTATCTGGAGCAGGCGGCGTCGTCGTTCCGGCAAGTAATCGAGGCGAAACCGGATGAGCCCGAGGCCTACTACAACCTGGGAACCCTGTACTTGCGAAAAAACGATCTCACCGAAGCGCAGCGCTACCTGGAGCAAGCGGTAAAGTTGAGACCCGACCATGCCGAGGCATGGAACAATCTGGGAATGATCGCCGCGCAACAAGACCGATCGGAGCAGGCCATCGGTAGTTTCCGCCAATCGCTAAAGCTGAGGCCAGACTACGTAATCGCGCTGCTGAATCTAGGCAATTTTTATCGTCGCCAGGAAGCGTACGGGGAGGCCGAGAAGATGCTGAGGCGGGCGCTTGAGTTGGAGCCGGACAATCCGGAGGTCAATTACAGTGTGGGCATGCTGTCGGCGCGGGAAAATCAAATGGATCGTGCGACGCAGCATTTGCAGCGTGCCATCGACTTGCGCCCCGAGTATGCCGATGCGCTCAACAATCTCGGCGTGCTTTTCGTGCGGCAGCGTCGTTACTCGGAGGCGAAGGAGCGATTCGAGACGTGCATCCGAGTCGCGCCGAATTTCGATCAGGGGTATCTCAACCTCGCTCGCCTTTACGTACTGCTGAGCGACAAGCCAAAAGCAAGAGAAGTATTGCAGGCGCTGCTGCAAAAGCAGCCGGAGCATAAGATGGCTCAGCAAGCGCTGGAAATGCTAGATTAAAATTTCAGGTGGATTTGGAGCCGAGCAGAAAAGCCTTGGCGGAATGATGCTAGGAAAATCGTTCACATCAGATCATGAATGGAGCGGCGCGCGGCTGGTTCTGTTTTACGTGGCGGTGTTTACCATGCTGCTGGCTCCAGTGGCGGGTGCCCGGCGGCAGGCACCGGCTGCCGGGAACAAGCCTCGGCAATCGAGCAGCGCGCCGAAAGCCATAAAGAAGGACCCACGATTTGCGGAGATAGAATCGCTGCTACAACAGGGCGCCGTCGGTGAGGCAAAAAGAAAAGTACAGGAACAACTGGAAAGCGATCCGTCCAGCGTAGAAGCCTACAATCTGCTGGGCATCATCGATACGAGCCAGAAGGAATACGCGAACGCGCTCGAAGCGTTTCAACATGCGTTGCGGCTTGATCCGAAGTCGGCGCGAACGCACAACAACCTCGGGAATTTGTACGTTGCACAGGAAAAACTTGATGCGGCCGCAAAAGAATTTCGCACCGCATTGCGACTCGATCCCGCCAGCGGAGACGCGCACTATAACCTGGGATTGTTGCTGATGGCGAGGGGCTCCTCTGTCGAGGCCATCGGTCATTTTCAGCAGGTGCGTCCCATAAATCTGGCCACGCGCCTGAACCTCTTACGCGCGTACCTGCGCGCTGGGCGAACCACCGAAGGCCTGAAACTCGCGGCGGAGATTTCCGGGCAAAACAGCAACGATGTGGAGCTGCATTCGACGCTGGGAGCGCTTTTGGGATCGGAGAAGCAGTATCGCGCCGCGCAGCTTGAATTCGACAAAGCCAACGCGCTGCAACCGGAAAGTTTCGAGATCCTCTACAACCTGGGACAGGCTTATCTTCGCAGCCGCGACTACGCGAAGGCCGAATTGATTTTGAATCGCGCGCTGAAACTCAAACCCGACTCGGCGGAAACGCTTTATTTGCTGGCGCAAGTTTATGCCGACCAGGCCAAAGCTGTGGACGCGCTCGATCTGCTGGCACGCGCCCATAAGCTGGCACCGGAAAATACCGACGTAATCTTCCTGTTGGCGCGCGTGAGCATGTCTCAGAAATACTTCGAGGACGCTATCCCACTCCTGGAATCCGGGCTGAAGATTGCGCCGGCGCGCCCCGATTTGCACGCCGCATTGGGCGAGAGCTATTTCATGGCTGGCAAAACAGAGAAGGCCATTGAGGAATTCAAGACGCTGGTTGGATTGGATACATCGGCGCGCTCCTACGCATTTCTCGGTCTTTCCTACCGGCACTTGGGTCGGTTTGATGAAGCTCGAAAATACTTCCAGGAAGGATTGAAGAAAGACCCACGCAATGCATCCTGCCTGTTTAACATGGGCTTTATCGAAGAGCGGCAAGGGAACAACGCCGGGGCGGAGGAATTTTTTCAAAAAACCCTCAAGTCCAATCCGGATTTTGCCGATGCGCTGCTGGAATTGGCAAATCTGCGAATCGAGAACAAACGATTCGAAGAAGCAGCGCAGCTGCTGCGCCGATACGTCCGCGTGAGCCCGCAACCCGCATCCGGCTATTACAAATTGGCGATGGTCGAGCGCACCCTGCATCAAACCGAAGCTGCTCAGCGCGACCTGCAGGTATTCCAGACACTGTCGAAGGATATTTCGTCGGGGCCGCAGCCTTACCAGCATCTCTTCGACTATTTGAATAATCGGTCTACGCTCACGGCGCAAGATCGCACGCAGCTCGATCTGGCGCAACTGACCGAGCAAATCCAGAAGCACCCGGATCAACCCCAGGATCTTTACCTGCTGGCGGAAACTTACCTCAAGCTGGGACGGCGCGACGACGCGCTCAGGACGGTTGGGCAGCTGGATCAGTTGAGTGCCGGCGACTATCGAACGCAGACCGGCGTCGGCGTGCTCTTGGCGCGCTATCGTTTGTATGACCAGGCGATCCAGCACTTTCAGACGGCGCAGAAGGCCAATCCCGATTCCGACGATGTAAAATTCAATCTCGTCGACGCGTATTTCCGCAAAGGTTCGTATTCGCTGGCGTTGGAAATGGCCGGCCAGGTTTCCGAGAAGGGGCAGCAGGACGATGCGTTCCTGTCGCTGCTTGGTGACGTTTACGCGCACCTAGGCGACCACGCGCGGGCGGCGGAAATTTTCCGCAGCGCCATAGCCCGGAATCCTGACAACGATCAGTATTATCTTTCGCTGACACTGACGCAGCTCCGCCAGAATAACGTCAACGCTGCGGAGCAGACATTGCAGCAAGGACTGACTCGAATTCCCGGTTCGGGGAAAATTCTTTGGGGACTCGGAATCGTGTCGGTCCTCGAGGGCGACACCGGTCAAGCTGCGGCGCGATTCGAGCGCGCTGTGGATTTGTTGCCAGAGTGGCCGGGCAGCTATTCGACGCTTGGCGTCTTCTACTTCCAGACCGGTCAAATTACGAAAGCTCGTGAGGCGCTGAATCGGTTCAAAGGCAGCCATGCCGCGGGGTCGCTGGACGTGAGCCGCATCGAGGAGGCGCTGGCGCGGGCACCCGCTACGACCGGTTCTGAACCTGTGGCTATGTCTTCGATCGCAAAACAACAGTTCCTTCAACTGGCATTGTCGCTCGCGGACCGCACGTTGTGATGCGCTTGAAAGTTTCGTTCTGGTATCGCATCGCGCTCGCGTTCGGCGCGTTGGTGATAGCCGGTGCCAGCAGTACGATGTTGGGCCAGCAGTCGCGATCGGCAGCAACGACGGCGAAACAAGGGACGAAAAACACGCGGCAGGATGCACCAATCAAGGTGCAATACGTCGATGTGCGGCAAGCGGCGGGAATCACCTTCCAGCAAGATGCAACACAAACTGACGAAAAATACTATCTGGAGACCATGGGCACGGGAGTCGCTTGGCTCGACTACGATCAGGACGGCCTGATGGACTTGTTCTTCGTACAGTCGGCCGCTACGGACATCTACAAGCCACCGCACCCGCTACGCTGCGCGCTGTATCACAACAATGGTGATGGAACATTCACCGACGTCACAGAAAAAGCCGGTGTCGGCGGCCAGGGCCACTATGGTCAGGGCGTCGCGGTCGGTGATTTTGACAACGACGGCTACCCCGACATTTACGTCACCGGCTACCAGAGCGCTATCCTCTATCACAACAATGGCGACGGAACTTTCACCGATGTGACCGCGAAAGCCGGTGTTGCGGATGCCGGCGGATGGTCGACCAGCGCGGGCTGGTTCGACTACGACAAGGATGGCTGGCTCGATCTTCTGGTGACCAACTATATTGAATGGAGCCCGACGAACAATTTATGGTGCGGCGAAAAACGTCCCGGCTACCGTTCCTATTGCCATCCCGGAAATTACAAAGGGCAGAAAACGAAGCTGTATCACAACAATCATGACGGGACGTTCACCGACGTGAGCGAGAAATCCGGTGTTGGCAAGCCCGAATCGAAAGGCATGGGCGTGGTGCTGGCGGACTTTAACAACGATGGCTGGCCAGACATTGCCATCGCCAACGATACGTGGCCAAATTTCCTGTTCCTCAACAAGCATGACGGCACGTTTCAGGATGTGTCGCTGGTTTCCGGGCTGGCCGCCAGCGAAGACGGCCGCTACGAGGCAGGCATGGGCATCGACGCCGCGGACGTGGACGGTGACGGATGGCAGGACGTTTACGTAACGCATCTCGATTTCGAATTGAACCGCCTGTACCACAATTCTCAGAATGGAACGTTCGACGATTACACGTATAAGTCGGGCATCGGAAACAAGGCTATCCTGCTCAGCGGCGTTTCCATGAAATTTCTGGACTATGACAATGACGGGTGGCCGGACATCCTGCAGTTGAATGGCGCGATGCTGGATAACGTGCAGCTTTACCATGGGGAAGTTACTTACAAAGAGCCGCTGCTGATGTTTCGGAATCTGGGGAAGGGAATATTCGATAAGGTGTCGGACTCGCTGGGGCCGGACTTTGTGCGCCCAATCGCGGGGCGCGGCCTCGCGACAGGGGACTACGACAACGACGGGGATATCGACATCGCGACCAACAATCGCGGCGACTATCCTTCGCTTTTGCGCAACGACGGCGGCAATGCGAATCACTGGCTCGAGATTCTGCTGATCGGAACGAAGTCCAATCGTGACGGAATCGGCGCATCGCTAAAACTGACCGCCGAAGGCGTAACCCACGTGGAGCAAGCCAAGGGCGGGATGGGCTATATGTCGGCGAACGACCCTCGAATTCAGTTTGGTCTGGGAAAGCGGACGAAGATTGACGCGCTGGAAATCACGTGGCCCAGCGGCCAAGTGGACAAGCTAACGAATGTTCCTATCGACAAAATCATCGCGGTCAAGGAAGGCGTGGGCATCGTAGCTCGCTCGTTCCCCAAGATAGCGAGCAAATGAGCTCGCGACGGCGCTTCCTCGGGTCTTCACTGGTCGTTCTCGGCGGGTCATTGCTGGACGTGCTCACAACTCCACTTTGGCGATGGAATGGCGGTACCCGGTTGGAAGCGGCTACGATCCCGAATTCGCCAGGCGCGATTTCGCCCGTGACATTTGTGGACGTGGCGAAGGACGCCGGTGTGACCGCGCCGAATGTGTGGGGCGGCGTTGATCACAAACGCTACATCATCGAGGCGAAGGGCAGCGGCCTGGCGTTTTTCGACTTCGACCACGATGGTTGGCTAGATATTTATCTTACTAACGGCACGCGCCTGGATGCGAACTGGCAATCAGGCAAGGCACCGACTTCGCATTTGTACAAGAACAATCGTGATGGAACCTTTACCGACGTGACCGAAAAATCCGGCCTTGCGCGCACTGGCTGGCAGACCGGCGTCTGCGTTGGCGACTACGACAACGACGGCTGGGATGATTTGTTCTGCTGCTTCTGGGGACACAACATCCTATTCCACAACAATGGCGATGGAACTTTCAGCGACGTCACGCGCAAGGCGGGCGTCTATGACGAGAAAGTTCGTTGGGGAGCGGGCTGCACGTTTCTCGACTACGACCGCGACGGGCTTCTCGATCTTTTTATCTGTAATTACATCAAGCTTGATCCGGAGACAACGTCGCTCAAGACACAGGCGGAGGTTTGCCAGTGGAAAGGTATACCCACGATGTGCGGGCCGCGAGGCATGCCCGGCGACACCAATATCCTGTTCCATAACAACGGCGATGGCACGTTCACCGATGTTTCGGAGAAATCGGGAATTCTGAAACCCGGACCGCGCTATTCCATCACCGCGGTCTCTTTCGACTTCGATAACGACGGCTGGCCGGACATTTACGTCGCTGTCGATTCGCAACCGAGCATCCTGTTTAAGAACAATCACGACGGAACATTCAACGACGTGGCGGTCATCGCCGGAGTGGCCTACAGCGAAAACGGTCACGAACAGGCGGGCATGGGTGTGGGCGTTGCCGACTACGATTGCGACGGTTCGTTCGATATTTTCAAGACGAATTTTGCCGACGACACCTGCAACCTCTACCACAACAATGGTGACGGCACTTTCAGTGATGTCACATTCGCTTCCGGAATCGGCATCAATAATCAATACGTCGCGTGGGGCTGCGGTTTCATTGATTACGACAACGATGGCTGGGCCGACATCATGCAGATCAACGGGCACGTGTATCCGGAAATCAGCGGGCGCGAAACGGGGCAGACATTCAAAAACCCGCGGCTCGTCTACCACAATCTTGGTAACGGGCGATTCAAAGATGTTTCCGCGGAAATGGGGCCGGGAATTTCAGAGCGATTCTCGAGTCGCGGAGCGGCGTTCGGTGACTATGACAATGACGGCGACATCGACGCCGTAGTGCTGAACATGAATGATGCGCCGTCCTTGCTGCGAAACGACGGCGGCAACGCGCAGAATTGGATCAAGCTGAAACTAATCGGCACGAAGTGCAATCGCACAGCGATCGGCGCGCGCGTGCGCGTGCTTACCGGCAAGCACGTCCAAATGGACGAGGTGCACAGCGGTTCCAGCGTGATGTCACAGAGCGACCTGCGATTGCACTTCGGTGTAGGCAAACTGCAAACGATCGATGCAATCGAAGTGAAATGGCCTACCACCGGCAAGATCGAGCGCTTTGCGCAAGTAAAGGCGAATCAGATTCTCACCATTCGCGAGGGAAGTGGAATCGTCGATACCTCCAAGCCCAAACAGAAGTAGCCGCTACCGCAATCTCGTTTAATGTGGCGTGGAGTTGGGCGCCTCAGGTGTCTCGGACCGACCCTTGAAGATGATCGAGAACTGCTTCATTTCTTGACGTTGGCGCTCGGCGTTTGCGGATTCCGATTTGCGTGCCTGCTGATAGGCATCAAGTTCTTGTCGTGCTTTCGCGTCTTCGCCCGTCCGTTTGTAGGCCAGCCCTAGCCTGTAATGCGCATCACTGCAGCCGGGATCTACGGCTAACGCCCTCTTGTAGGACTCTATCGCCGCAGCTAAATCTCCGCGCCCAGCTCGCAAGATGCCTAGCTGCACGTAAGCATCGGTGAGCTTGGCGTCGAGCTTGATAGCCTTCTCCAATAGGCGTTCGGTTTCTGGCGACCCCATTTGATTTGGTAAATCGCGCGCGCTCTTCCACAGACTCATCGCATAGTAATAGTTGGCCTGCGCATTTTCCGGCTGCTCGCGAACAAAACGCGCGAAGCGTTCCTTGCTGCATGTAAGTGGCGCGGCGGAAGACTTTTCGATCTCGCCGAGGAAGAGATAAGGAGCGGGGTCAGCCGGCGTCAGGTCCGAGGCGGCGCACAAACGCCGTGCCGCTTCGTCATAGGATCCTGCTGCGTACAGCGCCACGCCGAGTCCGGCGAGCAATCTCGCCGAGCTCGGATGCGCGCTCGATCCCTTGGCGAAAACCTCGGCCGCGGGTTGCGCCGCTTTGTGTAACAGCAACTCGGCTCCCCACGCGAAATAATTTTGTTCACTCGGGTCCATGCGAGCCGCAAGCTCAAACTCCCGGACTGCTTCGAGCGAGTCGCCCAATCGCTCGTCCAGATCGCCGAGCAAGCGATGTCCGTCTGCGGTATCCGAGGCGGCCAGGCTCTTCCGCACCTCTGCGCGGGCGCGTGCGAAATCTCCTTTCTCGCGATACTCAATGGCCAAATCGTAAGCGGCGTTCGGTGACGCGGGAATCGATTTTTCCGCGGCGCCACTGAGCGCCACGGTCTCTTTCGTTAACTCATCGCTGGTTCTCGCACGCGCGTCTGAGCCATGCAGCCCGGCGTTGGACCAGTCGGTCACTCCGGCGACGGTGAAGTTCGGCTCGTCGCTGAATTCGAAACCACCTGCTGTGGGTCCCGACGCCGAGGAGGAAGCAGGCGACGTCCGTGCAGACGAGAGCACTAGATCGCATCGCTTCGCATCGCCTAATTTCAATTGGGAAGCCTCGACGGCAGCATTGCCAACTCCGGGTTTGTCCGCTTCAATGCGATACGTTCCGTCTGTAGTCAGGATCACATGGAAACTTCCGTCAGCACTTGATTTGGTCTTGACGGGCCGCGCACCTCCCGCCGCGCTGACAAAGACGGTCGCGTCCGGAACGGCTTTCCCTGACTCATCCCGGATGTTGCCATCCAAGGTGATAACAGTTTGCGGAGACGGTGGAGCCCCTTGCGTGGGAACCGCAAGAGTCGAGAGAGGCGCTGAAGTGGGATACAGGGACAGGGCGATTGTGCACACCGCATGTCGCGCGATGCGCAAGCTGATGCCACGCGTTTGAAAGGGCTCCAACGCCCTAATCTTGCATCGCGCTGATCGAGAAACGCAACGAAACATATGGACGGAATGCTCGGGCGCCCGGATTTGAACCGGGGGCCTCCTGCGCCCAAGACAGGCTAACTATCTCCTGTAAGTCTCGCATTTTCAAGCATTCGATTGAAAACACAAACCTTAGTTTCGTGCGAGAGATGTGGCTGGATGCGGCTGGATGTATCGGTTTGATCGTAGGGTCACTACAAAAGTCACTACAGTTTTCGCGCCGAAAGGGAACTGCGAAATGTACATGTATGTACACTAAGGACAATAGGGGAGGGCCATGTTCGAACAAACCGAATCGCAAAAGACCGTAGCAGCCAACGATCTGAAGCACCTGGACGAATCCGAGCTTCTCGATGTGCTTGAGTGCGCTAGAAAAGTATCGAGCCGTGATCACGCGTTGCTGCTGGTCGCCTACACTCATGGATTGCGTAACCAGGAGGTTGCCAAGCTCCGTCTGACGGACCTGAATTGGAAGAGCCAGGAGATCACGATCCATCGGCTCAAGAGCAGTATGAACACGTGCAGCCGATCGTGAGGCATCGCGGGCGCCCCTGCGCTTTGCGAGATGACCGACCTACGGACTTGGCTCAAGGAGCGACGTCTTCGAAACGATCCGTCGGATTTCGTCTTCATCAGTAAGAAGGGCGGAGCGCTGGGCCAAAGGCAGATTAACCGGCTATTCGGTCACTATTGCGAGTTAGCCTCCAAGCGCGGATGGCTCGGGCCGATGCACCGATCGCGATTTCCGTCCGGCATGTTCACTGCTTGAAACACAGCAGGGGCACGTCACTGGCAGAGCGCGGCGTAAACCCCTACCGGATTAAGCTGATCCTGGGGCACAAATCATGGCAAGCACAGAGCGCTACCTACATGGCAGCCAGAAACAAGCTTGGGCCGAGGCGCAGCGATTTTGCACGGAGATCTTCTAGGAAGCGGCAAACGACGCCCGAATTTCATCGGGCAATGGTCCAACCGTTACACCAGCAAATCTACTTGATGCGGCGTTTACCAGGACGTGGGGTGCATCTGCGGATTGCCCCGTAGCCCTCAAAGTGTTAGCTTCGTGTAGGTGACCTATGGAATACTCTTGGCTCATCGAGAAGATTCTCACTGGCCTCGTCGTATTCGCGGCTGTAGTCTTCGCAGTCCTTCGGCTGGCGGGAGGATTGGCCGCTGTGGCCGGACTCGGCCAATTTCCAATGTCAATGATTCCTGTCCGTTTGCGACGCTTTCTGTTTGGCGAACAAATCGACCCCGCGCACAAACCGCACAACTGAATCAGGTCCCGAAAAGTGGCTAGCAGCGAATTTGTATCTCGAACACTTGTGGCTCCGCTATTTCACAATGCCGTTCACATCGCTATGAGTCCTGCGAGATTGCAATTCAACGCCTCAATGGACGTGCAGTCGCGTTTCCGGACAAGTGCCTTTTTGGGGCCGAAAATCTACTTGTCCGATTACCGCGTTAGATCAGGAGTTGTCCGTTAATCAGGAGTTGTCCGTCGCAGGCTCCACAGTCCGCGCACCGAGAGGATGACGGAGCTGAGCGCGGTCACGCCGAGCGCGATGATCGTCCAGATGAAGAAGAAGGCTCCGCTGGACTTGGCGATTTCGCCGCCGACACCCTTCCCGGTCATGTGGAGGACGGGGACGACCAACCCAAGGAGAGACCCGAGGAGTATTATGACGTACCCCGATCGCCGTCCGGCGAGCACTAACGCTCCGTAAAGCCAAACGACAAAGATGGGCACTGCAGTTAGGTTTGAGACTCCTCCCTTTTCGAACCCGCGGACGATGTCGTCGGTCAGGTGAAACGTCATGAAGAGGATCGAGAGCAGAGACGTGATGGTTAGCAAGAGGTTTTGCTTCATTTGGCTATTCTCCGTGTCAAACCGTACGGAGCTAGGCGACTAGTTCCGGGTTGCCGACGGCCCGCTCCGAACTAACTGCTGGCTTCAACGCTGACCAAGTCCACGCCTGCCAGATGATGACCGAGGTGCATACAGTTTCGATCGTTGCGAAGAACACGTACGCTGGATAAACGGGATCCCGAAAGTCACCGTTGGTCAGAGGCAGAACGAAGGTCAGGAAACCGTTTACAAGGGTCATAATGCCACCCGCGATGATATTCGCCAGCCGGTTCGCTCTAAACGGAAGCAGTCGACACGTCAGGGAGAACAGAGGTCGATTACCAGATAGCAGCACCTACTGAATTAAGAACACCCAACTTGCACCGGGCGACAATCGCTCAACAAAGAGTGCGGATGGAAGGGTGGCGACAGAGGCGGCTTGGCTCAATGGGAATAATTTGGAAAAAGAAGAAACAAGGAAGAAGAAAGAAAAACGAAAGATCAGCCTTGACACTCACCGGCCTTCTCATGCCAGGGTAGAAATGCTGGTCTATTCGGACGCAAACGTCAAAATCAAGCGGTGTCGGCCATGGAGGGCAGTCAAGTCCAGCGCATCCGGGCAAGGCATCAGCTTCAACTATGACTGCGGCCTGCCTGTGTTGGTCAGGACTACCCAAATCTGCGGTTAGAGTAACGACGCTCACAATCACAGCAGAGAGTTTGGTCCACATAGTCGAGCTCCAAGAACAGTTTCTGTTTACCCGACAGCATTGCACCTTTCAGGCCAAGTGGATGGATTCCTTCTCAGTGTGGTGCAAGACTTTGTCCACCCGACCGCCCTGAAATCATCGAGCTTGGTGCCTTTATCATCCAGCGGTGGATACAATTTCCCCCATATACAAACTCAGTGCTTGATAAACGCGGTAACCGGAGAAGGTCATCGGCGGGCAGTTTTAGGTTCTGGCAAGTGAGGTTGCTCGAGGGCAACGACAGCCATTCGTATTGCGGCTAAGCTCAATCTCGGGCCGTGGTTTACTGCAATTGTATGGTAAGACCCCCGTTTTACTAGTTGCAGAGAGGAGGGACCACGGCCCACTTT
>Ga0068860_100005660_pt1 | contig 12622 bp, 5 predicted proteins | sample KBSSwiS32_FD_66597 | JGI IMG/M metagenome (GOLD analysis project Ga0068860, IMG submission 66597) | Switchgrass rhizosphere microbial communities from Kellogg Biological Station, Michigan, USA - KBS Switchgrass S3-2 | ecosystem: Host-associated > Plants > Roots > Rhizosphere > Soil ... | reverse complement strand
CTTCGCAGAACCCACCGCCCTATCTCATCACCACACACAAGCCCACTCTCAATGGCAGCCCTGTAATGGATCCCACCATAAAATCGTGAGACAGCCGCTTCTTTCGCAGCAGCCAGAAAAGAGGAGAAGTGCCGGACCGGCAATCCAAACTCAACCTCTGAGCTGTCATTAAAGGGGAATTGATCCCCCAGCACTCCCGAAAGAACCACTGCGGTGCTCTGAGAGATGATGCTATGCCCGCTGATATACTCCGGGAAAGGCGGTGTCTGCAGCAGCGGCCTCCAGCCCTCATTGATATACGCATCGATATAGGTCTCGGGTCGAATGACATTGCTCCGGTACTTCTCATCCCAGCAGGCGATAAACGCATCGAACAAAGCAATCGACGCGATCGTATACGCGGCCGATGACTCCAGCATCGACAACCCCTTCTGCCGGGCAGCAATCGCCACTATCGACATCCAGTGTCCTCCCGGAGATATCTTTTTTACTGCATAGTTCAGATGCCCTTCCATAGTGACGGCAAAGGGATTGCAATCCCAAAAATTGGCAATATCCTTTTGCTCCTGTGTCAGCTGGTTGCCCGTGACATACACATCGTATGCCTGCGAATAGAATATGCTCCCCGTATCCTTGCTGAATGACGGAGGAGCCGCAGGCCGGAACTGGCTGCAGCTGTCCAGCGTCACGGTCCGGATCCTGTTCCAGTAAGGTTCGATAGCCGCCATATAAGCCGGAGGAGTAGGTATCCACTTCCCCTCTTTCTGTATCAACCTGTAACGCGGCAGCTTACGCGTCTCTTTATATTGATCTTTATCCGCCCAAGCTATGACCGAATCTGCCACCGCCTCACCATAGCGTAAAGAAGCATCATAGACGGAAATAGCCAGACCACGGCGGTAGTTACCAACGATGGCCTTTAACGAATCCTCCAGCATCGGCTCGCTGAATACCAGCTTTTTCCCCACCAGCAGGAACGCATATACGGCAGCGAGAGCGCCATTGATCTTTTCCCGGGGAGCCGAGACCTCGGGAAAGCTCCGTATCTGTCCGTGCAGGCTCCGGTAGCCGCCATCGGGCTGAGCTTTCACCAGCGTCTCATAAGCGGCCACATTCGCATAAAGATATACCCTGCTGGCAACGGGAGGAGAAAATATATCACGCACCATTATGTCGGTCACAGCTTTCTCCGCTCTATGCAGAGGGGCAGCGTCCTGTGCATGTACCTGACAGATCAAGGTCAGGGTCAGCAGTAATATCATTCCTCCCTTCATTTATTTATTATTGACTTTTAAGACCTGCACCAGGTCATCATTTTTTGCAACAACGATCCATCTTTCCCCCGCATCATTCCTGACTTCCACCATTCCCCGCACATCCCCGCCGATGTAACAGCCGCTGACCACGGGGTCGACACTCCGGAACTGTCCTTTTTCTCCTTTTAACAATACCCCAAGGCTGGCATCACAACGTCCCAGCTGCGTCTTATAGGGATAGAAATTTCCGCTGAGAAGAATATCTTTCACCCCGTCCCCATCAAAATCATCCACTACGGCGCCAAACACTTTTGAGAACTGCGCCTCCAGCGGCAGCGGCGTGAATTCGAACCGGCCGTTGCTACGGTTGTGCAGTATACCCGAAGCCAGCTGATCACACCGCAGTACCTTTGCCTGTGCAAGCTTCTCCGGCGGAAAAATATCTTCTATCGTAGCATCTGCATAGCTGATATAGTTCACAAACTTTTTCTTCAGCGGCGCCATCTGATCCAGCAGCTCGTCCCGGGAGGCCATAGGATAGCTTTTCCCCTGTATATAATAACACAGAATAGGGTCCAGTGATCCATTATTATCGAAATCCGCGACATACAAAGACATCGGCTGCGCGCCGGAAGCCTTGAACTGATCATTATATCCACAATTGCCCAGGATAAAATCCATCTGACCATCGCCGTCCACATCGGCCGGTGTAATGGAAGACCACATTCCGCTAAGGTTTTTCAAACCGGCCCCCACCGAAACATTTGTCAGCTTTCCATGATCGTTATGGAACATCTCTACAGACATCCAGTCTCCAGCTATCAGCAATTCCGGAAGCCGGTCATTGTCCAGGTCGACAAACGCTGCCGCTGTCACCATGCCGGGCAAGGCCAGCGCTTTACACACTTCCTCGGTCACATCCGTAAAGTGAACCTGTCCCCCTTTGGAATCATTACGCAGAATATAGCTCTGGGATGGCCGGGGAAAGGCGCCCGGCAGCCCTCTGCCGCCAACGAAGAGGTCCAGATCGCCGTCCCCATCGATGTCGCCCGCGGCAATGGCAAACTTGCTGCTCAACATGGGAGGAAGCGCACCCGCCGGCGCTTTGCTGAAATTGCCCTTTCCATCGTTGATGTACAACTGGTCCTGGAAACCTTCGGACCCTTCGGCGTACTCATTGCTTCCGCTGACAATATAGAGGTCCTTGTCCCCATCCCCGTCGGCATCAAAAAACAAAGCATTTACCTGCTCGTATGCCGAATCTCCTGCCCAGGCCTGGGAGGTGGCGGGCATAAATCCGCCTCCGGGTTTTTGCAGATACAGCCTTCCAGGTTTACCAATGGGGCCGCCGATAAATATATCCTCCAGACCGTCCCCGTTGACGTCGGCCTTCGCAAGGGCCGGCCCCTGACGGGACAGCTGATAGGGCAGCAGCACTTCATCTTTAAAGTCGATAAAATTATCTTCCTCATGCCGGTGTGCTATACCCGACCTGCCCGTAATATCACTGAATATCTTTTTGACAGGGCTGGCGGGCCGGGCCGTGGCAGTGGTCTCCACAGCTCCATCCGTCTCTTTCAAAGCAAGTACCTGATCCGATGCCGGCGCCTGCAGCACACTTTTTTTACCATCCGGCCAGAGGATCGTTATCTCCCGTATAGCCTGATCTTTCGGAATGCCGAAAAAGAGCTCCGGCGCCATGCTGGACTGATACCCTCTGACAGGATACAGCTCCTGGTATTGAAGAACGCCATTCGCGGTGACCAGGGTCGCCTTGGCGCCATATGCCTTTGTGTTCAGCCCCGCACCCGTAAGACGTATCGTAATATAATGATTCTTCCTCAGCTCATTTTCCTCATTGCGATAGATCATCACAGGCTCATTGTTGTTGCAGACAATGAGGTCCAGGTCCCCGTCGTTGTCCAGGTCGGCGTACGCTGCCGCATTCGATACAGTAGGCTGATACATCCCCCATTCACGGGTGACGTTGGTAAACCGCAGGTCGCCGTCATTGTGAAAGATATAATTGCTCACCTTGTTGGCAGGCATCTTTTTCACCAGGTCGTACGTCTTAAAGTTCTGATTGCCCTGCCGGGCAGCCGCCATCCTTGCTTCGGGAGCCGTATATTTCAGGAAGTCCATGTCCGTAAAATCCCGCAGGTAACCATTGCTTATAAAAAGGTCTTTCCAGCCGTCATTGTCAAAGTCCGCAAAAAGACCAGCCCAGCTCCAGTCTGTATTGGAAATGCCGGCCAGCTGCCCGATCTCGCTAAATCGGAGATGTCCCTGCTCATCCACACCCTGGTTCAGCTGCAGCATATTCCGCATCTGCTGGTGGTAATAGCCGCTGTTCAGCAGCAAGTGGTATTGATCGTATTCATCCGGTCCTTTCAACAGCTTCTGCCGGTGATTGTCTTCCGGAAGCATATCCAGGGTCAGGACATCCGGCCGGCCATCATTGTTATAATCCGCGATATCGGATCCCATGGAGTATTTGGAGATATGGGCAAAGGACTGTTCCAGGCTTTCGGTGAATGTCCCGTTGCCATTGTTGATATAAAAGCAATCCTTTTCCGTGTAGTCGCTGGTGGTATAGATATCGGGCCAGCCATCCTTGTTGACATCGCTGACAGTGACGCTAAGACCGAAGTTCAGGGGGTTGTTGACAATGCCCGCCTGTAAGGTCACATCCGTGAAATGAATATTGCCCTGGGCGTCCCGGTCCTGGCGGAATAACCTGTTCCCAAAGTGAAAGTCCGGTGTTGCCCGTGTCTTCCGCGTATTGAGAAAAGGATTGTAGGTATGGTTGCTGTGATTCAGCAGGAACATATCCAGATAGCCATCCTTATCATAGTCGAAAAAGACAGCCTGCGTGGACTGAGCGCCGGGCACATCCAAACCATATTCTTTCGCCATATCCTTGTATACAGGCACGCCGTTCTCGATCCCCTGGCAGATGAACAGCTGATGGCTCAGCTGCATGCTGTCTGCATATTTGCCGGAATGACATACATAGATGTCCATCAACCCATCCCCATTCACGTCGGCAATGCTCACCCCCGTACACCAGGTGCCGTTGCCTGCCACATGCGCCTGCTTTGTGACGTCCTGGAAAGTAAAATTCCCTTTGTTTATATAAAGCTTGCAGGGACCTGTATTGCCGGAAAGAAATATATCATTGAGCCCGTCATTGTTCAGGTCGGCGACCCCCACTCCTGCTCCATTATAGAGATATTCATAACGCATGACATTCAGCGAATCATCCTCCTCTATCTTATTCAGAAAATGAATGCCGGTCTGTTTGGGGCTCATCTGGGTAAACAGGGGTCGGGCCGGTTGTGCCAACAGCATGGAAGGCAGCAGACAGGGCGCCCACCGCAAAAGAGTTCTTAATAACGGAGCTGGCATAGGTTCATTTTGACTTATTCAAGACTGATCTTCTCATCTCCTTCATTGTAAGGGAGAAATCCCATCATCATGGTCATCATCTCATCCTTCGTCTTCATATCTCCCATTGAAAAAACAGCTTTGGGAGGGCTATTCGGATTAAAGGGATTATTGGTCGTATTATCATAAGTGCATTCCAAATGGATGACCGATCCTTTCGGGACCTTCACAGGATGGGGAAATCGGTATATTTCCTGCCAGCGAAAATCCCATTCCGGGATATGGACCAGGCGGATGGTATCCCCAGCGGGAGTAGTGATAGAGGCTTTGTATTCTTTGCCCAGCAAATGCATGTGCGGCCACACATATAATAAGGATTGATCCTGGTTGGGGTTGGTAACCTCCAGTTTGAAGGTCTGCACCGCATTGGGCTTTATATAAAAGATAGGCTCGATCTGTCCCTCTCCTATGCCGCCCGAGCCAAAGCTGACCACTTTCATCACCCGTGTAATAGGCGTCTTCTTGAAAAAGACGTTTACACCGCAAACGCTGCTCTCATCCGTGGAAGAAGGCGCATAGTGCACGGTCAGTAAGATGACCCCGCGCGGGGGCATGACCCATCCAAACTCCTTGGGAAAATATTCGTAGCTGGTGCCGGGTATATATCCGCCATAATAAGGCATGATCTTACGGTAAGGCATATACTGATCCACCTTGGTGCGATCGTCATCAGTAAGATTTACATAGGGATAGCCGCCTTTGATGGGAATGTTCTCATCGGGTACGGATTGTACGGCATAGTTTGCGTGATGGATCAGCTTCTTATTGTTGCAAAAGAATTCGATGGCCTCTACATTGGCGGAATCCTTCATCTCGAAGGGTATCTTGAAAATAACAAATCGTTCGCCGTTATCGCCGGGCAGTTGGAAAGAGTCTGCGGTCAGCACGAGGTCGGGACGGCGATTGTATAACGTGCCGTTCACGGGTGTGTGGGCCGGCGGATGATAGTCCGCAGGATTGCCTTGCGGTGTCTTATTGTCGATCCACTGGCTGATCAGGGCGATCTCGTTGTCGGAGAGGGACCGCTCGTTGGCAAAATGAACATATTGCCTGTCGGCTCGCCAGGGCGGCATATAACGGCTTTGTATGACCTTTTTTACAAAGGCGGCCCTTTTAGCCACGTCTTCCCATGTCAAAAGAGAAAAAGGGCCTGCTTCACCCGGACGGTGGCAGGGAGCGCATTTTGTCTGGATAATAGGTTCAATATCCTTGTACCAGGTAGGCGCCTGTGCATGACCTTGCAATACCCATAGCACAATAATGCCGCATGTTATAAAAAGTCTTGTCATATCAGCTTTTAAAAATCGTTGATCTGGCAGCCTACGGTATTTGTCCGCTTTATCAGGGGCTGACGATAATGCAGCCCTGCTTCGATCGCGTCCTGCAGATAGTGTTCCGTGACATGGGCGCCGGGTTTTCCCAACGCCTTGTACCAATTGTCGATGGCGCCCTTGTATACCAGCCGGCTGTCCTTATCCAGGAGAATGGCCTGTGGTGTTACAGATGCCTGTAAATAATGGGAAAGGTCGAGTGACTGGTCTATGTATAAAGGATAGGTAATTTTGTATTTCCGGGCAAAGCTGTCCACCTCCTCCTGCGAATAGGTCCTGCCCGGGATAACGCCCGCGATCTGCAGCCTACCGGAGTACTGCATTTTCAATTGATTCAGCACGCCCGTATAGCTCTTGCACAATGGACATTCGGGGGAAAGAAAGACGAAGAGACGCAGCTCGCCGGACATCGCGGGCAGACGATGCCCATCGAATACAGAGTCGTTCTGTCCCTGTGCATGGGAGAGAAATCCCATGCCAGCACACACAAGCAAAAGAATATATTTTCTTACAGGAGACATATATAAAAATACTAAACTCCGGACTATGTTCAGTCCGGAGTTTAGATAAAGTAAGATCCTATTATGGCATATCCCACCAGATGCGGCCACTGACGTCAGAGAGACTGGTGCCGAAGTTGGGATCGGTAGCCATTGCGTCATAAGCAGCTTTCTGATTGGTATAGTTGGCGTCTGCCGTAGAGAACAGGGTAAATGAAGCCCTGCGGGGAAGCACCACCGCGGAACCGTTGGCAGTCATTGTAGGCCACGCCAGGGTCGAAGTGGTATTGGGGAAGCCTGTGCGTTTCCACCATGCCCATGCTTCTGCCGGCTGACGGAAGAAGTCGATATAGGCCTGGCAGGCGATATATTCGGTAGCTTTGGCAGGATCGAACTGACCGCGGAGCGGGTTGCTCAGATAATTCGAGATGGTACTATCGGCCACGCCGCTATAACCCGTAATCTTCGCGTCCATTGCCCGGGCGGAATAAAATTTCATAGAAGCCGTTACGCCAGCATTGTACCAGGTCTCGGGATCATCACCGGTAATGCCCCTGGCTCCCAGGTCGGCGCGGATAAAGCAATATTCCGCATAGGTCAGCACGGGGAAAAAGCCGTTGCCGGTGCCTGCGCCCGCACCATCACCCTCATCATAGTTGGGCGTGAACAGGCGATGCTGCAACAGGGAGAAAGGAGTATCCTTAGCCGTATACAGCGCCTGGTTGGCAGGCAAGGCGCATACATCCGGGCTGGTGGGGCTGCCCACATAGTTGCCGGCGCCATTCTTCCGGTAGAAAATGCCCAGGCGGGGATCTACTTTTGCATTCATGAAGTCCACCATGGGCTTGGCAGCCAGGAATCCGGTAGGATTATAGTTACCGCCTGCATCCGCATAGGTAGTACCAACCTTCAGTACCCAGCTGTCATCGATACTGCTCATCTGGTCGGGATCAGCCAATACTTCTGTAGCGATAGATTGTAATTTGCTTGGATTCCGTTTCATAAGACGCATGGCTATCTTCAAACGCAAGGCGTTGGCGGCCTTGATCCAACGGGTCGTATCCCCTCCGTAAAAAGGATCATTCGTACCGTAGTTTTTCTGTCCGGCCGGAGCGGACCTCAGCGCAGTAATAGCCGCCTTGAGCTGTGTGTCCAGTGTATCGAATATACTTTGCTGAACATCATATGTAGGGGTCAATGTGCCTCCATAGCGGGCCTGGAAAGCCTGACCATAAGGGATGCTGCCATTGATGTCGCTGCAATAGAAAGCAGCTTCCGCCATGTAAATGCTGGCGATAGCGCCCTCAGCTACTCTGGCTGCCTGGTCATCCGCGCTCATTTTCGAGATAAGGTGTGGAATGTCTGCCAGAGGTGTTCCAATGTTGGTGTAATAGTTCCCATAGCGATAGTCGAAATGGGAACCCGGCAGGTTGAATCCAGCGCTGTTACCCGTACCGCCGGTAGAGTATTGCATCCAGGCATTCAAATCCCGGTATACATCATAATAATACTCGAAATCATTGGGGAACGATCGGGCGGCATAAAGGAACTGAGCACCCGGGTCCACTGAAGCCAGCGTAGAAGGGCTGACGTTAGCATCTACGAAAGCAGATTTTTTACATGATACCAATACTGTCAGGGGTAAAGCCAGCAGTAAAGAATACTTATATAATTTCATATTTGTAATATATTAGGTATTATAATTTTTAGAAGGTGGCGTTCAACGTAGCACCCATGCTGCGTATAAGGGGTAATCCACCACCTTCAGCAAAGGCCGCAGCCTGGTTGTTATAAATACCTTCAGGGTTTATTCCATCCTTGGCATTCTTCCAGATATAGAACAGGTTCCTGCCAGTGACGCTCACTCTCAAACCATTCAGATGGATCTTCTTGTAAACGGAGCCGGGCAGGCTATACCCGATGCTCACCTGACGAAGAGCTACCCAGGAGTTTTCGAAGATGGATACTTCACGGATACCGCTGGACCACTGTGTAAGATTCTCATAGTAAGCATAAGCGGGAACAGGAGTGACATATCCTTTACCTACTGCATCGGCATAGGTCATGCCGCCCAGATCCTGACCATTTACGATAACACCATCTGCAAACACGCCCTTCGGAATGATACCATCATCGCGGGTATTGCCGCTGCCGTCCGTAAAGGTGAGACCACCCAGCTTGGCGTTACGTCCGAACAGAGAATTTTTCATCACGCCTGTTTCGGAACCATACTGGTCGGTAGCAGAAGCAAGCAAACCTCCGATCTTGGAATCCACCTGGATGCCCAGGGAGAAGTTCTTATAACTGAAGGTCTGGTAAGTGCCCCACAGAAAGCTGGGCATGATCGTACCGAGGGTCTTTACAGAACCATCATAGTCCTGACTGCGCATGAATGTGTAGTAGCCTCCCGTAGTCCCGTTGGGAGCAGAACCAATGACCCTCTGGCCCTTGGCGGCTGCATTCTTGCCATTGTAAGTGGCGAAAGCATATCCGGTCTGCACCGTACCATAATCTTTACCGGCAATAGCATAAGCTGCAGCGTCGGCGCCAAACGCCAGTTGAAGGTTATAGCTCGTAACACCAGGAGCCAGCTCGATGATCTTGTTCCTATTGCGGGTAAAGTTCACCGTCATATCCCAGGTGAAATCCCTGGTCTTCACCGGGGTGGCCGTCAGCAGAAGCTCGATACCCTGGTTTTGAATATTACCGGCATTGATCGTCCTGGAAGAAATACCACTCTCGATGTCAGCTGGCAAAGAAAGGATCTGATTGAAAGAATTCTTTTTGTAGTAGGTAATGTCAAGGCCGAGACGATTGTTCAGGAATTTGAGCGCAGCGCCAAACTCGATCTCACGGGCCAGCTCGTTGCGAAGATTCTGATTCCCCAATGTGAGGTCATAACCGCCATTGCCATTGCTGAAGGAATTGAGATTAAACTGTGTATTCTGTGAGTTCGTAAAGGTGCCCACATAGCCGTACAGACCCTGACTGTTGGTAGACCAGGGGTCTGCGCTGTAGCCGGTCCAGCCGATGCTTGCTCTTAGCTTACCGTAGGAAAGAACAGGATTGTTCTTGAGTGTAGGCAGCTCGGTGAATACCCATGCCAGACCTACGCTGGGATAAGCATAAGTATAATTGCCATGCCCGTTTGCATAGGTCAGCGAAGAAGACCAGTCATTCCGCACGCTGAAGTTCAAGGTCAGCATGTCCCTCCAGGTGAGGTCGCCATATACATAAGCGGCGTCATATCTGTACCTGGGATTGTAATTCTGCGTAATGGAGGCCGCTGCCACCGTATTGGAAATGAAATAGAGGCCGGGAGTAACCAGACCGCCATTTGTATTCATCCTGGTATTGGGACCTCCCAATTGACGGTAAGTCTCTCCACCGATGCTGGCGCTCAGGACGAAATCTTCGCCGAATTGTTTATTGGCTGTCAACAGTCCCTGTACGCGGACATTCCTGTAGGCGCTCTGATCGAGCTCATAATATCCATGGGATCCACTGAAATTATTCCCCTGTCCCAGATTCTTGACCTCCGTCTGATCGTTATAGTTGAGCACATTGGCGCGCACCAGACCCGTCAGCCAGGGAGTGAACTTCGCATTAAGGTCCAGGTTGGCAATCAGCACATTTTCATTCCTGCTGGTATTGTCTTCAAGCACAGGCCAGAGAAGGTGAGCGATATAGTAGGGGTCGCCGGTGATGCCGGTGACGATACCCCCATTGGCCGTATTGATATAATGATTCTTATAATAGCTGATGGGCGCATTCCTCGGCATGAAGTAGGCAAACCCGCCCACCGGGTTGGAAGTACCGCCGCCACCTTGATTAATAGGGTTCTTTACAAATGTATTGGTATAGTTTATACTTGCATCCAGGCTCAATACATTGGAAAGCTTCTGGGTTCCACGGAAGGTGAAGCTGTTCTTGAGCAGCTTGTTGTTAGGCACCACGCTGGAGTTGTTCAGGTTTGTCCAGGACACACGGAACGAACCGTTATCATTGCCCCCTTCAGCCGCGACATTGGTATTGATATACTGGCCGGTGACAAAGAAATCCTTCAAAGGATCGTTGGCTTTCCAGGGCACCATCCGGCCATCCAGGTCTTTCACCATATGTCCGTCGAGAGCCGGTCCATAAGAATAACCACCATTGGGGTTATTGCTGTTATAAGGGCTGGCGGAGATATCAACCACGTCATTGCCGGAACCATCCTTTGCAAACGTGCTGCTGGTACCGCCACCGAACTGATTCTGAAGATCGATCATTTTATACGCCTTATCGAACGAGGCTGTCTGATTCCATGTTACGCCAATACCTTTTCTTGCCCTGCCTTTTTTGGTCGTGATCAACAACACGCCGTTCAGCGCCTGCGACCCGTACAATGCAGAGGCGGCAGAACCCTTGAGCACAGTCACACTCTCATAATCGTCCGGGTTCAGGTCCTTGATGATATTCCCAAAATCCTGAGCGCCGCCCCAACTGTCTGCACCTGTAGTGGAAGGCTGGATCAGTACTCCATCTATTACTACCAGCGGTTCGGTATTACCCGCCAGACGCGCATTACCACGGATCTGGATACGGCTGCTCGAAGAAGGACCGCCAGTACCCTGGGAAATGGTGACGCCGGCTACCTTGCCCTGTAAGGCATCGCCCAGATTGGAGTTGTTGGCGGCTACTACCTCGCTGCCTTTTATTTCCGTAATGGAATAGGCTACTTTACGCACATCCTTCCTTTGTCCGAATCCTGTTACGACTACCTCGGACAGCGATTTGCTGTTCTTTATCAGTAGCACAGACAGGTTGCTTCCATCTCCAAGGCCCGTCTCTTTGGTGGCATAGCCTACCGAGCTGAATACCAATATGGAATTAGGGTTTACTCGAATGGAAAATGCACCTGCATCATCCGTAATAACCCCGCCGGCGTTGGTTCCTTTCACTTTAACTGAGACGCCGGGAACTGCGACTCCGGAAGTATCCCTCACCACCCCGGTCACGAGCTTTTTCTCCTGTGCGCTGGCAAAAAGACCAACGAACAGGAATGAGACGACGAATAAGATCGCTGACGCAACCTTCGGCTTGAATGTCCGTTTCATGAGCAATTTGTTTTTGGTTTTTGACTTGATGACAATTTTAATATGGCGTAAAAGTTTTTATCTATTATTGGTTGTGAGCCGCAGTCTTTTTTCCATGCAGCCTTCTACCCTCTTTCTCATAATTCTCCATGACAAGGGCCGCAGCTCCGATGATCTCCGCGGTATATCCCAATGCGGAAAGAACGATCTCACTGCCGGACGCCAGCCGGGGGATACAATGCTCATTCAATGCCTGCTGTATTGGCGCCTGCCAGATCTTCCCTGCGATGGACCCCCTGCCGCTGAGTACGATCACCTCCGGATTCAACAGGTGGATCAATATGGCCACTCCCCTGCCGATGTTGTAACCTGCCTCCGAAAGCAATCTTACAGCCAGCCTGTCCCCCTTCCTGGCCGCCATGATAATGTCAACCGCAGCCTGGTCCACACTTTCCACCGGCAGATGGCTCAACGTTGTGATCTCTCCCTTTTTTACTCCCTCTATCACCTTATCGATCACCACCAGCAGGGACGCTTCCGTCTCCAGACAGCCGCTCTTGCCGCAGCTGCATAGCTTATTATTGGAAAAAAGAGGGAGGTGGCTGAATTCACCGGCAAACCCATTGTTGCCCCGGAAAAGCTCGCCACTGAGGATAAGGCCGAGCCCAATACCCCAGCCAATGTTGATCACCATGGCAGAACGCTTGTTACACGCTGCACCAAAACGTAGCTCTGCTAATGCGATAAGGCTGGAATCATTGTCGATAAATACCGGCAGATGTAGCTTGCTGCCAATATATTCGATGATCGAATCATCATGGATCTCTAAGAACGAATAGTTGACGCCTTTCAGCGCATCCACAAACCCGGGCATGCCTATCCCGACACCAACAATCTTCTCACGCGGAATACCCGAAGATTGAATGACCTGCCCAATGGTCTCGGCAAGCCTTGAAAGAGCGCCTGGGTTTTTCTCAAGTGACAACTCGAATTTCTCGATGTCCCGTATA
>Ga0068860_100005659_pt1 | contig 12622 bp, 12 predicted proteins | sample KBSSwiS32_FD_66597 | JGI IMG/M metagenome (GOLD analysis project Ga0068860, IMG submission 66597) | Switchgrass rhizosphere microbial communities from Kellogg Biological Station, Michigan, USA - KBS Switchgrass S3-2 | ecosystem: Host-associated > Plants > Roots > Rhizosphere > Soil ... | reverse complement strand
TCGACCTCGATCGGCAGCAGCGACAGCGGCTTGTCCGCATGCGGGAACGGCGTCGCCGGCGGCAGCCGGAAGTAGGTCACGTCGGGGATTTCGGGCACCGAGCAGCCCGCCAGCGCCACCGTGACGACGAAGACTGCCCCCGCGAGGATACGCCTGATCATTGCTCCTGGCCCTCCACCTTGTCGGCTTTCGGCGAGATCAGCAGGGAGTTCGGATGCTTGCGGATTTCGTGGCTGAATTCGTCGAAGTTGCGGCTGGCGATGGCCAGATGCTGGGTGATCGAATCGATGCGCGCCGACAACGCCGACAGCGTCGCACGCAGGTCGCTGATCGCATCGCGGATGCCGGGCCGGTTCTCGCGCAATATGCTGTCGAGCTGCTGCAGCGTGACGTTGAGTTCGCTCTGCGTCGCGATCAGGTCGTGGCTGACGTTCTTGACGTTGCCGAGGATCGCCGACAGCGCGGCGCGGTTCTCCGGCTTGAGCGCATCGTTCAGTGAATCCGAGACGCCGTTCAGCCGGTGCAGCAGCGTCTTCGACTGCTCGACCAGTTCCGGCGTGTTCTTGTCGATCACGCTGGCGATCGAGTCGACGTGCTGCGACAGGTTCTTGATCAGCGGTGCGATCTCGTTGCGCGTCAATTCGCTGAGCTGGCCGGCCAACTCGTTGACCGCCGAGAAGATGTCGGCGTTCTCGCGGCCCTGCAGTTCGCTGCCCGGCGCGGCCATGTCCTTGCTGCTGCCTTCGCTGATGCCGATCGCGACGTCGGCCAGCAGGCCGGTCGAGGTCAGCCGCGCCAGGCTGTCTTTCGGAATCGCCCAGTCGCGGCGCACCGACAGCTCGACCTTGTAGCGCGTGCCGTTCTGGTCGCGCTGCGGCGTGATCGCGCCGACCTGGCCGATCCGGTAGCCCTCGTAGAACACCGGCGCGCCGAAGCGCAGCCCGGTGACATTGCGGTAATGCGTGTAGTAGTCGCTGCTCGCGCCGCTGCGTCCGGTGATCAGCGCGAGCGCGCCGATCAGCACGACGAACGCTGCGACGACGACGGCCCCGACGACGACATAATTGACGCTATCGCGCTTCACTCACAACCTCGACGCCGACAAGACCAAAGATTGAACCACGCAGAACACGGAGAACACGGGGGAAGCAACGAGATTTGTTGGCTTGCCCCCGGCGCGGCACTATTCTGCCAGCCAATCCTAGCAGCCGTCCCATGGAGCCGCTGCGTCGCCCACCCGTTCAGGCTCTCGCATTCTCGTACCTTGTTCACGAGGTTTCCTCCTCGGTCAGGCGCTTCAGGTAGGCGTCGGCATCGACCTGGATCTCGCGCGGACGCCGGTTGAGCAGGTCCTGGATACGCTCGTTGTCGGCACGGCGCACGTCCTCCACGGTGCCGGTCAGCAGGTTGTCGCCCTGGTCGAGGACGGTGATCGTATCGGCGATCTTGAACGCACTTTCGAGCTCGTGGGTCACGACGACGATGGTCATGCGCAGCGCGTCGCGCAGACGCAGGATCAGTTCGTCGAGCTCGGCCGAGACGACCGGATCGAGGCCGGCCGACGGCTCGTCGAAGAACAGCAGCTTCGGATCCATGACGATCGCCCGGGCCAGTGCGGCGCGCTTGATCATGCCCCCGGACAGCTGGCTCGGCATGAGGTCCTGAAAGCCGCCGAGGTTGACCACTTCGAGCTTGATCCGGCTCATGATGCGGATCGTCTGCTCGTCGAGATCGGTGTGCTCGCGCAGCGGCAGCGCCACGTTGTCGCCGACGCTCATCGAGGTCAGCAGCGCGCCGCCCTGAAACGACACGCCGATCTGCCGGCGCACGGCGAGCATTTCGCGTTCGTCGGCTTCGGCGACATTGGTGCCGAGCAAACGGACTGTGCCGCTGCGCGGTTTCATCAGCCCGAGCAGATGGCGCAGCAGCGTACTCTTGCCCGACCCTGAGCCGCCCATGATCACGCGGATTTCGCCGGGCATCACGCTGAAGTCGATGCCGTTGAGGATGCGTCGCCGGCCGTACCAGGCTTCGAGTTTTTCGACTTCGATGAGCGGCGAGGCCACGGCGTTCATGATGCGCACCCGGGAATCCGGTAGCCGGCAGCCGGTAGCCGGTAGCCGGAGATCAAGTGCACGGCGTCGACGAGTTCGAACGCGCCGCTCTTCCGGCTACCGGCTACCGGCTTCCGGCTACCGTCTTTCCCTCTGCTCATCGCGCTCATCGATTGAGGAAGAACGAAAAGATCATGTCCGCCACGATGATGTAGCAGATCGACAGCACCACGGCGCGCGTCGTCGCGCGGCCGACGCCTTCGGCGCCGCCGCTGACCGAGAAACCGGTGCTGATGCCGATCAGGCAGATCAGCACGGCAAAAACGAACGCCTTGGCGATACCCTGCCCGATGTCGCCCGGGGTGAGCAGCGAGAGTGTCTGCATGACGTAGGCGGCCGGCGTCACGTTGAGGGCCGGCGATGAATAGAGGGCCGCGCCGGCGATCGCGACGGCGTCGGCGAAGATGGTCAGGGCCGGCAGCATGACGAGCATCGCGATCAGCGCCGGCGCGGCGAGGTAACGCACCGGGTCGATGCCGATCACGGCGAGCGCATCGACTTCCTGCGACACGGTCATCGAGCCGATCCGCGCCGCCAGCGACGAGCCGGAGCGCCCGGCGACGAGGATCGCGGTAATCAGCGCGCCGAATTCACGGGTCACCGATTTCGCCACGGCGACGACCACCTGCGATTGCGCGCCGAATTCCTTGAGCGCGGCGATGAACTGGATGCCGAGCATGATGCCGATCGTCATCGCCAGCAGGGTCACGATCGGCAGCGCGTCGACGCCGATCTGGCGCATCTGTTCGGCCACGGCACGCAGACGCACCGGCTGGCCGCGGCGCCAGCCGATCGCCGCGAACCAGAGACTTTCCAGGAACAGCATCGCGGCGTGACCGACGCCCGCCAGCGCCCCGGCCGTGACCCGGCCGAGGTTCTCGAGCGGTCGCGTGATCGCATTCATGTGGACGGGAAGATCAAATGATCACCACGAAGGCACGAAGACCACGAAGAAAAGCAAAGAAATAATGAAATCGGTCGCGCTGGCGGCGCAGCCAGTGGATCGGGACACATATTGGTTTGAGCGCCGCGCCCGGTACCAGCTTTCGTTCCATGGTCTCTCAGCGAGGACGAAGTACCGCGAAAGCGCCATCCCGAATCGCTCTTCTTCGTGATCTTCGTGCCTTCGTGGTTCATCTTTTTTTGACCTCAAAGGTCAGGTGGAGCGGGCGGCGTCGAGGTCGGGAAAGATCGTGAATACGCGATCCAGGCGCGCCAGCTGCAGCACGGCCATGACCGCCTTGCTGACCGCGACGAGATCGAACTTCTTGCCCTTGGTCTTCGCGCTCTGCAGCCCCTCGACGAGCGCGGCGATGCCGGAGGAGTCGATGTAGCTGACCTCGGACAGCTCGACGCCGACGCGCGTGTTCGCTCCGAGCGCGTCGAGAATCGCGCGCCGGACCTGCTGCGACCACGACAGATCGACTTCGCCGCGCAGACGCACGAGCGTGTAGTCGCCGAGCGTTTCGCTGACGCATTCGTTGCTGGGCTGGTTCACTTGCTAATCCCCCATACCGTCGGCGCGCAGGCGCTTGCGCATGCGCAGTACGTTGCCGCAGCCGCCCGGGCCGGGCTGCAGTTTCCAGTCGTCCATCAACGCGCGAATGAACGGCACGCCGAGTCCTCCCGGGCGGCACTCGTCGAGGTCGCGCATCGCAATCTTTCCCGGATCGACGGTCGGCGCGTCGTCGCGCAACTCGAACACAAGCATATCGCGCTCGCGCTTGAGAAGCAGCGAAATCGTGTCGTCGCTGCTGCATTCGCAGTAGGCATGGCGGATGATGTTCGTGCAGGCCTCGTCGACCGCCAGCACGAGCCGGTCGCGCATCTCCGGGCCGATCGCCTGCTCGTCGAGCGTTTCGCGCAGCCGGGCCCGCACGCTGCGCATCTGTGCGGCCTCGGCCGGAAACTGCAGGTTGAGCAGGGTCTGCGCGGTCTCGCCGCGCGGCTCCTGCAGCAGCAGGACGGTCGTGTCGTCGACCAGGTCGAGGTGCTTCAGGTCGCCGATCAGCGCGCGCAGCCGCGGTTCGGGCGCGAGGCTCAGATGACGGACGACCAGCTCGCGCATGCCGGCGCTGCCGATGCGGTTGCGCAGGCTGTCGCGAGCGTCGGTGATGCCATCGGAAAAGAAGTACAGCGCCGCGGTGCCGAGGCTGAGCCGGGTCTCGCCGTAGCTGATGTCCGGCATGATGCCGAGCGGCGGGCCGTCGGCGGGGAACTCGCGAAAACCTTCATCGTCCTGCAGCAGGGCCGGCGGAAAGCCGGCGCTGGCGAACACCACATTGCCGTCGCGGCGGTCGTACTGGCCGACCAGGGCGCAGACGAAGCGGCCTTCACGCATCGTCTCGCACAATTCGGTATTGACGCGTTCGAGCCAGCGTCCCGGCGCGAGCCCCTCCTTGCCGGCCCAGCGCAGCAGGCTCGCCGTGCGCACCATCAGGAATGCCGCGTCGAGGCCCTTGCCGGATATGTCGCCGATCACGAACGCGATGCGGCCATCGGGCAGATCGAAGTAATCGTAGAAGTCGCCGGAAACCTCGTGCGCCGGCAGATTGATGCCGATCAGCGGGAAGTTGTCGCGGCGGCGCTTGGGCAGCAACGATTTCTGCGTGCGCCGCGCCAGCTCGAGCTCGCGCTTCATGCGCTGCTGTTCGACCAGGTTGTCGGCAAGGCGCGCGTTGTTGACCGCCAGTGCCGCCGGCGCCGCCACCGTTTCGAGCAGGACCGCGTCGGAGATTTCGAACAGGCCGCCGCTGCGCCGGTTGATGACTTCGAGAGCCCCGATCGGACCTTCGGCGGTGGTCAGCGGCACGCAGATGATCGAGCGCGTGACGAAACCGGTTTCGGCGTCGACGCGCACGTTCACGCGCTCGTCGGTCTGCGCGTCGCGGACGATCTGGGTCAGGTTCTCGGCGACTGCGCGGCCAACGATGCCCTGCCCGGCTTCGACCTTCAGACCGACGATGTCGACCGGCCCGACGCAGAACCGGCACTCGATCAGCCGGGTCACCGGATCGACCAGGAACATCGAGGCCGCTTCCGCCTGCATGAACTCGGCGATGCGCTCGAGCGCCATCGCCAGGGTCTTGTTCAAGTCGATCGACAGCGCCAGCGCCTGGCTCAGTTCGGCGAGGAAGTCCAGGGCGCGCCGGTCGTCCAGCCCGTCCGACGCTTCCGGTCCGGCTGCGCGCGGCGCCGCGTTCACGGCTGCGGTCGTTCCCCGATCGGCGGGGCGCGCTCGCGCTGGCTGCGCCGCTGGCGCAGGCCCCACAGCGTGAATACCGGACCGGACAGCGCGTACAGCAGCGCCACCGCGAACAACACCTGCTGCGGATAGATCCATAGGGCGACCAGAATCAACACGACCAGCAGGATCCAGTAAAACGGCACGCGATCGGACTTCGGCGCCGCCTTGAAGCTGAAGTAGCGGAAGCGGCTGACCATCAGCAAGCCAGCCACGACCGCCACGAACGGCGTGATGAACTGCACTTGGGCGCCGGAGAACCCGGCGTCGTCCATCGCCCACAGATACGACATGACCAGGCCAGCTGCGGCCGGTATCGCCAGTCCGGTGAAATAGCGCTTGTCGGCAACCCCGACCTGGGTGTTGAAGCGGGCCAGGCGCAGTGCGCCACAGGCCGCGAAGATGAATGCGCAGGTCCAGCCGAGCTTGCCCCAGGCCGGACCGTAGACTTTCAACGTCGACAGCGACCAGACATACAGGACCAGCGCCGGCGCGACGCCGAAACTGACCAGGTCGGACAACGAGTCGTACTGAACGCCGAACTCGCTCTGCGTGTTGGTCAGCCGTGCGACCCGGCCGTCGAGACCATCGAGCACGCCGGCCACGAAAATCGCCACTACCGCGTCGGTGAACTGCAGCGCGATGGCCGCCACGATCGCATAGAAACCGGCGAACAGGGCGCCGGTCGTGAACAGATTCGGCAGCAGGTAGATGCCACGACGCGGCTTGCTGGGCGGGTTCGGGTTGACGTCCATCCGGTGCGCGCAATCGAAGGAATGGACGGGAGTTTACCCCAAGCCGCGCTTGTATCCGCGCCCGACTGGTGTTATCCAGTGGCCGGGCACCGTTCCCGTGCGCCGGAGCGACCGTGCCGGCCCGCAAGCTGAACCGCACTGGCGGTGGGGCGAACGCCGTTGCCGGAGGATGAGTCCATGTCGATCAAGTCCCAGTTGCTCGTGCTCGCCTTGGCGAGCGCCCCGGCCGCGGCCGCCGATGTATACAAATGGACCGACGCCGGCGGGGTCGTGCATTACTCCGACACCGAGCCGGCGAGCGACCTGAAGGCACAGCACCTGCACCTGACCGAAACGACGACGAACGAAGTCGCTGCGGGGACCGCCGAAAACGGCGAACCGGGCTCGACCGCCCAGCCGGACAAGACGCCCGAGGGCACCGCGGTCAGTGCACTGCAGAGCGCCGAGCGCCGTTGCGCGGACGCCCGCAACAACCTCGAGCTGCTGCAGAGCAAGTACACGGTCGGCCTCGATCCGCAGGGCACCGGCAAGCCCGAAATCCTCGACGACCAGGCGCGCCAGGCGCAGATCGCCCGCGCGCAGACACTGATCGCGACCGACTGCAAGTAAGCCTCGGGCAATGACGATGCGGCTGTCCGCGGTACCGGCACGGCAAGCCGGCAGGATCTGGCCTCTGATGCTGGTGCTGTTGGCGGCGGGCGGCGGCTACGCCTGGTGGTATTTCGCGCCGGACACGTTGCCGGACCCGGTGCGCAAGCTGCTCCCGGTTTCCGCCCGCGCCAATCCGGTGCTGTATCGCTGGAAAGACGACAAGGGGCGCTGGACCGTGACCGATGGTCCGCCGGCCGACCGGCCCTACGAAGTCGTCAAGTACGATCCGAAGACGAACGTCGTCCCCACCGTCGTGCCACCGCCGACCAAGCAGCCGTAGACGGGGCATCGTGAAAACGTAGAACCGCGGAACAGGAACAGGGCAAACCGCGGTCCGATCCTACGATTCTACGATTCCACAATCATGCGGCCCTCAGAAGCCCACGCGCGCCGAGACGATCGCGCTGCGGCCCGACAGGCGGTAGAACTGTGCGTCGCCGAGCTCGCTCTCGGCAACCGCATCGCGGCGGTTGCTGAGGTTGTAGCCGTCGAGGCGCAGCTCCCAGCGGTCGAAGCGATAGCCGATGCCGGCGTCGACCGTCGTGTACGAACCGGCCACCGAGGTGTTGCCCTTGTTGAGATAGCGCTCGCCGACGTAGTTCCAGACCACCGACGCATTGAAACCGGTGGTCGGCAGGTACAGCAGGCCCAGCGCGCCGAGATTCTGCGGCGACAGCTCGAGACGCTTGCCGGACAGCTGCTGGATCGAGCCGTCCGGGCGCAGCCGCGCGTAGTCGTCGAAGCGCGCGTCATGGTAGGCCCAGGTCGCACGGACCTTGAAGTCCGGCGTGAAGCGGTACTCGCCTTCGATTTCGGCGCCCTTGAAGATTTCGCTGCCGGCATTCTCGAGACCCGGCAGACCGCCGATGTTCTCGCGGATGACCAGATTGTCGAAGTTCATGTGGAAGTACGACAGTTCCCAGTCGAAGCGGCCGTCGGCGAGTTGGCCCTTGAGGCCGGCTTCCCAGCTGTCCGCCGTTTCCGGCTTGAGAATGTCGCCTTCGGCCTCGGGGCCGAAATCGATCGCTGCCGGCTTGTACGTGTTGCGGTAGTCGGCGAACACCGTCATGTGATTCGCGCCTTCGTTCCACAACACGTAGCTCGTGCCGACGACGCCGGACGGCTTGGATTTGCTGCGGCTGTCCGAGCTGGTCTCGGGCGGCTCGCCCGGTTCGGCATGGCGGTCGATGACCTGGCCATCGAGATCCTCGTCGGTGTCGTTGAAGCGCAGGCCGGCGGTGATGTCCCAGCGCTCGACCGGCTTCCAGTCGACCTGGGCGTAGACGCCGACGAAATTTCGCTTGTCCTTCAGCTGGGTCGATTCGTCGATTTCGATGCCGTGCGAGTCCGGCGCATTCGAGCCGTTCGGCAGCACGCCGTACTCGAAGTTGTCGCTGTTCTGCTTGCCGTTGCCGTACAGCCAGTCGAAGCCGACCGTCCAGGTCACTTCGGGCGACGAGTGCATGGCGAGGTATGTATCGAAGTACGCGTCAGTGAGCTGGACCTTCTGGCGGAAGCCGTCGGCGTTGTGCGTCTCGCCGTCGTCCGCGAAGTCCTCGCGCAGGAAGCCGCGCGTGTTGTGGCTGTCGGAATGGTCGACCGAGAACGTCGTGACCCAGTTGCCGAAGCCGACGTCGCGATCGAGGCCGGCGTTGAACTGGATCCGGTTCGTGTCCTCGCGCGCATCGGTCGGGTTGACGTTCGCGTCGAGCGGGAAGCGCGGCGTCAGCACGCTGCCTTCGCGCGGATGCGGGCTGTACGGGTCCTGTTTCAGCACCGTGCCGTCGATATCGAAGTGCAGCTTGCCGAGGTCGGTCTCGCCGGCCGCGCGGTACAGCACGTGGCCGCGATCGACGCCGGAACGGTCCTGGCTGAATTCCTGGGTCGACGCATTCGCGCTGATCGACTGCTTGAACGCGCCGAAGTCGGCGAGATTCGTGCTCAACGACGCCATCGCCGTGCTGCGCGTGCCGACGCCGACGCTGGCCGTCGACGGCGTCGCGCCGGCCGCGTAATGGATCACGTGGATCACGCCGACGAAGCTGGTCGCGCCGTACATGACCGGCGCTGCGCCGCGCAGCACTTCGATGCGCTCGACGTTGTTCAGGTCGAGCGTGGTCAGCGCCGGATTGAACGCGCCGCCGGCCGGAATGCCGTCGACGACGAGCAGGAACGCGTCGAACTCGCGCAGACCCCACATGCCCGGCACCGAACCGGCCGGGCCGTTGTCGCCGCCCGGGGCGATGTCGACGCCGGCGACGAGGCTCAGCGCAGTGCGCAGGTCGGTCACGCCGCGCGCGCGCATTTCGTCGCCGCTGACCACGGTGACCATGGCCGGCACCTGATCGACGGTCTCGGCAAATTTCGAGGTGGTGACCTCGACGGTCGGCAGCGTCTCGGCGGCCGGGACAGTGGAAGCGGCGAACGCACAGGCGATCGCCGTGGACAACAGGGCGCGACGAAGCATGAATCTTTCCCCCAAGCAAGACCGGACGATCCGGAAGGCGGCGACTGTAGACCGATGCCCGCGCGGGGGCATCCGTCTGCAGGCCTATGCGACTGGGCCTGCAGACGTAGGGGTGCGCGCCGATCCCTGTGCGGGTTACGGGCAGCTTGTCGCCGGATCGGTCGCCGCCAAGCACTCCGCCGTCGAACGATGCGGCGAGGCGCCGCTGTAGTTGGCCAGGACGCCCGGCGTGACGTTGGCATTGCTGTAGTTGATCGCGGAGAAGCCGATCGCCGGCAAGCCGATCAACGACGGCCCGTTGCTCGACGGAAGGGCATGATTGGGTTGGGCCGATCCCGCGGCGTCGACGGTGAAATCCATGCGCAGCGAGCCCGAGGTGAAGCCCAGCGCTACCGGATCGACATGGCTGACCAATGGGGTCGCGATGGACAGCAGCGAGCCGAGCGAGGAGCCAGACGAGCCGAACGCAACGGCGTTGGAATTGAAGCACAGTCCAAACTGCGGTTGCGGCGGACACAGCAAGAGGCAGCCAACCTCGGTCAGCTCCTCGCGATTGAACAGTTGCGGAAACGCCGGCGAGCACGACGTACCGCCATTCGCGCCGCTGAATACGGTGTCGAACGGTTTCGGCGTCGGCATCGCGGTAGCCGCAAGCAAGGCCGGGTCGGTGTAAAAACGCTTGGTCGGCATCGTTACGATCCAGTCCGTCCTCGCGCCCACCGCCGCATCGACCACGAATTCGTTGTCCAGATTGGCCGCCATCAGCAGCGCGCTGACCGCGTCTTCGGATCTTGCATAGTCCGCTTCGACCAGACGCGCGCCGAAAGGAATGAAGGCCGCATATGCGCCACCTGCGCTTGCACTGCCCGTGTTCAAGTCTGGCGCGGCATCGCCGGGCCCCGTGTGCTGGATCGCGGTGCTGAAGCCGTCGACCGCGGTCGCATTGACCGTATACATCAGGCCTTCGGCGACGTTGATGATCGACGCCGCGCCGTACAGCCCGCCGCCCGGCGGCGCCAGGTCGGTCTGCGCGTTCTGGCCCCAGTAGCCGCCCGGCGCGCTCCACGCGGCATGTATCTGCTCGCATGAAGCCGGCACACCGTTTTCATCGTGCGTGATCGCGGTCAGCGTGTGCTGCGCCGCGTCGGTCACCTCGCCCATCTCGATCACGTCGAAGAAGCCTTCCCGCGTGCGCGAAAGGTCAGTCGGCCCGCCGTCGGCGTTTGCTCCGCTGAACGCCGCGTTGCTGAAATTCGCGCGCGGCGGACCGGAGCCCGGATCGACCGGCAGCAGCAGGGCCGGCACGACGCAGCTGAAATCGTTCGTCGCGATCGACGCCACGCTGTTCTCGTCGCCGGACGAATAGACCTGCGCGACCCACGCGTCGAACGGCGACAGATACAGATTCAAACTGAACACCGCACGCCCGTTGCGGCCTTCGTGGAAGCGCAGCTTCAAGGCCTTGCCGTTCGGTGTCGTGTTGACGACCGACAGCAGCGTGCCGAAACCGGCGTTGACCGTGTAGTACGGATAGATCAGCACCTGACCGAGGCCGCGCGGGTTCAGCGTTACAGCGTGCGCGGCGGGCGCAACTGCGAGCAATGCCAGCATGGATGCAATGACGCGTCGCGCCACCGTCCGCGGAAGTCGCGATGCCGCCAGGCGGCTCATGGGCACACCGCCGGCGGATTGGCCGAACAGGCGACCGTACTTCGATGCCGATTGGCGCCGCTGTAATTCGCCAGCGTGCCGGGGGTCACGTTGCCGTTGACATAGTCGATCGCGGCGAATCCAATCGCTGGCAGTCCGGTGAACGTGACGCCGTTCTTTGACGTCAACGCATGGGCCGTCTGAAGGATCCCATTACGGTCGTGGGTAAAGTCCAAGTGCGCGTGGCCGGCGGGAAAGATGCTTGGGTCAGCAATTGCGTACAAGCTCGGGTAGGGATACCCGTCGTGAACCAGCGCCGAGCCGAGCAGCGAGCTGCCAAGGAACGAAATCAGCGTCGTTGCGTAGCAGGCAGCGGTTTGTGGCAGCGGCACACTGAAATCGACGCCGGATGTCGTCGTCAGCTCGTCTCGCGAAAAATACTGATAGGCAAGCGGTGAACACGCCGTGGCGGGCGCGGACACATCGGTGCCGAAGACAATATCGAACGGCGGTCGCGCCGCCGATCCGGTGAGCGCCGGATCGCTATAGAAACGCTTGGTCGGGAATGTCACGATCCAGTCGGTCATCGCATTCACGCCCGGGTCGACCACGTATTCGTTGTACAGCGAGTCGGCCATGAACAGCGCGCTGATTGCGTCTTCCGGATGGTCGTATTTCGCTTCGACCATGCCGGAGCCGACCGGCACGAAGGCGCTGACGGTTGCGTCCGCGGACTTGCTTGCCGAACTCAAGTCAGGTGTCGCGCTCCCGGGGATCGTGTGCTGGGCGGTGCTGCTGAATCCGTCGATCGCTTCGGCGTTGATGGTATACATCAACCCTTCGTCGACGTTGATGATTGACTCGGCGCCGTAGAGCCCGCCGCTGGGCGTGCCGATGTCGGTGGTCGCATTGCTGGTCCAGTAGCCGCCCGTCGTCCATGCTTGTATGAGCTGCGGACAGTTCGAGGGCACCCCGCTGCTGCCGTGGCCGATCGCATTGAGCGTCGACTGCTGGTCGTTGGTCACGGTGCCCATCTCGATGATCTCGATGTAACCCTCTCGCGTGCGCCCGATGCCGACCGGACCGCCATCGGCATTCGCGCCGGTGTAGCCGGCGTCGCGGAATGCGGCCGCCCCGGCGCTGATCGGCGGAAACGTCGGCACCGTGCAGCTGTTGTCGTTGGTCGCGATCCCCGCCCCGGTCGATGCATTGCTGCCCGCCGCGAATATCTGCGCAACCCAGGCGTCGAACGGTGACAAATACAGGTTGAAGACGAGCACGTCGCGGCCGTCGTAGCCCTCGCGGATGTGCACTTTCAATGCCTTGCCGTCCGCGGTGGCGTTGACCACGGACAGCAGCGTGCCGAATCCGGCGTTGACCGTGTAGTACGGATAGACCAGCACCTGGCCGGTGCCGCGCGGATTGAGCACGACGGCTTCGGCGCTGGTCAGCGCTGCGCCGAGGATCGCCGTGGCTGCTATGACTCGTGTGGTTCGCATCGTCCCTGCCCTTGGCCGTGTCCGCGCCGCCGCAGCATGCGCGGGCGCGGGCCGCGTCAGGTAGGCGGCTTTGCCTATGCATTAAGTTAGAATGACCGACCCACGCACTGAACGAACCGCACCGATGCGCCTGTCCCGTTATCACCTCGCCACGATCAAGGAAGTGCCGGCCGACGCCGAAATCGTCAGCCACCGGCTGATGCTGCGCGCCGGCATGATCCGCAAGCTCGCCGCCGGCATCT
>Ga0068860_100005656_pt1 | contig 12625 bp, 8 predicted proteins | sample KBSSwiS32_FD_66597 | JGI IMG/M metagenome (GOLD analysis project Ga0068860, IMG submission 66597) | Switchgrass rhizosphere microbial communities from Kellogg Biological Station, Michigan, USA - KBS Switchgrass S3-2 | ecosystem: Host-associated > Plants > Roots > Rhizosphere > Soil ... | reverse complement strand
AGCGTCGGCATCCTGGGCAAAGCCTGCCGAAGCGACAGGACCGTCTCGATCCCTTCGCCTGCCGCCATGACATCGGTGCTGGCACCGAAGCGCACCGCGTTGCCGAGAAGGTCTCCCATCGCCCGTCGCGGTGTGTCGATCGGCGCTTTCCCAAGGCCGGCGCGGTCGAGCCAGGTTCGATGCGCCCCGGTGATCCTGCCTGCGAGGTCGGTGACCGAGGCGACCATTGCCGGCCAGGTCTCGGTCGGCGCGGTGTCCATCGGCCGGTAATAGCATCGGGGGTGGAAATGCAGGCTGTCGGTGTCCCGCAAATCCGTAATGCCGCGTTTGCGCAAATACGCTTGTGCGGTTGTGCCCGCGATCGGCTTTGAGATGGCGATGAGGCGGCGCGCCGCCTCTGGCGATCCCTGCGGTGCTGGCACCCGCCGTGCTGTCGCGGGTTCTGGCCGCTCGGCAGCCGGCATGGAGAGAAAGCGGCGGGCTTCGTCCGCCACATCTTTGAAGTCGTGGAGGCCCCGGCATTCCCGGATGATGTCGAGCAGGTCGCCATGTTCGCCGGTTGCGGCGTCGGTCCATTTCCCCGCCGGTCCCTTCACCGTGCTGTGCAGCCGGACATAGGTGGAGCGGCCGGGCGTGTTGCGGGCGTCGCCGACCTGCCAGTAGCGGCCGGCGCGGTAGCCGTTCGAGAGATAGTGGCGGCAGACGGCCTCGGCGTCGTGCGCAAGTCGTTCCGCCAGTGTTATGATCGGTTCGTATTCCATCAGACGTCGCCTGTCAGATGCTCGTCCAGCCATCGGCTGGTGGAAATGTGGTCGATGGTGCGCCCGGTCGCGAGATCGAGGACATGGGCGCCCCCGCCGAAGCCGTCGGCGCTGGGCGGGTCGGATTGCTGCGCCCATTGGAAGCCCCAGCGGCCGGTGAGGCCAAGGGCGGTGGCGCAGCGCTGGACGAAGGCGATCAGCAATTGCTGGTCGGCCGTGCCGGTGTCGTGCAGCCATAGGCGATGGGCGCCATAGTCGGGCACGACGGAAAGCCGGAAGGCGTCGGCCGGCGGGTCCTGCCGCGCATTCTCCGCGAGCAAGTCGGTATAGACGGTGAAGGCGCGCTCGACATTGGCGGCGGTGCGGACGTCGAGGACGCAAGAAAGGCGGACGTGATGCGCCATGGGCCATCTCCAAGCCAAACGGGCCGCCATTGCTGACGGCCCGCGTGATCGGTTGTCGGGAAGTTATTCCGCCGCGACGGCGAACGGCGCGTCGTCGCGCGGGTCAGTGTGGCTCATGGGTTCGCTGTCGCCCATAGCCTGTTCGCCGCCGTCCTCCGCCGAGTCATCGCCGATTGTCGCCGGGGCGGTGAGTCGGAGGGGTTCGGCCAGCCAGCCGGTGCCCGCGAGAAGCTCCTCGGCCTGTTTCGCCATCTCGCCCTTCTTCAGGTGGTCGATGGTCTGGGCGGCGGTGTCGCCGGCGCCTTCGCGAACCGCGAGAAGGATGCGCGCCTTGGTGACGCGGCCGAGATAGTTGCCGACGGTGGGCCGCCAGCCCGATGCGACCATGTCGAGCCCGGTCGCGCGCGCGAGCCGGTCGGCCTGGGCGAGGCGCTGGTCTAGACCGTGCTGGGAGACGCCGTGACCGCCATAGGGGTTCGGCTTCTCGTACAGCGCATTCACGCCGAAGCTCACGCAGTGGGCCAGCAGCGCCATGCGGTCGGTGTCGTCGAGCCGGTCGATCCAGTCCCACCGTGCGTCATCGTCGGCGGGGATGATGTCGCCCCACAGTTCGTGACGCTGTTCGGCTTCCCGCGCTGCCGCGCTGTCGCCAAGGGCTTCGTCCTGAGCGGGGAAGTGGACATGGCGCACCGACGCCTCCAGTGCCCCGGCATAAGAATGGTGGTCGAAGGCGTCGGCGACTAGCTTGTGGAGGAGCGCCGTCATCGCCACGCGCGGGTCGTTCGCGACCGCGTTGCGCAGCGCGAGGGTGCGATGCGCGGTAAGTTCGCCGAGCAGCCGGTCGGGAAGCGGTTTGATGCCGTCCTCGTCCTCGGCGGGCTCGACGGTCTGGCCGGCGATGGCGATGACAGTCTGCGTGTTCGAGGCCTCGTCCGCGCCGTCATTTGCCGGGTCGTGCGTGTCGGGCTTGCCGTCCTCCTGCACGATCGGTGCCTCGTCCGCGGCGCGGACATAGCCCCGGTCGATGTCGATCGAGCCGTCGTGGCCAATGCTGACGAAGACGCCGGCACGGGCGATGTCGGCGGGATCGTAGCGGACCGGGCGGGTCTCGAAGGCTCCAAGCGCCGTCTCGATCTCGCCAAGGCGATGGTCGACCTCGTCGGGCAGTTCGTCGGCGCCCTCATGCTGAGCTTCGATCTGCTCATACTCGGCATTGAGTGCGGCGATCGTCGCTTCCTCGTCGGGCGTGAGCGCGATCGTCTCGCCGGCGAGTTCGCGCAGGCCGTAGGTCGCATCGTAGGGGAAGCTGACTCCGACCTCGATCCATTTCCAGCCCTCGGCCGCAATGCCGACGGCGGCGTCGCGCAGCTTTTCGGCGACGAGCATGTCGAGAAGGCTGGGGTCTTGCAGCCAGCCGCCATCGTCCTCCTCGAACAGGTCGCGCAGCACGAAGCCGCCAGCCTCTTCATAGGCATCGATACCGACATAGAGGGCGCGCTTGTCGGACGCGCGGACCGCGCTTTCGGTGAGCATGCGGCGAATCTGATAGGGCTGCTTGTTCCAGCCGTCCTTGATGGCGTCCCAGACCTGTTCCTGGCGGGCGTGGTCGTTGGAAACCGTGAAGGCCATCACATGTTCGAGCTGCATGCCGTCATCGGCGTAGATCTGCAGCAGGGTCGGCGAGACGGCGGTGAGGCGCAGCCGCTGCTTCACGATCGCGACCGACACGAAGAAGGCAGCCGCAACCTCCTCTTCGCTCATGCCCTTGTCGCGCATGTCCTGGAACGCGCGATACTGGTCGAGGGGATGGAGGGCGGCGCGCTCGATATTTTCGGAGAGCGAGATTTCCTCGGGGAGGATGGCGCCGTCGCGCTCGCGCACGACGCACGGCACGGGGGCAGTCTTGGCGAGCCGCTTGCGCTTCACGAGTAGTTCGAGGGCGCGGTAGCGGCGACCGCCGGCAGGGACCTCGAACATGCCGGTCTCGTTTCCGTCGGGGTCGACGACGGGAAAGACGCTGATGCTCTGGATGAGGCCTCGACGGGCGATCGAGTCCGCCAGTTCCTCGACCGATACGCCGGCCTTGATGCGGCGGACGTTCGACTGGCTGAGGATCAGCTTGTTGAAGGGGATGTCACGCGAGGGTGCGAGGGTGATCTTCTGTACAGCCGTAGCCATGGTAGGTCTCCGCGACGGGCGCCGAGAGCCTCTCTCTCAACCTAAACCCGTCACGAAGGCCGGTTCCGGCCCTCTTCCTCTCTCCCCCGGGCGCTCCGAGCGGGCGGCCTGAGCGGGCGCGACCGCTCGCCGCGAGCCGTGTTCGTCGCTCATGTCACGGCCATGTTGCGGAGGCACGCTTTTGCGTCATCTCCTGCTCCAGCACCCGCGATAGATGGGCCGTGTCGTAGATAACGGCGACGAGGCGTGTGCGGCCTCTCAGGATGATCCGGTCGCCCATGTCGTCCGAGGCGATGTAGTTCGGTGCGCCGTCGATTTCGATCAGATACCCTTTAGGCTTCAGTTCGGCGTGACGCGCCGGCAGTTTCCGCTCGGACATTTTATCTCGTGACCAGGGAGGTCAGCGGCCGACCGTGATTGCGGATCGCGGCTCGCGAGGTTGAGCTTCGATCGAAATAGCTACTGCGCGTGGATTCATTTGGCACTGCGTCGCACTCCTCCGAAATTCGTTCGGAGATGGCGTGAAGGTCGGGATGAGCCAAGGGCGGGATTGTTGACGGTCTGACAACAGTCTGTCCGGTGATGCCCGATTATAATTTCCTCGGGCGGAGGTAGATTGGCGGGGCAACCATTCGGGAGACCATGACCAATCCTTGCGCGATGCCCCCAGTGTCTGTTCGCGTAGAGCTTCGATCTACCGAAGCGCGTGATCCCCCCGCGCTTTTTTCTGGCTGACCGGCGTTAGCGTAGGCTGAGGGATCGACAGAGTCCCGCCGCGCTGTTCCCCCGCGCCGGTCTAAGGAAAGCCGCTTCGGGTCGCATCGAAGCGTTCGACCCCGCCGGACCCGGTCCGGCGGGGTCGTCTGTCACTGCGCGCGTTCGAGAAGCTTCTTCGCCCTTCCTTCAAGGTCGAGGCGGGCATCCTGATTGGTCTTGTCGCGGGCGATCGCGGTGATGCCTTGGACGAAGTCGAAGACGCTCTCCGGCGGGTGCCCTTCTTCGGCGAGGACGGTCTCGATGATGCGACCCGTCTCTGCTTTGGAGAAGCCCCGTCGACGCAGAAAGTCACCGCGGTCTTCGTCGGTGCGGGCGACAATGCGCTCACGGGCAGCACGGATGCCATTGACGAAGGGGAGCGGCGAGGAGTTGGCGAAGTTCAGCAACGCCGGTGCCGCCTCGTGGGCGAAGCGCGACGCCGCATATTTGGAATGGCGGATCGAGATTTCTTCGAAGCTCTCGACGCCCCAGAGATTCCGGTTCTGGCAGACCGCGCGAAGATAGAAGCTCGCCATGCCGAGCGTCTTCGCGCCGACTTCGGAGTTCCAGCAGTAGAAGCCCCGGAAGTAGAGGTCGGGCGATCCGTCTGGGAGTCTTCCGGCCTCGATCGGGTTGAGATCGTCGACGAGGAACAGGAAGATGTCGCGATCGGAGGCGTAGAGTGTGGTCGTATCCTTGGTGATGTCGACGCGCGGGTTGTAGATGCCGGTCGACCAATCGAGCACGCCGGGGACCTTCCAGCGGGTGTCGCCCGTGCCGTTGCCCGCGATGCGTTGGACGGCATCGACCAACTCGTGATCGAAGATGCGGCCATAGTCGGGGCCGGTGACGGCGCGCAGTTCGAGCCGGCCCTCCTCGGTTTCGAGCGTCTTGATCTGCTCTGCGCGGTGGGAGGTCAGTCCATATTGGAGGTTTATTCCGGCAAGTGGCGCGGGAAGCTGGCGCAGGTAGGCGGCGGGAGCGCCGACCAGGCTGGCGAGCTGGCCGAAGCTCCAGTGGGTCGGCGCCACGGGTCGATCGGCGCCGGGCAGGATGAGGGCCAGGCGTTCGGCGTTCGATCGGTCGGCCTCGACGCGGATCGCGGCGGTTTCGAGGACGCGGGTGTGGCTCCGCTCGGACCGGCTGCGCACGTCGTGGCCGAGGGCATCGAGCGAGAGGAAGCGTTCGTCGTCGGGGCGGGAGAACCACTCCGACGAAACCCGGCCGTTCCGTTCGCCGCGCGAGACATCGACCTTGTATCCGCCGCTCACATCACGGCGCGCGTCTAGGGTCTGGGTAATCATGGCACTGGTCTTTCGCGACGGGCGCCGGGAGCCTCTCTCCCAGCCCTTAACCCGTCACGGCCACCGCCTCGGCACTCTCACTCTCTGGGGGGCGTTGCGGGGTCTCCCCGCAGATGGGGTCGGCCGAGACGTCAGGCTCGGCCGCAGGGGAAGGCTTTCCCCTCAAATGCGCGTTTCCGTGAAGTCGCAAAGGCACAATTGAGAGTTTCCCCGCAAAGCCGGCAGAGCGGATTTCAGGCTTTCAGCAAAATCGTGAGCTACTCACGGTCGTCGTCGCCATCCGCGACCGCCTTCGACGCCGCCGCGGTCGCAGAGAAGCTGACCCAGCGAACGGCGGCCGAGCGTACAGGTGGCGATGACCCGATTGTATCCGCTTAAGCTGAGTCGATCGGAAGTCGAAATTGGCCGTCGGGGTCAGCATGCAGACTTGCCCGCACACTCACAGGGCCTAGTCGGGCGAGTGCAGCATGGGTTTCCAGACGCAACACCCGCTTGGCGAGCCAGCGCCGTCGCCAGGCAGTTGCGATGGCCGCAACGCTGGGTGCTGCGCCCTTACCTTTTTCGAGCCCAAGTAACGAATCTCGAGCATCGGACACAAGTTCGCAGCCATAGAAAATACGTGGCGTTGCGTGGTGCAGGATCGAGTCGCTTTTGATACCAAGCGCGTCCAATCCCTCGCGAATTTGTCGGAGACGGGGACTCGTTCCCTCTCCGAAGCGATTGTTCACCCTGCGGGCATCGTGTCGCGCGAAGGCAATTGTACGTAAGGCTTGCGCCGTTTCCTGACCGAGATGGAGCGTACCGAAGCCGCCTGTCAGGCTCTTTCCGATAGCGCCCCAGCGCAGATCGAACTCAAGCCCGTCATGATCGGCTGCGCGTAGCACAAGCCGGTTGTATTGGCTTGAACCTACACCGTAGAGGCTAGTCGTCGTGATGAGCTTGAGATTGGCCGATTTGACAATCGGCCGACCTGCCATCTGAGATGCGATGATGCTGATTTGCCCTCCGTAGCGGCGGGCGTAGGCATCGCGGACCTCCTGAGAGGCCAGAAGCAGCGCGACCAACTTACCAGAGAGCAACTCGTTATAGGGATGGACAGCGCCGCATATGCTGACATCAGCGACCTCGCTCGACAGGCCAGCTTTCCGGAATTCTGCAAGCACCGTATCAATTGCGCGCTTTCCATCGCGGCTGTCGAATAGCGTCTTCAGTGCCTGCGACGGCGTTCGCGTAAGCTTGGCCTTCTGGAAGACATGCTTGGCGAAAAGTAATTTGGCGAGACCCTCGGCGCGCTTGCGGACGAACAGCAAATCTTCCGAGGCGGCCTTCCAGTCGGCACCTGCGGTAGCCGATTTAACGCTACCCCGGTGCGGGCGAACCGCGTCGCCGTGTTCGCGCTCTGTTTCGAAGTGGGCCTTCAATTCAGCTTCGCGCGCCGCCGCTGCCCCAGCGGCACGTTGCTCTAGCCGAAAAACGACGGCCTCACTTGGGGAGCGAATTTCCGCTAAGGTGGCTAGATCGTCCCAACGGATGTCATTGATCGATGCCTTTACACGGGCCCACAATGCTTGGGCGAACGCCGTAGCTGACCAACACTCCTGCTCGTAGAGTTCCTTGGCGCTATCCGGCAGCCAGCCAATCCACTGATCGCGCGCAGTCAGGCGCATGACCGGGCTTGCAAGCATGGCGATCCCCATCACGGGACGGCATGGCCGCGCCGCATTGCGGATCAGGATAAGCATCTGGCGACCAGGGATCGAGCGATACTCGTGGGCCCATGTGTGACGGAAATAGCGCCAGATATCGATCAAAGGCAGGCCCGTATCCGGACAATGCTGGCCTGCCTCGCATACTTCGATGACGGGATCCACGAGGCCGGCAATCGCGGCTTCATGAGCCTCTGCGGGCAGGTCGCTGATTTCGGCCAGATCACGGGCGAGCGCTGCGCCGTCATCGATCAGGTCAATGACCGACCCCTTGATGCCATTGCGGACGCGGCGCTTCTCGGATCGCTCCAAAAAACTCCTCACTGACGGTTCGGCCAGTTGGCGCAAGCGAGCGGACTGCATCGTCTGACGCACACGCGCTTTGATGTCGTCCACAGTTTCGGCGTCACCGCGCACGAGGCCCGGCGGCTGAAAACGAAAGCCCCCATCGTCGCCGGTGCTGACCGACCAGCCCTGTTCGAACAGGTCTGCAAGCAAGAGGCAGATCGCGCGCAGCTTTAGGCTGTCACCGTCATCGACAAACCGCCGCGCGAGTGAGCGCAGTTCGTCTGCGAACCCAGGAACTGGTGTTCCGGTAAAGTCGATAACCTGTTGAAGACGTTTGTGTTCGTTCGGCGCAAGGAAGGGAGAAAAGGCCCGCGACCGCCCTGGTTCAGATAACTTGTTACTCGCGGACACCTAGCCTCCAGAATCAGATTGGGGCCGCGTTGGCGGCCCCGCTCCTTATCGCAAATTGTGGGCTGCGAGACTAGACAGGATCGCTCCATGCCGAGGGGCCAACATCAAGATCATCGTTTTCGGCGATATGCTGTGCCATCATACCAAGCGCCTGTTCAAGGCGCCGCGACCACAACTCGATTTGAATTGCGCCATCCTCGTAGCCGTCGCTCAACAGGGTGTCTCCGAAGCTGAAAAGTAGAATTTCAAGCGCGGTGCGCACCTCCTGCGTAGCCGCAGGGCCGTCATAGATATCTTCGTAGAAGCGATGGGCTGTGTTGAAATGCAACGTTCGAGCGCCACCGGCCCGGTCCATCCGGAAAAATGCCTGGCCTGGCAAATTCTCGAACTTGAGCCGGTAAGGCGATGCCCGCAGCCCAAGATCGAATTGATGCTGATGTAGATGAGCGAGGCTCGCAGTCTGCCCCATCGCTCGCTCAGAGAGGTTCTGCTCACCGGGGCGGGGTGCTAATGCCGCCAGACGCCGGGCCAGCTTGGCGTCCTTTACCTTTCCGCGAAGTTGTTCGATCGCCTTTGGTAAACCGGCCTGTCGAACAAGTTCCCATACACGGGGCGATACGGTGACTTGCTGTTTAGACGTAGTGACGCCGAAAAGTTCATCAAGCGTTGCTGAAAATTCCAGCTCGACCTTGATGTAGCGGTCATTGTTGATGAAACTGGTCCAGGGTGTACGGGTCTGAACGTCGATCAGCCGTCCGTTTCGGCTGAAAATGACACCGTGATAATCCTTGAGAATGCCGAAGCGGGGATTGGCATTTAGGCCAACGGCATCGCGCATTTTATCGACAGAGCCGAAGCTCGGCGGAAGCCACGCATAGCGTAGCGTGATTGCCCCCAGATAGCCGTCGTCATCAGCATCGCGCACTTCGATGCGGATGGGATCGAGCGCTACGGCGCGGTCGTCGTCGTGATCGTACATGTGGAAATCGGGCGTAAGAAACAGGGGGTCGATCGGCTCCACAAAGTCATTGTCGACGAAGAGAGCCGCCTCGTGCCGGAGCTTGTGGTAGGTTACACCAAACTGTCGGCACAGATTGTCGCGCAATCCCTGCGCCGTCGACCATTCCAACCTATCAAGTTTATCGATCAGGATGACTGTGCCCGAGCGCCACCCGCTGGGATGGGCGTGGGCAATCTGATCAATCACGAAACTCGGCAGTGACGCGACGGTGGCATGCGGAACGACGATATCACCGTGAGGGTCAGTATAGTCTCCCCGCGCGAGCGCATCCAGATCGAGCGTGACGCTGTGCAAGGCTCCGCCCAGCGTAGCCGAATAGACCGTGAAACGCCGTCCTAAGCTTACCGACGCACAGGGGAGCCCATAGCCGTAGCGTCCGAGGCCGTCCCGGTCATTTTCGCGGTGGGTGCCGCCCCACATCACAGCCATGCGGATCATATCGGGCTCCATCCCATGCCCATTATCGATCACGGCGACTTGTGTTGGCTTCTTCATGGAGGCTGTGCCGTCGTAGCCGAAACTGATGTCGATACGATCGGCATAAGCCTGCAGCGCGTTGTCGATCAGTTCGGCAATGGCATCGCCGTTGCTGCGATAGCCGAGATCCCGGATGCCTCGAACAAAGGCTTCCGGGACCATCAGGCCAAATTTGGACTTCTCGCGACTGGCCGCCGCGTAAGCCCGCTGGGCGGCGAGCACCGTACCGATGCCCGCCCCCCGCATGCCGTCATCCTCGGCCATTTCAGGCGGCCGCAGCCCAGACCGCCTGGAAGGCATCGATGCGGCGGCGCAACTGAAAGCGGCTAAGCGCGACAGCCTTGGCGGTTTCGGCGAAGGCAATGTCGTCGAGATGGATCAAGCGCAGCGCGGTAGCGACGGGAGCAGGCGCGGTCGCGAGGATACGATCGAGATCGTGGCGGACGTCGATTGCGGTCAGCGCCGCCGTCGCGCTGGTCGAGGGCAGGCGATCGATGTCGATCCGACTGTGCTCGCCCTCGACCACGGTCGCTTTGGCCAGCGCATCGGCGTCGGGGATCACACCAATGTCCTCGGCCGCGACGCGCGGCGGCGCTGGCGGCTTCTTGCGCGACGGCAGGCGGGTGCGCTCGCCGGGCGCGGCATAATCGCGGCGGACCGTGCGAACCGCCGCGATCACCGCCTTGCGGAACGCCTTCTGGGCGGAGCCGCTCGCCAGAACGCCGGCACCGCGCATCCACAATGCCACGAAGGCTTCGTGGCATACCTCCTCGTGGCGGTCTTCGGGAAAGTCAGCGCCAGCCCGGTTGGTGATGCGACGCGCATAGCGTTTCGCTTCACGGCCGAGACGGAGTTGGTTGTAGGGCAGCCCGGTCAGGGCTGCGGTAAGCAAATCATCCAGAGTGACGCCGCGCATGCGGAATCTCCTTTCGCTGCATAGACCTTCGACAATTCAGCTTGAAGGCCGATGCAGCGTTGGTTGATTGCGGCACATGGCCGCCGCCGACACTGGTCTCGAGCTGTAACTTACTTAACGCCAGGCAATCCGCTGATGGTGCGCCCGCGAGTGAATTATTTCGCCGCCTCGAGTGCGGCGTCACCTCCTTCCGAGTCGTCGTCATCGGTTTCGGCCGATTCCTCGTCGCCCGGCGCCATCTTCTGTTGTAGTGACTTGTAAGCGTCGGTCAGGAAGTCACTCCAAGCGCGTTCGCGCTGGGTAAGATACCAGTTCGACGTGTCCTCATTTTCGACATTCAGTTCGGAACGCGCCAACGCGATCAGCAGGATGTCGAGCGCTTGCTTCGCCTGCGCGCCGCCCGCCATCCTCAGCAGCGGATTGTAGAGCGTCTGAAAAAATGGATGCGCGCGGTTGATTATCACGCCGACCTGCGATCCGTTCAACCAGTCAGGCTTGTAGAAGGGGCCTCGCGGCTCGTCGTAGAAATCGATCACATAGGGGCGGCGCTTTGCTTCGTCCTCAAGCGCCTTGCGCGCCGCCTCGATCGAACTGGCATCGATCTTGGAGCGTGCCGCCGCCTGCTCCTCGAATTCCTCGCGGACCTTTACCTTCATCCGCTCGGCGACGCGCGGCCTTTGCCCGGACATGCCATCGGCTGCTGCCGCCGCCGTCTCGGCAACCGTCGGCTCGGCTGCCTTTTCGGCTATGGCCTGCTGCTTCAGCCGCTCGTCGCGGCGCATCTTGCGCTGGAAGGTCTGTTCGCGCCCAAGCTGCGCGTCGATCTCCTCCAGCGCGAACAGGCGCCAGAGATCCTCGATCGGCCGCACGGTTTGCTTGTCGTTGGTGATGCCGAACACCTCGTCCAGTTCGGGATCAAAGCGAACCTCCACGCCCCAGTGATAGGCATAAGACTGGAGCAGCGGCCAATCGCCCAAGCCCTTGGCCTGATCTTTGACCGACTTGGGGAAGACATCCACCGTCTCGATCTCACGGCCGGCGCGCACGAAGGACATGCCCCGCCGGGTCTTGCGGATCTCGAAGCGGCGATGGGCGTCGCTGGTCGCCTTCTGCTTGCTCGGTGCCGCTTCGGCAAAGCCGTAGGGGAAGCGAGCAACGCGGACGTAGATCGCACCGGCCGCCTCCAGGGTCGGGTCGTCACGACTGATCTCTCCGAGCGTCTCAACCTTCGACAGCGTCAGCACCCCGGTCTCAGGATCGCGGACATACTTGACCGGGATATTATAGTCCGCGCTCATCCGCGAGCCGCCCTTGTCCTCGTCGAGGTAATAGCGGGCGTGGGGGGTGAGAAAGAGCGGATCGACTGCCGCAACCTGGGTCTTGTCGATATGCAGTGATACCCGGTCCAGCAGATAGCGATAGGTGACCCCGAAATCGTCGAGCAGATGCTCTTTGAGCAATGCGGGCGTTTTGTAGGTTAGCCGGTCGGGCTCGACCCACACCACCACCGTGCCATGATCGAAGGCAAGTCCCGCCTTGTCCAGATAGGCCTGCACGAACTCCGGAAGCGGCGCCTCGACAGTCGGCTCGACCGAGTGGAGGCCATGTGCCTTCACGGCCCGCACGTCGAGCGTTGCCTTGGTGACGACGGTGGCTTCGGCGGTCTTGGTGTAGACCTCGACCAGTTTGGTCTGGTTGATCGACGCATTGGGCAGGCCGAACCCAAATTTCCCGATGAAGCCGGGATCGTCGAAGTGCGTGCCGGAACCCCAAGAAAGGGCATAGCGCGCCATTTTCGGGACCATGCCCGAGCCATTGTCGATGAACGCGATAGCAGCCAGCGATTCAGACCGCTGGTGCGGCTTCAACTGGCGTGGTCGCTCGAAACAGATATCTATGCGAGTTGCCTTCGCCTCGATCGCATTATCCACGATCTCACGAGCGGCGGCGGCGCTATTGCGATAGCCGCTGCGACGCTGTGATTCGAGCGCCTGGGCGGCGTTGAAAAGGGGAAACGGAAAATCATCTGGCAATCGGGCCAGATATTTCTCCTGCCGCTCAACCTCGGTGAGCAGCCGGTCGTCGGCTTCAAGCATGATGTCCTCCAGTGATCGCGGCACATGGCCGCAGGTGGCATCTTCACTATCGCCAGCTTTTAACGTGGCGGTGCGCGATCTTCAAAATTATTTTTGCTACTGAGACCAAGTGTAAGGTGGGGATCGTCATTTGAGGCAGAAAGCCGACCCGCAGGAGGAAAAGGGTGCCAGATGGACGCCTGTTTGTGGCCAAACTTGGAGAGCCGAATTCAGGCGCGCAACATGACGTTGCTGCACCACCGCGCGAAAGCGTGTTGGCCTATGTCTACGTCCGACGGGACCTGGTTGAAGCCGGAGCATCGCTTGC
>Ga0068860_100005655_pt1 | contig 12626 bp, 9 predicted proteins | sample KBSSwiS32_FD_66597 | JGI IMG/M metagenome (GOLD analysis project Ga0068860, IMG submission 66597) | Switchgrass rhizosphere microbial communities from Kellogg Biological Station, Michigan, USA - KBS Switchgrass S3-2 | ecosystem: Host-associated > Plants > Roots > Rhizosphere > Soil ... | reverse complement strand
TCAACAGCGTCAGCATAGGCGGAGGAAAAACGCTCGCTTCGGCGGCGACCGCGTTCACCGCATCTGACTTCGGCCGTTCGATGACGGCGAACAACGGCGGCACCGACCACGGCTGGGGCTCGCATCACTTCGTGGTCGGCGGCGCCGTGCAGGGCGGCAAGTTCTACGGCAACGGCTGCGGGTTCAGCGGCGCCGCTGCGAATTACGGTCTCGTCATGCCGAGCCTGCTCAATCCGACGCCGTCGAGCTACGGCGTGCCGTCGCCGAACCTCAACGATCCCGGCGACGGCAACGGCCGTATCATTCCGACCACGTCGGTCGACCAATACGCCGCGACACTGGCGAACTGGTTCGGACTCAGCCCAAGTGACATCACGCTGATTTTCCCAAACCTCAGTCACTTCTCGGCATCAACGAATTACGACCCCGGCGCAGGCTACATGAAGTTTCTCGGATGAGTTCATCCAGCACGGTTTGGACAGCGCCCGTCTCGCCGGAACCGCGCCGCCGACCATCTTCACGAGTGCGTTTGTCGTGGCTGGGTGTGTTGTTCCTGTTTCCGGCGGTCGGCGCGCATGCCACACAATGGTTCGTGCAGTCGGGCGGTGCGAGCGTGGCGTTCTCGCCGCAATTCCTGACTATCCAGGCCGGCGACTCGGTGACGTTTCTGAATCTCGGCGGGCTTCACAACGTCGTCGCGGACGACGGATCGTTCCGTTGTGCGCACGGCTGCGATGGCGACGGCCTGGGCGGTAGCGGCAATGCGAGCGGCGATCTTTGGTTCGCGACGGTGGTGTTTCCGACCCCCGGCACAGTCGGCTACTTCTGCGAGCCGCACGGCTCGCCTGGCAGCGGCATGTACGGTTCGATCGAAGTCCTCGCGCCGCCGCCACGACCGGCACCGGGCGGCGGGCTGCTGCTCGACCTGCTGCTCGGCGCTTCGTTGACGGTGCTCGCGGCGCTGCGTCTGCGCACACGCAAGCCATAGTCAGCGCGGCGGCAGTCCGGTGCGGCGGAACCAGCCAGCGATACTGAGTCTCTCGCGCCGCGCCGGCAGCACTTCGTGGTCGAAATCCGCGCTCAGGAATAGCACCAGCGTGCCGGCGCGTGGATGCACGTCGAGGTGCGGTTTCGGCGATTCGCCGTCGAAGTGGATCCGCAATGCGCCTCCATCGACATCGTTCCAGTCCTCGTTGAGGTAGAGCACCGAAGACAGCACGCGCGCATCGTCGTCGTGGAAACGGTCGCGATGGCGCGCATAGCGGGCGCCGCGCGGGTAGAGCGCGTAGTGCGCTTCGAGACTGTCGAGGCCGAGCAGCAGTTCGCGATTGAGCGCGTTGCGCAGCGCTTGCATCCGGGTCCAGTACGTTGCCTGCGCTGCGCTGAGCTCGGACGGCTCGAACCACAGCGTGTGATCCCCGCGGATCGACGCGGCGACATTGCGTGCCGCCGCGCGGCCGACCGCGGCGCGCCGCAGCAAGTTGCGCGCCGCCAGGTCGCGGCATTCGGCCCCGAGTGCCGCGACCGCGCCTGCACCGAGAAAGCGCTCGACGACGCAGTAGCCATCGTTCCGCAAATGAGCGGCCACGTGCGCGGGCAGGGCGGATTCGGGCATCATTGGCTTCGGATCGACTCTCTGCGCAAATCATCTCATGTCGAAGATACCGCCCGTTACCGCGGCGCTGCTGATCGCGAACATTCTGGTTTACCTGCTGCAACAGACCGGCGGCGACAGCATGCTCGCGCATTTTGCGTTGTGGCCGATCGGCATGTCGCGGATGGCGCAGCTCGATGACGGCAGCCTGGTCCGCATCGGCTTCCAGCCGTGGCAGATTCTGACCTACGCGTTTCTGCACGGCGGGCTGACCCACATCTTCTTCAACCTGTTCGCGCTGTGGATGTTCGGCGGTCCGGTCGAGAGCGCCCTCGGCGCACGCCGCTTCGTCTCCCTGTACCTGGCTTGCGTCATTGGTGCGGCCTGCGCGCAACTTGCCGTCATCGCGATGTTCCAGCCCGATCACTTCTACCCGACCGTCGGCGCGTCAGGAGGCGTGTTCGGCCTGTTGCTCGCGTTTGCGATGTTTTACCCGCAGGCGCGCATCGCCTTGATGTTCATCCCGATTCCGGTGCCGGCGCCGATCTTCGTGATCGGTTACATGATCATCGAACTGTTTCTCGGCATCACCGGCACGCAAGCCGGCGTGGCCCACTTCGCGCATCTCGGCGGCGCGCTGGTCGGCTTCGTGATGATCCAGTATTGGCGCGCGCAGTCGCGGCCACGCAGCGGGTAGCCCCGCGGCCGCCGCGAACCACCGTGCGGAAACGCAAGCCGGGCGCGGGTCCAGGCTACGGTTGCCGGACGACGGCGCCGCCCTTCATGACGAAAAGCACCTGTCGCAGGACGCCGACGTCCTGCAGCGGATCGTCCGGCACGGCGACGATGTCGGCGTAATACCCCGGCGCCAACCGGCCGAGGTCATGCTCCCAGGCGAGCAGTTTCGCCGCGTTGGTCGTGCCGGCCTGGATTGCTGCGAGCGGCGTCATGCCGTTGTCCACGAGCAACTCGAATTCGCGGGCCTGCGTGCCGTGCGGAAACGGGCCGACATCGGAGCCCAGGGCGACCGGCACGTGCGCGGCGAGCTGCAGCCTGAATTGAGCGGCGTGATACGCCTGGATCGCACGGTAGCGCTCGGCAGCCTGCGGCGTCGCGGCGTGGGCGGCGAAGTATTCGAGGACCGCGAACGTCGGCACCACGAAGATGCCCTTCTCGCGCATCAGCTTCATCGTCGCGGCGTCGAGCTGGTAGCCATGATCGATGGAGGCCACGCCGGCACGCACGGCGAAGCCGGCGCCCGGTTCGCCGGTCGCGTGGACGGCGACGCGGCGGCCGATGCGCGCGGCCTCGCGGACCGCGGCGCCCAGTTCCTCCTCGCTGAACTGGTACGGCGTGGAGAACACTCCGCCGGCGATCCGGTCCTTGCCGGTTTCGTAGATCTTGATGAAGTCGGCGCCGAGCTTGAACTGGCCGCGCAACGCGGTGACCAGCTGCTCGGCGCTGTTCGCCTGCGTCGCATTCGGCAACGCGTTCTGCTCGGGATTCAGGCCGATGGCGTCTTCGTGGCCGCCGAGGATGTCGATCGCGTTGCCGCTGACGCGCAGTCGCGGGCCGGGAATCGCGCCGCGTTCGATCGCATCGCGCACCGCGCTGTCGGCCGCACCGGCGCCTTCGGTGCCCATGTCGCGCTCGGCCGTGAAGCCGGCCAGCAGGTCGTCGCGCGCGGCCAGCGTCGCACGGATCGTACGCTCCGCGACCGATTCGTTGAACGTCTGCTCGGCTTCGCCGCCCGGATGCAGGAACAGGTGCACGTGCGCGTCGATGAGGCCCGGCAGCAGCGTTGTGTCACCGAGATCGATCACCCGCGCATCGGCGGGACGCTCGACCTTCGCAGCGACCGCGGCGATGCGCTCGCCGCGGACCAGCACTTCGCCGGGTGACAGCATCTTGCCGTCGGTCACGTCGAGCAGACGGGCCGCATGCAGCACTACTTCATCGGGTGCGTGCTGCGCGAGCGACGGCGCTGCAGCCAGTGCGAAGGCGCTCAGTGCGAATGCCCGGGGAATATTCCAAGCGGCCGTCATGGCAGGATTCTCGACAGATGAAAAAGCATACATCGAACACGGGGTTCATTCGCCGCCATGCCGCCGCGCTGAAGTGGAAGGTCAGCGCAGCGAAAGGAAATCCGCGCTGCAGACGAATCGCACCGCGTCGAGGCGCAGCAGCGCGCGTGGCAGCGCGGCGCGCAGCGCGGCAAGTTCCGCGGCCAGCGCTTCGATTTCTGCCGAGCTCACGGCAGGATTGACCCGCGCCAATGCGACGAGTCGTTCATGCTCGGCGCCGAGTTCACGCTCGGCGGCGTCGACGGCAGCGGCGATTTCGACGCCGGCGCGTTCGCGGGCGAGTTCCTCGCCGCGCTTGAGCATCGGCGGAACCAGGGCGGAAAGAAACTTGCGATAGCGCGACGCATCGACGTTGCGCTCGCGGCTGCGCGCGATCGCATGGCGGCCGGGGCGCCAGTCGCTGCGCGGCGTCAGCTTCGTGTCGACCGCAGTGCGGATCGGCAGCGGCGGCAGAAAACGCTGCGCGTGCAGACCGGCGGCGGCGACCGCGTCGAGCACGAACAGGCATTCGAGCACGGCGCTGCGCGGCGGCAGCGATTCGTCGAGAAGGAACGCCGCATTGCCGAACTCACCGCCGAGCAGCAGGTCGATCGCGCCGGCGACCATCGGATGGTCGGCGCCGAGGAACGGCAGGTCCTCGCGCACCAGCGCGGTCGCGCGATCGAACGTGACCTGCTGCGGGCCGTCGCGCAGTCCCGGAAAGCCGTCGGTGCTCAGGTATTCCGGATCGAGCACGTAGGTGCGCTTGCCTTGATCTTCGTTTTCGACGCCGAATTGCTCGAACAGGCGCAGCACGAATTCCTCGACACCGCGGTCGGCATCGGCCGCAACCAGCGCGCGATACAGCAGCTGCAGGCGCGCTTCGCGCTGGCTCGCCAGTTCCAGCAGGCGGTCACGCCCGTTGCGGATCAACTCCGACAGTTCGGCGTGCGCGGCGCGCGTCTCCGCCACGATCGAATCGATTTCGGCATCGCTGTCCTCGCCGCCGCGCGCGTGCTCGATCGCGAATGCGAGCAGACGCGTACCGAAGCGCTTGTACAGCTCGCGGCCGTCGGCCGGGCTGCTGCGCAACGCGTCGAGTCCGGCGTCGTACCAGCGCAGCAGCGCCTGCTGAGCCGTGCCGGCAACGACGGCGACATGGATGCGGATTGCCTCGCGCTGGCCGATGCGGTCGAGCCGGCCGATGCGCTGTTCGAGCAGGTCCGGGTCGAGCGGCAGGTCCCAGAGTACCAGCTCGTGCGCGAACTGGAAGTTGCGGCCTTCCGAGCCGATTTCCGCGCACAGCAGCAGACGCGCGCCGTCGCTCTCGGCGAAGTACGCGGCATTGCGGTCGCGCTGCACGATCGTCATCGATTCGTGGAAGCGCGCCACTTTCACCGCGCTGCGCGTGCGCAACGCCTCCTCAAGCGCGACGACCTTGGCCTGGCTGCGGCAGATCAGCAGGAACTTGTCGGTCGGCCGGCGTTCGAGCAGCTCGATCAGCCAGGCCAGGCGCGGATCGGCCGCGTAGTCGAGCGCGATCGGCGCCGGCGGCTGCTGCACGTCGGACAGGAATTCGGCGAGCAGATGCTGGCGCGCATCGTCGCCGACGCTGTCGCCGGGCAATTCGGCGGGTTCGGCGATGCGCTGCGGAAAGCCGCCGACCGCGGCGCGGCGGTTGCGGAACATTGCGCGTCCCGTGCCGTGGCGGTCGATCAGCGCGTCGAGCACCGCGCCGGCCGCGGACTCGTCGCTGCCGGTGATCGCGAGTGCGCCGATCAGGCGCACGTCGTCGCGCAACAGCGTCGCCAGGCGCATCTGCTCGGCCGGATCGAGCGCCGCGCCGTGCTGCAGTTTTTCGACGATCGCCGAAAGGGCGGCGTAGCCGTCGGCCTCGTGCTGGAAGCGTTCGAGGTTGCCGTAGCGCGCCGGATCGAGCAGGCGCAACCGTGCGAAATGGCCGGTACGGCCGAGCTGCTCCGGTGTCGCGGTCAGCAGGATCAGGTTCGCCGTCGCGGCAGCGAAACGTTCGACCAGCGCATAGTCGCGGCTCACGGCATCCGGACTCCAGGCCAGATGATGCGCTTCGTCGACGACGACGAGATCCCAGCCTGCTGCCAGCGCCTGCTCGGCGCGGCGCGGCGCGTCGCGCAGGAAGGCCAGGCCGACGATGACGAGTTGTTCTTCGGCAAACGGATTACGGCCGTCGCCGGCCATTTCGATCGCTTCGCAGCGCTCTTCGTCAAATACCGCAAACGAAAGATTGAAGCGCCGCAGCAGCTCGACGAACCACTGATAGACGAGCGCCTCCGGCAAGGCGATCAGCGCGCGCCCGATCCGATTGCCGGCCAGCAGCTGGGACAGGATCATGCCGGCTTCGATGGTCTTGCCGAGACCGACTTCGTCGGCCAGCAGGATGCGCACCGGCCGGCGTCGCGCCGCGACTTCGGTCACGCGCAGCTGGTGCGCGATCAGGTCGATGCGCGCCGACAGCAATCCCCACGCCAGCGAACGGCGCGCCTGCGCGCGATGCAGCAGCGCCTCGGCGCGGAAGTCGAAGCGTTCGGCCGGATCGACGCGGCCGGCGATCAGCCGTTCGTCGGCTTTCGACAGGTCCTGGACGTCGTCGAGTTCGCCCTCGTCGAGCGCCTCGCCGCCGCCGAGATAGCGCAGCACGCCGCCGGCATCGGCTTCGACCCGCTCGACGACGAAGCTGCGGCCGCTGCCGTTGACGCGGTCGCCCGGCCGGAACTGTGCGCGTTGCAGCGGCGCGCCATGCGTCGCATAGGCGCGGACCGAGCCCGAGGCGGCAAACGCGACCTGCACGGTGCGATGCTCCACCCGCAGCACCGTGCCGAGTCCGAGCTCCGGCTCGGCGAGCGAGAGCCAGCGTTGTCCGGGCGCGAACGTCATCGGCCGATTCTAGTGTGCCGTCCCGCAAGTTGCATCGAATAATTGCGGCGTGGTTCGCGGGCGTACCGCGCCGCTCGAACGTCGGCATGCTGGCGCGTGCATCTTTCCGCAGCCTGCATCGGAAGGCCGGGTCTTTTCTGCCGCGCGGCTGCACACCGTGTGGAGGCACCGTTACCGTGCGTTCACAAAAAATGAACCGGGCTGGGTGATGATGACGGTTTGCGCCGCAGCGGATGCGCGGCGCGCCACCCGAATCCAGGAGAATCGGCATGAGCAACGATCCAGGCAAACCGGACTTTTCCGACGTCAAGGGCGGTTCGACGACCACGCCGGTGAAGCCCGGCGCGCCCGATTTCAGCGACGTCAAGGGCGGCAGCACGACGAACGCCGCCAGCGACCAGTCGTACACGGTCGTCGCTGGCGATTCGCTGTCGAAGATCGCGAAGAAGTTCTACGGCAACGCGAACGCCTGGAACAAGATTTTTCAGGCGAACAAGGACAAGATCAGCAATCCCGACTTGATCCGCCCGGGTCAGGTGTTGCGCATCCCGGCGAAATAGCCGACCGACAATCGACTCAGGAGCAGCTCATGATTCCGAACCGCACAGGAACGAAACTGATCGTGTTGATCGCCGCGACATTTGCGCTCGGCGCTTGCGGCAAGCAGGAAGCGCCGCCGCCCGCACCCGCGCCCGCGCCCGCGGCGCCCGCGCCTGCTCCGGCGCCCACCACGGCTGCGCCCGCGGCCGGCACGACCTTCGAATCGCTGGTCTTCAGCAATGCGGTGGATGCGTCCGGCAAGCCGGCCAATGCCCCGTCCGTCGTATTCGCGCCGAAGGATACGATCTACGCCGTCGTTACGACCAACACCACGGGAACTGCGCCCGCGACGATTGCCGCACACTGGGAGTTCCAGGGTGGCGTCACGGTCAATGACGGTTCGCAGACGGTCACCGCGAGCGGACCGTCGGTGACGACGTTCCACATCGAGAAGGCGAGTGGCTGGCCGGTTGGCCATTACCGCGCGGTCATCAGCATCGACGGTAAGCAGGCGGCGATCAAGGAGTTCGAGGTCAAGTAAACCCGGCTGCAGGTACTGGGTCAGTTTCAAAATGGAAGTAGCCGTTCGTGGTGAGGTATCGAACCATGAACGGCGGCGCACGAGGCCGTTCACCCTTCGATCCCTCAGGGCGAACGGTCCAGGATTTCAAGCTGGCCCATTACTCGGCTGCACAGGAATTGGAAAGGCGCGGATCGCTCCGCACCTTTTTCCTGCCCGGCTCTGCGACGGTCCTACCAGATCGTGACGCGCACCCCGGCGTCGCGGACCATCGCATCGCCGGCCTTGCAGCTGAACGCGTTCGCAAAGGCGGGCATGTTCGACGGCGCGCCGATCGCTCGATACTGCGCCGGCGCATGCGGATCGGTATTGAGCCGCACCTCCTGTGCCTTCGGCAGAATGCTGCCGCTCCAGACGCGGGCGAAGGCGATGAAGAAGCGCTGTTCCTCGGTATAGCCGTCTATCTTGCCGGCGGCTTCCTTCGGGTTCTTCTTCAGCGCGAGCTGCAGCGCATCGTAGGCGGCGTTGAGGCCGCCGAGGTCGGCCGTGTTTTCGCCGAGCGTCAGCTTGCCGTTGACGTGTTTGCCGGGCAGCGGTTCGTAGCTGTTGAACTGGTCGGTGAGCTTCTGCGTGCGCGCGTCGAATTTGCTGCGATCGGCGTCGGTCCACCAGTTGTGGTTGTTGCCGTCCTGGTCGAACTTGCTGCCCTGGTCGTCGTAGCCGTGCGTCGCCTCGTGGCCGATCACCGCGCCGATGCCGCCGTAGTTCAGCGCGTCGTCGGCCTTGAAGTCGAAGAACGGCGCCTGCAGGATCGCGGCCGGGAAGTTGATCGTATTGTCGGTTGGGTTGTAGTAGGCGTTGACGGTCTGCGGCGTCATGCCCCATTCGAGGCGGTCGGTAGGCTTGCCGATCTTGGCGACGTCGTAGGCGTAGTCAAACTTGCGTGCGGCGCGGACGTTGGCGAAGTAGTCGCCGGCAACGATCTCGACGCCGGACCAGTCGCGCCACTTGTCCGGATAGCCGATCTTCGGCAGGAACGTCTGCCACTTGGCCAGCGCCTTCTGTTTCGTATCCGTGCTCATCCAGTCGAGTTTTTCGATCCGGCCGCGCAGTGCGTTGCGCACGTCGTCGACGAGCTGGCCGGCGCGCGCCTTGGCCTGCGGCGAAAAATTGCGCGCGACGTACAACTCGCCGAGCGCCATGCCCAAGCCGTCGTCGACCGCTTCGAGCACGCGCTTCCAGCGCGGACTGAGTTCCTTCTGGCCGTTCAGCGTCTGGCCGTTGAAAGCGAAGTGCGCATCCTCGAATGGCTTGGACAGGTATGGCGCCGCACCATCGATCACATGCACGCGCAGGTACGCCTGCCAGTCGCCGATCGGCACGTCGGCCAGCATCTTGTCGAACTCGGCGAAGAACTTCGGCTGCGACAGCGAGAAACCTTTCTGGATCGCCACGCCTTGCGCGGCGAAGAACGCGGGCCAACCGAAGTGCGGCATGACCTGGTCGGCCTCGGCCACGCTGACGAAGTGGTACTGGTTTTTCGGATCGCGCAGTTCGACCCGCGACAGTGATGCGCCGGCCAGCCGCGTTTCGAGTTTCAGCACTGCGTCGGCCTGTTCGTTGGCCTGTGCTTCCGGCACGCCGGTCAATTCGAGCATTTTGGCGGCGTGCGCGACGTAGGCCTTGCGCAGATCGGCATACTCGGCCTGGCTGTAGTAGTCCGGCGTCGGCAGGCCGAGACCGCCCTGTCCGGCCGACGCGATCTGCATCTTCGCGTTCTCGTAGTCGGCGCGCGAGCCGAAGCGGAATACGCCGCCCCGACCTTCGGAAAAAGTCCGGCGCAGGTAGGCGACGAGATCGTCGGTCGATTTCAGCGCTGCGATTTTCTCCAGGTCCGGCTTGATCGGATCGAAGCCTGCCTTGTCGACGGCAGCTTCGTCCATGCCGGAACGGTACATCCAGCCGATCTTTTGCTCGTTCGACCCGGCCTTCGCGGAATCGGCGTTCTTCGCCGCCGCCTCGACGATCTCGTGTTGCGCGTCGAGGCTTTTCTCGGCGAGCTGGTCGAATGAACCCCAGCGCGTGCGGTCGGCAGGAATCGGATTTGCCGCGGTCCACTTCGCATTGACGAAGCCGTTGAGGTCCGCACACGCGCTGATCGAGGTGTCGAGTTCGCTTGCGGCGATCCAGCCGACCGATTCGGCGTTCGCCGCGGCGGTCGTGCCGGCGAGCGCCAGCGCAAGCGCCAGCGGTTTGATGGCAATCTTCTTCATGGTCATTCGTCTCTGTCGCATTGGCTGTTCGTTTGGACCGGTAACTCTAGCGGTTTGGCCTGTCGCTCGGAACGGCGTTACCAAACTTTACGTCTCGCTCTGAGCTCGCTTTGCTGACTTGATGGGTGTCGAATCTCAGTCGCGCCGCTCGTCATTCGAAAGGCGGACTGCAAAGGCAGGCTGAAAATTGCTCCTGCATTTTCGGCACTCTCGCCCTCTGTGGCGGTCGGATGCTCGTAGCGAACACTCGCGCCGCGCCTGCCCTGCAGGCTGCGCTGCAGGAGCCACGCGTGATCCGCTTCCTTGCCTCAGAGGCGCTGGATCCCGGCTTTCGCCGGGATGACGAGCTTGGTTTTCTTGGGTGGCTGAAGCACGACGCCAATCGGGCCATTGGCAGAGGCCTTGGGGAGCAAACAGGTGCAGCGACGAGTGCGCTCACCAGATCGTGACGCGCTTGTCGCCGCTGCGCACCATCGCATCGCCTGCCTTGCAGCCGAACGCGGCTGCGAACGCCGGCGTATCGCTGACCGGACCGTTGACGCGGAACTTCGATGGCGCGTGCTCGTTCGACTGGATCTGCCGGCGCAGTTGCTCGGGACGCTGCTGTTCGCGCCAGCTGCGCGCATAGGCGATGAAGAACCTCTGCTCCGGCGTCTGGCCGTCGACCGCATCGCCGCCGCGGCCTTGCGCGGTCGCCTTGAACGCGTCGTAAGCGACCAGCAGGCCGCCGAGATCGGCGATGTTCTCGCCGAGCGTGAGGCTGCCGTTGATGTGTAGCGAATCGACCGGCACGTAGGCATCGAACTGGCGCTGCAGCGCGGCAGCGCGCGTTTCGAAGCGCGTTCGGTCCTGCGTCGTCCACCAGTCCTCGAGGTTGCCGTGCGCATCGAACTTGCTGCCCTGATCGTCGAACGCGTGCAGCATCTCGTGGCCGATCACGGCGCCGATCGCGCCGTAGTTCGAAGCATCGTCGGCGGCGGCATCGAAGTAGGGTGGCAGCAGCTGCGCGGCAGGAAACACGACCTCGTTGCGCATCGGATTGTTGTAGGCATTGATCGTCTGCGGCGTCATGTCCCACTCGCCGCGATCGATCGCGCGATCGAACTTGGCGAAGCGCCGCCGCGCTTCGAAGGCGACCGCAGCGCGGACGTTCGCGTAGTACGAAGTGCGCACGATGTCGAGCGTCGCATAGTCGCGCCAGCGATCCGGATAACCGATCTTCGCGCCGAGCGTGTCGAGCTTGGCCAGCGCCGCCTGCTTCGTCGCGTCGCTCATCCAGTCGAGCTGCTGCAGGCGCACGTGCATCGCCGCTTTCAGGTTGGCGACCAGCGCGAGCGCGCGCTCGCGCGCCTGCGGCGGCATGACTTCGGCGACGTAGGCCTGGCCGAGTGCCTCGCCGATTGCCGCATCGATGCTGGCGATCGCGCGCTTCCAGCGCGGCTTGTCGGTCTTGATGCCGAGCAGCGTGCGGCCGCGAAAATCGAAATCCGCCTCGACAAACTTGCGGCTCAGATACGGCGCGGCATCGTTGACCAGGTGCCAGCGCAGGTAGGCGCGCCAATGCGCCACGGGCACGTCGGCCAGGGCCTTGCCGAGTTCCGCGAAGAATTCCGGCTGCGCCAGCGAGAAGCGCCGCACGTCGGCGCGTCCGGCATCGGTGAACAGCGCGCTCCACGAGAATGGCGCCGTTGCCGCATCGGCTTGCTCGAGCGTGTGCATGTGATACGAGTTGGCCGGGTCGCGCAGCGCGACCGGATCGAGCGAGGCCTTGGCCAGGCGCGTCTCCAGCGCGAGCACCCAGTCCGACTCGGCGTGCGCGTCGGCGGAGCCGAGCAGGCCGAGCAGGCGCGCAATGTGGGCGCGATAGCGCGCAAGCAACTGCTTCGATCGGACATCCTCGCGCGTGTAGTAGTCGCGATCGGGAAGACCGAGACCACCCTGGCCGGCGTAGGCGATATTCGTGCTCGAGTCCTTCAGATCCTCCAGCGCCTGCCACTCGAACGCGATGTCGAGGCCGCGCACCTGCCAGGAGCGCAGCAAGTGCGCGACGGCGTCGGCGGAATCGAGCGCGGCGATCTCGGCGAGTTCGGCCTGCAGCGGCGTTACGCCGGCGCGTTCGATCGATGTTTCGTCCATCGCCGTCGCGTAGAAATCGCCGACCAGCTGTGTCGCACTGCCGTGCTCGCCCGGATGCTCGGCGGCGTTCTCGACGATCCGTTGCAGGATCGCCAGATTGCGTTGTTCGATCTCTTCGTCGATACCCCAGCGGCCATAGTCCGAGGGGATCGGATGACGCTTCAGCCAGCCGCCGTTTGCATATTGGAAAAAGTCGTTGCAGGGATTGGCCGAAGCGTCGAACCAGGACGGATCGGCGCTGCCCTCGCTGCCGACTGCGGCGATCGCCGATGCAATTCCGGCAACCAGCAAGGCGGCGAAGGGCAAACGGATCGGCATCGGCGCTTCCGCTGGAGGATTGGGCAAGCGTAGGCAATCACCACGCTGTCGCCACAGTGCGAAAGGTCACGAACGGCAATGCGGCGCAGCGCATGTCGGTTATTGCGCCTCGTATGGCCGCCGAGTGCCGGCATCCCGGCCATCCATGGCCGTGAAAAAAAGCGGCCGCATGTGCGGCCGCCCAGAAGAGACAACGATCGGGGGAAACCCCCGACCACAGGATGCGCGTGGCGGTCAGCCGCGCCCAGTGCCGGAAGGCATGCCGGGGC
>Ga0068860_100005653_pt1 | contig 12628 bp, 13 predicted proteins | sample KBSSwiS32_FD_66597 | JGI IMG/M metagenome (GOLD analysis project Ga0068860, IMG submission 66597) | Switchgrass rhizosphere microbial communities from Kellogg Biological Station, Michigan, USA - KBS Switchgrass S3-2 | ecosystem: Host-associated > Plants > Roots > Rhizosphere > Soil ... | reverse complement strand
CGATCTTCCCGGCGCCGCGCAGCAGGCCGATCTCCTCCTCGCTCTAGATGAGCCGCATATGCTCGATGACCCAGCTCACGTCGAGGAATTCGGCCAGCGGCATCGCGCGCTTCAGGAACTCCACCTCGCCGTGAAGCAGCGTCGAGGGCACGAGCGTCGACGAATAGCCGACCATGCCGATGCGCGAGCGCTCGAAGCCCGCGCTCCTGAGCTCGGCCACGATCTCCGGGAGGCCCTGGAAGATCCGGATGTCGGTCGTCCAGTCCTGGACAGAGTGGCAGAAATTGTAGGGCCGGTTCGAATGCGCGACCGAGTTCCACAGGATCGGGTCGCGATCGATGAAGAAGGCGCCGTAGGACGTGACCTTGCCGCCCGCGTTGAAGATGTAGCGGAGATTGGCCAGGCCCATGTCCCAGAAGATGTCGTTGCCGAGGAACACCAGCGCGTCCAGGTCGGCCATCACCATCCGCTTGCGCAGCCGGTCCCACCGCCGGTCGCGCTCCTCGAGAGGAAGCTGCGGAACGTACTTCAGCAGCTCACGGGTCGCCGTCGCGCCGTCCGGGATTGCCCGACGCGTGGGTGGGAACGGGGGGTTGCTCACTGCCATGTCGACTCCTTCGTTGTGCGGCCGCTCTCGACCGGGACCGTGTCCCGGGACAGTCGAACGAGCTCTGCCTCGAACTTCGTGATGTAGTGGCGCAGGATGGCGGCGGCCTGCGGGATCTGGCGACGGTTCAACCGCAACGCCGGTGCGGACAGGCACAGGGCGGCGATCGATCGACCCTGCGGATTGCGGACACAGGCACCGATGGCGACGACGCCGCGCTCCGTCAGCCCGTGATTGATGCCGTAGCCCCGGCGCTGCACTGCCGCGAGGGAATGCAGGAACTCGTCCCAGGTGATGTTGGGGTCGGGCGAACCTTCGGGGAACTGCTCTTGGAGCTCCGAAGTGGAGAGAGCGGCGAGCAATGCCTGACCACCTGAGGTCCGATGAGCCGCCATCACCGCCCCGACACGCGACCCGACGCGTAGCGAGCGACCGCCTTCGAGACTAGCCACGAACTCGACGCTGCCACTCTGCAGCACGACCAGGTGCACGGTCTCATCGAACTCCTGGTGCAACCCTTCGAGGAAAGGTCGCGCGACTGCGCAGAGGTCAGCCTGGCGCCAGGGTCCGGGACGGATGTTGACTAGTGCCGGGCCACCGCGATAGAGCCGGTCCCCGTCCTTTCGCGCGAAACCCCAGTAACAGAGCATCGCCAGCAGGCGGTGTGCGGTCGACTTGGCGACATTCAGTTCTGCGGCGGCCTCGCTCACCCGCACACATCCGTCGCGGGCGATCAGCTGGATCAGGTGGAGCGCATTGTCGACGGAGCTGACCACGTAGTGCGGGCGGGTGCTGGATCCCGGCGGCGCGACCGACTGTCCTCCGACGAACGGGTTGCTCTCATGCATCGACCCCGCGCTCGCGCTCATGGTTGTCCCCTCACCTTTCGTGCGCCTCGGCCGACCCTCCTGTGCCGGCCGGGTCGAGCACGACTGGAGTTCCGCGATACAGAACGGTCACGGCCACATCAGTTCATCGCCGTCCCCCGCAGGTAGCGGGTTGCGATGATGGCGACCAGGAGCGCGACGCCGTTGAACAGGGGATTCACCCACTGCGGCACCCCGAGCAGGTTCAGGCCCGACACGCCGACGGCGACGGTGACGACCGCGACCAGGGTCCCCCACACGTTGAATCGCCCGACCCGGAAACTGGTCGCGCCGAGGAAGACCGCGGCGAAGGCCGGCAGGAGGAACTCCGGGCCGACGGCGGGGTTGCCGCTGCCCACCTGGCTCGCCTGCAGGACTCCCGCGATGCCGGCGAGCATCCCGCCGAGCGCGAAGGCGATGACAGTGATGCCGTCGGAGTTGATCCCTGACAGCCGTGCCGCGTCCCGGCTGCCGCCCACAGCCTCCATGAAGCGCCCGAAGGGAGTGCGCTCCAGCAGGAGCCAGACGAGGATCGCGATGACGGCCACGTAGATGACCGGCATGGGGATCCCCAGAACCGCGGCGGTGCTGAACTCGACCAGCGACTCCGGTAGGCCTTCGAAGATCACCTGTGACCCGGTGAACCACAGCACCACAGCCTGGAGGACCGTGGCTATGCCGAGTGTCACGATGAACGAGTTCAGGCGCACGCGGGCGACCAGCAGGCCGCTGATCGTGCCGATGAGCGTCGTGACCCCGACGGCGATGAGGATGCCGACACCGAGATTGACCTGGTACCTGCTCAGCACGCCGGGCAGGATCACCTGTGCGAGCCCGAGCTGGGCGCCGAGTGATAGGTCGAACTGGCCGACGACCAGGGTCGAGAGCGCGGCCAGGGCGAGCACGGCGAGGACCGCCTGCGTGGTGAGGATCGTGGTGGCGTTGTCGAGTGTGGGGAATGTGTCGGGCTCCACGACCGAGAACACGGCCATGATGACGACGAGCAAGGCCGGGAGGGCGAACCGTGACCACTGCGAGACGGCATCACGGCTTGGTCGTCGCGCTCCGCGCGCAGCGGCGCTCCCTTTTCGGGAGCGGATCTCTCGCGGTGCGTCGGCTGTGTCGATGGAGCTGGTGTCGGAAGGTGTAGCCATGGCTGAGTCAGGTCCTCTGCTCGTTGAGCGCGACGTGGTCGGCTTCTTCACTAATCCCGAAGGTGGCGCGGGTGATCGCGGCCGCGGTGACGGCGTCGCCCGCCATCTCCGCGGCGACAGCGCCGTGCCGCAGGACGAGCACCCGGTCGCAGAGCTCGACCAGGTTGTCGAAGTCGCTGTCGACCACCATCACCGCGGCACCGCTCGACGCCGCCTGCCGTAATTGGGCGAACACCTGGGCCTTGGCCCCGACATCGACGCCCTGCACGGGCTCGTCCAAGATGATCACCGACGGCCGGTGCGCGAACCACTTGGCGAGAATGACCTTCTGCTGGTTGCCACCGGAGAGTGCCGACACGAGAGCCTCTGCGTCATGCGGACGGACGTCGAACCGGGTGATGGCCTCGGTCGACAGCCGACGCTCCCGCTTCTTGTCGATGAGCCCTCTGCGAACAGGTGGGCGGAGCAACGTCAAGTTTTCCCGTACGGTCATCCGCATGAGGCAGGCTTGGCCGCGGCGGTCCTCCGGGATGTAGGCGAGGCCGCGACGGATCGACTCCGCCGGCCGGTGCCGCTGCAACGTCGCATCCCCGATCGATACCTCGCCGCTCGCCAGGCGTTGAGCGCCGAACAGCAGCCGACACAGTTCGCTCCGACCGCTGCCTGCGAGACCCGCGATCCCGAGGATCTCCCCGGGCTCGACGGCGAGGGAGACGTCCTGGATCCGGACTCCGGTAAGCCCCTTGCCGCGCAGCGCTTTGCGCGGCGTCGACTCCCGTGGGCCGACAGTGCTTGTGACCCGCGTGCCTGCGGCCCGCAGTCCACCGCCGCCGAGGATCTCGTCCACCAGATCCCGGCGGGTGGTGCCCGCCATCTCCCGGGTGCTGATCAATCGACCGTCGCGCAAGACCGTCACACGGTCCGCGAGCCGCTCGATCTCCTCGAGTCGGTGCGACACGTAGATCACGCCGACGCCGCGCCCGGCCAGCTGGCGAACGGCGTCGAAAAGCAGATGCGCGTCGTTGTCAGGCAGCGCGGCGGTGGGTTCGTCGAGGACGAGGCAGTTGAGGTCGGTGCCGCCGGAGAAGTCGATCGCGCGGCCGATCGCCAGCAGCGTCCGCGCGGTGACGGGCAGGTCGCGAACCAGCGTGTGCGGCGACGCTCGTACCCCGAGGAAGTCCAGCACCCGCCGGGTCTCCGCGTGCTGGTCGCGGCGCTTGATGAACGGGCCCGAGCGGTGAAAGCCACGGACGACCCCGAGGTTGTCGCTGATCGTCATGTCCAGCGCGAGACCGAGGTCTTGGTGGACGAAGGCGAGACCGAACCTCCTCGCCGCGGTGGGAGGGAACGCCCGGGGCAGGCGTCTGCCGCCGACTGTGATCTCGCCGCCGTCCGGGCGGTACACGCCGGCCAGGCATTTGATCAGAGTGGACTTGCCGCTGCCGTTCTGTCCGAGAAGAGCGTGGATCTCGCCGCGCTGCACGTCGAGATCGACGTCGTCCAGGACCGCGCGCCCGCTGAAAGTCTTGGTCAGTCCTCGGGTCGAGAGCGCAGGCACGGTGGTACCGGTCTCGGCGGTCTCGGTCACCGGCCCCACACCTTCTTGTACTGCGCCCTGAAGTCGATCCCGCCGTCCCAGCCCGCAGCCTCGGCGATGTTGGAGGAGTCGAACAGGCGGAGGGGCACGTTCTGCACGACGTTCGGCTGCCCGGCGAGGTGACGGTTCAGGTTGTCCAACACGCCCCATCCGAGCCATGCGCCGCCCATGGCGACGGTGGCCTTCTGGTAGCCGCCCTTCTCGATGACGTCGAGGTTGGCGGGATCGCCGTTGGCGGAGATCAGGAAGCCCGAGGACGTGGCCTTCCCTGCCTGCCGCAGACCGGTCATCACGTAGACGCCCGCGTTGTCGAAGCTGGTCCACACGACGTTGAAGCGCGGATTGGCCTGGGCCACCGCCGCGGCCTGGCCGGCGAGTCCGGTGGTCGTCTCGCTCACCTGGAACTTGTGGCCCGCGACGACGGAGCAGGCGCCTCCGGCGGCTGTGCATTCACCAATGAAGCGGTCGAATCCCTCCTGACGAGCGCTGAGGTTGGACAGCGACGTGTCGTTGAAGGTCAGGAACGCAGGGCTGCCTCCGGTGGCCTCGAACGCATATGCGGCGTCGGCATAACCCAGCTTGGAGAAGGTCGACCGCGGCGGCTCGACCACCGCGTAGGCGCCCAGACCGTCGGGCTGCGACTCGTCCCAGCACGCCACGCAGGCGACGGGGATCTGCCGGGCGGCCGCCGCGGCGAGCCCGCTTCCTGTCTGGGTGTTGTTCAGGCCCAGCACCACGATGGCGTCGGGCTGGGTCGTCGCCGCCTGCTGCATGAAGCGGTTCGCATCGGCCTGGTTGCCGTTCGCGTTGTAGGTTGTCTGCTGCCAACCGATCGCCTCTGTCGCCTCTTGCATTCCGCGGAGCACCTGCAGCGCGCCCGCATCGGTCTCCGTGATCGCCACGATCGCGATCTTCTTCCCGGGAGCCGCCGTCGGCCCGTCCGCCGGAGGCGTGGCGGTCGGGTTCTGCTTCAGTGCGTCGATGAGCTGAGTCACCGACTGCCGGAACGGCTCGGACGCCGCCGAGGCGGCGGGATCTGCGGACGATGACGCCGTCCCTCCGGACGAGCACCCCGCAGCGGTCACCAGGGCGAGCACGCCGACGGCGCTCGCCACCACTCGACCGATTCGATACCTCTGCACGTTGATCGACTCCTTTGTCGGGCCTGTCGCCCGTGCCCAGATGCTCGGCCGGAGCTGGCCGCATCGCCTCGCTGATGCTCGGGTCGCACGAGCGGGTCCACAAGCGACGTTCTGCAGGACGCAACGCTCGAGGTCGGCACCTCCACCCGTTCCGTAGAGAAGAACATCCCTGGTCCACGCCCAGTCACGGGCCGAAGCTGGCCATGCAGATCGAGGAGAACCGCATGGGCGAGACATCAGACGCGGCCGGTGGATACCGGCAACTGCTCGACCGCTACTACGCCGCCGAGGTGCGATACATCGCCGCGGGCGGCGCGGCCGGCGACGCGGACTTCAGCGAGATGGCCGCGTGCATTCACCCCGATGTCGTCGTGCGCCAGGGATCGACGGTTCCGTACGGAGGCGACTGGCACGGAATCGACGGCGTCCGACGGTTCTTCGCGGCGCACTCAGAGACCTGGCGGGAGCTCGAGCTCTCAGAGATCAGCCACTTCGAGGGCAAGTCCGGGCTCTGCGTCACGCTTCGGATGCGAGCCATCGCTCGTCGCACCCAGCGCCCAGTGGACACCCGGGCTGCTCACCGCGTCACCTTCGACGAAGGTCTCATCCGTGACCTCCTCGTCTTCTATCTCGACCCGGTTGGTGTGCGCGCGGCGGCTCTCGGCTAGTCCGACCGGCTGCTCGTGACGTCGGCCAACGCCTTGCCGAGAGCGAGTCCTCCGTCGACGACGATCGCTTGCCCGGTCACGTAGGCGGCGTCGTCCGAAGCCAGCCACGCGGCTGCGCCAGCCACGTCCGACGGAGTGCCCCTGCGCCTCAGCGCGATGTCCGGTGCCCACGCCTCGGAGAGGGCCTCGTCGAGAAGCCGGGCACGGTCGTCGTCGTGTTCGAGGCCCAGCAGTCTCGCCGGCAGAGAGGTCGCGATGCTGCCGGGGCAGAGGCAGTTGACCCGGGTCCCATATGCGCCCTCCTCGAAGGCCACGGTGCGGGTCAACGAGTTGACCGCCGCCTTGCACGCGGAGTAGACGTGCGGACCCATCCCTGCCGACATGGCTGAGATCGACGACGTGCAGATGATGGATCCGCCTGCACGGTCTCGCATCGCGCGGGCGGCGTGCTTGAGCCCGAACGCGACGCCCTTGAGAAGCACTGCGACGGTCCTGTCGAACCCCTCCTCGTCGAGCTCGATGATGGGCCCGTCAGAGAAGCTGAAGCCCGCGTTGGCGACGTAGCAGTCCAGTCGCCCGTACCGGTCCAGCGCGGTCGCGACCGACCCGGCCACGTCCGTCTCCCTGGTCACGTCGCAGTCCACGAACACCCCGCCCACGGAGGCTGCGACGCTCCGGCCACGCGCGGCGTCCACATCTGCCACCACGACCTTCGCCCCCTCCTCTGCGAAGCGAGCGGCGATCCCCTCGCCGATTCCGCTCGCGCCACCGGTCACTACGGTGACCCGATCACGAAGGCGCATGGTCATGTGAGATCGAACAGTCGCATGGTGTTGCCACCGAGTATCGCCCTGGCGTCGTCGTCGGAGGTCACCTGGGCGACTGCATGGGCGGCTTCCTGGCAGCGCCCGACGACCGACTCGCTATGCGGGTAGTCGGTCGACCAGAGCACCCGGTCAGCCCCAATCTCGGCAAGCATTCCGAGCCCCACGGGGTCTTCCTGGAAAGTGGCGTAGCAGTTCTGGTGCCAGTACGCGCTGGGTGCCTTGCCGAGCCGCGGCTGCATCAATGACCCGAAGCTGCTGTAGAACTGGTCGGCGTCCTGCAGCGCCCCGGGCACCCAGTGCAGCTGCCCCTCGGTGAAGACGACCTGGAGATCCGGGTGACGTTCGAGGATTCCAGAGAACGTCAGGAGCGACCACAGCTTCCGGTACGGATGGAAGTTCTGCATCAGCCCGGTGCCCAGGGTTCCGAGCCCACTCATGTCCACGCGCTCGCCGACGTGGAAGGTCAGCGGCAGCCCACTCGCCTCGATGGCGTCCCACAGGGGCTCCAGGTGGGCGTCGTTGTACCGGACCGAGGGCGGGCTGGTCGGCATGATGAGGCCCTTCAGGCCGAGGTCCTTGATCTCGGCGATGTTGTCCACGGCCGTCTTCGGGTCCCAGAAGTTGAGGATCCCCAGGCCGTAGATCCGGTCCGGGTACCGGGCGCAGACCTCGGCGACGTAGGAGTTGTACGCACGGATGTAGGCCATCGCGTAGTCGGGGTTGCGGCCGGGCGCGTCGGCATGTGCCTCACTGACCCCTGCCAGGATCGCGAAGGACCACTGGGGGAAGAGCAGGTCCTTCGCGATCCCCTCGGCGTCCATGTCGGCGATCCGGATCTCGACGTCGCTGATGCCCTCGCGGCCTGTCGACACGCATGCGCCGAAATGGTCGATCACCTCGACCCCGTCGTACGAATAGCGCATGAGACCGTCGTCGTCCATCCATGCTCGGGGCGCCCGGTCACGGAACTCCGACGGCATGCGGTCGCGCCAGTCGGCCGGCTCGAGGAGGTGGCTGTCGGCCGACGCGAGCACCGTGCCTGGCGGCAGATCGAACCGCACCGTGGGAGCGACCCGGTGCTGGGCGAAGGGGATGGCCTGCTCGGCAGTCACGTCGCACATCGATGCGTAACTCTGCCTCGTCTGCGTCATTGCACGTCCTTTCGCTGTCGGCTGCGTCCGCAGCAGCAGCGTCGTATCGGGCTCGCGAGGGGCCAAGAGCCGTTCCGTCACGCAGAACGGTCGATGCTTTCCTCGACGGCCGAGACGAGGGTGGGTGGCATGGAGCGACACGACGGAGTGGCCACGGTGAACGGGGACGACGAGCGGATTCAGATCCTGGAAGGCTTCTACGCCGCGGAGATGCGCTATGTCGCGCTCGGTGGGCCTCGGGGCGGCGCGACATTCGACGAGATGGCGGCCTACTTCCATCCCACCGCCGTCATGCGGCAAGGCCCGTCCACGCCGTTTCCGGGCGACTGGAGCGGCATCGACGGGGTCGAACGCTTCTTCCGCGTGCTGTCCGACACCTGGAGCGCCGCCGAGGGCCTCGACCTGCAGTACTACACGGGTGCGCGAGGGGTGGCGGTGAGCATGCACGTCACCCTGACCTCGCGGGCGACCGGACGGTCCGTGGACGCCCATCTCGCACAGTTCGTCAGCTTCGCAGACGGCCTCATCGCGGACTTCGCCGTCCAGTACCTCGACCCCGTCGCCGTCAGCGCCGTGTGTTACCCGAACGCGGTCGGCGTCGTATCGCCGCGCACCCGTTGACAGCCTCGTAGCCTGAGCAGATGCATCAGAGGCCAACGGCGGCCGTGGGGGCGGCCGAGCGTGTTCGGTCCCTCATGGAGATCCTGCGTCGCGACCGCGTGCTGCACATCAACGCGGCCGCCCGCGAGCTCGGCGTCGCCCCGTCGACCGCCCACCGGCTGGCACAGACCCTGCTACTCAGGGGCTACGCGGTCCAGCGGCCCGACCGCTCGTACGGTCCAGGGCCCATGCTGCCTCCGGACTCCGTCGACACGGTCTGGACCAGGCTTCGCAGCCACTGGCGTCCTGCTCTGGAGGCCATCTCCGGGGCCACCGCCGAGACGGTGCATCTGATCGTCCGTGACGGCGACAGCGTCGTCTTCCTCGACAGCGTGCTCCCGAAGCGAGCTCTGGAGGTCGGATCTCGAGCAGGCATCAGGATGCCTGCCGAGCGAAATTCGGGCGGAAAGGCGCTCCTCGCCCGGTTGCCGACCGCGTCGATGCAATCCTTGTACGCCGGACGGCACGATGTCGGCACGGACGCCCTCCAGGAAAGTCTCGCGGCCGTCCGGCGGCGTGGCTTCGGAATCAGCGTGGCCGAGTACGAGCGGGGCATCACGGCGATCGGAGTCCCGGTACGCGACGCCGACCTCGTGCCCGTCGCCATCGCGGTGTCGGGACCGTCCCTGCGCTTCGACCGCAGCCGGGCGGTCGCCGCCCTTCCCGTGCTGCAGCGCGTCGTCGAGCAGGCCTGACGTCGAATCAGAGGGTAGCCAGGTCCGTGTCGTACTCGTCCACGAGATACATGTACATGGCGTCGCGGTCGAACAGGTGTTGCTCGTCCTCGACGATGCGCGCACGGAAGTCCGCGGGCATCGGGTCGACGAAGAACGACCGGTAGAAGGCCTCGTCGCACCAGATCTCCACGAGGACGTCGAAGCCGGACTCGACCACCTCGCCGGTGATCGGCGGGGCGATCGGGCGCAGGTAGCGCCGGGTCCACCGGTGCACGCCCGGCTTGCTGAGGTACTCGTTGAAGAGCGGGCAGTGTTTGTTCTCGTAGTAGTCCCGGAATTCCTCGTCCGACATGCCCTGACGCTTCTTGAACATGCCCACCACCTTGATCATGTCGCACGCTCCTTCAGACCGTTGATGTCGTCGAACAAGTCCATCCGCCGACGGTGGATGACGGACGACGCGACCCGGGTCGGCAGGTTCCAGACGAGCGACGACGGGGCCTGCTCGGTGAAGGCCGGCCAGGTCGGTACGGCCGTGTCCGATTCGGGCGACGAGGGGTCGCCTGTCGCGGCGAACGCCAGCCACGCCGCTCGCATGCTTCTGCCGAGTTCGTGGTCCGCCGCCGTCCACGGCCAGCGCCACACGTCGAAGGTTCCGAACAGGTATGGCAGCTCCGCCCCGTGGAAGGCGCCCGCGGACGATCCCTCCAGCATCGCTCCGTCCGGATCCATCGGCGGGTGCCGCTCGAAGGTGTAGTGCCAGACAGGGCTCGGGCTGGTCCGGGCGGCCAGCCTCGCGGCCGTCCACGCGGACCAGACGAACACCCGGTCGCCCTCGAGCGCGCGGCTGGCGGCAGGCGCCTCGGCGTCCGTCCTCGCAGGGTAGAGCTGGTGTACGCGCTCTGCGTGGCTTCCATACTCGTCGTCCACGTAGTTCTCGTAGTCCCGCCGCGTCGTCAGCCAGGGAAGCCCGGCCCCCTCGTTCCCTGAGGTCCCGACGATCATGGGCACGTCTCCTGCTCGTCCGTGCTGGTACGCGGTGAGCGGCGACTCACGGAGGACGTGCCCGTCGACGACCGGATACGCCGAGTCGTACGAGTGCATGCTGACCGGCGCACCCGCTACCGGGCCGCCGGTCCAACGCCCCGTTCGACGCGGGAGTTCGACCGCGGCGAGGGCGTCGACCGGTACCGCACGGAGCTGAGCGGCCGTGCGAACGCCGAGCAGGCCTGCGACCTCGGACCCCGCCTCCTCCGCCGCTGCCAGCGACTGCGGATTCGCCGGGTGCCCGGGTCCGTTCCGTACCGGAGCCACGCCTGGTGCGCTCTGGGCGATCGCCCGGTGGAACAGGCCCACGGCCTGGTCACAGGCCCGCAGGTTGTGGACACTGTGCCCACCGGCGGACAGCCCGGCAACGGTGACGCGGGTCGGGTCCCCGCCGAGGGACTCGATGTTGTCGCGAACCCACCGCAGTGCGGCAACCTGGTCAAGCAGCCCGTAGTTGCCCGACACACCGTGATCCGACTCGGCTGACAACGCCGGGTGCGCCATCCATCCTGCGCGCCCGAGCCGGTAGTTGACGCCCACGACGGTGGCACCTTCGCGGGCCAGGACGGTCCCGTCGTACAGAGGGTTCGCGGCCGAGCCGAACTGAAAGCCCCCGAAATGGAACCACACGAGCACCGGGCGAAGCGGGGCGCCGGTGGGCCCGGTCCACACGTTGACATAGAGGCAGTCCTCGCTGAACGTCCGCTCACCACCGAAATACAGCGAACTCGTTGCGACTGCCGGCTGTGGCGCACTCGCGGCGAACCGGTCGGCGGCGCGGACACCCGACCACCGTTGCAGCGGTTGCGGGGGGCGCCATCGCAGGGCGCCGACGGGTGGTTGGGCGTACGGGACGCCGAAGAAGGATCGGACCCGCCCGTCCGGGGTGACCGTGCCCTCGATCCGACCGGCGACCAGCGTGGCCGGGGTGGGGCTCACGGCGCATCCCCACGCGGCGTGCTCACCACGAGAAGTCCCGGTCCTCGGGTCGGGACCAGACGCCCGCGTCCTCGAGCCGATCCAGGACCTGCCGGAAGTCGAGAACCTCACGAGGGTTCCAGAGAGGGAAGTTGATCAGAATGTTGGTCGTGCCGGTGGTGCGCTTCATCTCGATCAGCTGTTCTGCGACCTGGTCGGCAGTGCCGAGGAACTTCAGGATTCCCCGACCACTTCCCCAGGCTTCCGCGGCCTCCTCCCTGGTCATGCCGGAGAAGAGAGCATCGATGGAGCGGATGTCACCGAGGATGTCGGCAGTGAGCTCCCTGGTCGCCTCGAAGTTGAGGCTGCGACACAGCCGCTCGTACTCCTCCTCGGCCTCTCCCTCGTGCTCGCGCACGATGACGATCGCGAAGGGCGAGACCCCGAGCGGGTCGTCCCGCCCAGCCGCACGCACGATGGGTTCCAATCTCTTCTCGGTCAGCTGGACCTGCTCGGCACTGTCGCCGGCGACGACGAGCATGTCGCAGTGGCGTGCCGCGAAGTCCATTCCCGTGGGCGAGGCGCCTGCGCTGACGAGCAGCGGGTGCGGGTTCTGGACAGGGCGTGGCGCCTTGATACGTCCGCGGACCTGGTAGTACTTGCCGTCGACGTCGATGGCATCGTGCTCGGTCCACAGCCGCTTAACGATCTCGACGAACTCCCCCGCCATGGCATAGCGCTCGTCGTGTTCGACCATGAGTTCCTCGCCGAAAAGCCGGGCCTCGGGGTCGCCGAAGCCGGTGACGACATTCCAACCCCACCGCCCGTCACTGAACGCGTCGAGCGTGGCACCCATGCGCGCGATGTGGGCAGGCTTGTGGTGGGTCGTGTGGAGCGTCGTGATGACCCCGATGTGCTCCGTGACCGCGAATAGGCCCATGGCGAGCATCGCCGCGTGGAACTTCGGCGACTGATGGCCCGCCTGCTCCGCGGCCCGCTGGTGGCCGGACCAGGTGTCCGCGATGAACAACGAGTCGAACCCGGTGGCCTCCGCCGCCTGGGCCATGTCGCAGAACACCTGACGTTCGAGCTTGGGGGTCTTGCGCGCGGCCTCGTCCGACCAGATGTGGTCGGTCTGGCCCGTCGGGAAGAAGTAGCCGAAGCTGAGCTCGTCGGCATTGTCGCGCCGAACCTTCATGGCGGTGCCCATTTCCTCGTACGGATCGAATCAGATGGCGATGTGGTGGCTGACGTGGGCGTAAGCGCTCCGGTAGTACAGAAGCGGTGCACGCCGCTCGTCAACATCGAGCGCGA
>Ga0068860_100005652_pt1 | contig 12628 bp, 15 predicted proteins | sample KBSSwiS32_FD_66597 | JGI IMG/M metagenome (GOLD analysis project Ga0068860, IMG submission 66597) | Switchgrass rhizosphere microbial communities from Kellogg Biological Station, Michigan, USA - KBS Switchgrass S3-2 | ecosystem: Host-associated > Plants > Roots > Rhizosphere > Soil ... | reverse complement strand
TTTTAATTCGTGAAGGCTGCCTAAGATGGCCAGTAACGTACTCGGCCTGCTGCCGGGCTGGCATGCTGTGATCCGTGTCGCCAGCCTAGCAGCAAACTGCAAGTTATATGCGGCCTTCTTTTTCCGGGTCATAAAATGTAGCTTAATCAGTTGAATTGGCTAGCTCTTCTTCTAGTAATTTTAGATGTGATATTTCTTGGTGATGTTCTTGCTTTTTTTGAGTGATTTCACCCAACACTGCATTGTCATAATTGAGTTGCCATGCACCGTTGAGTTGTCCAATTCGCCATGTCAATGTGTCGCAACGAGTTTTGGTTTCCCGTATCTCGTTGAGGATAACAGTTCTTTTTCTTGGCATAAGCATTAGTTTAATATAAAAATTCTTATTGCGTTTTTTGGAATGGTTTAAAAGATAAAGGATTATATTTTTTATTTGACCTATTAATTGTAGGTTTTTCGTCCAACCGTTAACTGATGATTTGCACCCAAAATTAGGGTTATTGCCAATAAAGTTTCAGCCGGCCACTAAACTTACAAAAGAACCGAGATTATTTTTATAAACGTAAAGTCAGATAATAGACGGTCAAGCTGCCGGCTGATGCTGAATAGCAATAAACTGCCTGGATTGAACTTCCGTCTGCCCGGCTTTTGCTAATACCTATGTTAGCGGTTCGTTGTTTTGTTGTTCATTTCTTCTTCGTTAACCAGCCCATATAGAACGACGATTGAAAAAAACGAAGTGGTGCTTCAAATCCTGCTGCTGTGCATAATTCGGACAACCTTTGTTCTGCAACAGGAAAAAGTTCATTTTCGATTCTGTTTAGACGATTACTAATTTGTTCTTCATCTAAGCCGTCCGGCAAGAGAAGCCTAAGTACTTTTAAGTTTTGCCTGATTAGTCGATTATGTTGCGTTCTCTTGATTCCCTCTTTTTTCAAGAATGCAAAATAATATTTCGATCAGAATTGCATAGAAAAATGAGTCGAATGCTATGCCACCATAAAATGTAAAGTCATTTAGAGATTTTGCCAAAGCAAGTATGAATATAGCTGGAAATGCTGCAATTGCACCCAATATCTTAAAGATACTGTCTGCGAAGGGATATCTGTGCTCTAAGCCAGAATAGGCTAACATTCCTGAAAAGGTAATGGCAATGAAGAAAATTGTAGAGAGAAATGGTCGCTTTATTCTTTTATTTGTCAATGAAATAATTTTTTTGAATTCATAATAATTTGGTTCTATATAGTTTACTCGGGTAGGTCATGGTACTAAGACAATATTTTGCTTGTTGGCCGCAAATTCCGGATGTCGGGAAAATGCCATTTAACGTCCGCCGCTTGCTGCTGTGCTGGCAATTTATAATGCCCAGCCCGGAACTAAAGCAAAATAAAATTGTTGATGATGAAGTTAATAATAAATGCTTAATCGGAATTCGCCTGCCTGATATTAGCTGATAGCATTACAAATGCCGAGTGTTTTTCCGTCGCGCCAGCATAGCAGCAAACCGGTTGTTGCGCGTTCGTACTGCATCTTTGTCGACTTAAACTTGTTTATTTTATCTTATGAGCTTCCATGTCAATCTCAATTAATTGTCCTGTTACTGCCAATCCTTTTACTTCAAGCCAGGTCCCGGTCGGAAATTGGTTTTTATAAATTGAATTGCGGAAGCCTGATGCTTTTATAAAGTCTTTCATATTAGTGGTATAGATATTTTCTGCAATAACGTCGTCGTACGTGTAGCCATAGTGTTGCAGTATTTTTTCTAAGTCACTATAGCAATTTTTCATTTGTTGCTCCATGTTGCCTGGAGCTACAATAATGCCTGAATCATTCATACTTACGGCTCCGGAAATTTTAAGGTCGTCACCGATTTTTACCGCGTGTGAATAGCCATAATCTTTTTCAAGTTTTGGTCGCAGGTTAAAATATTCCGGTGTATCAGGTTGAACCGTTTTTACTTCCTTATCTGCTGTCATTTTGGAAGTGTCAGTATTGGTACAACTGCTTAGAATTGATAAGCTAATTAAAAGGCTTGAAGCAAGTGGGAAAATCTTTGTCATTGTTATTGTTTTGTTTTGGTGGTTTAATGTTGGGGCTTTTTTGTATGGTGTTTCTTTATTTTGATTAATGTGTCGGCAAGTTGTTTTTGCAAATCGGCAGTGTCAAGGTAAACAATTTGAAAGTCACTGATTCCTGAAACAGTTGTTGAATGTTCTTTGTCCTTTTGTCGTAAATAAATTACTGTTTTTCCCTTTGCCTTTGCATAGCCTACTTCTATTCCTATTCCAATTCCTTTTTCAGATGTTTCTGCAAGTAATATGTCGCAATTGTCCAAATCATGCATGGCCTGTTTCATCAATTCTCGTTCTTGTGTCAATTCAAATTTATAATTGTCAACAAATACAAAAGATGAGATTTTAAACGCAGCTAATGTGTCTGTAATTGCGGTGATTTGTTGGTCTATCGATTTTCTATTGCTGAAACTTACTGAAATATAGGCTTTCATAATTTGAAGACTGTCATACTTGGCCGAGGTCTGAATATCGCCACCAACGTCAGTTCATCTAAGAACTCAGTTTTTTGATTTAAAACAGGTCATTTTAAGGCCATTCTGCGGGCGTAATTAAAACGACGCGGATTTACATATACAAAAGCGAACGGTTTATTTGAGCGGTAAATGAGTTTGCAGTGTCCGTTAGTACAAACCATATAAGAACAAGTTAGCGGTGCTTAGCCGCTGCCTTTGATTATTGTCAATTTAGATGTCGCTTGAAACTGCAAAAAAGAAAATTTTGTGTCGTGCCAAAAGGTGTTGTGTGGTCTTCTGTTATGCAGGTTAATTTGTCAAATCCATTTTGAAGTTCTGTCGTTAATGCTTGTTCAGTATATTGCCTGATGTCAAGGCCACTGCATTTTTTAGGACCGCTGTCTGAAAACGTTCCAATAATCAGATAACCTGTAACCGATTTTCGCGCGATGTCAATATACTTTTCAATTTGTTCAGAGGTTGTCAGGAAATGAAAGGTTGCCCTGTCATGCCAGACGTCGTAGGTGGTCGTGGGTTGAAACTCCGTGATGTCGCTGACAACCCATTTTATTTTCTCAGCATTTTCACCCAAACGCTCTTTTGTTCTGTCGAGCGCCCTGGATGAGATGTCAAGTACGGTAATATTTGTAAAGCCTTCTGCAAGCAAATAGTCTACAAGTTTGCTGTCGCCGCCGCCAATGTCTATAATGCTTGCAGTTTTTGTCAAACCGAATGAATGTATAAAATATAAAGAAGTTTTGGGAACAGCCTGTGTCCAGCTAACCTGGTCAGGCTTCTTGCTTTCATAAACTGTTTCCCAGTGATTTTTAGTTGTCTTGTCCATAGTTGTTGCAATCAGTTAATAGAATGACTTGCTTCAAACAGGTAGCAGAAAGCCCCATGTCAGCGGTTCGGGCTTTTTTGATTATTTAAGGTTATCAATTGAATTTGTCAAATGGTAACAAATTAAATCAGCATTTGTGTTAGCAGGATCATTTGAATTCCTAAACGATAATTTCTCCAAGAGCTTTATAGAACTTTGATTGTCTTTATGCAGGAAAGCTTCAATTTTTCTAACTTTGATCGTATTGAACGCATACTCAATGACGTTCTTTACAGCTTCCCTCATTATTCCTTGCCCTTGAAAGTTTGTCAATAGTTCATAGCCGATTTCGCATTTGTCATTTTCATCTGAAAAGCCAAAAAGACAAATTGTTCCAATCAATATGTTTTTGTGGCTCAAAGTTATTGCCCAATACAGGGAGTTATTTTTATTGATGTTCTCATTAACCTTATTTATAAAATTCCTTGCATCATCAATAGTAGTGCTTACCTGTCTGTCAAGATATTTATTTATTTCACTGTCAGAACGTAAAGTGAAGATTTCTTGTTCATCAGTAATTACTAGTTGCCTAAGAGTAAGCCTTTCGGTTGTCAAAATTGGAAAAGCTGTGAAAGTTGCATTTAACATTCTTCGTATTTCACTTGTTAAAATCTACGGTTATTATAGCCTGACCGTTAACGAACAGGTACTGCCGACGGTGGGGAATTTTTTATTCGTCTGCCCGGAACTGCTGCTGGGCAGCCTCGCTATGGCAATACCCATGTTAGCGGTTCGTGCTTCTGCCTGTCCGAAGCTGTGTTGTTTCATGTTATCAGTCATTTTTTGTCGGTTCATAGTAAAGCGTTATTGCACCGCCATTAAAGGTTTTGGTTTTTATGAGTTTAAGAATAGTTCTGTCGTTTATATTTTCAAATAATGGCAAACCGCTTCCTGCAACAACAGGGTGAACACAAAGTTGGTATTCATCAATCAAATTAAGTTTCATTAGCTGTATAATTAAACTCCGACTGCCAACTAAAATGTCTCTACCCGGTTGTTGCCTGAGTTCTAAAACTTCTTCTTCAATGGCCCGGTTTGCTAACCTTGCACTTTCCCATCCTGCATTTTTCAACGTGTGGGAAAAAACTATTTTTGGAATTTTATCTATCGCCAAGGCAAAGTCGTCCATTGTTTTTTCACCTGAAGGATTTTTCACCAGAGTTTGCCAATATTCCATAAGTTGATATGTTATTCTACCGTATAGAATTGCGTCTCCCTCATTTAGAAGTTTCGTATAATGTTGATGTATTTCTTCATCTGGAATACCTGCTGTATGGTCGCAAAACCCGTCAAGTGTCATATTGATTGCTGCAATTATTTTTCTCATTTTATTTAAATCAATTGTCAATTTTCATGTCAGTGAGTTGAGGTTCGCACTGTTGCCATAGCATGGCCACTAAAGCCGGCGGATGATTTATCAAAAGACTTTCGATTAAAAGCGGCAGCCTTGTCGAGAGATGTTTGATACAGGTCGGCATTGTCATATGTTTGGAATGGTCGGGCCAACGCAGATTCAAGTGATTCGAAATCTCTCACACCGTGAGAACCTCCAAAGCTGTCAATAAGTGTCTTGTGGATTGTTAGAATTTCTTCGGTAGATATCACTGTGCTAATTTCTGGAGAAGGTCTTTGTCCTCAGTTAGGATTGTTTTTAATCTTGAACTGTCCAAAAATGAGCCTTTGGATCTATTTTCAACATTTTTAAGGAAAGATAGCAAGTCCTCCAATGCCCTGTCAGGCAGAAGATCAAGGACCTTGTTAATTTCATTTTTAATTTCGTCTTTTGACATAAATGAATTTGTCCTTAAAGGTACATTTTTCTGGACTTTCTGCAAGTCTGCGAAGTGGCGCCTAACGTTGAAGCATTGGCGATGGCAGGGAATTTATATTCGTCTGCTGGAACAAATGCTGATTAAAGATACAACTGCTGATAATATGTACAAAAGTTGATTAGCATTCCTTCTGCCCGAGCCCTGCTATTGCCAATGCAATGTTACCTGCATACCTTTTTTAGTAGCTGGGCGGCGTGCTCGGAAAATACATTTTTTAGCATTGTTCTACTCGTAAATGAGTGTGCTTGTTTCGAGTTCAACTTTTGTTAGAATACTACTTTCCAGCACGTATAACACTCAATGTTTGTTGGGTAATGCCCAGGTAAGATGCGATATGCCCAAGCGAAGCCCTTAGCAGGATGCGGGGTGTGGTTTCCAATAGCGTATTGTACCTTTCCTTTGCCGATTGAAATTGAAGGGAATATACTTTTTGGGCTAGCATACTGATGATTTTCAATGAAACTATCAACCTGTAATCTTTAAAAGCAGGTATCGTATTGCAGAGTACATCGAGTTGGCTGTACGGTATGGTTCTAATCGTAGTTTCTTCCAATATTTCAAGGCCATAAGGATGTGGCCTGCCAAAAAATACACTTTCAAAAGCGAGTATAAAATTATCTTCATCAAAAAAAGTGTGGGTTATGTCTTTATCGTCTTTACAATAAAAAGCCCTTAGCAAACCCTTTTCAATAAAGTGTAATTGTTTGGAATGATTATTGGGCTGTTCCAAAATTTTTCCTTTGAGATAGTTTTTTTTGGCAAACGCTTTGTCTATTAACTCATATTCCTCAACAGTTAATTTTACCTGGGCAAGTAAATAAGGCATTAGTTCCATTTCAATACTATGTGCTTTTTAGCTGTATTAGTTTCGTTTGATGTACCACATTCATTCCTGCTATTTTTTAAGATATCTTAAAAAATGATGGTAGTTTTCTGCTCACCTTTGGTATCGCTCAATCAAAAGTAAAAATTAGGAAGCAATAATTATTTGTTGATTAGGAGCAATATTTTTCGCAATCAAAATAGATACAAAATGAATATCAAACAACTTACGCAGGATGCAGCTTTAAAGCTGAAACTCTATTTAGCTACCCTTGGCAAGCCATCTGATAGTGCACATGCAGTAACAAGTGCCGGCGATGCTGGTTTGCGTAGCGGCCAACTTTCGGAGCTTACGCTTATTGCCCCTTTAAAACCCGAAGGTGCCCACAATCTCCGACTGATTTTTGAAACACTTAATGGCAATTTGGCCGGTGCACGTGAGGTGGGTACGCTTCATGATATGCGTTTTGTGTTTTTGGAAAACGACACCAAGCTGCTTTTCTGCACCTGCTACGACGGCGATTGGGATACCTATATCAACGACTTTGCCACCAAAATACCGGAGATGATGGATCTGCTTTTTGGAAATATTGAAGGCTGGCCCGGCATAAAATCGCCCACGGTAAAAGAGTTTATACTCAGCAAGCAAATTACGGCTTCTGCCTGGTTTGTAAGTCACCCCAACCTTACCGTTGCCGATATTGCACGATTAGAAAAAATTGGTGATGGCTTAAATAAGCTTTTGGAAATCTAATCTTAAAATTTTGATGGTATGTCATCCGAATATGTTTTGTTTTCGCAGGAAGCCGAAGATTTGCCAAAAAATTTTGAGCAACACGTAGCTACCATCAATGCAGATGTAAAGGCGTTTGTAGAACGGTCTCCTTCGGTGAGCAATACAAATTATCATACACGGGATGCCCATGCAAAAGGCTATGCAGCGCTGAAAGCGGAGTTTACTACCTTTGATAATCTGCCGGAAGAACTGGCGCAGGGAATTTATGCCCATCCCGGCAAACACGAAGCTGTTGTCCGGTTTTCCAACGGTGCTGCCCGTGTTTCGATGGATAGGTTTAGTGGCAATGCACAAGGCCTGGCGATAAAAGTTTTGGGCATACCAGGCAAAAAATTAGCACCCGGTGAAGAGGATTCAACCAATGTAGATTTTAACCTCATCAATCATCCCATCTTCTTTTGCAACTCCTCCCACGACTATATGTTTATAGATAAGTTGTTTCACAGGTTGCACGAATATTTTGGAAAGGGAGCCTGGGGTAAAATAGAATTGGCTTATCAGTGGACAACCGAAATGGGCAAAGCGTTTCCCAGCAGAAACACACTGAAGGAATTGAAAGCATTGTTATCTTTCCAGGATATTAAATCCCAAAATACTTTGCTCTATAATTTTTACAGTATGGGAGCAGTGCGGCATGGCGATTATATTGCAAAGCTAAGAGTGCGTCCTACCGATGAATCGGTAAAAAGTGTAGTGCAAAAAGAGGTTGATATCAATAAGGATGATGAAGCATATCGAAAATCCATTTTGGAAACCATTCGTAAGCAGGACTTCAAATTTGAATTCCAGGTGCAGTTATGTAAGGATTTGAAAAAGATGCCGGTCAACGACCTTACCGTAGAGTGGCCGCAGGAGCTATCCCCATTTCAAACAGTCGCCGAACTTTTAATCCCACAGCAGGAAATTGCAGACGATGGAAATTTTGATATTATGGAGCATCTTTCCTTTTCACCCTTTCGCTGTATAGAAGCCAACCGCCCCATGGGCGACCTTCAAATGTCAAGATTGAAAGCCTACCAGGTTTCTTCGGTAACAAGGCACCAGCTTAATGGAAAGGAACGAAAAGAACCCCGGTCGCTGAAAGAACTTTTTGGTTAACATTTCAAATGCTCTAAGTTTAATAGTCTTATGTTCTTAAAAAATTTATTTAAACGCAGTGCCGAAAAAATAGACTTGCAGGATATTCAGGCCATCATCTTGCGCGACAGGCCGCTGCCTTATCATGGTATAAATGTTTTTTTGGAAATCCTTAATGCTGCTTCTGCCAAAGCATTTCTGAAAGAAATAATACCTTATGTTACCAATGCCCAAAATTGGTGGAATAATGATGACGCCTGGCTTGCCATTGCCTTTACTTACGAGGGACTAAAGAATTTAGAACTTCCACAGTCCACCATGGAGAGTTTCCCCGAAGCCTTTAAAAAAGGAATGGCTGCCCGCAGTAAAAAGCTAATGGATATTAATGAGAATGCACCCGAAAAGTGGGAAGACTCTTTCAAAAAACCGGGAAATCATATTGCTGTTTCTATCACTGCAAAAAGCAAAGCGGAACTCGAAGAAAAGAAAAAGATTGCGCTACAAATACTTTCAAAACATACCGGAGTAAAACTTCATTTTCAAGCCGATTTTGATACGCCGATAGAAGGCAATTTTAATCACTTTGGTTTTAGGGACGGCATTAGCAACCCCGAGATTGAAGGTAGTGGGGCAGAACGGTTAAACAATAAAGAGCGACCTATAAAAGCAGGCGAATTTCTTTTGGGATATGCCAACGAAGCAGGCAACCATTATCCTATGCCGCAGCCAATAGAGTTTGCAAAGAATGGCACTTTTGTCATTTTTAGAAAATATCACAGTCACGTTGCTGCATTCAATAAATACCTTGCCGAACAAGCAAAATCGAAAGACGAGCAGGAGTTGATTGCTGCAAAAATGGTAGGCAGGTGGCGTAGTGGAGCGCCTCTAAATATGTGTCCTTTTAAGGATAATGCGGCCTTAGGGGCAGATACAGCAAAGAATAATGATTTTGATTTCAGCAATGACACAAACGGTAAAATAGTTCCCTACTCAAGCCATATGCGCCGGATGAATCCACGAGATACGAAGATGGCTGTACTATCGGACGTGAACCTGCACCGCATTATCCGCAAGGGTGTTGGTTATGGGCCTGCATTGCCAGATAGCAGCACTAAGGATGACGGTAAAGAGCGCGGGCTTTACTTCATCGCCTTTAGTGCAAAGGCAATGGAAACATTAGAATTTTTGCAAAAGGAGTGGATTAATCATGGCAATTTTATCAGTCTCAAAAATGAAAGAGATCCTATAATAGGGCTCAACGAAGGCAAAGGAACTTTCACCATGCCTCACGATCCTTTACCCAGGCGCTTTATAGGAATGCCGACTTTCAATACTTTAAAAGGCGGTATGTATCTTTTTATGCCAGGCATTAATGCAATTAAATGGATGAGTAGAGTATAGCTTAACCATAATTACAAAATCTGCCTGCTATGGATGAAATTGCATTGAAAAACGTTTTCTTTATTTCCGGCCTGGGTGCGGATAATACCATATTCCGGTTTTTAGACTTAAGTTATTGTAAACCGGTATTTCTGGACTGGATTAAGCCGAACAAGCTGGAAAAACTGGCTGACTATGCACTTCGGATAAAGGAGGAGTACCACCTACCGGACAATGCGATCATCGTCGGGCAATCTTTTGGCGGCGTTTTAACAACAGAAATTGCGAGAGCATTCCCCCAGGTAAAAGCCATAATACTCGCCAGTGTAAAATCGTTCTCCGAACTCCCCCCATTCTATAGCAAAGGGAAATATTTCAGCATTCATCGTTTTGTTCCTCCGTTTTTTCAAAGAAAATATATGCTACATCTGAGGAAGAAATTTGGCCTGCACACACCTGAATACATCAAAATATACGAGAGGATCGTATCAAATACTGATTTTTATTTTAATAATTGGGCCGTGTCGCCATTATTACGCTGGGAGCATAAGACCGCTCCGCATAACGTGACCCACATTCATGGCTCTGACGACAAAATGTTCCCTATAAAATATGTGAGACCAGAGTTCACTGTTCAGGGAGGTGGACACCTGATGGTCATGGAACATGCTTCGATTGTGTCAGCGCATTTAAAAACCCTGATATCGGCTTGAACAGAGGCAATGCAACTTTTACGAGGCCTGGCGATCCCTTACGAAACATTTTATGAGAATGCCGACTTTCAATACATTAAAGGGCGCTATATATCTTTTTATGCCGGGCATCAACGCCATAAAGTGGATGAGTGAAGCATAAGGCGTGAGAGAAAAAATCATTAATACTGGGAAAAACTTTCGCAGTTTAAAGAATAGGATTTCTGTCAGGTTATGGTACTAGGGTTGGGGTTGCAGGTAACGTCGTCGGCTTGCTGCTGGGCTGACATTTGAAAATCGTCCCGCCCAGCCACAGAACCTGGTTAATAAATTGAACTTGTAATTATTCTGAACTGAGTTTTGAAAAGGTCGTCCTGCGGCCGCTGCTGATTAAAGACTTGATGCCGATTGCTCCCATGTCCCGCCAGTCTAGCAGCAAACCGAATGTTAGCGGCTGTTTGTTGACGGGGTGTCAGCAATTATTATCTCTCCAGTTTTGGCATTTACTATTCGTGTTCGACACTTTAACATGGTACGTCGAGTAACAGCACGTCGTTTAGATTCTAATTTAGCTTTTTGCCGCTCCTTTTCGTTATCGGCATCGATTACCCAAACGAATATTTTTGAATAATAAAGTCGGTAAAACGATATATCCAAAATGTCACCTAAACATAGTCCCGAGTTTTTAGCTGACGAGATAGCTGAATCTTTAGAAATCAAATCATTTTGTCTATCTTCTAAAACATAATCAGGAAATGTCCTCAAGAAATTACTATCTACAACATTAAAAGATTTGTCAAAATATATAATTAGTTCATCTGAATAATTATTGTCTGGAAAGTCTACTTTATATGTTGCTCTAAAATCATTTTTGTCGTGATAACCTTCTTTATATTTAAGAATTATGCGATTTATTCCAGTGCCAATAAAAGATTTAAGCACGCTGTCTCCTTTGTGTTTAATTAGTTTGTCGAAAGACGTTTGTCCTTTAGTTGAATTAAAGATGAAAGAAAATGCTAGAACAAAAAAAAACTTATTCACTTGAGGAGTCTTTTAAATAGCCGATAACGTCCACGGCTTGCTGCTGGGCTGGCATTTGAAAAACGTCGAGCCCAGTTACCGAACCAGGTTATAAAATTGAACTTGTAATTATACTAAACTAATTTAATAAAGGTCGCCCTGCGGCCGCTGTTGATTAAAGATTTGATGCCCATTGCAACAACGTCAAGCCAGCATAGCAGCAAACCGCATGTTAGCTGCCATTGATATTGCTTTGGTGATCAAGTTCGATTAGTAAATTATGAAAATTCGCACTAAATGTTTCGTATTCGTTCCAACGATCGTGGTCCCAAAGTACAATTGGGTAATCATAGTCCGTACCTTGGCTATTAGTGTCAAAACATAGAAGACCCCAGTCACTCCAATCAGCAAAAGGAATATAGCCTTTGTCAATAAGAAGTTCTCTGGGATAGCCGTTAAACGCCATGTGAGTAAGGTGTTGTCTCCAATTTCTGATTTCTTGTCCGCTAAAACGGGCATCGGAAATATAAAGTTCGTAGAAGTGCTTGTGTTTTAGAAAAACTTTATAACTTTTCGGCAATTTGTAGTTTAATTGTATTTCTATTCCTTCTATTTCAGAGTCGGCAACAGTGCTGTCAATAGGATACCATTTTTGCCAACCTTCATTGTCCATAGGTTCGTTTGGATTTGCCATTTCAGGTTCGATCTCGCGGGGTAATGCATTTAGTCCTTTGTTAATCCAAATTTGTAAGTGTTTGTCGATAGTCCTTGAAATAGAAGTGTCTGTCATTTTGATGGTCGCTTTGAAATTTGTTGAACCGTTTAACCTTGGAATTTAATTTGGGTCGCTGAATATGTCGAATGGCAGCTAACGTCCACGGCTTGCTGCTGGGCTGGAATTTGAATAACGTCGAGCCCAGCTACAGAGCCCGGTTTTGAAAATTGAACTTAAAATTATTCTAAACTGAGTTTTAAAAAGGTCGACCTAAGGCCGCTGCTGACTAAAGATTTGATGCTGATTGCAACAATCCCGATAAATCGGGACAAGCTGTCGAGCCAGCGTAGCAGCAAATCGCATGTTAGCGGCTTTCTTCAGTTGATAATCTTCAATTATTATTTTTTCACGGGAGGTTTCCAGTCCTGATAAAAAAATCGCAATGCGTCATAATAGGCAACTATTGGTTCACTCATGTGACTTTCTTCCGGGTAGCATTTGTACTTATATAAAAGCCCTTTCGGTGCTCTGCTTACAATCAAACTATCCAACTTCAAGACATCAGTATGAAATGAATTCGGGTCTTTAATCCCTTCGTTTCCAACACTGTAAAAAAATTTTTTGTTGAGATACACTGATTTTGTCAATTTCTTCTCTGCAAGTTTTAATATATACTTATTGTCCCACCAAAGCGAAGGACTTATGGCTATATAGGCATTAAACATGTCAGGGTGAGTAAGCATACAATTTATAGTTGTAATGCCACCAAAAGAATGCCCCGCAAATATTTTGTATGGTTCAACTTTATAATTTTTTTCAATGTAGGGTATTAACTCTGCTTGCATAAATTGAAAAAAATGTTCATTGCCACCGCTTGTGTTATA
>Ga0068860_100005636_pt1 | contig 12650 bp, 5 predicted proteins | sample KBSSwiS32_FD_66597 | JGI IMG/M metagenome (GOLD analysis project Ga0068860, IMG submission 66597) | Switchgrass rhizosphere microbial communities from Kellogg Biological Station, Michigan, USA - KBS Switchgrass S3-2 | ecosystem: Host-associated > Plants > Roots > Rhizosphere > Soil ... | reverse complement strand
GCTTTTTGCGCTAAACGAAATGCTTCAACGATATAATCATCACCCAGTTTTTGGAGGAAAATAGAATTGCGCAAAGTCCCGTCTTCATTCAATGCCTCGTTCACTACATCCCAGGAATAAACCTTGCCATCATAGCGGCTGGCAACTGTTGTAATGTGGTTGGTGAAATATTTCCGAACTGAATCTGCATCTTTTATTGTACGCATGAACGAAGGCAGTTGACTGTGCCAGATTAGCGTATGTGCATTCACTTTAATATTATTTTTTTTCGCAAAAGCAACCAGCTTGTCAGCCCAATCAAAATTATATCTATCCCAGCCCGGCTGTATTATTTCGGCCTTCATGATATTTTCGGGAGTCACGGCACTGAATTGCTGTTTGATCAGATCATCTGCCAGCGTATCTTTTTCTTCAATTTGACGAGTATTAATCGCCGCGCCGATGAGGAAATATTTGTCAAATACTTTTTTTAGAGAAGGCTTCTGTTCGTTTTGCGCATTCGCTTTGTCCATCGAACGCGAGAGCAACAATGCTGCCGTAAAAAAAAGAATTAATGAAAATCGTTTTATCATGTATTATTTATTTTTCGGGTTTAAACATCGTTTCCGGCGGTCCGAGATAGCTTTCTTTTAATCCGCCAAAGTCAACAACTATTTTTTGAAGTATTACAGCAGGGCTGACCATCCAGTATTTAACAACATGTTTCCCCGGTTTTGAAATATTATGCCTGCTTGTTTTGATAATGATGTTATCCGCTACCCAACTTTCCCAAACTTGTTTATTGTTATCCTCTTTGTTGACGGAAATAGTTTGCGGCTTTTCATCATCGACCGATATTCCGTATTGCAATCCATTTTTATCGTTGTGAAAATTAAGTGTTGGAGAAAAATATAAATTTAGTTTTAGAGCTCCTGAGTCATAGGTATAAATTTCATACTCCAAATGAGGCGATGAAATCCCAATAGTTTGGATGGGCGCGGTTACGGGGAAACTACTGATTGCAGAACCGGTTCTTCCGAGTCCTTCGATCACTTTCCAGGTAATAGTATTTGTGTTTGCAGCTTTTGTGTAATGTGATGCACCGATAGAAGTGATGCCATTTTCTTCATAGAATAAATTTCGTCTGCTGCTTCTTGCGATGAGCGGCTTTGCTGAAATTAAAAAAGGTAACGGGTCATGGTTTTCGTTTATTATATCATTTTTTGTATAATGAACTTCCGGCATTTTATTGGCTGTGGGTTGTTGCCAATACGTATACCCGATATGAGTCTGGTCCATCATATGATTCCATTTTCCATTGGCGATTTTGGTGTTGTAGGCCAATGATATTAATGAATCGTTCACGTAGAGCCGCTTTGCTTTTTCAGCAAAATCATTTGCAGCTTTTAAGTTTTCGCGTACTGCCTGCCAGTTGTGTGCAACAGTTACATAAAGTTCGTTCAGATTGGCGCAAGCGTTGACGGGATGGAAAACCAGTTCGTAAAATGCATCTTTGTATTCCGGCGACAGCTCACTATTTATCTTCATTGCCTGTAGAAGCAATTTGTTGTAATCGTCTACAACTTTGTCTGCTTCGTTATAATTTCTCAAGCTATATATTTCCGGAGAGAGAAGCTCAGGCTTTTTTCTCGAGTTATATTGCGTATACTTTTGAATAATGAATCCGATTTCTTTTGCACGACCTTCTCCAAACTGTTGAGCGGACCAATCTGTGTAATATGTTTGCAGATTATTTTCGTTCCATTTATTGGGGTTCCAGGCATAATCCAAAAAGAAACTAATTGGAAATTCCATTGGCTTTAAATCGCCAACATTCACGATCCATATTCTATTTACTCCGTATTCGTAGGCCAAATGCATTTGTTCCCATGTTCTTTCAAGTTGATTTGTGTTGAGCCATTTATAATTCCTTGGGTCGCCGACATAATCGAAATGATAATAGATCCCATAACCACCACCTCTCGGCTTGTCGGTTAATCTGGGCAACATGCGGATATTTCCCCAATTGTCATCGCATAATAATAGTGTAACATCATCGGGCACCCGCATTCCTTTCTCATAATAATCCTGCACTTCTTTGTATAATGCCCAAAGTTGTGGTGTTGTATATGCCGGTTTGTGCGTGACTTCTTCAATAATTTTTCGCTGATCTTTCACAATTCTTTCCAGCAATGAAATGGCTGTGCCTTCGGTCATTGGTTTGTCTCCGTCTCCGCGCATCCCGATGCTGACAATGGTTTCAGTGTTGCCGATTCTTTTCATCCCATCTTCCCAAAATCTTTGCAGAACCGCTGCATTGCTGTCATAGTCCCACGGGCCCCGCCCATATCTTCTCCATTCGTCATGCGCACGCATCAATGGCTCATGATGAGAAGTGCCGATCACAATGCCGAAATCATCCGCAGATTTTTTATTCAATGAGTCATCATCATAAAAAGCACTGCCCCACATAGCCGGCCACAGGTAATTTCCTTTGAGGCGCAAAATCAATTCGAACACCTTTTCATAAAATAGATGATTGAAGCCACCGAATTTTTCTTTGCTCCACCCAGAAAGCGCGGGTGCTTCATCATTCAAAAAAATGCCCCGATATTTTACTTTGGGAGAATCGGAGAATAAAAAATTTTCTTTCACATAAATCTCCTTTTTCTTTTTTATGGGGACATCTGCCCACCAATACCATGGAGAAACGCCGATTTGTTTTGAAAATTCAGACACGCCAAACGCAGCGCCACGCCTATCATTGCCCATGATGACAAATGCATGGTCAATATTTTTGAATGGTTGAGCAATCGATTGCAACTGGTATGCTTCCCATTTATTGCTGATCTTATTGGCGTTCACTATTTTTTTCTGAATCAGTTGTTGTATGAGCGAAGACCTCGCTTTTGTCCCGATGATAATGATGTTTTTTTTAGACAAAGGGGTTTCATGAATGATCGAAATATTTTTGCCAGTCACATTTTCGATATCAGTCTGAAGTAGTGTTGCAGACTTTTGGATTAAGGCATAATCATGACTATCTGTATAAATAGAAACAGAGTATGAATCAGTAATAATTGGAAAATATCCCGCCTGTTTTTTTTCAGAGATAAATGGCTGTGCAGATAATAATTGAAAAACAAATAATGATTGCAAAAAAATGAATGAGAATTTATTTTTCATATAGCTTTTACCATGTTACAATAAAAATGCAATTCAGTCTATTCAAAAAACAGCTTAATAATCTGCTGACAGATATTTATTAAAAACCAATTGAATTCCCGCCATCAACCGGTAGAATAACACCGGTAATAAATTTGGCGGAATCCAATGCAAGAAACAATGCTGCATCTCCGATGTCAGACGTTTCACCAAGCAATCCCATTGGTGTCCTTGACAACACTTTTTGTTTTCTTTCTTTGTCGTTGTCCAGCGCTTTTGCGCTCATGTCCGTTGCAATAAAGCCTGGGGCAATGCAATTCACGCGAATGCCTTTTGGCGAAAGCTCCACAGCCATTGCTCTCGTCATTCCCTCAATGGCAGATTTGGATGCCGTATATGCAATCACTTTTGGCAAGCCATATTGCGATGCCATAGAACTGATATTGATTATGGTTCCGTCATTTTTTAGTATCATCTTTTTTGAAACCTCTCTGGAAATGGCAAATACTGACGAAACATTCGTCAAAATGATCTGCTGAAATTCGGCATCGGTCACCTCAGTAAAATCTTTTTTCAAATTGATACCTGCATTGTTGACGAGAATATCTATGTGCCCGAATTGATGGCTTATATCTTCAATCAGTTTAGGTATGCCAGCCAAATCATTCAGATCATATTGAATTGTTTTGCATGATTTCCCGAATTTCAATGCTGAGGATCGCAGTTTTTTATTGTCGCGGCCAATAACAATCGTGGTGATATTATTACGACTGAATTTTTCAGTAATTGCCAGACCAATGCCCGATGCGCCTCCCGTGACAATCGCTAATTTTTTCCCCTCCGATGTTTTCATTAACCTGGTTTATCTGTTCGTGAAAAAAATCTTTTATGTCCTGGCCATGCCACAATCGGGATAATTAAATGCCATGGCTTTTTAGTGGGCATTTGAGCCTATCTATGACAATCGCTTACACCTTTACTGTAAAGCTATAGAAAAGTATATTTATAAAAAAAAATGTAATCGCTTACATACTTCATTTTCCACGCCCAAAAACAAACCATTGTTACCTACATAACTTATCCAAATCCATTAAAGGTTCATGAAGAAGACACTGACTGTTATGCTTATCCGCAAAGGCACGGTGTTGTTCTTTTTAGTCATGAAGATTGCATATTATCAGTTTTTCTTTGATAAATTTTTAGAGTACTACCATGACAATTTAAAAAGCGAAACAGCCTGGGTAGGCAAATCAGTATTCAACTTGAGTACGCCATTTTTTATGTTGAATGATTTCGTTTTATTGACCTTTTGTAGTTTGCCTGCTTGTTCCAAAGAGTCTATCTGCATCGCAGTTGGGTTTTGCGGGGAGCCCATTTTTTTCCATAACGTGTAGGCATTACTGTGAGATTCATCAATTCTATATTCCACCATTTTTATTCTTGCCGGTGGAATGCCTGTGATATTTATAAGGATAGGTACACTCATATCTTTCTTGTCAACATCATGGTAGTTCCATATTATAATGGTTGCGGAAGTGGTTGTTGCTGCTGCGATTGAGCCGACATCGGTGTTGCTTTTCCGTATGCCTTTATCAATAATATCCTGAAGCGCATATTGATTATCGCTGATTGCATCTGCTTCTTTTCCGGACATCATGCCAAACATGCGAAAAACGTTCAATACAGGTTTGTCAACACCATTTGTTGCAAGGTCGCGGTAACCATAAAACCATGGCTGGTTTTCAAATTCAAACGCCCATGTCACAATGCCGGCAAGATTTATGTTGAATTTTTTTGCAAGTTCATATTCTCTTGGGAACACAGCAGCTTCATAACTCGGGTACATTGTTCCGTTGCGATATGCATTTTCAGGATGAGTGTCCATACCACACGCGGCACAACCTTCGGGATCTGATTCGCCAATGATAACCGGGACATTTTTTAATTCTTCGTAAGAAGATATTACTTTGAAATTGTCAACAACGTTTTTGAGTTGGTTGCTGATGCCCATCACAATAACGCCGTTCATTAATGAAGGTGCGCCTTTCGCATGAAAGGAGACCAAATCGAGCGGGCTTCCAATTTTGCCGGTTGCATAATTGGTGTCGTACAAGCAATGATGTATGAAGGTATCTAAAAATTTTGCGCCGCCTCCTGTTACATCTGGGCCACCGATGCGTGCCGAAGGCAAAGCACGTTTAACAGCATCCGCTGCATAGTCATACAATTTGCAGTATTCCTGCAGTGTGCCTTTCCAATAAGGGATATCAGGCTCGTTCCAGACTTCCCAATACCATGATAGCACTTCATGTTCTCCGTAACGTTCAACACTATGCTTGACCCATTGATAAATGAGCTCTGCCCATTTTCTATAATCTTTTGGCGGATATGCCCAGCCCGTGAAAATTGTTGAATATTTATCTTTTGTGTTCCAGTTATGTTTATAAGGTTGCGGATGTGTTGACAAAGCTTCAGGCATGAATCCAATTTGCGCCAATGGTTTCATGCCGAGTTTTATGTAGATGTCGAAAATGCTGTCAATAATTCGCCAATTGTAAACAGCATTTCCATTTGCATCTTCCGTATAAACATTTGTTGATCCCCATTTGAGTGCAGGTGTTCCATCCCCGGTTACGAGTAAGCTGTGCGTACGCACATAAACATGAACAGGGCTTAAGGCTGCCAATTCACCCAATAATTTTTTTCCATCTTTCATGTATGTATAATTTGGCTCATCATAACCAAACCATGCCCACAAGGGTTTTATTTCATCACCAGTTTTGGAAAGATTGATGTTGACATGAACAGTATCTTTTTGTTGCGAAAATGTATTGGCACTAACAAGCAACAACGAGATAAAAAAAATCCTATAGCTCAATATTAATTTCGTTTGTAAGAACATTTCCTGCTTATCATCATTGAATCAATCGACATCAACGTAACCACCATTTTGTTTCATCGCATAAAATATCGCTATGCAAATTTTGTGCTTTTATATTCAGCGATAAAAAATAGAAATGGCAATACGGCCTTTTTCATACTGATATTATTATTTGGTTTGAATTTGCATTACCGTTACAGAATACGGTTCAAAGCTTTGCTTAAAATTTTTCCCCAAACCTTTTGCTGTTGTTGTAACAGGAATAATTTTTTTTGGATTACTGATTGTGTTGGTATCATCCGGCTTATCGCTTTTTATTACAACAACTGTCGCTTCGGGCAAAACTTTGGGTGCGCCTTCAAGATTTATTTTTACTGTTTGCTTTTTGCCGGTCGTATTGACCACTTTCAAGTAAATAATTCCTGTTGAATCGCTCAATGTTGCAGAATAAAATATCGTGGGAACAGCTTTAGGTTTTATTCCATCAGCGCTATCCTTTTTTGTAAGCGGCCTGTTTTGAACAGGAATGTTTTCAAAAGTTGCAGGCACAACTTTATTACCCAGGTAATCACTGAAAATTTTCTGTACATAATAAGATGGTGAGCCATAACTCGACAATGCATTATAGCCAATCAAATCAGAATCCCATTGCCATGCTTTTGGTGCTGTTGGTGTTGCCGTGTTTATATTCACAAACAACGGAGCATAACACGACATGATAATGAGATCTGCATTGCGCTCCATGCCTGTCATCCATGCAGCATCGCCAAGCGCAGCATTCAAATTTGTTGTTGGTGCGCCTTCACGCGTTGCCCATTCCCCCACAAATATTTTAGGACCATTGCGGTCATATTTATCGTACTGCGATGCATTCTCCCACATCTCCCATGAATCGCGGTAATAATGTTCATCAACCACATCAGGTTCCTTGCCTGTTACTTTCATGGAAGGGTATTGCGTAGCGGCAATTGTTGAAATGCATTTTAATTGCGGATACTTTGCTTCTATCGCTTCTCTGAATTGCCTGAACCTTCCATCATAACTGTTCGACCTGTCGAACCAATCTTCATTGCCGATTTCAACATATTTAAGTTTGAATGGCTCGGGGTGACCATCTTCTGCGCGTTTAGCGCCCCAATATGTTTTTGTATCACCAATAACATATTCTATTTCATTCAACGCATCATCCACATAAGGCTTCAACAACGGGCCTGCATCTACGTGGTCGCCATCTAAAGAATAACCTGCATGCACTGCTAACAATGGTTCTGCGCCCATATCTTCCGCCCATTCCAAAAACTCAAGCAAGCCCATTCCATCAGTTGGCCGATAGCCCCATGAGCCTCTATGGCCCGCCCTGTTTTCCAAGGAGCCGAGCGTCGTTTTCCATGGGAATGCATCGGTTAGCAACGGACCTTCCAAAAAATTACCGCCGGGAAAACGCAAAAATTTTGGTTTCATATCAACCAACATCTGCATCAAATCTACCCGGTTGCCATTAGGACGGTTGTTGTACGCGGGAGGGAACAATGAAACAAGATTAAAATAGTACTGACCGATGCGGTTTGTAGAAATTACAAAACGCGCATCTTTAGTTGGCTGAACATTTGCCGCAGTGGTTAAATCAAGTTCATATTTTTTCCAGTAAATATTTTTTTCAAGATTTATTGTGCCTGATGCATACACTGTTTTTCCATCATTGCTTTCAATGGAAACTGTTATCGGGCCTGGAGTATTATTTTCGATATCAGGAAGTGGCGGCGTAGTTGGCTTTGGCTCCCATGGCCACAACAATGGTGGTTTGCGGTCTGTGCCTTTTATGTAAAAGGATGCTTTGTAAGTAGTGGAAGGTTTAACGGGTATGCCCCAATAGCCTTCATTGGCAATGCCCACACGGCCGCCTGCTTTTTCAACCGTAAGCCTTAGGCATGTTGAAAGTGCTCCATTGATTGCCTGGCCGCGTTCATCGCGAGGAATATTTTCTTCAGATGCGGCTATTAGTTTTATAGCTGCTTTGGATCCCGCGTCATCCTGAACAAGGCTCCAACCTTCAGGCGTATATTTATTGTCTTTGAATATCCTGTTGCGAATAAGTTCTGCATACAAACCACCATCGTACGAGTGATTGATTTCTTCCGTCATCAACCCATAAAGCATAGGGCTTACGGCAGCGCCCGGCTTATCAAGATGCAATGTGAGTGATGGTGTTTGCGCAAAGCTTTTTATGATCAATAAAAGCAATGTTATTACGAGAGAAAAAAAGTTGCGTGCTTTCATTTTACTTTTTATTTTAATTCTTGTTATTGCTGTATGTTGTTTTTTATTAATCTCACACAGTATATGCCACCTGCTGTGTTGCCATCCAATGCCTGAAATTTCACACGAACAGATTTTTTGTTTTCCAACATCGAACCAGGAATGTGATAAATGATATCAACAAATTTTGACTGATTCCATCTTCCTGTATTGTCCTCCAATATTAATTTTTCATCATCGAAATAAATATCAAATTTCCTGTTGCCCCACTCAGCGCCCCAATAGCGGACAATCAAATCAAGATTTTTTTCGCCGTTTGTTACAAGCTGATAACTGAAGTAACCGCCATTGAATGCTTCGCGAAAAGATTTGTCATTGGCAATTCCGGAATGTGATTGATTGTGTTGCATGGCATGGTCAACTTCAGGTTGTTGTTCACCTGGTGTGACAAAATCGATGGTGCGTTTGTCAAGCGCTATTTTTTCTTTTTCATCTGCTGCAATTGAATCCAGATAAGATTTGTATTGCCCATTTGATAATGCCATCCAATATATCATGTAACGTGCACCATGAATTTGATAAAATGGCTGAAGTGTTACGCCAACTGGGTTAATCATCTTCGCATCATGTACTGTAAAATGCAATGGCGTGTCTTTCATCGGAACCAGATTATTGGTAATAACTGATAAATTATCTTCAATAAAAATCGGCGCTTTGTCAACCGGCAATCTTTCTCCCGAGGGAATATGTGCCCAGCGACTAGCATCTGCAAACAAACCTTTTAAATCTTCCGTTCCTGTTTTTGCAGCAAGTAAAATAGGGCCGTGCATGATGGCGATGTATTCGGGTACATTCGGTAAATGTTCAATGACATTGCGCATCGGCAAATCAATTTCAACAACATCTCCCTTCTTCCATGTGCGGTGGATTTTTATATATGATGAAGGATGATTATCGAATGAGATAGATTTTCCATTAACATGAATTTTTAGCGCGCCATCTGCCACCCATGACGGATAACGAATGAGCAAACTAAATGTGGAAGTTCCTTCCATTATAGACAGTTTAGTTTTTTCTTCGAAGGGAAATGTTGTCTCCTGTTTTAGTTTGATTTTTTTTTCGCGCCAGTTCAGTCCGGATGCCACAAAAAGATTTAAGTACAACGAACCTTTTGAATGTGTATAAATTAATTGGTTGTATTTTCCATGGTTTTCCATCCCACTTCCCACACAGCACCACATCGCTTCGTTCGGTGCTGAGTACACCCGATAACTTCTTGGTCGTACAGGCGTGAAGTATACATAGCCACCCGTTTCAGGGTTTTGTGTGGAGAGGATGTGGTTGTAGATTGTTCTTTCGTAATAATCTATATACTTAGCTGATGGTTGTTCCCTGAACAAATCTTCTGTCAACTTAAGCATGTTGTAGGAGTTGCATGATTCCGGACCTTCCACATCATTGATAAAATCTATGCATGCAGCAGCACTTGGGAAAAACTCTCTTCTGCTGTTCCCGCCAAACGCCAAACTGCGGTTATTAGTCACCGTTAACCAGAAAAAACTTCCAGCATTTTTATATTCCCTATTGCCGCTTAATTCACCAATTCTTTCAAAACCTATTACTTTCGGCACTTGCGTGTTCGCATGTTTGTTATCGAGGTTATCGATGCCTTTGCTTAGTGGAGTTAATAACATGCGATGTGAGAACCTTTTTGCCGCAATCAAATATTTTTTTTCTTTTGTTATCGCAAAGGCATCAGCCAGCACTTCATTCATACCGCCTTGTTCAGTATCAAGCATCGACTGCATTTTGTCATCAGATAATTTTGAAGTAACGTTGATAGCCCAATTACAGAACTTTAAAAAAATATTCTTTGCTTCTTCACTACCGGTATATAACCATGCATCGCGCAAGCCTGCGAACATTTTATGCACGTTGTACCAAGGCACCCATGCGGTGTGGAAGTTAGTGAAATCACCGCTCTTTAATGTGCCCCAGATTTTTGAGCTGTTGGGTACTGCGCCGACATATCCTTCGCCCCAACCGGAATGATTTTTTGTGTTTGCATCCTGGCAGGCTTTAAGTTCTGCAATCATATACAGTATCCGTTTTTTGCATTCGGCATTATTGGTAGACGCAACATTCATTGCCAACGCAGAAAGATAATGCCCTCCAATATGCCCATCTAATCCATCCCAGTTTTTATAGCTCAAATCTTTTGGTACCAGCCCCGCTTCCTTTCTATAGCCTGCCAGTAAACGGTCGACATTGTATTTTAATAATGTTTCTATATTCAGATCACGGGCTTGCCTAAACGAAATATCTTGCAGCGTTATATCGCCCAACGGGAATTCATTGGAATATAATTTATCCTGAGCATAGGTATAGATATTGATGCGTAACAAGATCATACTCAGAAAAAACAGAACAGATATTTTTTTGGCTTTTATCATTATTTGAATAATAACTGCGCAAAATTGTAAAGGTTATTTCTCCACACTGGCCAGGTGTGGCCGCCGGGATATTCGTTGTATGTATATTTAATGTTCAACTCTTTTAATTTCTCCAGCATCAACTGCCCGTTTTTATAAGCGATATCATCTTTGCCGCCCTGAGATATCCATAATGCTTTCAGGTTGCTGTTAATCTTATTTGCGTTGTCTTTGATAAATGAATATTGGTTATCGGCAAATTTGTTCATCATAGGAATAATCCATCCCGAACTGAACACACCGAGATATGAAAACATATCTGTGTTATTAATGCCAGTGTAAAGCGTGTGCAAACCGCCCAATGACAAACCGGCAAGCGCCCTGCTTTTTGCATCCGGCAATGCCCTGTAATTTTTTTCAACAAATGGGATAACTGTTTCTTTCAATTCTCTCTCAAAAGATTTCAATGAGCTTTCAATACCATTGGGGCTGAATCCACCTGCGCCAATGTTAGCATCCGGCATTACGATAATCATCGGCGTGGCTTTTTTTGCAGCGATAAGATTATCCAATATTAAATCTGCTTTTCCTTGTGTTGCCCAACCTGTTTCATCTTCACCACCTCCATGCAGAATATAGAGCGTGGGATATTTATCACCAACAGCAGAATCATAGCCGGGTGGTGTGTAGATATAAAGCGCACGCCATGAATTGGTGACCTTTGAAAAATATTTTTTGATGCGTACATCACCATGCGGTACGTCGCGCAATGCGTAATAAGAACCGCCTGCAAAAGGGATTTCAATACCGCTTGCCATTCGCCCCATGCCATAAAAAGTTTCACTCGCAGGGTCAGCAATAGCAACACCATCTATCAGCAATGAATAATAATGAAAGCCCTCGCTAACAGAATCTGTTGTCACTGTCCATATGCCCGCCGTATCTTTCACCATATCATATTTTTTGACCAAATCAACCTGCACTTTTTTTGCATCCGGCGCTTTTATGCCAAAGATGACACGGCTGTCTGGCAATATCTGGGGGTACTTTGCATTGCGCACATTGGTTGATGCGGGAGCGCCCACTACAGGATATTTTGAAAATGTAGAAGTGTCAACTGGTTTAAAAATCAGCTGCGAGAACATATACAAACCATTCTTCCACACTTTGAAATCATGCACACCTGGTTCGATGTAATAAATATGCGGGACATTATTCTTTGCCAGGTAATCGTGCGTGCGTTTGCTGAACGTAATCAAAGCGTCGCTTGCACCACAAGAAATAAAAAGCAGTTTTAATTTCTGTTTTACTTCGTCCGGATTAGGTACTAATTGTTCCGGCGTTTTTGTGTTGGGAGCAGATGAGAAACCGCCAATCCACGCAAACGTGTTTAGGTTGCCCAAACCAAAATTCAATGATTGGCCGCCGCCCATTGACAAGCCCGCAATTGCACGATGCTCCCTGTCTTTTATAGCGGGATATCTTTTTTCAATGAAAGGAATTAAATCGTTTAGCAAATCTTTTTCAAAAGTGGCAAAGGCCTCCACTTTTTCTTTATCGAAAATATTGCCGATAGCACGGTCATCTTTCATTGCTCTTCCATTTGGCAATACGACAATCATTGGTTCGATTTTATTTTCCGCGTACAGGTTATCAAGAATAATTTGAGGTGAGCCGCCATTCAGCCATTCTTTTTCATCGCCACCAATGCCATGCAATAAATATAGCACAGGGTATTTTTTCTTTTTGGAAAACCCTGGCGGCGTATAAATCAATATCCTTCGATTAGTCCCAACCGTTAGTGATTTATAAACAATGGTATCAATGGTGCCATGTGGAATGTTCGCGCGAACGGTGTCAAATCCGGGTGGGGCTTGTTTGATAATTTCCTGGCTATTTGCTGATGCAACTGCCATCAATGAAATAGCAAGAACTGT
>Ga0068860_100005632_pt1 | contig 12655 bp, 9 predicted proteins | sample KBSSwiS32_FD_66597 | JGI IMG/M metagenome (GOLD analysis project Ga0068860, IMG submission 66597) | Switchgrass rhizosphere microbial communities from Kellogg Biological Station, Michigan, USA - KBS Switchgrass S3-2 | ecosystem: Host-associated > Plants > Roots > Rhizosphere > Soil ... | reverse complement strand
CCCTTAATTTAGCGTCGGAGGTCGAGTATGTGTTATTCCCGAATCACGTTTCTTACGCTTCCCTTCCTGTTCCTGCTCGCGCTCATATCGGTCAACGCCCAAAACAGTCCGACAAAATTGCAACCTGGCAGCACTGTCGAACGAACGCTTGGACCAAATGAGTCGCACACATACACCATTGAATTAACTGACGAACAATACCTGCAGTTTGTTGTCAATCAACATGGTGTTGACGTCATGGTCCGTGTTTTTGCGCCGACAGGAAAAAGCCTCGGCGACTTCGATACTCCAAACGGCGCTGAGGGGCCGGAAAACGTTTCGATCGTTTCCATCACTGGGGGCACTTACCGAATTGTCGTGTCGCCTCTCGATCCCAGTAGTGAAGCCAACACTGGACGTTATGAGATCAAAACGCTTGAGTTGCGTCAGGCAACAGACCAGGAATTATCAGTTGGTAGAGGCGATCAGGACCGACGCGAAAAGGGTCTAAAACTTTTAAATGAGATCGTCGATTCACTTGCTGAAATTCGACAAACACAGACTCGCACCTCCGTTAAACTTCAAAGCGCCTCACTGTTGTGGAACATTGACGATAAAAAAGCCGCGAGGCTTCTTACCGAAGCAGTGCACGATGCGCGCGACTACCTGTTATCGATGAAGATCGAAGACGATGCTTATGACCAGATAGCTCAATGGGTACAGCAAATTCGTTTTGAAGCAATCCAAACACTTTCGACTCACGATCCTGAAGCTGCCTTGAACCTCTTACGGTCAACGCGAAAACCAATAACCTCTGAGAACGAAAGACGGGAACAGGAACCAGAACGGCAGTTTGAAATGGCAATAGCCGGCCAGATCGCTGCGAAGAATCCACAGCGGGCTTTTGAGTTGGCGGAAGCAAGTTTGAAGGATAGTTATCAAAGGACCTTGAATCAAACTCTTCACAGTCTTAGAAGAGCAAATCCGGAACTTGCCAACACACTGGCAAAAGACGTAATGGCAAAACTGCTTAACGAAAAACTGTTAGCAAATGGTGAAGCTGCTGAACTGGCACTTACTCTGGTGCGTGGTTCGTATAAGCCCGCGGCCGGCACCGGCGGTATTGTTTATCCGCTGCTATCCGAAGCGGAGTATCGTGCTTTAACGCAGAAACTTTTCAGCGATGCCATGGCTGTTACTGAGCCGATCAAATCAGTCAGGCTTTACAACAATGGATACTACTCATCTGACGCTCATCCAGAAATGATCCTTATGCAATTGAAAAGGTTTTTCGGGAGCGAGCTCGACAATATTGTTCCCGGCGGCTCCGCTTTGATTGAGAAGAAACTCGGCGAATTGAATGCGACTGTAGATGAATCACAAAAACAGTGGGAAGAGTTCGAAAGCCAGATAAGATCTTCGCCACCTGAAGAAGCGAAAACAGCCATCAGTCAAGCACCACCGGAGATAAAGAATCAGCTCTTTCAACGATTGGCTGAATCGCGCCTGAGATCCGGTGAATTTTCGCAGGCACAACAAGTAATTATCGAGAATGTTCCCAATCCTCGCGAACGCAAACGTTTGCTAAACAATCTGGAACAACAGGCAGCTTATGCTGATGCCAGCGCCGGAAGGATGGAAGACGCTTTGAAACACATCGCCAAAATGTCGAATCCGGCAAGCCAGGCAGATCTGATCAGCGAAATAGCCGGCAGAATTGGACCGGGACAAAAACGCGCGAGCGCATTAAATCTATTAGAAACCGCTCGGGCTATCTTGGGAGCGCCGGTGCAGGCAGATGGCCAAGCCCAGATGCGCGCGCTCATCCAATTGGCAGGCGCATTCTCGCGATACGACGCAAAAAAAGGATTTGAGATTCTCGAACCGCTGATCGATCAGTTTAATGATCTTAGCCAGGCAGCAAAGACGTTGAATGGTTTTGGCCCTGAATACTTTGTCGATGGTGAACTTTCAATGCGCAACGGCAATAGTTTGGCCAACATTGGTAACTCATTGGCGTCGACGGTTGGGATCCTGAGTCTCGTGGACTTCGATCGCGCCAAGTCGATATCAGATCGACTGGCACTGCCGGAAGTGAGGATTCCTGCACACCTCGGAATCGCGCAACAGTCGATTGCTCCGAACGGTGTTTATTCGCCCAGTGTCGCATACGTGAACAATCTGAATCGATAACGCTGACGACCGCGAATATTTGCGGCAACAACACCGTGGAGATTTTCCTCCCACGCCGTGTACTGGTCAATAAACTTGTCAGCTGCGGCTTTGTCTCCGTTGTATTGAACTTGGAGAGTCTTCGCTAACATCTTGCCGACCACGTCGTGATATTTGTCGTAATGTACCGTCAACGTCTTCGTCGACTGATCAAAACTGAGCAATCCGTTCTCGAGAAAAAAGTTCCATTGCATTAATTGCATCGTGTTGTACGGCTGATCGCGACGCGGTTTGTTGTTTTGCAAGACTCGAAGGATGCCGCTCGCATAAACACTCTTGAGTTGGGCGGGAGTGTAATAACCCTGTTTTTGTAGCGCCTCGGCCACGAATAACGACACCAGGTCAGCTTTCATCTCTTCCAAAGCATTAGCGTCGTCCTGTAAAGCTTCATCAAGATCCCGATTATCTCTAGTTCGATCGACACCGAGGTAATGGCCGACTTCGTGCCAAAGTGTGCGGTAGAAGCTGCCCTCGTTAGTCAGAGATTTTGCCTGGTCGTTTCCAACTGCTGCGGCAAAACTGTCAGAAGTACTCTCGAAAATATTCGGATCACGCATTATGTTGGCGCGTAAAAGGATCGTACGACCATAACGACGTGCCAGGTAGCTTTCATTGGGAAGGATCGTCGCTGTGTTACCACCGCGCGCCTGGCCAAAATCGGCTACCACATCGTAAACACCAACCGGTATGTCTTCCCTTACCTTCTTGTGCTGCTCGTAAGGTAACGAGTCTTCCAACGACTGCAATCCTTTCATTGCCTCACGCAGAGCGGTCGTTTCCTGTTGTCGTGTTACGAGGAGTGAAAAGGCAAAAAAGGTCTTCACGCCAAATAGTTCGTCATCGTAGGTTTCGTAAGCACCGATTTGTGCGTTGAGGTTCTTGAACCTGCCCGTCACCCAACTTGCGTCACCAGATTCGTAGTCGTTTGACAGGAGATCGCGCGCACGATTGCGCAGATAACGAGCAAACTCATCGTCGTCTTTTGCAACTGCGTCGGCGGCCTCGTTCAAAAGCGTGTAGGCCTTCATCAACTGGTCTGCGTAGGCAACTGAATAGGGCACTGCGTAATAGCCGAGCTGCGCATCCGGAACACGATTGCGAGGCTTATTGCTTCTCCGCAAACTTTCCAAATCCTGCAAACGCTGCAGAAGATTTGGATGTAACGTTTGCAGTACCGGGTATTTGATCATTCGCTGAACGTCTTGAGCGAGATTATTAGGGTAAGCAACGCGCACAACTGTTCGCAGATCCAGCAACTCATCCTTTGTCTGTGGCGTTTCTCTTTCCAAATGTGATCGCGAATCCAGGTCTTCTTTAGTGGCGTGCGAAGGGTAAACATTCTTACCGGGAACAAGTGCCGACACGGGCAAAAATGGCTCACGCTTGTTGTCTAACGTCGTAGCGATTGGTCCTTGAAAGAGCCGATAAAGAGTCAACAGGTTTTTGGTTTCCGGCTTTGAACCGGTGCGCTTGTCGAGTTCCTGTAACGTTTGATACGACGATAACGCTTCACTGTGACGCTGCTCTTCGTAGAGTTGCTGAAAGATTTGCCCTACTCCCAGAAGTTTTTCGACGGCCTTTCTCTCGCCCGGACTAAGTCTCGACAGATCTGGCGCCAGGCGAATCGTTTGAGTCTTATCGATAAGAGGCTGGCTCTTTTCAATTGACCAATAACCTGAAGACAATTCACTTTGCGTTTTTGAACGAGAACTACGTTGAGCCATAGTGCTTACAACCATCGTCAGCATTAGTAACAATGCGATCAATTTAGCCATCAATTTCCCTCGACCGATATTTTGTTCATTCTTAATTATTTTGAACTGTCGAGTCCAGTGCTCGTGCAATTTTGCTCCTGCCGTTGTCCCATCTTTTGTCACGAATTCACGGCGTCGTATTTTTCCGCCAGTTGATTGGTTGCCTCAGAAATCACAGGCCTGATCGTCTATTTTACCTGGACCACGCCAAGGCATCGCGATTGCGCTTCTCGCTTGCTATGAATCGCATTGCCAGAACCGTTTCTCGTCGACTTCGACGCGCACGGCGCCGTCGCAAGGTTGCACGTTCATACGACATGGCTTTGGAGATTTTTCGGATTGTTGGACGAGGAGCGAGCGTGCTTGATGTTGGTTGTGGAAACGGGTTTATTACGCACCACCTGGCCGCAATGCTTAATTCAAAGGTGGTTGGAATCGACGTGGGCCAGTCGACCGATGCGCAAATAAATTACCTCCTGTATGACGGGCGCCATTTCCCCGTCGCCGACAACTCCTTCGACGCCGTCGTACTTTGCTACGTCCTCCATCACGCACAGGAAGCCAGTTTAGTATTGAATGAAGTGCGTCGCGTTCTGCGACATGGCGGGACCACAATAATTTATGAAGACAACCCGGCAAGTTGGTGGGACCGCGTTGTGTGCTGGACGCACAACCTACAATGGACACATCGGACTGGTCCTTGCAAATTTCAGCTCGCGAGTGAGTGGCGAAAAGTTTTTGCGCGTAGTGGGTTTGAAACGATTCAGCAACGCTCTTTATCGCGTTGGAGAAATCTCGCCCATCCGGTTTCGAGAAACTTCTTTGTCCTGACTACGAACGCGGATGGAGTTCAGAGTAATTGCCAACAGCTACCAGAGCCGATCACGACACGGGTGATAGCGGAATTGCCAGCGAGCGGATAGATTCAAGGTTCTGATGTGTTCTCGAGGACCTCAGTAAGAACACCCAGCTTAGCTTGAGCCCGGCCGCGACAACTATGGGTTACTTCCTTCTTCCCAGCAGTCGCGCTGACAGTAACGCCTTGATCCGAAACTGCGGGCCGCTCCTCACCGTTGTAACTATCAAAGACTGTGTAATTAAAATTGCCCGAGGTAAAACTAATCTCAGTCAAATCAACCTGTGCGCGGAAGTAATGTGAATACCGGAAGGATTTTTGCGACTCCCTGCGTTCAGTTGGATACTCAAGCTCGACCTTGGTTGGTAGGCCAAACCGATACTGCAAGTATCCTTCAGTCTTCGTTAGTTTCGGCGATGAGCACAACGACACGATCTTGTTGGATCCCTTCAAAGGACAACTAAAGATCACGACTTCTCCTGGGCCACACAATGAACTACCGGCAGTAGCGGCGCCCGCTTTATAGGTGAACGTTGTAGCGGTGAGCAAAAATAGGAAGATGAGAAGACGCCGGTTGGTCATAGGATGCCGAGTTGTTGGTTCATCTTCATGAAGTCGAAATTATTCCACGCCTCAGCAATCCGGCCATTTTCGATTCGTGCAATCGCGATACCTGTAAAACTAACATCAGCATTTGTCGGTGCCAGTCCTAGCGCGTCGCCTGTGTGCTTTGCACTAACCCTACAGCGCGCAACAACCCTGTCGCCCTCAGCGATCACGTCCTCAATAGCAACGACGATATTGGGAAAGGCAGAGCGAAATTGTGCGTGGAAACTCTTGAAGTTGCTCACGCCGGTAATGTCCTTTCCCTGTGCATCCGTTAAGCCATGGATCACCAGGTCGTCAGTTACCATTTCATCAATCGCAGCTGAATTGCCGTCATTCCAAACCTGGTCAAACCAGCGCTGCATTAAGTCTTTGTTCGCATTTGACATAAGAGAATTTGCCTCCCTTCCGGCGTTGTGAACGATTCAGGGGTTCGAGGTGGCGAGACAATACGCGAGGATTGTCGACATTTCAATTAATTTTGGAGGTTGGTCAAAGCCCCCACATCAGGCGGCAAAACCGAACTATTGATGCATTATCGTCTTTGAGGCAAAGCATCAAAGACCGATGACGCCACGATCCACCAGTCTCTTAATCATTCTGAGACAGTCTGCTTCGCGAAAAGGACAAATGGAAAGAATTGATTGAATGTCCCAACTTCCATTGATGCGAGAAAGAATAAAGCCCTCTTGAGGATCCAAATGCTGGTCAGTCAATGCGTCCGGAGAAACAAGCAGGGTCGGCACTGAAGTTGGGGATAAACCTGACGAGTAAAGCTTTTTGATGAGTTTCTCTTCAGCCTGGGGAAGCAGTTTCTGTGCGTCAGGATTCTTGGGATCTTCTTCAAGCACGCGTTGAATCATCATCAGCGCCGCTTCGGGATCAGCATCAAGTTTTCTTTCAACTGACCAAATCAACTCAGTCAGGCTTTCAGGCAGATCCTCAACTTCAGTAGGCGCAGGTGTGGTGTCCTCCGGTTGTTCACCTGCGACACGGGCCACACCTTTGCTAATTAGATCATATAACTGACCGTAAACGTGAAACGCCGAGGCGTGCATGTGGTAGCAGATTTCCGCCACCGACATTCTTTTTTCCACAAAGAATAGAACCTGACGAAACTCTTTTCCGAGTTTCAGCGAAGAGGTCCAACCAGGATTGAGTTCCAGAATGCAGCGATCGGACGGGACGAGTGTGCGGTAGCGGGCTAACTCATCGATACGGTAGATACCCTCCATGATCACAGTCGTTGGTTCGACTTCGATCAGGATGAGATCATCAGGCAGGGCCTCGTCGTCGTAAAACTCAAACTGGCCCTCGGTCCAAACAAACAGATCGTAAATCGCATCGAGCGTACGAGTCTTAAGGATGTCGAGCACTTCACTTTCGGTTAGAAAGCCTTGCTGTACGAGAACTTCACCGAGCTTTCCACCAGACGTTCGTTGCGCTTCGCGAGCAATTTGTAACTGCGATTCATTGAGTTTGCCGTAATGCAAAAGAATCTGCCCAAGATACTCGCGCGGATCGTTAGACTTTGAGCCAACGATTAGACCATTTTGAAAATAGACCTGCTTGGTAATTTTACCGCGGTCAAATTTCAAGTTGCCCGTCTTCCTTCCGGCTGCCAAAAACTGCAGCAGGTCAGTCAGACTCATGGTTTTCAAGGTGCCTTGGATAGCCATTATGTATCGATTCGATCGCAGCTTCGCGGCATTAAGCTTTCGCGGTGAGATTCTTCGGCGAGCAGGTTAAATCTTTTGGGCCACAGAAGATTGAAGCGCTGACAAAATACATTCGAAATACTCCATATTCAAGTGCCGACTGTGTTCATATAATTGTGAAGCAGGGCCGCTAACAGCAACGAATCGTGTGTGCTGAAACACACAAAAGATAGTTCTACTCTTCAACCAGGTCTGCAGAAATAGCGAATGGTTGGGCGGTAGATTGACTCGCCAGACGAAGCAACAACGAAAGCTTCTCTGTCTGTTCGTCATTCAAATCAACAAACTGCACGCCAAAACCGAAACCGTGTCGATGATGTTTAACTTCGCCTTCCAGGTACAACCAATCATCCTCGGGCAAGAGGATGCGAAACCCCACGATCTCTCCTGTCATCACTTCCCCGACCGTGTCCAGGTAGCATCCGCCTTCTGAGAGGTCAGTGACTCGTGCCGAATGCCGGCCACCATCATCCTGGTTCCAGACAGCATCGAGGCTGACACTCAGTCGGGGTTTAGATCTGCGATCATCCATAGCTGAGCTGTCATCATAAAAGTTTTAGCGAAGCACGAAAAGAAAAATCATTTCCTTCTCGTCTTAGACCGCCTGTACGGCAGCGTATGAGCGATTACTTTGCCATTTTCTGGAACTCACAATCACGACTTCCAGAAAATTCGTTAAGCGTTGCTCCTGACGCGTAAGCCACAAGGAATAATCTGAAATGTGGCAGGAAGTCGACCGAGAAGTTCACCGTCGATCTCCAGGGCCACTTCAGCATTCCGAGATGTAGGCCGCACCACAACCTTCCGTGCCAGCGTATGACTGACTTCAGACATGGAAAGGTGCGACCCAAAATATATCTTCGGCGCGCTCGACAAGATCCTTAAGGCGCCAAGATCACCGACGCTAATCAGATCAAACTGACCATCATCAATCTTTGCGTCGGGAGCGATCTTCATCCCGCCGCCGAAATATCTCGCGTTCGCAATGCAAAGGCTGGCTACCGATAGATGCCGGGCGTGTGAATCATCAACTTGAACCGCTACTCTGGTCGCTTCAGTACTCATAGCTGTGTGCAACAACGATGCGCCAAATGAAACCCGTCCACCAAGCCACTGCGGTGTGCTCTGTGGCAACCAATCAGGCCCGCCACTTTTCACTTTTTCGATAACCTTAGTACCAAGTCCACAGGAAGCCACGCCAAGAAAAAACCGATTTACTTCGTTGCCACTGTTGTCAACGAAGGTCACTCGGCCGACATCTATTTTTCTAGTACGGCCGTGGCGGAGAATGCGGGCCGCCTCACGAGTGTTCGACGGAATTTCCAGCGTGCGCCGAAAGTCGCCCCCGGTGCCGCTCGGGAGAATTCCCAATTCAACATCTTTTCCGGATGAAAGAATGCCATTTGCAACTTCTGAGATTGTACCGTCTCCGCCACAGGCGATTACGAAAGTGATGCCTTTTCGAGCGGCTTCATGGGCCAGGGTTGCGGCGTCACCGGATGATTTTGTGAAGACGTTCTTAAAAGCGCCGAACTGTGAACTGAGCTCGCTCGCCATCCTGGGCCATGCTGATCCCGTCGCTCCGCTGGCTGATGTTGGATTGACTATGACAAGTGGCAATGACATCTATTTTCCTACGGCCCGATCCTGCTCCGCGAGTTCGGCAATCTTCTCCATAACAAAATCAGCGATCTCTTTATGAGTCCTCAGACGATCCGGTTTACCAAGATGACCTGATAGCTCCAACTGTTCTCCGAAGTAGATCCTGATTACTTCTTCGCGATTCCAGTTTCGCGCGATCTGTTTTGGCAAATCATTACAAAGTCCGGCGATGAACACCGGAATGACCTGTGGTCTTGCATCCATGATCAACTTTCCCACGCCTGGTTGCGCACGCAGAAAAGAATACGGGTCATCACTTTTGTTACGTGTTCCTTCAGGATGAAACCCGATTACATTGCCCGGTCCATTGCGAGCTAATTCGGAAAGTACCCGAAATGAAAACTTGTCAAACGTTCGTTTTGCCGGAATTGGATGATCACCAGTTGCGAAGAAAGGCGGGTACATCGAGAACCAACCCATCACGAGGTTTACAAAAACACCTACTGGCGACTGATAAAAGAACCGACCGCGTACTGGAAAGAACAACTGCTTGCGCCATGTCGTGTTTCTAAACAAAACAGTGGAGACAGCATACATATCAAAGAACGAACGATGATTTGCCACCAACAAGATCGGACGTTCACGTGATGCTGCTTCGACATGCTCGAGTCCATAAACATTCATGATGTTATAGGTCGAGAGATGTATCCAGCCGGCGCCGAGCGTTCTTTGACAAAAAGTCCAGAAACGTTTCCAGGTCCCGCGGTTCATTCGTCGGGCCAGGCGAAAAGCAAATCGCTCAAAGGAGGAAAGAGCGTGCAGTTCTTCAGAGGTTGGCTGCAGTTCAACGTTTGAGGCTTGCACCTCAGCGGCGTGTTCAGTCGCAACCGCAACAGCTTTGGTCTTTACTTCTGTTTCCGTTCTCAATCCCTACTCCACAATGCGAACTCGATAGATTAATCAATCGAGAAGTATTTCGCTTCAGGATGATGAACAATAATAGCTGACGTTGATTGTTCTGGCTCCAACTGAAATTCCTCGGAGAGTGAAACATCGATACGGGCCGGATCGAGTAGAGCAAAAAGCTTCTCCTGGTCCTCCAAACGGGGACAGGCGGGATAACCAAAACTGTAACGTGAACCCTGATACTGCTGGTGGAAAAGTTTCGCCAGGTCAGGCGAATCGTTTCCAGCAATTCCGAGTTGCTCGCGGATGCGTTTGTGCCAGAGTTCTGCCAGGGCTTCTGCACTTTCAACACTCAAACCGTGAAAGTAGAGATAGTCGGCATAGTTATCTGACTTGAACAGTTCGTTTGCATATTCAGTGGCTCGATGTCCGACCGTCACCAGTTGAAAGCCCACCACATCCATTCGTCCTGACTCGCGTGCCGCAAAGAAATCGGCAAGACACAAATGTTTACCGGAGGGCTGTCGCGGAAAAGTAAAACGCATTCTTTCGTTTTCTGCCTCATCGAAAACTATCAGGTCGTTCCCTTCCGACTGACATTTGTAGAAGCCGTAAACTACCTTGGGTACCAGCAACTTTTCACGTTTTGAACGTTCCTTCAGTTCGTCGTAGATAGGTCGAACCTTTGTCGCCACCAGCGATTGGTACTCTTCGCTGGAGGTTCGGCCCTGCTTGAATTGCCACTGTCCTTTAAATAGAGCGGTCTCATTGACGAAAGCAAAAACATCATCGAGAGAAATATCGTCAACGACCTTTGACCCAAAGAATGGCGCCTGCGGGATCGTGTTGTTTGTGCCCGTCTGGGATCGCGTTATGTGCGTCGTGTCGCCGACGGCTCGAATAACTCCGCGTGGTCGAGCAGGCTTGCGGATGCCAAGTTTTGCTTCCTCACCGACGAGGTCCTCGACGTCATCTCCAGGCTCAACCTTCGGAACTTCGGCACGGGTTGCGACCTGCTCGCCGCCGTCGATACCAACCAGCCTATCCATCGTATGCAGCCCGGCGAAAGCGTCGCGTGCATAGTAGAGCTGTCCGTGGTAGAGCGACTTCAGATCGTCTTCCACATAACGTCTCGTCAACGCCGCACCACCGAGTACAACCGGAACTTTTATCCCGCGCTCGTTCATGAGTTCGAGATTCTCTTTCATGATCAACGTCGACTTGACCAGTAGTCCGCTCATTCCAATCGCGTCGGCTTGATGCTCCTGATAAGCATCGAGAATGTTGTCGATCGTTTGTTTGATACCGAGATTGAAAACCTTGTATCCGTTATTCGTCAGGATGATGTCGACGAGATTCTTACCGATGTCGTGCACATCACCTTTGACAGTTGCCAGGACCATTTTGCCCTTTGCAGTCGCTCCGCCCTTTTTCTCCATAAAGGGCTCAAGAAAGCGTACTGCAGATTTCATCGCTTCGGCCGACTGCAACACAAACGGCAACTGCATTTGGCCTGAGCCAAAGAGGTCGCCGACCACCTTCATTCCTTCCAGGAGAATGTTGTTGATGATGTCGAGGGCTGAATACGTTTCGAGCGCGGACTTTAGTTCATCTTCGAGCCCGATCTTTTCACCGTCGATGATGTGAGTTTTCAAACGCTCTTCAACCGTTTCTCCCTTCGAAACTTTCTTGGCAGCTTTTGCCTTTACGCCTTCAAAGAGTTTCGTAAACTCAGTCAACGGATCGTAGGTACAAACATCTCCTTCGAATTTGCGCTGGTCGTAGATCAACTCGCGCGCAACCTTTAATTCCTGTTCACCGATTCGATTTAGCGGTTCGATCTTGCTTGCATTAACGATCGCGGAATCAAGTCCGGCCTCAACGGCTTCGTGAAGAAAGACAGAGTTGAGCACAACGCGCGAAGCGGGATTAAGGCCGAAAGAGACATTCGAAACACCAAGGATCGTAAACGCGCCCGGAAGTTCACTTTTGATCTTGCGAATGGCAGCAACCGTCTCAAGCGCGTTTCTTCGATCTTCTTCAATCCCAGTTGAGATGGGCAACGCTAATGGATCGAAAAAAATGTCGGTCGCGGGAAGCTGCGCCTCATTCACGGCCTGGTCATAGGCCCGCTTTGCGATCTCCAACTTTTTGTCGGCCAAACGAGCCATGCCATCTTCGTCAATCGTACCGATGACGACGCTCGCACCATATTCCTTAGCCAGATCGATCACCTTTAAAAAGCGCGGCACACCGTCTTCGTAGTTTGTCGAATTCAGAATGCATTTGCCGCCGGCATGCTGAAGACCAGCTTCCATTTTCTGCCATTCCGTTGAATCAAACATCATCGGGATCTTGACGTTGGTCACGAGACGCGACGCCAGTTCATGCATGTCTTTCTCGCCATCGCGTCCGACAAAGTCCACGTTGACGTCGAGCACATGCGCGCCCTCTCGTTCCTGCTCTTTTGCTAATGCAACCAGGCCGTCCCAATCTTCAGCATTTAACAAGTCGCGCATTTTTTTCGAGCCGCTGGCATTGACGCGCTCGCCTACGATCAGGAAGGACGTGTCCTGCAGGTACGGTTGCTGAATGTAGATGGATGAAGCTGCCGGGGTGAGTTTTACGTCTCGCTGCTTGGGCGCAATCCCGCTCATCGCCTCAACTGCAAGCTTGAGGTGGGCCGGTGTAGTGCCACAACAACCACCGACAATGTTCACGCCAAAGTCGCTGGCGAAGTGGACCAGTTGAGCGGTAAAACTTTCAGGCGTTTCATCGTAGTGCATCTTTCCGTCGACGACGGAGGGCAAGCCGGCATTCGGCAGCACGGAAACTGGTAAGGGGGCGTTCTCGCACAGATAGCGAATGCTTTCTGTCATGTGTCGTGGACCGGTGCCGCAGTTCATGCCGATCACATCGATTGGAAACGGAGCGAGTGCAGTTAACGCGGCCGATATCTCGGTACCATTCAACATGGTGCCGAAGAGTTCAATGGTCACTTG
>Ga0068860_100005631_pt1 | contig 12656 bp, 16 predicted proteins | sample KBSSwiS32_FD_66597 | JGI IMG/M metagenome (GOLD analysis project Ga0068860, IMG submission 66597) | Switchgrass rhizosphere microbial communities from Kellogg Biological Station, Michigan, USA - KBS Switchgrass S3-2 | ecosystem: Host-associated > Plants > Roots > Rhizosphere > Soil ... | reverse complement strand
AGCCTGTCTGGAAATGCATGATGCGGGGCTGCCTCGGCCTGACGCATTTCCAAACAGGCTCAGCGCGCAAATCAGGTCAGAGCAGAGAAGATCAACGCCACGAAGGCGACGTCGAACAGGCGGCTTGCAAACCGAAACATGGCCGGACCCGGGCTGGTGGCGTTCGGACATGGTTAAGCAAGAAGGGCGCCACCCTCGGTCCGTGAGGCCCCTTGAACCGCCGAGGGCGACGCCCGGAATATTCCGCCGGGCGGCGCGGCGATTTTCGCCGGGCGCGGCGGGTCTTGCCGACACGCGCGCCGACGATCCCAGCGCGAGAAAAGCTTGAGTATTCAGGACCGCCAGGGTGATTCGAGAGCAGATTGCGGCCCGTCGCCGGCCACAGAATTCATTTCCGAAATTGAGAATCCGACCCCAGCGGGTTTCGCCGACCCCTGCGGAAGACGATCAATTTGCGTGAAATGCCCGCAGTCGACGCCAAGAATTGTCGGAAACGACTATGTTCCGACCCGGAATCTGTTAATTCAGATCCATGCGCATGATCCCAGATAGAGCGGTTCTCACGGTTGTCCGGCACGAAGGCTCGTGGATGGTCGAACTCGACGGCGAGTTTTTCGGTCCGTGCCCGGACAAGGAGGTCGCCAAGGCCGCCGCCAACAAGCGGGCCCGGGAAATGCAGGACAACGGCCGCCCCTGCCAAGTGCGGGTCAGCGGCGAACTCGGATTCTACGCCGCGCCATGAGAAAGCCCCCACCCGTCGCCCGTCGCGGCTCGGCCGCGGTCCGGTTCCGCAGCGAGATCGAGAAGGCCGCCGCCGACGGGGTGCCGCGCGAGGATATGGCGCTGCACCTCACGCTCGGCGATGTGAGCGACCTGAAGCGGGACGGCACTTTGGCGGTGTCCGACATCAGCTTCCAGGACGGCGTCATGCGGTTCCTGGGCGTGAAGGTCGAAGAGGGCGGCGTGACCTCGAGCGTCTTCCGCCGCTCCTAGACCGGCCGCAGCGCTCTAGGCGTCGCGCGCGACGCGCACCTGCACATCCATTCCGACGAAGTCGTCCGGGGCGCCCGAGTAGCCGCCGCTGACCGGCGCGATGTCCGCGGGACTTCGTCCTACGGCGACGGCGACCAGGTTCGCGTCGCCAACCCTGCGATGCGTCGGATCGAAGGCGATCCATCCGGCCCCGGGAAGGTAGACCTCGGCCCAGGCATGGGTCGTCCCCTCCTGCGATCCTGAAGCCGTCGGATCGAACAGGTAACCGGAGACGGCTCGCGCGCCGAAACCCAGGTGGCGGACGGCCTCGATGAAGAGCTGAGCCAGGTCTCGGCAGGACCCGCTGGCCAGGGCCAGGGTCGCCGCGCCCGTCTGGGTCCCTTCCTCCTCGCGCACGCGATAGGCGATCGTGCCGAGGATACCGGCGTTCACGTCCTTCAGGAGCGACAGCGTGTCGGTTCCCGGCCTGGCCACGAAGGCGCGGGCCCACGACCCGACCCCCGGCGTCGCATCGGAGCGTTCCACGCCGAGGAGACCTCCAAGGTCGGCCGCATCCGGCGGGGAATATTCGAAAGGGAAGGCGTGCGCCGATGGGGCGATCTGGAACACCGGCCAGTCGTCAGCCGACTGCTGCGCCACGATGTGGTTGGAAATGACGAGTTCCGTCGTCGGCGCCCCGAACGTCGCGGTGGCGATCAGGTTGCCGAATACGTCCTGCGTCCAGTTGAGCGCCGCCGCCGGCGAGCACTCCAGCGTCGCCTCGAGGATGGTCAGGTCATGGCTGCCGCGCGGACGCAGGAGCAGGCGGTGCGGTTGCAGGACGACCGGCCTGACGTATCGGTAAGTGGTGACGTGCGAGATGGTCAGCCGCGTGGTCAAGGGAAGCCGAACCTTCCGCGGAGCCGTTCAAGCAGACCGAGCGCCATGTCGTCGGCGATGGCGTCTGCTTCGCCGCGGTCCGACGTCGACACGCCCGCGGTTTCGGCGAGCCGCCGCAGGCCGCCAATCGCGCGAATGACGTCGCGCAGGTCAGGGTTCGGCGGCTCGTCCGCAAGCGCGCGCGCCTCGGACAAAGCCGTCGAAATATCGTTCATCAAAAATCACCCCACGCTCAGTCGTTCCTTCCGGCCGAGGGCCGGCCTTGCAGACCGACACCCGACGCGGAACGTCAGCGCGGCCGCGAGCCGGTCGAGCGGGGATCGTTCGGGCCGTTTTGCCCGCCGGAACGGGTCGAGCGTGGATCGTTTAGGACGGACCTGTCGGCGGTACCCGTCGACCGTGGATCGTTGAGCGTGGAATTGCGGCGCGGGGGTGGATTGGCGGAGACGGACATGGCGTCCTTTCAGTCCGGCCGGCCCCACGGGCGCGGGGTGCGACGACCGGCCGATCGCATATAGGGACGCGGGCGAGTGATAGCTTGTCGGCCCGCGTCCGTCGGCGTCGCAATCGTCCGCGCCGGCGCCGGCGCGTCCTAGATCTCGGTTTTCGTGCCGCCGCGCGTGCGACGGTCGGCGCGGCCCGACCATTCGGTGCGGGTGTAGGTGGTCTTGGCGGCGTCGAGCGTCGCGGGGCCGCCGCGCAATCCGCGCTTCTGACCGCTTTGCCCCAGGAGCTGGGCGGCGATGGCCGTGGCGGCGGGGGTGCGCGCGCCCAGCGGCGGCGGCGCGGGGTCCGGCGGGGATTCCAGCGGAACTGGCAGGTTGCGGTCGCCCGTCGGCTCGATGCGCGTGATCGGATCGACCTTGTCGGTGGCCCGGCGGGCTTGGCCTGTGCGGCGGATCGGATCGATGGGCGACGTCATGACCGCGCCATCCTGCCGCGGTTTCGTTAAAAAACGCTCGACCGCGCCGCGAACGCCGCTTCCGATCCGCGGGGAGGCGGGAGCCTCAGCGCTTGGCGAGCTTCTCGATCTGCGCCTGCATCTCTTCCATGCGCTTTCGCAGGTCGGCCAGGGCGTCGTCGTTGGTGGGGGGCGTGGCGGCGGCCGTCGGCGCGGCTTCGGCCTTGGGCGCGGAGTCTTCCGGCCGCGCATAGGAAAACGGCGAGAACATCTTCATCGCCCGATCGAACAAGGCGAGGTTCTGGCGGATCTGCTCGTCGAACGGTCCGCCGATGCCCGGCACCGCCCCCAGGGAGCCGAGCTGGGTGCGCATGCGGTCCTGCTGCTGGGTGAAGCTGGCCAGCGAAAGCTCCAGGTAGCTGGGCAGGAACGACTGCAGGGAGTTGCCGTAGAACCCGATCAACTGTCGCAGGAATTGGATCGGCAGCAGGCTCTGACCCTGGTTCTCCTCTTCGAAGATGATCTGAGTCAGGACGGACCGGGTGATGTCCTCGTTGGTCTTGGCGTCGTAGACCACGAAGTCGACGTTCTGCTTCACCATCTCGGAGAGGTGTTCGAGCGTTACGTAGGAGCTGGACGCCGTGTTGTAGAGCCGCCGGTTCGCGTACTTCTTGATGACGATGCGTCCGCCTTCGGGCGACGAGGGCTTGTCCGGGCTGTCGGCCATTCCAGTTCCTTGTTTCGCCCCTGCCGCGGTCGCATCAGGAGCGCGTTGCGCACTGCAGTATCGCGGATGCGAGCGGAATGGCAAATCCGGTTTTTGAAGGGGTTACGCGCGCGAGGACTTGCGGAAGCAGGTCCGCGCTCCGATAGAGAAGGAAGGCGCGCAAAGGAGTTCCCCCATGTCCGACATCGTGATCGTTTCGGCCGCCCGCACCCCCGTGGGGTCGTTCAACGGCGCGCTCGCCGGCGTGCCCGCGTCCGAGCTTGGCCGTATCGCCATCGAGGCGGCGCTGTCGCGCGCCGGCGTGCCCGCCGCCGACGTTGACGAGGTGATCCTGGGCCAGGTGCTGCAGGCCGGCGCCGGGCAGGGCCCCGCCCGGCAGGCCTCGGTGAAAGCGGGTATACCGGTGGAATCGCCGGCGTGGAGCCTGAACCAACTGTGCGGCTCGGGCCTGCGCGCCGTGGCGCTCGCCGCCCAGCAGATCGCCGACGGCTCGGCGAAGATCGTGGTCGCCGGCGGCCAGGAGAGCATGAGCCAGTCGCCCCACGCCGCCCACCTGCGCAACGGCACGAAGATGGGCGAGCAGACCTTCCAGGACACCATGTTGAAGGACGGCCTGTGGGACGCCTTCCACGGCTATCACATGGGCCAGACCGCCGAGAATATCGCCGCGCGCTGGCAGATCACCCGGGAAGACCAGGACACCTTCGCCGTCGCCAGCCAGAACAAGGCCGAGGCCGCCCAGAAAGCCGGCCGCTTCAAGGACGAGATCGCGCCGGTGACCATCAAGGGCCGCAAGGGCGACGTGGTGGTGGCCGAGGACGAATACATCCGCCACGGCGCGACCCTGGAGAGCGTCGCCGGCCTGAAGCCCGCCTTCAGCAAGGACGGCTCGGTGACCGCCGCCAACGCCTCGGGCATCAACGACGGCGCCGCCGCGCTCGTGCTGATGACCGCCGACGAGGCGGCCCGCCGCGGCCTGAAGCCGCTGGCCCGCATCGCCTCCTGGGCGCATGCCGGCGTTGACCCCGAGATCATGGGCACCGGCCCGATCCCGGCCAGCCGCAAGGCGCTGGAGAAGGCCGGCTGGACGATCGGGGATGTGGACCTGATCGAATCCAACGAGGCGTTCGCCGCCCAGTCGATCTGCGTGGTGAGGGACCTCGGCCTGGACCCCGCCAAGGTGAATGTGAACGGCGGCGCCATCGCGATCGGACATCCGATCGGAGCGTCAGGCGCCCGAATTCTCACCACCTTGCTCCACGAAATGAAGCGATCGGGCGCAGAAAAAGGTTTGGCGACCCTCTGCGTCGGCGGCGGCATGGGCGTAGCTATGTGCGTCGAGGCCGTCTGAACAGCGGACCTATTCTGTGAAGGTCCGCGCACAGGGAGGACCTTATGGCGAGGGTGGCGTTCGTAACCGGTGGAACCCGGGGAATCGGTCGGGCGATTTGTGAGAGATTGTCCGCCGACGGACTGAAGGTCGCGGCCGGCTACTCCGGCAACGAGGAGGCGGCCTACACCTGCGCCAAGTCGCTCGGCGTCATGGTGGTCAAGGGCAACGTCGGAAACTTCGAGGACTGCAAGCGTGCGGTGGCCGACGTCACCGCAGAGCTTGGCCCCATCGACGTTCTGGTGAATAACGCCGGGATCACCCGCGACGGCGTCTTCCACAGGATGACGCCAGAGCAGTGGTCCGAGGTGATTCGGGTCAACATGGACTCGGTGTTCAACATGACCCGGCAGGTCATCGAAGGCATGCGTGAACGCGAGTGGGGCCGAATCATCAACATATCGTCCATAAACGGCCAGAAGGGGCAGGCTGGTCAGACGAACTACTCGGCTGCAAAGGCCGGGGTGATCGGGTTCACCAAGGCGCTGGCCATGGAGAACGCAAAGAAGGGCGTCACGGTCAATTGCATCGCCCCCGGCTACATAGACACCGAGATGGTGCAGGCCGTGCCGGAGAAGGTCCTGGAGGGAATCATCAGCCAGATCCCGGTGGGCCGGCTGGGCCGTGGGGACGAGATCGCCGATGTTGTGGCCTTCTTGTCGGGCGAACGGGCCGCTTTCGTGACCGGTGCGACCCTCACGATCAACGGGGGACAGTTCCTCGCCGGGTGACGGCTGACGGGCCAGTCCAAAAACCGCCCCACTCGACCGCCATCACAACGAGAGTCATGGCGAGAGCAAGACCGGCGTTCTTGAAGCTGATTCTGAGCGCGGCCTTCCTCGCGGGAATGCTCTGGCTGCCTTCCGTCGCGCTCGCCGAACCTGGCTCCCTGCGCGACAAGATGTTCGGCCCGCGGCAGGCGGACGGCCTCCTGGTGGCGCGTTATGTCTCCGAGGATGGCCAGAGCTTCGTCTTCGACCGCAGCCAGCGGCCCCCGCTCATCAAGTTCGACAACAGCCCGGAGGTCTGGGCGCTGTCCTCGAAACAGGCGCCGCGGGGCGACGTGATCTACAGGAACGATGTCGGCAAGGCGATCCTGCGCTCTACGCGCCTGGGCGGCGTGACCCTGTTCACCGACCTGCAGCCGTCGGGCTCGGCGGTTTCGCCGCAGGGAGCCGCCGCGCCGCTGCGGCTGCCGGCCATGACGACGCAGCAGATGACGGAGCGGGTGCTGCAGGCCAGCGCCCGCGCCAGCCGCGCCGCCAAGCACCTCATCCAGTTCGAGGCCTCAGCCTCGCCGGAGACCGCCCCCTTGATCGCCGACACCGCGATCGTCACCGCCGAGGCGGTCGTGCGCATCTCGCGCCGCCGCGAGGGCTCGGCCATGCTCACCCAAGTCAGCAAGGTCACGGTCATAGAGGGCAGAAAGGTCGGCGTGGTCGTGCGTCAGCGGGACCTGCAGATCACCGTGGTCACCCGTGACGGGTTCGCCGGCCGGCCGTCGTCGGACAAGATCGTCGCCGCCGCCAGCAAGTAGGCGGCCCGGCTCAGCCCTTGAAGCCATCCTTGGCGGCGCGCACCGCACCGAACACCTCGTAGTCGGCGCGTCCGGACGCGCCGACCCGCGCGGCGAGCCGCGGCGCGCGCAGGAAGGGGTTGGTGGCCTTCTCCTCGCCGATGGTGGTGGGCACAGTGGGCGCCCCGCGCTCGCGGGCGGCGAACACCGCCTCGGCGCGGGCCTTGAGCGCCGGGTCGTCGTCGACGGACAGGGCGAAGCGGGCGTTGGAGGCGGTGTACTCGTGGGCGCAGTAGACGCGGGTGTCGTCCGGCAGGGCGGCCAGCCGCTGCAGGCTCGTCCACATCTGCTCGGGCGTGCCTTCGAACAGCCGCCCGCAACCCAGGGCGAACAAGGTGTCGCCGACGAAGGCCACATGGTCGGCGGCGTCGTAGTAGGCGATGTGGCCCAGGGTGTGGCCGCCGGTCTCGATGACCTGAAAGCGCGTCTCGCCCAGCATCACCTCGTCGCCGCCGGCCACCTTGCGGTCCAGCGGAACCAGCCGCTCGACCTCCGCCGGTCCCACCGAGATCGCCCCGGTCGCCTTCTGGATCTCGGCGTTGCCGCCGGCGTGATCGGGGTGCCAGTGGGTGTTGAAGATGAAGGCGAGCTTCCAGCCCAGTTCGTCGAGGGCGGCGAGGATGGGGCCCGCCTCGGGCGTGTCGATGCAGGCGGCCTGACCGGTGGCCCGATCGCGGATCAGGAAGCCGTAGTTGTCGGAGAGACAGGGAAATTGGTGCACGTCGAGCGGCATGGTGGTCTCCTCGGGCGCAACGGCCGGCTTGCGATTTAGGTTGCGCACAGGCCGGAGTCGAGGATTCCCATAGGCGTCATGCGTCGCGACGTGCTCGATCTTCGCCAGTTCTACGCTTCCGACCTGGGGCAGGCCGTGCGCGAGATGGTGGTCCGCAAGGTCATCGAGAGCTGGGGCGACGGCCACGGACTGGACATCCTGGGGTTCGGTTACGCGACGCCGTTCCTGGGGCCGCTGCGGCCGGCGGCGCGGCGGGTGGTGGCGGCCATGCCGGCCCAGCAGGGCGTGGAGGTCTGGCCGCAAGGCGAGGCCAACCTCGCCTGCCTGGCGGCCGAGGACGGGCTGCCGTTCCCCAACGCCCTTTTCGACCGCATCCTGGCGGCCCACGCGCTGGAGGAGAGCCCCGATCCCCTGGCCCTGCTGCGCGAGGTCTGGCGGGTGCTGGCGCCGTCCGGGCGAGTGATCGTGGCGGTGACGGCGCGCAACGGCGTGTGGGGCGCGGCGGAATCGACGCCGTTCGGCCACGGCCGCCCCTACAGCCGACGCCAGCTCGGAGAACTCTTGCGGGAGGCGGGCCTGGAGCCGTCCGGCTGGACGCGCGCGCTTTACGTGCCGCCGGTGCCGTGGATGGCCCGCTGGGCGGAGGCGTTCGAACAGGCGGGTTCGCGGCTGTGGCCCGGTTTCGCCGGCGTGATGCTGATGGAGGCGGTCAAGCAGACCTTCGCCGTCAAGCCCAAAGGCCTGCGGGTCCGGGCGCGGGTCCTGCGGCCGAGCCTGGCCCCGGCCCCCATCGGCGGGGCGCCCGTTTCCAGGGCGCCGCGGTCCCGGAACTCTCGCGCCCTCTTGGAGTGGCGCAACGAAGGCCCTAGCTTGTCCATTAAGAACGCCGGCCGCAGATTTCAGGGAGATGGTGCGCCATGAAGATGATCGTCGCAGTCATCAAACCCAGTCGGCTGGACGCCGTGCTCGAGGCGGTGACGGAAGCCGGGGCGTCGGGCCTGACGGTGACCGAAGTGCGCGGCTATGGCCGTCAGCGCGGCAAGACCGAGGTCTATCGCGGCGCCGAGTACGAGGTGAAGCTGCTGCCGAAGGTCAAGCTGGAGATCGCGGTGCCGTCCGACGTCGCCGACGCCGTGGTGGAGGCGGTGGCGCGGACGGCCAACACCGGCAAGATCGGCGACGGAAAGGTGTTCGTGCTGGACCTGGAACAGGCGCGCCGCATCCGCACCGGCGACATCGACGAGGCCGCGATCACCGGCTGAAGCCCCGCTTGCCGATGCGCGCCTGAGAGTCCCCGGGGATCGCTTACCCCCGCGGGGCGATCTTGCGATGATCCCAACTGATGGTCTTTTCGGGCGTCACCACCACCACGACGCGCTTGCGCACCATGTTGGCGACGTGCTCGGCCAGGTGGTCGCCGAGGCCCGGCGAGTTGCGCTTGACGATGTAGGCCATCAACTCGCTGAGCCGCGGCTCGGCGTCGACGATCTCGGCGCGGCCGTTGACGGTCACCCCGCGCAGCTCGTTGTATTCCTCGCCGGCTTCCCACATCAGGGCGATGCGAGGGTCGCGGCGCAGGTTCACGACCTTCTGGGACGAGCCGTAGGTCTCGAACAGGTAGGTCCCGTCCTTCTCCGCGAACCACAGGGTGGTCAGGTGCGGCGAGCCGTCCTTGAGCAGGGTGGAGACGATCAGGCTGCGGCGGCTTTCGATGAAGTCCCGCGCCTCCGCGTCGCTCATGCGGATCGCGTCGCGTTGCTTGGCCATGTCTCGTCTCCCTAGTCCGTTGCGCCCACGCAATAGTGCGGGCGCAGCGCTGCTGTCCAGGGAGTCAGGCCGAGCCGCACGATTTCATGGCCCACGTGGTTTCTGCCGGTGCGGGTCCGGGCGTCCTAGGCCTGGCCGCGCATGATCACCAAGAAGCCCGACATCATCAGGGCGTAGCCGAACACGAACCGGCCCCCCAGCGGCTCCTTGAACACCAGCCACGCCATCAGCGGGACCAGGGCCGATCCGAGGATCGAGCAGGTGTAGGCGGTCGACAGCGGAATGCGGGTGAGGATGTAGAACCAGAACAGGGCCGTGACGCCGTACCAGGCGAAGGCGCCCCAGAGCGGGTAGTTCTGGAGGAGCCGCAGGAGCATCGGTTCCTGGTGGCGCTCGTGATAGATCGCGGCGAACTTGAACAGCATCTGGCCCGAGGGCAGCGCCACGGCGAAGCCGGCGCAGAGCAGCCAGTCTTGCAGCTTCATCCGCTGATTCCCCTTCGGTTGGCGTTGGGGGTAGCACGCCCCGCCGCCGCGCGTCAGGGCCCGTTCAGACGCAGGCTACGCAGAGGGCCGCCCGCCGCTTCAGGCTGTACGGGCAAGTTCGCCCGCCGCTATGGTGGCGCGCAAGGAAGCTGGAGGTTCGACAGGATGACCGCTCCGCCCCTCGACGACGCCGACACCGCAAGGCCGGACCTGGACCGGCTGGATGTGGACGCCATCAAGGCGCGGTACCGCCAGGAGCGGGACAAGCGCCTGCGACCCGAGGGACTCGGCCAGTACCGCCAGGTGGCGGACGGCTTCGAAGCGATGCTGCGCGACCCCTACGCGACCCCGATCGTGCGCGACCCGATCACGGCGGACGCCGATGCGGTGATCGTCGGCGGCGGGTTCGGCGGCCTGTTGTCGGCCGCCCGGCTGCGCGAGGCAGGCGTGCGCGACATCCGCATCATCGACGGGGCGGGCGACTTCGGCGGCACCTGGTACTGGAACCGCTATCCCGGCGCGGCCTGCGACGTGGAGAGCTACATCTACATGCCGATGCTGGAGGAGACCGGCGAGATGCCGGTGGAGAAATACTCCAAGGCGCCGGAGATCTTCGCCCACGCCAGGGCCATCGGGAACAAGTACGACCTCTACGACGGCGCGCTCTTTCAAACCTTCGTCAACAGGCTGGAGTGGGATGAGGCGCGCGCCCGCTGGATCGTCTCCACCAACCGCGGCGACCGGTTGTCGGCCCGCTACGTCGTCCTCACCAACGGCAGCCTCGACCGGCCGAAGCTGCCGCGCATGCCGGGGTTGGGCAGCTTCAGGGGACACAGCTTCCACACCAGCCGCTGGGACTACGAGTACACCGGCGGCGATGGGCGCGGGGGCCTGCACAAGCTCGCCGACAAGCGGGTTGGGATCATCGGCACCGGCGCCACCGCAGTGCAGGCCGTGCCGCACCTGGCCGAAAGCGCCAAGCATCTCTACGTCTTCCAGCGGACCCCCTCAACCATCGGGGTGCGGGGCAACAGGCCCACCGACTACGGCTGGGCCAGGACGCTGCAGCCGGGCTGGCAGAAGCGGCGGATGGAGAACTTCAACAACCTGGTCTCCGTTTCCGCCGTCGAGGAGGAGGAAGACCTCGTCGACGACGGCTGGACCGACGTGATCCGCCGGGTGCTGCTGATCCAGCGCCAGCTCCGCGCCGAAGGCCGCCCCGCGGCGGAGGCGCACAAGTTGGCGGACGTGGCCGACATACAGCAGATGGAGGCGATCCGCCGGCGGGTGGACGAGATCGTGCAGGACCGGGCGACGGCCGAGGCGCTGAAGCCCTACTACGCCTACTTCTGCAAGCGTCCGTGCTTCCACGACGAGTACCTGCAGGCGTTCAACCAGCCCAACGTCACCCTAGTGGACACCGCCGGCAAGGGCGTGGAGGCGATGACCGAACGCGGGGTCGTGGCCGGCGGCCAGGAATACGAACTCGACTGCCTGATCTACGCTACCGGCTTCGACTACGGCGCGGGCACGAAGAGTCGCGGCGTGCGCGACATCTTCGGTCGGGGCGGCCAGTCCATCGACGAGAAATGGGCCGACGGAGGCGCGACCTTCCAGGGGCTGCAGGTCCGGGGCTTCCCCAACCTGTTCATCTTCCACCGGGTGCAGACGGGCGTGACCACCAACATCACCCACATGCTGCGCGAGCTGGCGCGCCACATGGCCTATATCGTGCGCGAGGCCGAGGCCCGGGGGGCGGCCGTCGTCGACGTCGAGCCTGAGGCGGAGGCCGAATGGGTGGCGCACTGCGAGAGCAAGGCCATTCTCCGCAAGCGGTTCTTCGAGGAGTGCACGCCAGGCTACTACAACGACGAGGGCGTGGTTCGCACGAACCCCCGCAATGCGCCCTATGGCGCAGGTCCCGCGGCGTTCATCAAGGTGCTCGAGGACTGGCGCGCCGAGGGCTATTTGCGCGGCCTGGACCTGGCGAAGCGCTGAGCCGTCAGTCCAGGAGCTGCTCGCGCAGCCGCTCCAGGTCCTGCGCCGAGACGCCGGCCTTCCCGGTCAGCAGGGCTGCGGCGCCGCCGGCGGCCTCGACGTGGTCCAGCGCCGCGTCGATGTAGCCGCGCTCCACGCCGAAGATCGGCAGGAGGGCCGCCTCGCTCCAGAAGCCGGCGCCGGCTTCAGCGACGATCTGACTGACGCGCTGGCCCAGGTTGGCGGCGGAGTCGTAGTATCGCGCGGTCAGCATGAAATCCTCGGTGACGTCCTCCCGCGAGACGCCCAGGGCCGACAGGATCAGGGCGCAGGTCACCCCCGTACGGTCCTTGCCGCCGCTGCAATGGAAGAGCGCCGGGACCGCGCCGGGGCGCGCCAGGCGCTTGAATATCCGTCCGATCGCGGCCAGGGCGGTGGGCTCGGTGACCATCCGAACGTACATCCCGCGCATGATCGAGCGCGACAGGTCGGCGTCGTGTCGGGCGGTCTCGTCCGCAGCGACACGCTGGAAGGTGTTGGGGCCGGACTCGTCGTTGAACAACGGCGAGCGGACCATCTCCGGCGCATCGGGGCCCGGCCAGGCCGTGGGCGCGGCGGCGGTTTCGGAATCCCGCCGCAGGTCGTAGACGACGCGGACGTCATGGGCGCTCAGCGTCTCGTAGTCGGCCGGCGTCAGGTCTGACAGCCGGTCGGAGCGGAACAGGCGCCGCCACATCACGGTCCGGCCGTCGGCCGTCGGGTAACCGCCGAAATCGCGGAAGTTGCTGGCGCCTTGAAGCGGGATGTGTCGGTCGGGCTGCATGGCGGGCATGTGCGGGACCGCCGCCATGCCCGTCAATCGCCGTCGTGTGACAGCCCGCCCGGCGTGTCGTCAGCCGGCCGCCAGGTCGCCGCTGAGCTCGGCGCGGGTGGCGGGCGAGAGCTGGGCCATGTGGGCGTAGGCCTCGTGGTCGCAGCCCAGGAAGATGCGCACCGCCGGATCGCGGAACTGGGTGATCTGCGGCGGGGTGAGCCCGAAGCGCAGGAAGTGCACCGAGGAGGTCTTGCCGTCGGCGCGGGTGCGTTCCTCGTCGCCCTCCTGCACGCCGGGCGCGCGGACGCCGTCGATCTCCAGGAAGAAGCAGCGCTCTACGCCGCCCAGGCGCGCCAGGGTCGCGGCGCGGCGCATATCGTCGTCGATCTCGAACATCACCGTGGCCACCAGTTC
>Ga0068860_100005628_pt1 | contig 12658 bp, 11 predicted proteins | sample KBSSwiS32_FD_66597 | JGI IMG/M metagenome (GOLD analysis project Ga0068860, IMG submission 66597) | Switchgrass rhizosphere microbial communities from Kellogg Biological Station, Michigan, USA - KBS Switchgrass S3-2 | ecosystem: Host-associated > Plants > Roots > Rhizosphere > Soil ... | reverse complement strand
GATCAGGCCCTTGGCGGCAAGCGTGTCCATCCACGCCTCGTCGGCCGAGACGAACAGGTCGGCGGGGGCGCCCGATTCGACCTGCTTCGCCAGCGCCGAGGAGGCGGCGAACGACAGGGTCGGCGGCTGGTGGCCCTGGGCGGTCCATTCACGGGCGGCTTCGGTCAGCGCGTCCTGGAGGCTCGCGGCGGCGAGCACCACCGGCGCGCGCGGCGGTTCGGACGCGCAGCCGGTGACGATCAGAGCGAGGAGCAGGAGGATGTGGCGGATCATATTTGGCGGTATATAGTGGGATTGGCCGGCAGGCGATGTGGAATTTTCCTATCCCTCTACCGCTTGCGGGAGAGGGACAGACTCGCGCAGCGAGTCAGGGTGAGGGCATGAGCGGTCTCGCCCGTCAGGCCCTCACCCTCGCCGCCTGCGGCGTCTCTCCCTCTCCCGCAAGCGATAGAGGGCAAGAAGGCGTCACGCGATCCAGAAACGGATCGCCAGCGACACCGCGCCGAGCGCGGCGACGCTCAGCGCCCAGATCGCGACAAACCAGCCCAATTGCCGCAGCCGGATCAATGATAGCCTTCCTCGCTCACCTTGCCGCGGAACACCCAATAGGACCAGGCGGTGTAGGCAAGGATCAGCGGCACCAGCACCGCCGCGCCGATCAGCATGAACGCCTGGCTGACCGGCGGCGCGGCGGCCTGCCAGATCGTGACGCGGCCGGGGATCACGTCCGGCCAGAACGAGATGCCGAGACCGGCGAGGCTCAGCGCGAACAAAGCCAGCGTCCAGCCGAACGGCGCCCCATCCCGGCCCTTGGCGATCGACCGCCACGCCATCAGCGCGGCGCCGGCCACCAGCAGCGGCATCGGCACCGCCACGAACAGGCCGGGCGCCTGGAACCAGCGCTCATAATATTTGCCCTCGAGGAACGGCGTCCACAGGCTGACCGCGCCGAGCGCGACGATCAGAGCCGGCAGCAGCCAGCGGGCAAAGCGGCGGGCGTCGGCGTGGAGCGCGCCATCGGTCTTCCACACCAGCCACGTACTGCCGAGCAGCGCATAGCCGATCACGAGGCTGGTCCCGGTCAGCAGCGAGAACGGCGTCAGCCAGTCCCACCAGCCGCCGGCATAAGCGCGGCCCTCCACATCGATGCCCTGGAGCAGCGCGCCGAGCGTGATGCCTTGCGCGAAGGTGGCGATCAATGACCCGGCGAAGAAGGCGAAGTCCCACGCGCGGCGGTGCGCCGGATCGCGCCAGCGAAACTCGAACGCGACGCCGCGGAACACCAGCCCCAGCAGCATCGCGATCAACGGCGCATAGAGCGCGGGCAGGATGATCGCATAAGCGAGCGGGAACGCCGCCATCAGCCCGCCGCCGCCCAGCACCAGCCAGGTCTCGTTGCCGTCCCACACCGGCGCGATCGCGTTCATCGCCGCGTCACGCTCCTTGCCGACGCGGAAGCGCGGGAAGAGGATGCCGATGCCGAGATCGAAGCCGTCCATCACGACATAGGCGGCGACGGCGAAGGCGATGACGAGCGCCCAGATGATGGTCAGGTCGATCATCGCGCGCCCTCCGTTATGGCGGCCGGCGTGATCCCGGCGCTGCGGATCGGCGCCTGCGACGGTTCGCTCTCATGCGGTTCGGGCGGCTTCGACATCAGTTTGAGCAGATACCAGGCGCCGAAACCGAACACGATGAAATAGACGATTGCGAACGCCGCCAGCGACACCGCCAACGCCGGGGCGGCGAGCGGCGACGCGGCGTCGGCGGTGCGCAGCACGCCGTAGATCACGAACGGCTGCCGCCCGACCTCGGTGGTGATCCAGCCGGCGATCACCGCGACGAACCCCGCCGGCCCCATCACCAGCGCGAAGCGATGGAGCAGCGTCCAGTCGAACAATTTGCCGCGCAGCCGCGCGAGCAGGCTGAATGCGCCGAGCAGCAGCATCAGCATGCCCAGCCCGACCATCACCCGGAACGACCAGAACAATATGCCGACCGGCGGTTCGCGATCGTCGGCGATCGTATCGAGCCCGGCGAGCGGCGCGTCCGGATCGTGCTTGAGGATCAAGGACGACGCCTTGGGGATTTCGATCTTATAGTCGATGCGCTTGTCGGCGCTGTTGGGGATGCCGAACAGGATCAAGGGCGCACCATCCGGGTGGCTGTCATAATGGCCCTCCATCGCCATCACCTTGGCGGGCTGATGTTCGAGCGTGTTGAGGCCCTGTTCGTCGCCGGCGAAGATCTGCGCCGGCGCGACCAGCGCCGCCATCCACATCGCCATCGAGAACATCGTGCGGACCTGGGGGTTCGAGCGGCCCTTGAGCAGATGCCAGGCGCCGACCGCACCGACCACCAGCGAGGTGGTGAGATAGGCGGCGATCACGGTGTGGACGAGGCGATAGGGGAAACTGGGGTTGAAGATGATCGGCAGGAAGCCGTCCGCGGGCACGAACTGGCCGACATCGTTGATCGCATAGCCGACCGGCGTCTGCATCCAGCTGTTGACGCTGATGATCCAGAAGGCGGAGATGAAGGTGCCGATCGCGACCATCAGGGTGGCGGTGAAGTGCAGGCCCTTGCCCACCTTGGTCATGCCGAACAGCATGACGCCGAGGAAGCCGGCCTCGAGGAAGAAGGCGGTCAGCACCTCATAGGCCATCAGCGGCCCGATCACCGGCCCGGCCTTGTCGGAGAACACCGACCAGTTGGTGCCGAACTGGTAGGACATGACGATGCCCGAGACGACGCCCATCGCGAAGGTGACCGCGAAGATCTTCAGCCAGTAACGGAACAGATCGAGATAATGGCCCTTGCCGGTCTTCAGCCACAAGGCTTCGAGCACCGCCAGATAGCTGGCCAGCCCGATCGTGAAGGCGGGAAAGATGAAATGGAAGCTGATCGTGAAGGCGAACTGGACCCGCGCGAGGATCAGCGCGGTCTCGGCATCCGACATAAGGCCCTCCGGTGCGCCGCCCGGTCGACCGGCTGTTCCCGCGACAGCGATGGGGATGCATCGGCCTGCCCGGGATCACGGCGCTGGCGGGGCTATAGGCCCGCAGCGGCATCGAGTCATCGGCGGATGATGAAGCGCGAATGCCGATTTTGCATGCATGAGACGCATTGCCGCAATCGGGCATGACCGGATGCGCCGAACCGCGCGTGCGGCGACGGGGAAGGCGAGCGGTGGCGGCGCCGGGCCGGCCCGTCTCCGCTGTATTTCCGCTGTTTAAACAGCGAAACTGCTGCCGGTTGCGGAGGGGAGTCGTGTGGCGTGCCGGCGGGGTTACGTAACGCCCAGCTTGCGCCTGACGGGCTGAACAGCGCCGGTCGGTCGCTGCGGCTGGCGATCGGATCGCGCGAACGGCGGCGGGATCGCAGGATCGGCTCTCCGCCTGTATTTTCCTGTTAAATGCGAATTCTCGGCTGGTCACGGATGTGGTTTGCGGCAACTTCACCGGCTTCCGAAATGCGCGACACAGGCGTGCAAGGCGCAGCCGCGTGGCACCGTCACAACGTTCGGCCGCCGCATCGCGCGCGCGGCGGGATGATCGCGCGTTTCGCTGTTTTTCAGCTGTATTTACAGCGGGCATTCGTCGCTCCCCCTCACCAGCACGACGAAACATAACACGAACATAATGGCATTACAAATTTCGGGCGCCATATAATCCGCCGACATGCTGCCGATCATCCGGGTGCGCAACGCGGTACTCGACTCGAATGGCGGCGAACGGCGGACGACCTGTTCGGTTTTCATGCAAACGGTGGAGCGTGACGGGCAGCGCTTCACCGACGAGCAGATCGCCCACTTCGTCCGCTGACGGGAATTATGCCTGCCCCAGCAGCTCGCTCACCAGTGAGGGCTGCTTGGCGATCATGGCGAGCAGGACCTGGGCCGGGCCAGTGGGGCGACGACGACCATGTTCCCAGTTGAGCAGCGTGCCCCTGGCGACGCCAATGCTGCGGGCAAAAGCGGTTTGCGACAGACCTGTGCTGGCCCGAATCGCCGCGACATCGACGGCAGGCACCGCCACATGGTGGACGCGCGCGCCGGTCTCCTGGCCGTCCGCAAAAGCCAATGCTTCGACAAGGCCTTGCCGTATGCTCTCATAGGCATTCATCGTCTGTCTCCATAGCGTGCCAGCAATGCCTTGCCCATGGCGATGAGCGCCGCTTGCTCGGCCATGCCCAGATTGTCCTTCTCGTTCCTGGCGAACACCGTGACCAGGAAGATGGGGCAGATGCGCGCCGCCGAACACATGGATGGTCCGGTAGCCACCACTCTTCCCGCCGCCCACGCGGGCGATCCGGACCTTGCGCAGCCCGCCACCGAGCGAGACTCCCGCTTCCGGGTTGGCTGCGATATAGTCGACGAGCGCCGACCGCTCCTCGTCAGACATGATCGCCCTCGCCCGCCGCAGAAATTCGGGCAGTTCCACGACGGTCTGCAAGCTGGCCTTCATCTCCATTTATGTCTCGATCGCCCATGCGTCAATGACGCATGGCTCAAAGCTGCCGACGTCACGGGTCCGGCGGATCGCGGTCGCCATGTGCCGGCGTGGCGTGCGCGGTACGGCTTGGCCACCTGCGGCGCCGAGAGGGCGAACGGGTGCCGGCCACGACGGACGATCCCCGCTGTATTCCCGCTGTTTTATCAGCGAGACGGCTGCCAGACGCAAAGGCGCAATACGGCGTGTTGGCGGGCCTTCGAAACGCCCTGCCCGCGCCTGGCAGGCGGAACGGCGGCCGTCGGCCGCTACGGCCGGCGATCGGATCGCGCGAACGGCGGCGTGATCGCTCGATCGGCTCTCCGCCTGTATTTTCCTGTTAAAAGCGAATTCTCGGCTGGTTACGGACGTGGTTGGCGGCAGCTTCACCGGCTTCGGAAACGCGCGAGGCGGGTGTGCAAGAGGCAGCGACGCGGCCCCGACGCGAGGTTCGGCGACCGCATCGCGCGAGCGGCGGGATGATCGCGCGTCTCGCTGTGATTCAGCTGTATCAGCTCCGGGCATTCGTCGCTCCCTCACCCTCACCCTCACCCTCACCCTCACCCTCACCCTCACTTCGGAACATAATACGAACATCGTGACATTGCAAATTTCGCGTACCATCGAGACCATGCTGGCTGGCGCGTCAACAGCCACCCGGCAGCGCCCGTGCAAATGCGCGGAAGGCGACACAACCACAGGCTCCGCCGTTTGGCGAGCCCCATCAATTGCGCGCTCAACTGCGCAACCATCGTCGGACCATCCGGCGAAGATCGTCTGTCGCGGACCTTCGCCCTCGGGCATCAACGCTATACCGGCTTCGTCGATGTGCGGTCGCCGGCCGGGGCATCGTTGGCAGGACGTCTCGGCGTCATCGTGACTCGCCACCCGCATCTGGCACACGCAATGCGGGCGAGACGCCGGCATTTCGCCCGCAGCCGCGTGTCGCGCGGATCGACGGACCGGGGACCCGGTCGCGCGATTGGCTGTGCCGGCCGGCTTGCTTCGATCGGGCAACAGGCGGGCCGAACCCGATATGCGGCAAGCCCGATGCCATCGAACCGGCGGCATCATCGTCCTCGCGCGCGCCCTATGCCACAACAAGCGAGGGACTCCGCCTAGCCAGTCAGGCACAAACTCGAGCGTTGGATGGTCACAGCGCGATGCCAACCGAAGAAGCGCGAGGGCGGGAGCGATGACTGGAAGACGAACGTCGTTCCCGGCTCACCGAGATTGTTTCAGCATTAGTCCGGTCGTGATGGATGATGCTGGCATGGTTTTCGCTCTCGCCGGATCGCCGCCTTTTTGGGCATGTGGCAGATTTAATACACGCCATATCGGATACGATATCGCTTGCTCGGGTCGCGAACCTCGGCCACACATCGTCAGTGAATAGATTCGGTCTGCGGACCGAGTCAGGCAAGATGGAGGCTGTGATTTGGGGGGCGCGGCACATGAAGGCGACGACTGGAATGGTTTCGGCCATCGCCGATCCCGGTGATATGATCGATTTGCAGACGCCGTCGATTGGCCGGCGCGGCTTGCGCATCCTTTGCGCGCGCCTGCCATGGCTTGGCGGACGAGCGAAGCGTCAATCGACGCGCCCGATCGTTCGCGGAAGTCTGTGGCGATGGGGTCGTGGGAACGGGACGTTCGACCCGGCCAATCTGCAACATTTTTCTGGGTTCGCCAAGTTTTGCATTCATAGCCGGTCGCACGGTGACTCAACTGCTGTCGAGTTCCGCGCGTCGAGATTTGTGCATTTAGTAAAGTGGTGCCGTAATCCGACGTACCAACCCAACGTATTTTTCAAATATTCCGCATTTAGTTAATTTTCGTTAAAACCTCACAACAAATAGATGGCTAAATAATATGACGCAGCGAAAAAATATCAAGAATCACACCTGCTCACTGACATCAATCGCGCGTGTCATCCAATATATTTTATTATTATTCCTCACAACCTCCTGCGCCCAATCGTCCTCAGTACACAATACTGTTCGTAAAGATGAGATAAATAAATCAAATTACAAGAAGTATTATGATAACAATGACAATAGCAATGAAAAACTTTTTCTATTTGGCAAAACTTATCCAGAATGTCCGCTTTGGACAGATTGGCGGCAAGCTTGCTCTCGCACCGGCCCCACTGGCGCAGTTCTCTGCGTTGCTGACAGGACCCACCATGTGAAAGCCTCTGAACCTTTCTGTGTCAGGACGGAGTTTTCTGGCTTACCTAGTCCCATGACCGATCAGCAACTCGCGTCTTCTTCACGTTTTTGTAAAAAGAAACAAACTCAAGACGTCGCCGATCTCTCCGGAGCGGTGCGGAAACAAACTAGCTGTCAGGTTTACCAAGAAAACAGACCCTTTAACGGTCGAAACATCCAGGCGAGATATCATCCGCAGTGCAATCAATGGGCGCGCGAAAAAAGTGGTATCTTTTCTTGTTCGGCGTGGGCATCTAAACCTTGTTTAATCACTGATGGCGTCCCTCGAAATTATACTTATGACGATAGCATTGTAATTCCTCGAAAATTTGATCCCGAAATCTATCCGATATTCGGCGTCTTTTGCATATAAATTAAGGAAATAATCATGCCAGGCAACGGTGTTCCGGTAGTCGGATCGGGCGAAAGCGGTTCTGGATACAGAATCGGAGATGATTATGTTTTGACTGCTGGTCATGTCATTTACCAATGGACGAATTTTGGGCATTTTCCTGCAAATATTGATGGAGCAGGCGTCAACATCGCGTTAGATTTTAGAGGTTATAAATCTGAGGTGGTAGGCCTTGTCGGAGGCTGGCAGTCGATTTGGCCATTGACGTATTCAGACGGAACAGGATTAACGTTTCATGATATTGAAGGCCATCCAGACCTTGCAGGGCGCGACTCCGTACTGATCAAGGATGGCCATGACAATATCGGCCCTGGCGATGACGGATTGGTATTATTTCTCGACCCGCAGGACCTCGTCAAAACAACGTCCTCGGATTGGTTTGGATCTTCGACGAGTGTCATAAGAGCAGATCAGGGTACGCCAAACATTGGCGAGATATTGAACATAAATCCGACAGTGGCAGCGACCCATACGAGCCTACCAAATCTTCCTTGGGTAATCCCGGGAGGTCTAAGTCTTGTTGGGACTTTCCGATTTGATAGCGTATCGATATCAGGGGATAGTGGCGGGGCTTATTTATTGCGGATGGAGAACAGAGAGTTTGTGATTGGAACTCACTTCGCAAATCTAGGATCAAACAAGGCACTTGGAACTTTTTTTAGCAAAGACGAATGGCACGCTCTTAACGGAGTTATAAAAGGAACATTTACCGGAGATGTTACAAATAATGAGCCAACTAACCTTGTTATTGGCAACTCCATAAATGTAGATATATTTACCGGGTCTTTTCGACCAGACATCATACTTGGCAGAGGAGGTAACGATACGCTGAACGATGGCGATGCGCTTGGCACCGCCGTATGGGCGCAGGATCAAATTTTCGGCGGTGACGGCGCGGATGTGATTACGGCGGGGCGAGGCAGTGATTTGCTGCACGGTGGTGATTCACGCGCATATGGTGGATTTAGATCATCGCTCGAAACGGATGGGATCGACAGGCTATCCTACTCGGATTTCGATAGCGGTTCAGGTGTCACTATATCCATCACCAATGCGCCCGCGGACGCCACGTTCGCCACGACTGCAGACATTGCAAATGCGATATTCGTCAAAGATCTCGATCAGCCAACCGAGATTGATACCGTGATTTCCGTAGAAAAGCTGACGGCTACAGCGAAGACGGACACAGTCGAGATCAGCCATCTCAGCGATGGTCTTCTTGGAGACGAAAGCCTTCTGGGTGGTGGCGGACTGGTCGAAATCAATCTCTCCGATAACCCGTCGGGCGAAGATCAAGGTGACCTGATCGACGCATCGGGCATGACACAGGAAGTGAAGATTGATCTTTCGACCGGCCGCGTCGAACTGAAGGCGGACGCCACCATTGGGTTGAAGATCGTCGACGCCGAACGCGCCACTGGCGGCAAGGGCAATGATGAATTGATCGCGGGATCCGCCAAATACCAGTTGAAGGGCCATGATGGCAACGACTTGCTGACTGCGACATCGGGAGCGAGCGAGCTCCGGGTTGAGGGCGGAAAAGGCAATGACGTCATAGACCTGCGCCAGGTCGGCACCGACGATAGCACTGTCGTTTTTAATTATGGTGACGGCCGCGACACCATTTCATACGATCCAAATTTATTGGCGCAGGATGGAATCGAAAGTGTCAAGCTTGATTTTAATATCGGTGATGTAACGTTTGTTGTGGAGATTGAGAAATATGAGATACAGGAAGGAGATGAAGAATTTTCATGGTACCACATCGTTCAGGGCCGTCTCGCTATAACTTCAAACATTTCGACGGATTCGCTCTATGTAGGGATGGTCTCTCTTTCAAAAGGAAGCACCGAGAGAGTTCAGCACTACCAGAACGGGATGGGTTTGGAGACATGTTCAGCGATCTCTCCTTCATATTCAAAGATACGACAACACTCCCATTTGAATCGTTCACTCTTCCCACCATAATATTCTCGGATGTCGATATCTATAATACCGATTATAGGCCACAGAATACAGTTGGAAGTGAAGAAAGTGACCGGATTCAGGGCGGGCCTGGTGATGACATGTTGGCCGGCGGTGATGGCGATGACACGATCGGCGGTGGCAACGGGAACAATGTACTGAGCGGCGATGCAGGTTCAGACATCTTGAAGGGTGGAGCGGACAGCGATCTTGTCGACGGCGGCTCGGACGACGATATCATTTTTGCCGACGCCGGAACTGATACGATCACCGGTGGATTTGGGCAGGATACCATTGATTTCTCGCAAATCGCCAGTGCCGTCCATGTTGATCTGAGTATCACCTCGGCACAAAACACGTTGGGTGCTGGGACCGATACGCTCTCGGGTGTCGAGAACGTCATCGCAACTTCGTTCAATGACGTCATAATCGGCGATGATGGTTCGAACATATTGGCTGGCGGCGATGGAAACGACGTGGTGACCGGCGGTCTCGGCAGCGATGCGCTGAACGGTGGGGCGGGCAGCGACGCTGCGAGCTACGCCACCGCCGCAATTGGCGTCGAGGTCGATCTGTCGATTTCCGGCGAACAAGCAACGGTGGGAGCCGGAGATGATCTCCTGACCAATATCGAAAATCTGATCGGCTCCAATTTTGGCGACTTTTTGACGGGCAATGACGGCGACAATGGACTGACCGGCGGCGGCGGCAACGACCTGCTGGCGGGCGGCCTGGGCAATGACACGCTTGCAGGCGGAACGGATGTCGACACGCTCGCCGGCGGCGATGGCAATGACGTGCTGAACGGCGAAGGCCATAATGACGCGATATCGGGCGGCGCGGGCGACGATGCGATCGACGGCGGATGGGGCAACGACCTGGTCGATTATTCGACGGCGGGCGCCGCGATTCATTTCGACCTTGCGATCACCTCGGCGCAGGACACGCTGGGAGCGGGCACCGACACTGTCGTCAATGTCGAGCATGTCACCGGCAGTGCGTTCGATGATTTGCTGCTGGGCAATGACGGCGCCAACACCATCATCGGCGGCGACGGCAACGACAATCTGACCGGGGGTCTGGGCAGCGACACGCTGAACGGCGGTGCCGGCGCCGACAGTGCAAGCTATGTCGCCGCGGCCGTTGGCGTGAAGGTGAACCTGACGATCACCGGCCAGCAAACCACGGTGGGAGCGGGCAACGACACGCTGACCGGCATCGAGACTGTCGTCGGTTCCAGCTTCGCCGACACGCTGACCGGCGACGGACTCGACAATGTGCTGACCGGCAATGGCGGCAACGACATCCTGCTCGGCGGTCTCGGCAACGACACGCTTTCGGGTGGAGACGGCGTCGACACGGCCAGCTATGCGGGTGCCGCGACCGCGGTGACGGTCGACCTCGACATCGAGACCGCACAGGATACACTTGGGGCCGGCGTCGATATGCTGACGTCGATCGAAAATCTGATCGGGTCCACACTGGACGATGTGCTGAGCGGAAATGCCGCGAACAATGTCCTCACCGGCGGGGCCGGCAATGATCTGCTCGAAGGCGGCGAAGGCAATGACACGCTCGACAGCGGATCGGGCAATGACACGCTGAGAGGCGATGGCGGCAATGACCTGCTGATCGGCTATAGCGGAAATGACAACATCAACGGCGGTGCGGACATCGACACGATCAGCTATGCCATCGCCTCGGGCGGCGTCATCGTGAACCTCGGGCTGACCACGGCGCAGGTCGTGAGCGGCGGCCACCGCACCGATACGCTGAGCAGCGTCGAAAATATCATCGGCTCGACCTTCGGCGACACGCTGACCGGAAGCAGCGTCGCCAACAGTTTCACCGGCGGCAGCGGCAAGGATGTGCTGACGGGCGGCGCTGGTGACGACCGCTTCATCTATCTCGCGACGAGCGACAGCGTGACCGGCGCGAATGCCGACCGCATCGTCGATTTCGCGTCGGGCGATATCCTCGACCTGTCCGGCATCGACGCCGATGCCGGCACGGCTGGAACGAACGACGCGTTCTCCCTGGTGAGCGCGTTCACCGGCGTGGCGGGGCAGCTCAAGGTCGCCTTCGACAGCGGCGCCAACACCTCCACTTTGCTCGCCGACACCGATGGCGACAGCGTGGCGGACTTCTCGATCCTGTTCACCGGCGACGTGACGGGGCTGACCGCGGGGTGGGTGCTGTAAGCGGAGATCAGAGTTTGGAGATCGGAGTTCAGATTCGTTCGACGTCCGATCTCCGGCTACCGACCCCCGCTCCGGCCGCCCGCATTCGCCGCCACCATCAGCCGCGCGCAAAGATCCCCGCCGCTTCGTCGACCGCCGCGAAAGCCGCCGGGTAATCCGGCGTCTCATTATCGTCGTTGAAGCCGAAGAAGTCGTTGTCGCCCAGCGGCTGCACGACGATGCCGTCGCGGCGGCCGCGGATCGACAGATGGCGGTAGCGGACGCTGTAGTCGAAGCCCGGTTGCGGGATCAGCCAGGCGATCTGGCCGCGCACGGGCACCACGCTGTCGTCGCGGCACAGAGCGCGCGCGCCATAGCCGGTGCAGTTGATGATCGTCTTTTCCCTGATCCGCCCGAAATCGGCTGGCTCGTGCAGTTCGGCGACGACGAACCGGCCGCCGGCTGCGAAGAAGTCGGCTTCGAGCTGGCGCATGAGGTCGGCGACGTTGAACGTCAGCGTGCTGCTATGCTCGACGATCGGGGTCGCGAACGGGTGCGTGCCCGGTGCGAGCAGGACGGGCTGCGGCGTCAGGTCGCGCACCCGGTCCTGCAGGGTCAGGAAATGCTCACCCGCCGGCGCCGCCTCGGGCACGTGCGGCGCGTCGCGCAGCACATATTGCTCGGTCCATTCCACCGGATTGCCGGCCACGCCGAGGAAGCTCTGGTGATGCGCGAACGCGGCGCGCGTCATCCGCTCCCAGCGCGCGGCGAAATCGGGGCCGGCGCCGGACGCCATCGCGATCCGCGAATCGGGGGTCCATCCGCCGGTGGCACGCGCGGAGCGGACATCGGGAAAACGCTCCTTGGCATAGATCGTCACCTTGGCGCCGAGGCGCTGGGCGGTGACCGCGGTGGTCAGCCCGATCGCGCCGGCGCCGATCACCGCGATGTCGCGCTGGCCGGCCTGGAGCGCGAGCGGCACCGCCTCGAGCGCCGACCCCCAGGACAGCGACCAGCCGCTGCCGCCATGGCCATAATGGTGGACGACATGTTTGCGGCCGACCTGCTCGACCTCGATCCGCGGTCCGGCCGCGCGGAACGGCCGCAGGCAGACGGTGACGCGGAACAGCCGGTCGCGACGGGCGATCAGCGGCACCAGCGGGGCGTCGGGCTTGAAGGTTGGTCCGCCGGCCTGCGCCAGCAAGTGCGCCGGCGCCAGCACGGACAGGGCGGCCGCGGCATTCGCGCCCCGGTTCAGCAGTTCGCGTCGGTTCATGGCCCTGTCCCCCGTATCCGCTCGATGCAGCCTCGGTCGTCGTACGACAACGTCATCGCTTCCCCGCACGCGACGACATCGAAAAGGGCCGCGCTCGCACATCCGTCGCCCAGTTCCTGTCGGGT
>Ga0068860_100005625_pt1 | contig 12663 bp, 8 predicted proteins | sample KBSSwiS32_FD_66597 | JGI IMG/M metagenome (GOLD analysis project Ga0068860, IMG submission 66597) | Switchgrass rhizosphere microbial communities from Kellogg Biological Station, Michigan, USA - KBS Switchgrass S3-2 | ecosystem: Host-associated > Plants > Roots > Rhizosphere > Soil ... | reverse complement strand
GCGCAGTGTCTTGGACCGCACGGCCTCCAGGAGCATCTCCCACATCTGCATTCGCTTGCCGGCGTCCTCCAGGCGCGGGAACCCGTCCCAATACGGGTCCTCCAACACATAGCCGAGCCCGCACGCCTCCATCCCGGCCCTTAACAGGTGCGGCAGGTTCAGACCGAACAGCAACCAGTGCCCGTCCGACGTCGGTGCGAGCAGGTTCTGGTACACGAAGTGGCCGTTCGGCTCGTTGTTCTCGCTGAACAACGAGACGGGCACGAAGGCATCCGGGTAGCGCAGGCCCATCAAGGCCAGCCACCAACTCCATACGTCGAGGAAGCCGAAGCCCTGCACCAGGCTGGTGTCAACGCGCTGGCCGCGCCCACTGGACTCGCGCTCGTAGAGAGCAGCGAACGTCCCGTGCAACGCCGCGTGAGCCGCACCGACGGAGCAATAGGGAACGCTCGCAAACGACGGCCCGGGCCGAGACGAGATGTTGCGGAAGGTGGTGAGCACTCCGAGCTTGGCCATGACCAAGTGCTCGTAGCCCTTGTAGTCGGCAAAAGGACCGAGCCGGCCCCACCCGTTGATCGACGTGTACACCACGGTCGGGTTGGTGCTGGCCAGCTCCTCGTAGCCCACGCCGAGCCGCTCGGCGGTTCCCGGCCGGAAGCCGTCGAAGACAACGTCGGCCCGCTGCAGCAGGGGAGCGATCTGCTCGATCGCGTCCGGATCGTGGAGATCTACCGCGACGCTCTGCTTTCCTCGCCCCAGATACGGAAATGCCGGTCGTGATCGCAGTGCGCTGCCCGTCGGAGGCTCGATCATCACGACCTCCGCGCCGTTGTCCGCCAGGAACAACGTAGCTAACGCGGTCGCCCATGTGTTCGACAGGTCGACCACCCGCAAGCGTTCCAAGGTGCCGTCCATCATCCTCCTCCGGATGGGCGCACGACCCACCCCCGGGCGCCGTCACTCGGCAGTACGGGCGCGAACGTTAGGCCTGGAACGGGAGGCGCCGCTACGTGTCCGACCGGAAGGGTCAAGCGAGGTGTCCGCCCTCGACCGGGAGGAGCGCTCCTGTGACCCAAGAGGCCATGTCGGAGCAAAGGTAGGCGGCGGCGGCGGCGATGTCGTCGCCCGTGCCGAGCCGTCCCAGCGGCACATGGGCGGCGTACTGCGCTTGCTCCTCGGGGGAGAGTGCCCCGATGGTGCCCGTGGCCACCGCGCCGATCGCCAGCGCGTTGACGCGGATCCCGAACGGCGCCGCGCCGGCTGCTGCGGCCTTGGTGATCCCAATCACCGCGGCCTGTGACGCCGATGCCGCGGGATACGTTCCGCTGCTGCCCTGCACACCGACGACCGAAGACTGGTTCACGATTGAGCCGTGAGTTCCGGCTGCCTTCATGGCGGCGATCTCGTGCTTGAGGCAGCAGGCCACGCCGTAGACCTTTACATCGCAGATGGACCGGAACTCGTCCATCGGATACTCGTCAATGGTCGTGAAGGTATTGGGGTTCATGCCGGCGTTGTTCACCGCGCAATCGAGCCGACCGAACCGGTCGACGGTCTGCTCCACGAGTCGGCGCACCGAGTCCTCGTCCGTTACGTCGGTAGGGATGCAGATGGCCGTGCCGCCGCTCTGAGCGATGCGAGCGGCAATCGCTTCGATGGCCGACGCGCTGCGCGCGGCCAACACGACCGATGCACCGGCTGCCGCGAAGTACTCGGCGGTCGCCTCGCCAATCCCCATGCTGGCTCCGGTAACGATGGCAACCTTGCCACCCAATAGGCCTGACGATGTTGTAAAGGTGCTCACGTACCCTCCGACCAACGAATGGCCGCTCACCTCGGGCGGCGTGGTCGATCGTAGATGAAAAGGCCGCTTTCACCCAAGGCCGACCGCCGCACTCGTGGCTTTCATCGGCCCACCAATGTCCGCGAACTTCCGTCGATGGTCAGGGAAGGCCGCCGATCTCGGATCCGCACCGCCCGGTGTCTCACGACGACAACACTGTTTTCACTATGGCGCCGCGGCGGGTCCGCCTCCGAGCCAATGGATCGATGAAAGGGTGGCTATGGCAAAGCGGTATAGGTGCTCGTCCAAAAGTCCTGGTGGATCGGTGGAAGCCACGGACCGCTGAAGAGCTGGTTGGTCAACAGGATGCCTACCAGCCGCTCGGCGGGATCATTGGCCCACGACGTGCCCATGCCACCGGTCCACGAATACGTGCCGGGCGACTCGGCGATGTGCGACTTGCGTCGCACGACGCCCACTCCGAAGCCCCAACCGAGTGCACCGGTGGGGTCGGGGCCGCCCTGCGGCGACCCGTCGGCCGCGTGCAGCTGATCGGTGGTCATCGCCGCCACCGACGAGCGCGACAAGATCGGACTCCCGCCGTTCAACAGCGCCTGCGCGAAATTGAGGTAGTCGTCGAGGGTCGAGACGAGCCCGCCAGCGCCGGACTCGAAGTCCGGCCGCGCCGCCCAGCCGCCTCCGGCCGGGTCGAACACCGCCCCCGGCTCCGCTGCCCAACCCGGCGGCAGATAGGAGGGCCCGAAGCGATCCATCGACGCTGGCGGCACATAAAAGGCCGTATCGCGCATCCCGAGAGGCCCGAAGATCCGCTCCTGCAACACGTCGCCGAAGCGCTTACCGGCTGCTCGCTCCACCACCACGCTCAAGACATCGGAACCCATGTTGTAGAGCCACCGTTGACCGGGCTGATGCTCGAGCGGAAACCGCGCCAGCACCGCGGCGAACTGATCTGGCGGCGGGCTCTTCGAGGGTTGCGGGGGCCCGATCTCGAGACCCATCGCGGCAGCCATGGCGCCGGGCAGCGTCTGACCTTCCCAGTCGGCCAGGTCCATTCCCCAACCGAGGCGGAAGGTGAGCGCATCGTGCACCGTGGGCTGGCGCACCGCTGGCACGGTGTCGTCGATAGAACCTTTCGGGTCGACCATCACCCTGCGGTCGGCCAGCTCGGGGAGCCACCGGTCTAGCGGGTCATCGAGGCGCAGCACGCAATCCTCGGCGAGAGCGAGCACGGCCACCGCCGTCACCGGCTTGCTCATCGACGCGATGCGAAAGATGCTGTCGCGTTGCACGGGTGTCGACCCGTCGATCGATCCGGCGGTTCCGATGTGCAGCTCGCCGTCGCGGGCTACGAGCCACGCCGCTCCGGGCACCCCGTCCGCTCCCACGTGGCGAGCGACCAGCTCGTCGAGCCGATCCAGTCCGTTCTTCGACCATGCGCTCATGTCGACCTCCTGCTCGCTTCGTACCCGCTTACATCCGACGATGTCACCGACTCGGATTCATCGGTGGCATCGCCCCGATGGCTCGAGCGCGACGGCTCGGCGACGGTGCCATTGGATGACACCGTCGCCGAGCTCGATCGCCTGCTTCTTCTTGAGGTCAGGACACGATCATGACCAAAGCGATCCAGACCACCGGGAACCCGACCAGTCGTCGCCACTCCAGCGCGAACCGGACCAGCGTGACCCGGACCAGCGTGACCCCGACCAGCGGCTGCCGGACCAGCGTGAGCCCGACCAGCGGCTGCCAGTCCAGTCGGATCCGCTCCAGCGTGACCCCGACCAGCGGCTCCCAGTCCAGCCGTCGCCGCTCCAGCGGCTGCCGTTCCACAGGCCGCCCGTCCAGGTTGAGCCGGCGAAGGTTTCGCTGCTCCAGCGGCTGCCATTCCAAGCCTGCCCGAAGATGTCGATCTCACCCGTAAGAGGGGTGCCGTCCGCAGCCATGAGATGCACGCCGCCTCGGGCCAGTTCCAGGCTGCCCGTCCCAACAGCGACACCACCGGTGGTGCTGTTGTCGTCTTGGGAGCCCTTGGCGGACTTGGGCTTCGGAAGGTCACCCGGAACGCTGTGAAGATCAAGCCGGCCGTTGCCGGAGTAGAGGTCGCTCAACAGATCGTTGACATTGACCTTGGTGACGCCATCAGAGCCTTGTTGCAGGAGCAACTTCAATGCCTGATCCGGCTTGATGCCGGGATAGGCCGTGGCCGCGAGATTGGCCATCGCCTGCTTGAACAAGCCGGTCTTCATGCCACGGGCTCGATCGGTGAGCAGGTTCTTGATGGCGTCGGGTGTCGCGGTCGGAAAGCGGCTCAGCAGCAGTGCGGCCGCCCCGCTCGTGACTGCGGCGGCTTCCGAAGTGCCACTTCCTCGCTGGAAGCGATCGTTGACGGTACCGCCCGGGTAGTTCTCGTCGATGTAGGAGCCGGGGACCCGCAACCCGAGCACATGACTTCCCGGCGCTACCAGGTCCACCGTTCGGTCGGCGCGTCCGTGGCTGGCGAAGCTAGGTACGGTGTCGTCGTCGTCTTTGGTGGTTCCCTGTGTGTCCACCGCGCCCACTGCGAGTACGTGGGGGTTGTTGGCCGGATCGGCCAAAGGCTGTCCGACGTCAAGACCATCATTGCCGGCGGAGACGACGACCACGATGCCCTTCTGCCACGCGACGTCGACCGCATAAGACAGCGGATCGACCTGCCAGGGCTGTACCGATTGCGTCCCGAAGCTCAGGTTCAACACCCGGATGTTCATCCCGTTGTCGTTGCGGTGCTCTGTCACCCAGTTGATCCCGGCGATGACTTGGCTGACGTCGACGGATCCGTCGGCCGCGCCGACCTTCACGTTGACGATGCGCGAGCTCGGCGCGACGCCTTCGAACTTCGTGATGTCGCTGTAGGGGCTCTCGTTCACGCAGGTGTCGCACTTCTTGGCCGATTTCGCCAGGCCGGCCGGCAGGTCGCTGCCGGCGATGATGCTGGCCATGTGCGTCCCGTGGCCGAACGCGTCCAGGTTGGCGAGATCGGGATCCTGTGAGTCAAGCGACAGGTCCGGACCATCGATCACCTTGCCAGCCAGCCCCGGAACTGGCGTCACCCCGGTGTCGATCACCGCAACGTCCACCCCTTGACCGGTGAAGCCGTTCTTCCAGAGTTCCTGCGCCCCGATCAGGTTCGTGATGCTGGCGAGCGACCCACCATCGGCGGCCAGCTGTGCCGGTGTGAGGGTGGCCGTGTCGGCGTGTGCCGGCGTCGCCAGCGCTACCGGCAGCCCGGCGAAGCTCGCCGCGGCCACCGCGGCCGCAGTCAAATGCCGGGCCCGCACCCCCCACCGCAGCCCTTCAATCGATTCCCGTCGCAACATCCCTGTCTCCTGTGTTCGTTAGGGAGAGACGGCGGTTTCGCCACTAGCTCGCTGCTGCCCAGGCGACCAGATTGCGGACAACAGGTCTTCGCTTCGTCTCGTCACCGGCATCACGCTGGCGACGGAACACATGACGGCACCTACGAGCTACCGGCCGAGTTTCGTTATGAGCAAGTAAGTCAAGAAAGTGTCTGGAACTGGCGCGGCGGCCCACCGGGCCGGTTTACCGCGCCGGATGCTCAAGAACCCCGGGGATGTTCCCGATCAAGCGGCTCGGCGACTTGTACGGGATCGAAGACCATGGCCCCCCCAATCAACGAAGACGACCGTGCCATAGGCCAACCGGTCCACCCCGCGCGCTCTCCCTCGCGCAAGGTGATGTACCTCACCACGGTCATCGGCTCCGCGGTGGCCATGGCGTGGCTCCTCGGGCTACCTCGGCTGGGAGAGGTTCACCACCAGTCACCGGCACTGGACGTGGTGCTCATCATCGCCTTCATCCTCAGTGAACGGCTCGTCGTTCACCTCGAGGTTGACCGAGAGGCTCACACCTTCGCGTTGGGCGAGGTGCCGCTAGCGGTCGGGCTCTTCTTCGTTTCGCCGGCCGCGCTCTTGCTATGCCGGCTTGTCGGCGAGCTCATCGCCCTCGGGCTCATCGAACGACAGCGTCCGCTGAAACTGCTTTTCAATCTCGCCCTGTTCGCCTTGGAATGCACGGTCGCGCTGCTGGTCTTTTGGGCGACGCCGGTGAGCCATAGCCTCGACGCGCCCCAGAGTTGGGTGGTCGGAATAGCGGCCGTTCTCTGTGCGGACTTGATCAGCATCCTGGCGGTGTCGATCGTCATTGGTTGGCACGGCGGCGAGGCGCGTCGCGGCCGGCTCGCACTGTTCGGGATCATCTGTGCCGTTGCGAATTCCTGCCTTGCGCTCACCGGGTGCATACTCCTGCGAGTACAGCCAGCCTCTCTCGTGCTGCTGGTCGGCTTAGGAACAGTGGTGTTCGTTTGCTACCGCGGTTACGCCCGCCTCGCAGAACGATATGGGAGCTTGGCGCTGTTGTACGGGTTCACCTCCAGTGTCGCGTCAGCCAGTCGACCTGATGAGCTGGCTCCCGCGATCCTTCGTCGAACGGCTGAGCTCATGCGGGCCGAACGAGCCGAACTGCTGTTATTCGGGGAGGAAGAAGGCGGTGTGGGCGCGCTCCACGTCCGGTGTGATCCGGACGGGGCCGTGGCGTCGTCCGTGCTTTCGAAGGCCGATCTGGAGCTGGCCCGGGCGGCAATCCGCCGGGCCGAGGCGCCACACGGCACCTCCGATGATCACGCTTTGCGCACCCTTCAGCCGTTGTTCGGGAGTGCCGACTTCATCGCCGCCTCGATAGGCCCGGGCGAAGGCTCCATTGGGATTCTGGCCGTAGTCGATCGGGTGACGGACGTAAAGACTTTCGACGCGCAGGACCTCACGTTGTTCGGCACGATCGTCAACCATGCCAGCGTGGCGCTCGACCGGGTGTCGCTGATCGGACGGCTCGTCGAGGAAGCGGAGCATCGGGCCTACCAGGCCTCACACGATGCACTGACCGGGCTAGCAAATCGGTCTCTGTTGGCGGACCGGGCGCAGGAACACATGGACCGAAACGAGCCGTTCGTCGTGATGCTCATGGATCTGAACCGGTTCAAGGAAGTGAATGACACCTTGGGCCACCACACCGGGGACCAACTGCTTGAACTGGTGGCGAAGCGATTGCAAGCGGCTATGCCCAAGGACGCGCTGGTGGCGCGCTTTGGTGGCGATGAGTTTTCGGTCGTGACCCGGGCGGCTTCGAAGGACGAGGGATACGACCGGGCCGAGCGTGTGGTGAAGGCCTTCGGCGAGCCTTTCGTGGTAGAAGGCGTCACGTTCGACATGACGGCCAGCATCGGTCTCGCGCTCTACCCCGAACACGGTGACGACGTGCAAACACTGCTCCGTCGCGCCGACGTGGCGATGTACTGCGGCAAAGGCGCGAGCAACTTGGAGATGTACGACCCGGAGCGGGACTCACACACCAAGCGGCGGTTGTCATTGGCGCATGATCTTCGCTCAAGCCTTGCCAACGGCGACATCCGGGTTTTCTACCAGCCGAAGTGCCGGCTGAGCGATGGGACAGTCGTCGGTGTTGAGGCCCTCGTGCGTTGGTTTCATCCGGTTCATGGGATGGTTTCACCCGATGAGTTCATCCCTATTGCGGAGCAGTCGAGCCTCATCAACCAGCTGACGTATCAGGTACTGGATGACGCGTTGACGGCGCTATTCGGGTGGCGGTCTCAGGGCCACAACCTCACGGTGGCGGTCAACCTCGCGGTGCGTACGCTGCTCGACCCCGATCTGCCGGGCGAGGTGGCCCGCGCGCTGAGTTCCCACGGGCTGCGGCCCGAGCATCTGACGCTGGAGATAACCGAGTCGGGCGTCATGCACGAGCCTGGGCGCGCCGTCTCGGTGGTGCAACGGCTGGCGGCCCAAGGCGTCGGGGTTTCGGTGGACGACTTTGGCACGGGCTATTCATCTATGAGTTACCTTCACCGCCTTCCGGCCACGGAAGTCAAGATCGACAAGTCGTTTGTGCTCGCCCTGCGGTCGCAGCCGAGGCAGGAGAGCATTGTCCGTTCCATCATTACGCTCGGCCACAACTTGGGCCTTACCGTCGTAGCCGAAGGCGTGGAGGATGCTGACGTTTGGAACCAGTTGCGTGAACTCGGCTGTGATCTGGCACAGGGATACCTGCTCTCACAGCCCATCGATCGTGGCGCCATGAGCGCGTGGCTCACATCGAGGAGCGTGGTCGCCGCCGGCTGATCTTCAACGCTGGAGTCGAGCGCGCTCAGGGCAAGGGTTGCACAGTGCAACCCTTGCCCTGCTCGGCCTCTCGCACCCGGTGGTGTCGCCCCGAGAACTGGTGGACATGGCAACCTTGGTCTGCTGGACTGGTTCGGCCCGAGCAGCCTGGGGTCTGCGAAGGGTTGTGTCTACAGGATCATTGAGCCGCTGGGACGTTGGCGGGGGGAAGGGGATCGACGATGCGTCGACGTTTAGTGTGGGCAACCAGCGTGCTGGTCGCGGCCTCGTTCATGGTTGCTGCGTGCGGTGACGACAGCGGGTCCAACGCTTCGAGTACCACTGTGGGGTCGTCGGCTACCACCGCCAGCGGAGCCGTCAGTTCCACCCCGGCCAGCACCGGTGGAAAGCCGACCGGCGATCCGTACAAGATCGGCGTCCCCGCTCGTTTGAGCGGTACCGGATCGGTGGCCTACATCGCGGTGCAGCCGACGGCCAAAGCTTGGGAGAGCTGGATCAACGACAACGGCGGCATCAACGGTCATCCCGTTCAGGTGATCATGGGTGACGCCGCCGGCGACGCCGCCAAAGGCCTGTCCGTGGTGAGGAAGATGGTCGAGAGCGACAAGGTGTCGTTCATCCACCCCGAGGACCCCACCATAGACGCCACCGTCCAGCCTTATCTCACCCAGCAGAACGTGGCCGCGGCATCCTCGTTCCTGCCGCATCCCCTGTGGAACACCACTCCGAACTTCTTTGCCCTCGGCTTCAACGCCGTCACCCAGGGCTACGAGTACTACGTGGCTCTGGTGAAGGAGCAGGGCTTCAAGTCGATCGGGGCGATGGTCTGTGCTGAGGTCGCCGCGTGCGCCTCTGCTGATGCGCAGTTGCAGAAGTTCGCTCCGCCTGCCGGCCTGCGCTACGACGGTACGCTCAAGGTGGCCGCCACTGCTCCCAACTACACCGCTGAGTGTCTCTCGTTCAAGAACAAGGGCACCGAAGTGTTGGTCACCGCGTTCAGCATCGACACCACCAAGCGCGTGGTAAACGATTGTGCCACGCAGGGATTTCACCCCACCTTCGTATTCCCTGGCACGGTATTGAACGAGCGGGCCAAGGAGCTGCCCGACATCACCGCCTACGACGCGCTGCCCAGCATGCCGTGGTATTTCGATGCTGCGCCGGCCAAGGAGTACCGCGACGTGTTGGCCAAATACCAGCCGGGCACGGTTCCCGATCAGTCCGGAGCCCAGGTTTGGACCGCGCTGCAGTGGTTCGCCGAGGCCGCCCGCAAGGCCAACCTGCCCGAGAACCCGACCCACGAACAGGTGAACGCCGCGCTGGCGGCGCTCAAGACCAACGTCGGGGGACTTACCCCGGATCTGAGCTTCACGCTGAATCAGCCCTCACCGCAGGTGAAGTGCTACTTCGCCGCCGAGTACAGCAAGGGTCAGTTCCTCGCCCCCAAGGGCGACAAGCCGGTTTGCCCTTAGATCGCTAGGCGCAGGCGGCGCAGCCTCCGTCGGCGGGTGCGCGGCCACTGAGCCGGTGTGGTTCCGACGTTCGGACGTCACGATGAGGCGCTGACGCGGTAGTGGAGGTGTACGACTCCGCCTTCGAAGCGGCCTTCGTCGAGCAGTTCGAGTTGGGCGCGAAGTTTGTCCGGCAGGGCGCGTTTGCCACCACCAACCACGATCGGGAATAGGAAGAGATGGCATTCGTCCACCAGTCCGGCCGCGATCATCTGGCTGGCCAGCTCGCCGCCACCGACTGAGATATCGGCCGTCGACTCCAGCTTCAGCTGCCGCACCGACTCCGGGTCGAACGCGCGCTCGATCCGAGTCCTTGCGCTCGACGGAATCTCCAGCGTCCGTGAGTAGACGATTTTGTCAGCCTCCCGCCAAATCCCGGCGTAGTCCCAGAACACCGCGGGCTCATCGGTCTCGGCGTTCACGGTCTCCCAGAACGCCATCGTCTCGTACATTCGCCGTCCGTAAAGATAAGTGCCGATCGGCCGCTCAAGATCGTTGACGAAGGCATGCACCTCTTCATCCGGGGCCGCCCAGTCGAAGTTGCCCTCCTCGTCCTCGAAGTACCCGTCCAGCGAGCTGAGAACCGAATAGATCAGTTTGGCCATGTCCCCTCCGGTGGTGTTACCACGTGGTCGAGCGATGCGCAGACTCAGACCGCGGTCCGCGCCCAAAATCATCGATCCAGCTTCACCACGTGCACGGGCGACGATGCGCCCACGTCGTTGGTGGCGGCGTTCAGGCCGCGGCCTGCGGTTTCACGCCGATGTCTGCGAGCGCGGGACCGAGTTCGTGGGCAAAGAATGAGAAGAACTCCGCCTGATGGGGGCCGATCTGGTTGATGTAGAGCCGATCGAACCCGGCATCGGCGTACTTTTTGACCGCCTCCACGATGGGAGCCGGATCCGGTCCGCAAGGCATCGCTTCAGCGACCGAATCGACGGTGACCAACGACGCCGCCTGTTCGAACAGCGCAGGTGTCCGCAACTCCTGTGACAGCTCACCGGGCACGCCGCCCGTGCGCCACAGATGGTGGGCGAGCTTGGCGCATTCATCACGATCGGGACCCCAGCTGATTTTCAGCCCTCCGCTCGCCGGCCCTCGGCCGCCACCCTGGCGATACAGCTCGACGAGTTCTTTGCTCGGTGAAGTGTTGACGTATCCATCGGCGATGCGGCTCGCCAGCTCGGTCGCTTTCGTTCCGAGACCGCTCATCATGATGTTCGGTATCGCGGCGGGAACGGTGTACAGGCGGGCGCGTTCCACCGTGTAGTGGGTGCCTCGATGGGTCACTTCCTCACCCGTCCAGAGGCGACGGATCACCGTTACCGCTTCTTCCAGCATTTCGAGGCGCATATCGGTTACCGGCCAGTGATCACCGAGGATGTGCTCGTTCAAGTATTCGCCGCTGCCCACGCCCAGCTCGAAGCGGCCTTCGAGCATGACCGCGCACGTGGCGGCCGCCTGAGCGATCACGGCCGGGTGGATGCGCATGGTGGGGCACGTCACGGCGGTGGTGACTCGCAGCTGGGTGGTGGCGGCGATCCCGCCGATGACACTCCACACGAACGGACTCTGGCCTTGCTCGTCGAGCCAAGGGTGATAGTGGTCAGAGATCCAGACCGAACCCATCCCGGCGTCGGCGGCCAGTTGTGCCTGGCGGAGAAGGTCGCGCGGGCCGTGCTCCTCGGAGGACAGAAAGTAACCCAGCTCCACGACTAGACCTCCTTGAAGGGCGGACAACTCGCCGATACCCCGATCAACCGCAATCAATTCGTGCTGCGACCGCTGCGCACGCCTGTTTTGCGTGGGCCTTCGGTCTATTTGTGACCAGCTCGTCAAAGGGTCGGCGGGGATAAGGCGGGGGCCGCTCGGGTAGCCCACGCTCGATTGGAGGTCGTGGTGCGCATCGTCGTTACGGGAGCAACGGGGAACATCGGTACCAGTCTGTTGGACGCGCTGGCCCGTCTTGATGATCCGCCGGATGTCGTGGGGGTGGCCCGCCGTCGACCGTCGTGGAGCCTTCCCAACGTCACGTGGGTGGAAGCCGATATCTCGTCGGACGAGCTCACGGAGCCCTTCCGAGGGGCCGATGTGGTGGTCCATCTGGCGTGGCTGATCGCTCCGTCGCATGATCCTTGGACCATGTGGAACACGAACGTCGTCGGCACCGAGCGAGTGTTCCGCGCGACGGCCGGCGTGGGCGCCGGCGCGTTGGTGCACATGAGTTCGGTGGGCGCCTATTCGCCCGCACCACGCGATCATGAGATCGACGAGCACTGGCCCACGGACGGGATACCTACCCTTGAGTACAGCTGGCAGAAGGCGTACTGCGAGCGCCTGCTCGATCGGTTCGAGACCGAGCATCCGCAGGTACGGGTTGCTCGACTGCGGCCTGCGCTCGTGTTCAAATCGACGGCCGGTCCCGAGGTTCAGCGGTTGTTTCTCGGCCCGCTCGTGCCCGGTCGCCTGCTCCGTCCGAGTATGGCCAGCGCCATCGCCCGGATAGCGCCGCTGCGGTTTCAGGCCGTCCACTCTGCGGACGTGGGCAACGCCCTGCTGCGGGTGGCACGGAATGATCACGCGTCCGGCGCTTTCAATCTTGCGGCGGATTCGGTACTCGGCCGCGACGTGGCCATGGGGGCTCGAGCGGTACGAGCCGCCAGTGCCGTGGCATGGCACCTACGGCTGAGCCCCGGCGCACCAGGGTGGATTGATCTCGCGGCGAGGGTGCCTTTGATGAGCTCCGACCGGGCACGGCGGGAACTGGGCTGGTATCCCGAATGGTCGACTCAGGACGCCCTCGCCGATCTGCTCCGTGGATTGCATGAGCGCCAGGGTGGCCCCACGCCGCCGTTGGCCGCTTAGACCGACATCGGAGCGCGTCGACGCCAACACCCACGGGCGGCGTGAAAAGGAGGATGGGCCGTCGCCGTCTGCCACGACCCATCCTCCGCGATGCCTCAGTAGCGGTCGTCTCCGTAGCGGTCGTCTCCGTGCCGGCGGTCGTCGTGGCTTCCGCTCTTGGCGAATCCGCGGCTCACGAAGTAAGCCGAGGCACCAATGGTGCCCAATAGACAGGTTCGGAAGAGATCGAGGGACGGATCGTCGGCGACGTTGTAGATGATCGCCAGGGCCACGATGCCGGCCACCATGAACC